>Ga0187859_10000507_pt1 | contig 26049 bp, 23 predicted proteins | sample June2016WEW_10_1_2_FD_133019 | JGI IMG/M metagenome (GOLD analysis project Ga0187859, IMG submission 133019) | Peatland microbial communities from SPRUCE experiment site at the Marcell Experimental Forest, Minnesota, USA - June2016WEW_10_10 | ecosystem: Environmental > Terrestrial > Soil >...
AATCTCCGCATTGTAGGCGCGCAACCATTCGACCAATTCCAAAGTCTCGCGATTACGCCACATCCAGGTCGGGAAGCGCGTGAAGGCGTTCCATTGCTGCTGTCGCGCGGGCGCGTGATGCACGTATTGGTTGATTCGCGCGGCGTCGGGCCAGTCGGCCTCGACCGCCACCATCCTGAATCCGCGCCGCAAGATCAGCTCGCGAGTGATCCGCGCGCGCATCTGGTAGAACTCCGAGGTGCCGTGCGTCGCTTCGCCGAGCAGCACCACGCGCGCATCGCCAATCCGCTCCAGGATTGGCGAGAGATCGACTTCGCCGATGTTACCGATCGGCTCGGCAACCTCGCGGATGAGTTTCGCCACCGACTGCGGCCGGCTCGCGCGCGCCGGAGTCCGGCCCGATGCGTCTGCCCATCCTTGCGCGCCAATCAGCGGAACGAACTGCACGTCACCAAGATTTTCTTCCTCGCAGTGGTCCTCCGTGACCCGCGTGACTCGTATCAGTTCTTGAGCGCGAGAAGACGACGACCCGACCGGAATTACCAGCCGCCCGCCAACTCGGAGTTGTTCGAGCAGCGGTTTTGGTATCTGAGGACCGCCCGCCGTCACGATGATGACGTCGTAGGGCGCATGTTCCGGCCATCCCAGGGTGCCGTCCCCGGTGAGAACATGGATGTTGTCGTAGTGCAGTTCCGCCAGGCGCCGCCGCGCAATCGTCGCGAGTTCCTCATGGCGCTCTACGGTGTAAACGCTGTCCACGATCCGCGAAAGTACCGCTGCCGCGTAACCCGACCCAGTGCCGATTTCGAGCGCCTTCTCACCCGGCTTTGCCGCGACGCATTCGATCATCAGCGCAACGATGTATGGCTGCGAGATCGTCTGACCCGCCTCGATCGGCAATGGAGTATCCTGGTATGCAAACTCGGCGAGCCGGCTCGGAAGGAATGCCTCGCGAGGAACCGCGCCCATCGCATCCAGCACCGCCGCATCCGCGACACCGCGCGATGCGATCTGAGCGTCTACCATCCGCTGCCGCTTGATCGAGAAATCCTGCATCGGCGTCGCCCCCTTGAACCGTTACCATACAATGGAGTCCGTCAACTATCCTGATCCTGAGCTTGCAGCGGAGTATGCTGTAAATAGCGCAACGCGCTGAGGGTGGGCTATCGGAGATGGCCGCGGTCTTTTCGAAAATACTGTGTCCGATTGACTTCGAGCATGACTCGATGGACGCGCTCGGACTCGCCTGCCAGTTGGCGAAGCAGAACTCCGCTACGGTTTACCTTCTAACCGTGATCGGCGCGCCGCCACCCGCGGCTGCCGCACTGCCGCCCGTCGCGCTGAACCCTAATCCTGAATTTGAAGCAGCATGTATCCGCCGGTTGGAAGTAATTGCGCGGGAAAAACTGGCGGGAGCTTCACATGAGATTTTCGTCGCAACCGGGAACGCGGCGCCGGAGATTCTCAATCTCACCGCCGCACAAGGCATCGACCTGATCGTGATGGGTACGCACGGCCGCACCGGCTTGAAGCACTTCCTGCTCGGCAGCGTCGCGGAGCACGTGGTTCGCCAGTCGCCGGTTCCGGTCTTGACGATCCATCCCAAGGCCGCCGGGTAAAGGAGTGTTCTTATGTCTTTGCCGTATCGCAAAATCCTGTGCCCCGTGGATTTCGACGAAAACTCGATCGCGGCGCTCGAGGCCGCGGCGGAAATCGCGCGGCATTTCGACGCCACCGTTCATGTCCTGCACACCATCCTGTTGGTCATAGCGCCTACCTCGATGCCCGTGTACGTGGATCTCTACAAGGCGCAGGAGGACACGGCGCGCCGCAACCTTCAGGAACTCGCGCGCAAGCATCTGGCGGGAATCAAATACGAGATCATGGTTAATATGGGCGAACCCGCCGCATCGATTCTCAAGGCAGAGCGCGGGATCGGTGCGGATCTGCTCGTCATGTCCACCCATGGCCGCCGCGGCGTGTCTCGTTTCTTCCTCGGCAGCGTAGCCGAACTCGTACTGCGCGAAGCTCGATGTCCGGTGATGACTGTCCATCAACATGCACCTCAGAAACATCTGGTCGGCGCCTGGATGACAGCTAATCCTGTCACCGCGCAAATCGACGAGAAGCTCTCGACGATTCATGCAAAGATGCTCGAGGGCGGCTTCCGGAACATCCCCGTCCTTGCGGACGGGCGCGTCGTCGCGATGCTTACCGAAGGCGATGTCCGCTCGTTTGTGGGGCATTTCGACGACACGCCCGCCAAACGAGCGATCACCCAGGCGCTTGTGACCGTAGGACCTCAGACGCCCATTCGCGAAGCCGCGCGGATTATGCGCGAGCGAAAAATCGATGGACTGCCGGTCGTCGAGGACGGCCGCCTGGTCGGAATTATCACGACCAGCGATGCGCTCGCAGCGACAACCAGCGAGGGATGAGTCCGGGCTGCGAAGCTGACCGCCCAAGCGCGCAGCCACGCGGCCGTCACCTGTCTCTCAAGCGGGTTTTCGAACGCGCGCGGTTGCATGTGCGGTCAGAACTGGAATCGGTGATTCCCGCACGACGCGCTCGGCGACGCTGCCGAGCACCAGGTGGCCCAATCCCTTGCGGCCGTGCGTGCCCATCACGATCAAGTCGGCATCGAGGTCGCGCGCGGTCTCGAGCACTTGCTCGGCCGGATCGCCGCTTGTCACGATCGTTTTGCAGCGGACCGCGGCGGGAATCCGTTCCCGCGCGAGCTTTTCCAGTTGCTCGCGTTTGTCCTTCTCAACAATTGGGTAAGCATCCATCGGCACCGGCTGGAAGCCGGCCGCGCCGGCTGGCATCGGCGCGACGTTGAGCAAGTACAGCGCGGCGTCGTTCTGCTGCACCAGTTTCAGCGCGACGTCGAGAGCCGCCAACGAGTGCTCCGAAAGATCGATCGGACACAGGATCTTCCGAAATAGCTGAGTCATCGCCGCCTCCTGTGTTTCGCGCTAGTCCGTCAGACGGTGTTACTTCTCCACCGACTCCTTCAGTTCCTCGGGCGGCGTCCAGACATGACGCGATGGCTCGTCGACGTCTCCCTCACCGGGGCGTCTGCCCTCGTTGCGCGTTTTCTGGCAATCGATGCAATACGCGGCGAACGGCACGGCTTTCAGCCGCTCGAGCGGGATCTCCTCCTTGCATTTCTCGCAGATTCCATAACGGCCGCGTTCCAGGCGGCTAAGCGCGGCGTCTATCGCCTTGAGCTGAAATTCGTATCGCTCGATCAGGCCGGCGTCGGTCTCGATGTCTTCCAGCGAGCGGGCCACGTCCAAGCCGTCGGCGGGCAGTTCCACCGCGTCGTCTTGCTCCTCTTTGCGAAGCACGCGTACTCGCGCGAGCACTTCCTGGCGCGACCGCGCAAGGAGCTTGCTCAGATCCTTCAGTCGCGCGTCGGCCTGGCTTTGCCGTGATGTTTTGGTTTTCCCGCCGGTCTTCGATTTCATACAGGTTCTCCGCCAGTTGCTCGTAAATCGTCGTCCACAACACTGAAGTCCATTATGCCGCCAACCCGGTGCAAAGCGCCAATCAGACAATCCAACTCTGGGGTTTTGCGATAGCACGGAAGGCGCTACATTCGTTTTGGGTTGCCTGTGAAGCCCTGACGCTGGAGAACTGAGCATGAAAGATCTGAAAGTTCGCGACGTGATGTCATCGGACCCCACCACGCTTAAACGCAACGACAAACTCACCCTGGCCGACGACATCATGCTCTTGGGACGGATTCGCCATTTGCCCGTAGTCGATGACGACGGTCAGACCCTCGTCGGTATCGTGAGCCAGCGCGATCTGTTTCGCGATGCGCTCGCGCAGGCGCTTGGCTATGGCAGGCACGCGCAGCGCAAGATCCTGGACACTCTCTCTGTCAAGGACGTGATGACCAGCGAGGTAATCACCGCCGGCCCGGATATCTCTTTGGTCGAGGCCGCACGACTTTTGGCCGAGCGCAAGATCGGCTGCCTTCCGGTCGTCGAACATGGGCGCCTGGTCGGCATCCTCACCGAAGGAGACTTCGTCGCGCTCATCGCGCGCCGCGGCATTTAGCGTCGCAGCGCACCGGTGAAAAACGAATTACGAATCACCGCCGGCGCGGCGCCTGCTGGTGTCTCTCACTGATGTACCTTTGCTCCGGCCAACTGATGCAGTTTTAGTCCGGCGTTGACAGACCGCCCGGGACAGCTATTCTCGGCGGGCATTCGGAGGCGCGTGGCGCAAGAAAAATGAGCAATCAGCCTGACGCGAGCGCGGCCGCCGCCGATGCGGGGGTTTCGCGCGGCCTCGGTGACGAGGAGACCGCGCAGAAAAATAGCCGGCTGACCCACTCGATCGCGCGCGTGCTCGCCTTCGAAGGCTTCACGATGTCGATCAACGGCATCGGGTCACCATGGATCGCGAAGAGTTTTCACCTTGGCGAGTCGGGTATCGCGGGCCTGTTCGCATGGATTTCGCTCTCGGCGATCGGCGCGCTGGGACTCTCGCGGATGATCGATCGGGTGGGGCGCCGCCGGATGCTGCTCGTATGCATGGCCGGCACTTCCGCTAGCGCGCTCGCCGCCGCGCTCTCGACCAACATCGCGGCCTTTGCGCTGAGCGAGATCGCGCTCTACGCCTTCATCGGCGCGACGGTCGCCGACGGTATCGTGATTCTGGCCGAGGAACTCGCGACCGAGGAGCGCGCGCGGGGGCAAAGCTGGGCCGGGTTGGGGGTTGGCCTGGGCAGCGGGCTGTGCCTGATCGTGATGCCGATGGTGGCGAGCCATCACTCGTGGCGATGGATGCTGGTGCTGGCGTCGGCGATGGGAGTTGCCGCGTTGTGGCTGGCCGCCCGCGTCATCCCGGAGAGCGGGCGCTGGCAACGCGCTGCCGAGGCCGGCACGACTTCGGCCAGCAGCTTTTACGACGTGTTCGGACATCTCTATCGACGCCGCGCGGCCACGATTCTGGTCTGCTCGTTGCTGGCCAACATCGCGGGGATCGCGGCCAGCAGTTGGGCGTACTTCCACCTCGTCTCGGTCGTCGGGTTGGCGCCGAGCGCTGCCAGCGTCCTGATGCTGGTCGGAGGCGGGGTGGGGATGCTCGGCTTTCCGATCGCCGCGCGAAACTGCGAGCGTTACGGCCGCATCCCCACTATCTTCGTTGCGGCCTTGGCGAGCAGTCTCGGCGCGATCACCTTCTATTGGGGTCCACCGGCGCACTTGGGCCTTCGCTGGCTGTGGATCGGGGTCACGTATTGCTGTTTCACCGCTGGCCTGAGCGCGGGGCAGGTGGGCGGCAATTCGCTGGCCACTGAACTTTTCCCCACCGCGATCCGGGGCGCGATGATGGGATGGTTCTCGCTTGTCGGCGCGGTCGCCGCGGTCTCCGCACAGACCCTGATCGCGGTCCTCGCCGTGCGGCTTGGCGGTCTGTCGATCGTGGTCGGATACCTAAGCCTGCTCGCGATACCCAACGCGATCATCGTCGCACTCTTCCTGCCCGAAACGCGCGGCCTCTCGCTCGAAGCCGCCGCGATGGAAGAAGCATTCGAGAAGCCGGCTTAGTCTCCCGGGACAGTACTCAAGCCGGAATCGTCGGGCGCCGCCGCAATTAACCTCGAAGAAGGATGGCTTCCAAGTGCAGTTCAGCCCAGAATACGGACGACGGCCCACCCGCCCGCGCGGAGGTCGACCCGCTCGCCAGGAACATCAACGCAGCAATCGGAGAGTGACTTCGCGACTGCGGACCAAACGACCGGAGATCAGAATGCGCGTCATTCGGCTGCTCCGCTTGCTTGTCGCCGCAACCCTTCTTGCACCTCGCATCGCCCTCGCTGCCCCCGTTTGCAACTTCCCCGCAAAGGCATCGTCCGCGCTACAGCGCTTGACAGATGTTATGGCGACCGGACGCTTTGTTGATTACGATCCAACCTCCTCCCAGATCATCAATGGGCACTCAAGCAGGGCCGACGAGGAGAGTATCCTCCAGGATCTTAAGGTCCTTAGACCACGCTTTGATGGTCTCATCACTTATACATCGACAAACGGAGCCGAACGGATTCCCGATTTGGCCGTGCAACTCGGCTACCGGGCAGTCATCATGGGAATCTGGGACATATCCAGCACCAAAGAACTTGAGAACGCCCTTGCTGCGGTGAAGCGGAATCCTGAAATCGTAGTTGGACTCTCGATCGGCAGTGAATCCGTTTTCAGCAAACGAGCCAGCTTCAAGCAGCTTGCTGATGCCGTGAGGGCAGCTCGCGAGCATGCACCCGATTTAGCGATTTCTACGAGCGAGCCTTTTCATATCTTCCTGGAACCTGCTGCCGCTCAAATGTTGTCGGAGCTCGACTTCATGCTCGCCAATGTTCATCCGATCTACGAAACTTGGTTTAGTGTTGCTCCGGACCCGAACGCGGCAGATTTCGTTGCGAAGGTCACTGACGAGCTTGCGGCGCTGTACTGTGGGCCCATTTTGGTCAAAGAAACGGGCGTACCGACAGCACCCGCCGGGTCCGGATACACTCCTGCCCGACAAGCTTCGTTCTACCAGGCCTTGCGGCAGCGGCTCCCTCCGAACAATCGACGCGCGTTCGCGTATTTCTGCGCGTTCGACGCGCCATGGCGACTCAAAGACGCACCAGTTCTCGGCGTGCGTCCCGGGCCGCAAGAGGCGCATTGGGGTCTGTACGGCGAGAAGCGGCAGCCCAAACCGGTTGTCGGCACGATCCCAGCGCTTCCAAGCTCTTCGAAGCCAGAATGAACCCCAGGCCGCACGAGACTGCTGACAGCAGGGACCGTGCCCTGACGGCGGCCGCCACGGCGCTACGAAGCCGGTCCGAAGATGATCGGGATAGCCCTAGATACTCGATCCGGTCACTGAGACCTCGGGAATCGGTGCGCCGCTCGCCTTCAGCTGATAAGACGCGAACTTCGCGATCGTTCCGTCGGAGTAGTTCATAACCACCAGATCGCCGCTGTTGTCGAATACGGCTCCCCATGGCGCGTCAAGGATGCCACTGTTTAACGTCACCGCCGGAGAGGGTTTGCCGGAGCTGGCCAGTTGATCCTTCGTATACTCAACGACCGTGTTCGCGTCTTCGTTGGGGACCCAAAGGTTGCCCTTTTGATCGAATGCGATCTCTCCTGGGCTGCAGAGGTTGGTGCAGCCGCCGTCGTCGGACAACAAGATAGTAGCCGACTTGTTACCGCTGCGCGTCAGTTCGTCGGCGGAGAATTCGACGATCTGATCGCCCTTCTTGCTATCTACCCACGCATTGCCAGCTTTGTCGAACGTTATAAATTGCGGACCATTCATATCGGACGAGGTGATGACGACGGCGGGCGCTACATTTCCGCTGCCCGCAGCCAGCTGTCCTGCTGCCAGTTCATTGATCGAGCCCCGCTCGGCGTCCACTACCCAGAGGTTGCCCTCAGGGTCGAAGCCGCAGCCATAGAGCGAGCTGAACATAAACGAACTTTTGATGATCACCCCGGGCACCGGGTTCGGATCGTGCTCCAGGTTCTTGAGTTGCGCCGCAGTGAATCGCACTACCTCGTCGCCGCCGACAACCGCCCAAAGGTTATGAGAATCGTCGAATGCAATACCTGTGGCGGAGTCAAACGTGCTCAGATGAATTGGCGTTGCCGGTCCACTCCTGGCGAGTTGTCCTGGCGTGTATGACTCGATGCCGCCGCCTGAGCCGCTGGTGACCGATACCCACAGGTTCGCGCAACATGCGTGCGACGGCGTGCCGCAAGCCAGCATCAGCAGGGCGATGGCCGCAGCCATGCGGCGCCCGCGAAAAATATTGATGTTCATCTTCACTCCCCCGCCCGGTCCCCCGGGGCCCAATGTTGCCGTGGCGCTCGGCGTTGCAACGATGCCACCCTCGGCGTCTCTTCCTCGCTCCCGCTCAGCCGCCCCCGTGCCGCTGAGATCAGCCTTGCGCATAGCGCGGGACAGCGCCTTCAAGCGATACTGCACATCTGTTTTGCTTGCAAGTCACCGCTGTCCGAACGTAAACGCCTAGTAACGACGCACAATCCATGCCACGGCTTAATAGAGTCTCTCGCCGCTAGAGAGCATGCTTTTTAGTCTTCGTAAGACCCTTGCGGGAGATTCAAGGCAGAGCTTGGGCCTGTAGAGGCACCGTGCTGCTGGAAGCCAGCCCGAACTCTGCCGAAGAGCGCTCGGCCGACTTCAGGCAACTTCTACGGGCTCTTTTGATGATGCGTTTGCGCTGATTCCGAAGGAGACATTCGGGGGAAATTGTATCCTTTCGTTCCTTGGGCGCGGTCTAAAGCGGGCGCTATTTTTGGCATATTTGCTGCAGCTACTGAGCGCAACTGCCTGAACAGTGCTTCTTCATGGACACCAGGCGGAGAACATGCCGCAAAAGGTGAAAACGGAGACTGCGGAGCAAACTCGCCTCTCTCCTTCTGTGCTGCTCCTCTCTGATGACGAGGCGTTGGCGAAGCTCGTACTCGGAATCGTCAAGCGCCCTTGGAAGCTGGTTCGCCATGCAGCCGACAAATACGTGAGTCGCGAGGTGTTCGCTCAGCCAAATGTGCGACTCGTTATACTCGACGATCAGGCCGTCGAAGAAAACGATCGCGGCTGGCTACTCGAGCAGATTCGTAAGCACTTCTCCGCCCCGCCTTTGCTCTACGTCGCCGGTGGCCAAAGCGATGCCAACGAGAAACGGGCGCGCAGCAAAGGCGCCCACTACTACGTTTCGAAGCCGCTGTCGCTCGAACGATTCGGACAGGTGCTGCAATCATTTTTGCAGGCGAAGCAAGCCGACGGACAATCCGCTCATTCAACGGTGGAGAAATCCGGGATCAACGCGCGCGAATCGAGCGCCGAGACCCCAACGCGCATCGACACGGGGATCCGTTGTCTCTCGGAGGAACTCAATCGCGAAGGCTCCCAGCTAAGATCACGCCTGCTCGATGCGGCGCTGGCGGGATTGCGCCTCGCGCGCAATCCAGAGTCGCCCGAACTCAGGCGTGATGCTGCCCAGATTTGGGCGGCGATGCAGCCAACCCTATCCCATCACCTGGACGCCCAGGACGGCCGGTTACTTCCGTGGCTGGTGCAGCAAGGGCGTCTCTCGGCAGAAGCGGGGCGCAAGGTCCGCGCATTCCACGACCGGCTGCGAACCCTGATCGGCGCAATCGTCGATACCGGCGCGGACCGTCTTACTGAAGCTCAGGCGCGTGACGCCGGAAAAGCGTTAAGCGGCCTCGCGGTCTACCTGGACGACGCAATCGACAACGAAGAGTGCAGGCTCTTCCCAACGATTCAGAAGGCGCTCTTCGGAATCGATCGCCGCAGTTGAAATCGAATCGTAGTTCAAGGAAGCACCTCCCGATCGCGGTGCCTTACCGATGCGGGCCAGCGTCGCGCAGCCCGTCGACAGCGGCGGATCGTTATCGACCCGATGAAATAATCTGCTAAGTTAGCCGGGAACCATGATCGATCGCGGGATTAAGCGACTGTTAGGCGTCGCGGTGCTGGCGGCAGCCGCCGGGTTGTACGGGTGCGCGTCATCCACGACTGATCAAGACGCTGCGGTGAGCGCTTCATGCCAAGGAAAGAATCAGCAGGACTGCGAAGCCCGCGATAATGCCCGCCAGCTACGCGACGCAGCGGACTACAAAAATGAGCCCGCCTTGGGATACCTGCAGTCGCCGCCGGGATTGCTGCCGGTGCCTCTCACCTCGCGGAATGCTTCCTCGAATTAGTTGAAAGAACGGGCGCGTTGCGCTCTGCCCGACCGCGTTATCCGCCAATGAAGCGTCTCCAGTCTTCAGGTCGGACTCCCGCACAAAAACAAACAGGCCCCGGACCGACGCGTAGGCGCGCCGGATCCGAGGCCCCCTGGGAGAGGCTATTGGATTATCTTCTCATCGAAGAAATCAGTCCGTTCGTAATCATCCTCCGCCACTGGTGGTGAGCGTGTGGATGACTGTGATCATTGCCGGTCCGACGATTAGCGCGATCATCGAGGGCAATACGAAGATGACCAGCGGGAACAGAATCTTAATCGACGCCTTCTGCGCGTCTTCCTCGGCACGTATCCGGCGATGCTGTCGCAATGCGTCCGAACTGGAGCGCAAAGCAGGTCCGATCTGCGCGCCAAGCTGTTCACTCTGAACCAAGGTTGCGGCGAGCGGTTTGATATCATCAACCGCAGTCCGCTCGGCCAGCCCGCGCAACGCCTGCCCGAGCGACGCGCCCGCGGAAATATCGGTAGCGACCAGATTCAACTCGGTGCCGATTTCCTGCCCATGACGGTCGCATTCCGCGCCGACGATTCGAATCGCCTCGAACAGTCCCATGCCCGCTTCGACGCATACCACCAGCAGATCGAGCACGTCCGAGAGCTGCTTTGAGATGTTCTCCTGCCGCGTCCGCGCGCGCCGTCCCAGGTAGTAGGCGGGCACGAAAATTCCGATCGCGACGCCGGCCAGTCCAAACAGCAGCGGCTGAACCGCCGAGCTATGAAAAAAGAGTCCGACCAACAAACCCAATACGCCGCATCCGATCGCCAGCAGCACGCGGATGACCTGGTAGGTCTGTGGCGCGCTGGACTTCAGAAATCCCGCCTGTGCCAGAGTCTGCTGGAGCTTCTCCCCGGTGGGAGTATCCATGTTCGGCGGCGGGACGCGCTTGGAGGCCCATCTGAAAAGCATGCGGAGCACGTTGTCGTCCTGAAGGTCGCCTGCCAGTGCGCCTTGCGAGGCTCGCATCCTGACCGCCAAATCTGCGAATCGTTCATCGACCGCCCGGCTCTGCGGCGAAATGGCGAGGTACAGGGCCACGCACGCCGCGCCAGCCAGGAGGAAGACCGCTAAGCCAATTATGAATGGACTCATGTTAGTAGGTCACCCGCAGCAGTCGCCTGATGGTCAAGATGGCGAGCACGTCCGCTCCGATCGCGAATTTCAAAATCTTCTGACCCATTGGGTCATGGAACAATTGATCGGTGTAACCGGGCTGAATCAAGCTGAATATACAGAGCACCACGATTGGCAGGCAGCCGACGACCATGCCGCCGAAACGCGATTGCGCGGTCAGCGCTCTGATCTGCATCCGCAAGCGCTGGCGGATTCGCACGATTTCGGATAGCCGCCCGACAATCTGAGCCAGGCTCGAGCCGACCTCCGTTTGCACGCGCACTGCGATGACCAGGAGCCGGAGGTCGTCCTGAGGAACTCGCTTGAGCATGTCTTCGAGCGCGCGCGGCAGTGGCAGCCCGATCCGGTTCTGTTCGAGCACGGTGCGGAATTCGCCGCCCAGCGGATCGGCGAACTCGCCGATCAGGACTTGCAGCGCACGCTGCAGCGAATGTCCCGCCTCGAGCGACGATTTGATCAGGTCAAGCGCGAACGGCAACTGGGTCGCAAAGGCCGCAAGGCGCCGCTTCTTGCGGAATTGTATGAAGGCGAGCGGCAGGCTGGCCATCACCAACCCGCTACCCAGCGCGATCCACATGCCGTGGAACAGGATATTGCCGCCGAACAATCCCGCGCCGAACAGCAGCACTATGATCAACAGGATGTCGGCGACCCTCATGTACAAGCCCGCCTGCCACATCATCTCTTCGAGGCTGCGCAGCAGGTCCAGGTTGTAGAGCGTGCCCAGCAGCGGTCCCTGCTCGGGCCGGCGCCTGCGCATGACGTCGACCTCCAGATCGTCGGCGGGGCGCGTCAGGCGTCGTGCCACCTCGCGCTGTTGCTCGACATCGGTGCCGCGACGGCTGGTGAAGATCAGCACGCCCACGAAGACGAGCGCGAATATGCCGCTTGCCATCAAAAAATCCATGGTATTTATCCGATTGTGCTGCGGAAAACCTTGGCGTCGAGTTTGTAACCCGCAGCTTCCAGCCGCTGCGAGTAGTTTGACCGAATCCCGGTGGCGAGAAACTGTCCGAGCACTTCGCCACCCGGCCCGATTCCGGTGCGCTTGAATTCGAACAGATCCTGCATCATCACCATCTCACCCTCCATCCCGCTGATCTCGGAAATGCGCATCACTTTGCGCGAGCCGTCGGGTAGCCGCGATACATGGACGATGATATTGAGCGCCGACGCGATTTGCTGGCGCATCGCGCGTTGCGGAATCGACACTCCCGACAGCAGCATCATCATCTCGAGGCGCCCCACGCTGTCGCGCGGAGTGTTGGCGTGGATGGTGGCGATTGAGCCGTCATGGCCGGTCGACATCGCTTGCAACATGTCGAACACTTCGTCGCCGCGGACCTCGCCGACGATTATGCGGTCCGGCCGCATACGCAAACAGTTCCTGACCAGGTCGCGCTGGGTGACCTCACCCTTGCCTTCGACGTTGGGCGGCCGCGTTTCGAGCCTGACCACATGCGGCTGCTGGAGACTCAATTCGGCCGAGTCTTCAATCGTCACAATTCGCTCGTCGGCCGGGACGAACAGCGACATGCAGTTAAGCATTGTCGTTTTACCCGAGCCGGTGCCGCCGCACACCAGGATGTTGAGCCGCGCGCGCACGATGGTGCGCAGAAACTCGACGATCTCGGGCACCAGCGTCTTCTTCCCGACCAGGTCATCGATGTTGTAGCGCCTGCGGCCGAATCGGCGAATCGACAGCGCCGGGCCGTCGAGCGTCAGCGGCGGAATGATCGCGTTGATACGCGAACCGTCGGGCAAGCGCGCGTCAACCATCGGCGACGCTTCGTCAACCCGGCGTCCGACCTGCGACACGAGTCGATCGATGATCAGCATCAGGTGCTGATCGTCCTGGAACTTGACCTCGGTGGCGTGAAGCTTGCCGCCTTTTTCGACGTAAACCTGGCTGTGCCCATTGACCAGGATGTCGGTGATTTCATCGTCCCACAAAAGCGGCTCCAACGGCCCGAGTCCCAGCAGTTCGTTCTTGATCTCCTCGATCAGGTGATTCTTGTCGACGTCGGTGAGCAGGCGCCCCTCATCGTCCAGAATGGCGGAGATCGCCGTGGTGACTTTCTGCGCCGCGAGGCCCGGCTCGAGGCTTTCGAGCCGGGTGACGTCCAGCATCTCGAACAGCCGGTTGTGGACCGCAAGCTTGAGCTGCTGGAAACCCTCGGCCTGCACGTCTTTGACGGCGCTCTTTTTAGCGCCTATCAGCGAGCGCTGAAACGGAACCGGGGTGGCGTTGTTCTGCTGGGAAATTCTCTCAACCAGTTTCATTCGGGCACCTCAGGTGCGCGCGCCGATAACATTCAACAGGCGCGAAACCAATGTATTTGCGGAATTGCCGTCGGTGGTTTCATTGCCCACCTCGAGCCGGCGCGCCAGCTCCTCGACGCTCTTGGCCAGCGGCGAGTTCGGCGCCACCTGCCACAAATCCTGTGCGCTCAACTGCACGCGCTCGAGAACTTTTTCATCGCGCGGAATCCGCGTGTAAATCGGCTGCGCCAGCGTATGGCTGAGCTGCTCTTCACTGATCGGATGACCCGGCACGAAACGGCTCAGAATGAAGCTCGGTTCGATTCCCGGCAGCCCCAGCCGCCCCACCAGATCGACGAATCGCCACGCGCATCGTGCCGCGCCGATCGACTGGTCCAGTACATAGAACAGATTTTTCGAGCGCTCCCAGGCGGCGACCGTGTTTGCGTCGATATGCGTGCCGCAATCCACGATCACGTAGTCGAACAGTTGACGCGTCAGATCGAGAATCGCACCGACCGTCGCGTCAGTGACCAACTCGCTGTCCTCGATGCGCTTGGGCGCCGCGAGCAGGTAGATTCCCGACGCATGCTTGCTGAGCGCTGATTCGAGTTGAATCGAATCCAGCTTTCGCGTCCCCTCGGCCAGAGCCATGATCGTGCGCTCGGGTTCGAGATTCAGGTACACCGACAACCCGCCGGTCTGCAGGTCGAGATCTATTACCGCAACCCGCTTTTCGAACGCGTAGCGCAGGGCCAAGGCGAGGTTCGCCGCCAGGCTCGTCACTCCGGTGCCGCCGATCAGGCTCACCAGCGAAACGATCGTGCCGCCGCCGTTGTGAACGTTGTGAACTTCTTCGCGCCGGCGGGTCTCGCTTATCTTGAGCAGTGCCCGGGTCGCGTCTCCGGGATCCAGCGGCATGAACAGAAGCTCATCGGCTCCGGCCCTCAGCACCCGCTTCATCAGGTCCGGAGAACGATCATGCAGCAGCGCGAAAAGAGCCGGGCGGGGCTCCTGCAACGCCTGCGCGCTCAGATAGTTCAGAGATACTTCGTTGTCGCCGTTGAACACCACCATCGTGACGTCGACGGAGGCGTCGGCCGCGGCTTCCGGATCCGGTTCGACTTCCAGGATGTCCAGCACCGGGTCGCCCATGGCGGCGAGGGCATCCCGCACTTCGGCGCGATGCTCCCCGTCCCCGCCAACTAATTGGACCTTCAGCCCGCCGTTACGTACTTCGCTTTTTTTACCGAGCGCTGACACTTTACATTCTCCCTGCTTCAGCTATGTGGTGTCATATCATGCACTAAATACTCGGTTGTGTCTCGTTCTCCGCCCAACCTCGAACTAGAATCTCGGCCGTGACGCGTCAGGCTGCGCCAAACGACGCGTCTCGATCTGCTCATGCGTCAGCTCAGGCACCGCAGTCGGGTTGTAAACCGAGGCGCCATCGGGCAGCGGGCGCACGATTTGCGGGGTTACGCTTATGACCAGGTCCGTTTCGGTGTTGTTATAGCTGGTGTTGCGGAACAGTCCGCCGAGATACGGGATGTCACCCAAGTACGGGACTTTTTGAACCTGAGTCGTCTTTTGGTGCAGGATGAGGCCCGCGATGATCAGCGTCTGATTGTCCTTGAGCTGTACCATTGTTTCCGCGCGCCGAGTCACGAATGCCGGTATGGTGAAGCCGAACATCGACACGCCTGCGGCGTAATCGGGCTGCGATACTTCAGGCTTCACCAGCAACTCGATATCATCGCGGCCGATGACGGTTGGAACGAATTCGACCATGGTACCGAACTGCTTGAAGACGATTGAGGTATTCAGTGCCTGGGCGATGACGATTGGAATTTCGCCACCCGACAGGAACTTTGCCTCTTCACCGGAATTAGCCAGCAGCTGCGGTTGCGCGAGAAGCTTCGCGAGGCTGTGGGTCTCGAGGAACTGGAACAGCCCCTGCAACTGGTAGTCACTATTCCCCAACGCCAAGCCATAAGTGAGCGACGGCGACAGCAGCATCCCGATAAGCGATCCACCTGGCGGCAGGGTGTTACCGGATGAACTAGTGGTTCCGTTGGCAGCCGTGAAGCTCGTCGAAGCGGAAAACGGCGTCGCCGGAGAGCCTGGAACTTGGACCAGCGATACTCCCGCATGGCTGAGCGCGAGCGACAGGGCGGTGCCCTGGTTCTCGATGGCGGAGCGGTCCAGTTCCGCCACCATCGTTTGCAGCAACACCTGCTGCTTGCCATTGGGATCGATTCGCACCGGGCGTTCGACGTACTGGCCTTGTTGATTCCAGACCGCCAAAGTCGTGAAGCCCGGCTTATGGCCTATCAGATTGACCTGGAACGGATTGATCACCTGGATATCGGCGACGGTAGTGTCAGCGATCGACACGCGGCGCAGCCGGTTCCTAAAGTCGATAATTCTCGACGCGCCCGTCTGCAGCTGCACTCCATCGTCGGGCAGATAGTGGGGTCCGCCTGAAATCGCACCCGATTCCAATACGCCGCCATTTAGGCTGATCGACGGGTCGCTGCGATAGCGCTCGCTCGACAGTGCTTCAGCCGTCTGATTGTAGTGCGGCGGAGCATATGAAGCCGCCGGAACCGACGGAGCGTAATTGAACGTCGACGTATTAACAGTAGCCAGCGCGGTTCCTGTCTCGGGCGCTGTCACCATCGGCGCAGGTGCCATTGGCGCCGTGGTCACCGGCGCGGCTGCGGCTGGCGATGCGGCTGCAACTGTTTCCGAGCCGGCCACGGTCGTGGCGGTTCCTGTCGATGAGGACGAAGACGAGGAAGATGACGAAGACGGACTCACCGGGCCTGCGCCCGCATCGAGCGTCGCGACTACTGGAGCAGCCGCACTGCCCGAGGACCGGCCGGAGCCCGAGATTGGCCCCGGGCTGGTGCCGGGATGATTGATGTTAAAGGCGTTGCCGACTGATCTGACCGTCACGTCATAGTTGACTTGGTCACCATTCGCCGTCTTGATCTGAATGTTCCATTCACCTGCTTCCGCACCCAGCAGGACGACCTTGCCCGGCTCCTCGTTGTGCACGATCAGCGCGTGTGGATTCGTGATCACCTTCACCCCCGGAACATCGCCGGGGCTGACGTTGTTGATTACGTAGCTCTCGCCCGCATTCAGCGCGACAGACATTCCCGCGCCGGTGCCGTCGGCGGCAAGCAGCAGGCCGGGTTGAAGCATGAGTATGCTGATCGCTGCAACCGGCCACGAAAGCAGTCCATATCCTCGTCGAGCTTTCATCTTCTTCACCTTGCCTTCTTCGTGGGTTGCTTATGGTATGTCGATTGTTTTCGGCGTCGGCACGTGATCCGCCGCCGCATTGATGGGCGCCCTGGCCGGCGCGATATCGCTGTTCACGGGCGCCGCCACGAGGTCGTGATGATTGGAATCAGGAGTGCTCGAATCCGCCGATGAGGGCGCCGCAGCGGCGCCGTCGTCGTTGTTGTTATCAAATTGTGCCGCCGCCTTGCGTGAATGGCCCGGCGAGTTCTTTGTGCCGTCGCCGCCCGCCGCCGCTTCGTTCACAAACGAGACTGACTCGGACGACTTGCCGTTGCGAAGAATCTCGATCTCGACCGGCTTGGTCCGGCGCGGTGCCGCTATCTCATGATGAGGCTCCTCGGGCTTCGCAGCCATCACCGGAACATCGGGCGTCAGGCTGTAGGACCGCAGCATCTGAGCGGTGTCGGTGCCGTTGGTCAGAACGATTTTGTTATCATTGTAATTGCGCATCGCCAGACGCAGCGTTCCCGAGCGACTTGCCAGCGCCAGGCGCTCGGCCTCCTGCGGCGTGACCAGCAGCGTGACGACTTTCACCACCGTCGGCGCGTCCTTCGTTTCCTCGACTTCCTGCGCCACGGCGAGCACTTCGACGTTCTGCAGAACTACTTTCGAAAACGCCCGGTCAGGGCCTGTGCTGCCGCCTTGGGTCGATACCAGCACGTCCACCCGGCTATGTGGCAGCACGAAGCCCGCGACATCGCTGACTTCATCCACCGGAACCGACACGGCGCGCATCCCGAACGGAATTAACAGCGGCATCACGCCCGCCGTCTTGTCCCCGCTGAACAGCTTGGAGCGCACCACCGGCTCGTTGGCTACCAACGAGTTCCTCACGAAGCTGCCGATGACCTGTTTGGGATCGGTGTACGCGCCATCCGGGATACTGTCGGCCGACCAGCGCGTCAATTTTACTTCGCCCAGGTCAATTTTTGTGCCGAGCGGAAGATCGTACGCCGCGACCACCACCTGTACGTTATGCGCCATCGCCTGCTGTACTTGGGCCTCTCTCGATTTCAAGGCGGAGTACACCATTACCGAAGCCAGCATCGCCGCCAGCCCTGCTAGTAAGACGAATACCATCGGTCGTCTCATATCGCCCCTCCCCTCCGGCCGCTTCGTGCCTGACCGGCAATCTTCAGATAGTTAAATATACAAGCCATTTTATTATTCTTTCATGCCAACCGAGTACTCGGCAGAATGGCGGGGAAACCAACTACTATTAGATGTAGATGCGAGCCGGGAAAAGTCTCAGGTTTGATGCAGATGGGCAGAATAATACTCTTACGGCGTGTAATTGAATCTACCGCCACGATACGTACCCCCAAATGTGCGGGTCGCTGACTATACGAGAGGACCCACGTGGTTGACTAACGCCGAGACGATATTACCCGCATTCTGAATTAGAGCAATACATGCCGCGGCGACTTTTGCGAGGATTATTGCCTCGGTCATGAGTCTGACCACGCGAACTTACCGATTGTCCGGTAAGCACTCTCCTGCTGGCTCATTGACTTCCCCTCCCAGGGTGGTCGTCACTTCTGGAGTCGTCTCTCTTTGCGGGGCCTCTGTTGGAGCCCCGCCAGGAGACCACGGCTCCTGACGACCGTCAAGCCATCGACAGCTAGATGTTTGAGTCAACCAACCCGAACAGCAAACCGATTGTCGTCCCCGTCGTCTGGTAGCTCACGAAAACGACCGCCGCCACTATCAGCTGCCTGATTATTTTTAAGTGGGGTGGCGGATGGGTTAGTCCGCCACCCCGGGATTTCATCCTTCTGGCCTACAGCTGGCTGTCCACCCTGCCCAGCAAAGACCCGATGTCCGAGCCCATGGTCTGGTAACCCACGTAAACCACGACCGCGACTGCGGCCAGGATCAACGCGTATTCTGTCATCGTCTGACCGCGCTGATATTCGCGCACCTTCACAATCATCCTCGTGATCATATCCATTTTCCCGTGTCCTCCTGTCGTTTTTTTAGCCGAAATTGGCATTGTCCCCATTAATTAATCCGTAGCCTCGTTCAACCTCGCACCGCAGTCCAACGGCACCATCCTGCTTCGAATTCTTCTCCCTTTGAAAGACGATCATCGCTTGCGGCAACTTTTGCTGGTGCCAGAGCGAGATTTAAGGGGAGCATCTCTCGTGCCATCTTGATCTACTCAGCAATCTCTTCGACTTTCTTAATTTATGCCCGATTACCATAGGCTAACGCGCGCAGTGGTGCAACTATCGGTTGCTAAGGCGCAACAAATTCAGTCAGATAAGACGTGCCATTAGGAAGTAAAGACAGTTAAAGACGGCTTCACTAAGAATAGCTTAGCTAAGCAATATAAACCAGAAAAATATTCTTCGTATCGAGCTAAATTATTAAATACTTGGCATGAAATTCAAATAGTGTGCACGAAATCACGCTACAATTGGTACGCATAACATTACAAATAGTGGGCATGAGGTTCCGGATCGGGATAGCCGGCCGGCTTCAGTTGACGGGTTCGAAGGTAATCAGATCGCCCACCTGCGTCGAACTCTCGTCCGCCGCACCAGCCGGAAGTTCGAGTGCCGTTCGTGCTCCAATTACGATCGAGGAGACGTGCCACGGCCTCAGGCGCCGATTGATCTTGATGACCGTGTTGCCGCGCCCCAGGAAAACGATATCGATCGCGAAACGCATGAAGAACATGTGCATCCACATGAACGGCGTGAATCGCCCGTTATCGAATAGCATCCCCGTTCCGGGCTCGAGGCCGTCGCGACCCAGCAACCCGCGTCTCTGACCGCCCCGACCGCCGGCGTTGTCGAGCCGCGCGCAGAGCACGGTCCCGCGGGATCGATTGATCGCTCGGAGTGGAGATTGCGGCGTCGGCGCCGGCGGCCCATCGGGTGGTTGGGGCTGTCTCATTCCGTCATCATGTAATAAACTCGCGTAAGTTTCATGGGATACCTTCCGATATTTTTCGACGTGACCGGCCGCGAATGTGCCGTAGTCGGTGGCGGCGAGGTCGCCGCCGGCAAGGTCGAATCGCTGTTGGAGGCCGGCGCTCGCGTGACGGTCGTGAGTCCGCGGCTGTCGCCGTCGTTGGAGGCAATCGTTGCGCGAGGGCTCGTGACTCACATTGCTCGTGATTATGCGCGCGGCGATATGCGCGGATGCGTGCTCGTCTATGCGGCGACCGACGATCCGAAACTCCATCGCGAGCTTGCCGCCGAGGCGCGCGCGCTCGGAATCCCGATAAACGTCGTCGACGTCCCCGAGTTGTGCACGTTCATCGCGCCCGCGGTTGTCAAGCGCGGCGCGCTCCAAATCGCAATCTCGACCGCAGGTGCGTCGCCCGCCTTTGCGTCCCGGCTGAAAAGCGCACTCGAGCAACAGTTCGGGACCGAGTACGCGGTCACGCTCGAAGTGCTGCGCGCCGCTCGCCGGCGGTTGCACGCCGATGAAATCGATCCCGCCGATCGCATGCGGCGGCTGAAGGACCTCGCCAACTCCGCGCTGCCCGAGGCGATTGCCATCGGCGACCTGGCCGCGATCGAGCGGATACTCGCCACTTGTTTGGGTGGCGGTGTTGGTCTGGCCCGGCTCGGAATCGACTCGGCCGCGCTCGGCCTCACGCGCGCAACGGAAGTTCCGGAGTGAATCGCATGCCGATGGACACGCTATGGCTATTGCCCGCGCTTGCTTGTTACGCGCTCTCTGCCGCGTTGTTCGTGTTCGATCGCTTGTCGGGCCGTACGCAAGCGACCGGCTACGCAGTTGCGATACTTGGCGCGGGCGTGGTCTGTCACGCTTGCGATTTGGCGGCGCGCGGTCTGCAGGCCGGCAATATCCCGGTGGCCAATTTTGCGCAGGCGCTGTCGTTTCTTGCGTGGCTTACCGCGCTGGCGGGGCTGGTGATGATCGTGCGCATGAGACTGGCGGTGATCGGCGCATTCGTGGCGCCGGCGGTAACACTGGCTCTAGGAGCCGCTTCTCTCACGATGAGCAGCGGGCGCGTGGTTTTGCCGGCTACCCTGCGCAGCGTATGGCTGCCGATTCACGTCACCCTCGCCATCCTGGGCTACACGATGTTCGTGCTGGCGGCGAGCGTGAGTATCGCCTACCTGGCCTACGAGTCGCGGCTGAAGTCCAAGCGCGCGATCGGTCCGGCCAACGAAGGCGGCCCGAGTCTCGAAAAGCTCGACCGAATCAACTATCGCCTGCTGGGATGGGGCTTCGTAATGCTCAGCCTGGCGATCGTGAGCGGCGCGATTTGGGCCGACGCGAGGTGGGGGCATTTCTGGTCATGGGAGCCCATTGAATCCTGGTCGCTGGCGATTTGGGTGCTCTACGCGGGTCTGCTCGAATCCCGCCTTACGATAGGATGGCGCGGGCGGCGCGCCGCGGCGCTCACTTTAGTGGTGTTCTGCTTGTTGGTCGGTTCGATCGTGGGCGTTAATCTGATTTTCCCGGGCAAACACGGCGGCAGTTTCGGCTGAGAATGGATCAGACTTTATTTATCGTTGGCATAAACCATCGCAGCGCTGCCGTCGGGTTGCGTGAACGCCTGGCGTTTGCCGAAGACGAGATCGCCGCTGCGCTGGGCCGGTTGCGGGATTCGTCGCCCGCGGTCCTGGAGGCGGCGCTGATTTCGACCTGCAATCGTGTCGAGGTGGTGGGCGTTGCCTCCGATACGGTGCGCGCGGCCGATGAGACGCTGACGTTCATGGCCGCGGATCGAAAGGTCGCGCATGCCGCGTTTGCCGATGTGATTTATAGTTCCGCCGGGCGCGATGCCGCGCGTCATCTGTTCCGCGTCGGCGCGAGTCTCGATTCGATGGTCGTTGGCGAACCGCAGATATTGGGCCAGCTCAAGACTGCCTACGCGCAGGCGGCCGAGGCGGGCACCGTCGGCCCGATTCTGCATCGCGCCTTCCACAAGGCGTTCAGCGTCGCCAAGCACGTGCGCAAGGGCACGCTTATCGGTCATGGAGCGGTCTCCGTCAGTTCCGTGGCAGTCGCGCTGGCGGGCCAGATTTTCGACACGTTGAAAGACAAGACCGTGATGCTGATGGGTGCGGGCAAGATGGCGGAGTTGACCGCCCGCCAGTTGAACGCGCTCGGAATCGAGTCGCTGCTGATCACCTCGCGCACGTTCGATCACGCAGTCGCGCTCGCGCGCGAACTTGGCGGCACCGCGGTGCCGTACGACAACTACAAGCCGTACCTCAAGATGGTGGACGTGCTTATCGGTTCGTTCGCATCCACCAAACCGGTGCTGGGCCCCGAGGAATTCGAGTCCGTGATTCGCGAGCGCCGCTACCGGCCGATGTTTCTGATCGACATGGGCGTGCCGCGCAATTTCGACGAGCGGCTCAACGCCCTGCAAAACGTCTATCTATATGACATCGACGATCTCGGCGCGCTGGTTAAACGATCGCTCGGCGATCGCGAACGCGAAGCGGAAAAGGCCGAACAGATCGTCGAGCTCGAACTCGAATCGTTCCTCAGGTGGCTCGCGGGCCTCGACCTGACCCCAACTATCAAGGACATCCGCTACAGTGTCGAACGGCTGCGCGACGTCGAGATGGGACGGCATCGCGGCTGGCTGGCGCAACTCGAACCCGCGGTGCGCGACCGAGTCGAATTGCTTACTCACGGACTGACCAACAAACTTCTTCATCGCATTCTGTCCGGCCTCAAGCATCGCGACAACAAGACCCTCGATGCCGCGTTTGCCGCCGAGGTCGCCCGCCGCCTGCTGGGCGCTGAATTGGACGCGCAGGTCCACGATCTCGACGACGTGGACGACGATGACGACACGGGCATCGAGTGACCGCGCGGCGCGCTGAACCCACCATGTCGCTCAAACCCAAGCTCAAGATCAGAATCGGTTCGCGGCCCAGCCAGCTGGCGCTGGTCCAGACGTCGATGATGCGGGCGCGGGTCGCGGCGCAGATTTCCGACGTCGATCCCGAAATTGAAATCGTCGAGATACGCACCAGCGGCGACAAGCTGACGTCGGCGTCGCTCGCGCAAGTGGGCGGCAAGGGACTCTTTATCAAGGAGCTCGAGCAGGCGCTCGCCGATCGCAGGATCGACGCCGCCGTCCATTCGATGAAAGATCTTCCCGCAGTCCTGCCGGCGCAGTTTTGCCTGGCGGCGGTGCCGGCGCGCGAGAATACCGCCGATATCCTGGTGACGCGCGACGGCTCGGCATTGTCGGCGCTGCCGGCGGGCGCGCGGCTTGGCACCTCGTCCTCGCGCCGGCATTTCCAGGCGCTCAGGATGAATCGGGGGCTTGAGGTTCTGCCGCTGCGCGGCAACGTCGATACGCGTTTGAAGCGCGTCGCCGACGGCAGCTTCGACGCGATCATAATCGCGATGGCGGGGGTGAAGCGGCTGGGGCGGTTGCGCGAGGTGAAGTTCGTCGAGCTCGACGGCCGCGATTTCATCCCGGCCGGAGGGCAGGGCGCGCTTGCGATCGAGATGCTGGCCGGCCGCGACGACCGGGTTTCAAATGAACTCGATCGCGCGCTCAGTGGTATCAACGACCCGCGCGCTTTTTACGAAACCGCGGCCGAACGATCGTTCCTGGCCGCGATCGATGCGTCATGCACGACGCCGGTCGGCGTACGGGCAAGTATCGTAGGCGACACGCTCGCGCTCGCGGCGATCCTGTTCAGTCCCGACGGTGCGCGAGAGCTGTCGGAGTCGATGGAAGAGCCGCTCGCGCCCGGCCTTGCGCCGTCGGCGGCCGAAAATTCCGGCAAGCGGCTCGCGGGAAAAATGCTCGCGCGGGACGCTGCCGCGATTCTTCGGTCCTGAATGAGCGCATCCGCCAAGCATCGGAATCGGGGCAAAGTTTTCCTGGTCGGCGCGGGTCCCGGCGCCTTCGATCTGATCACGATGCGCGGCGCTGACGCTTTACGCCGCGCCGACGTCGTGATTTACGACCACCTGGTGAGTCCGGAACTGATCCGGCTCGCGCCGCCCAAAGCCGAGTTGATTTACGCAGGCAAGCAAGGCGGCGCGGGAAAAAGTATCGAGCAATCCGAATTGAACGCTATGCTGATCGAGCGCGCGCACAAGGGGCGCATCGTGATCCGGCTCAAGGGCGGCGATCCGTTTATTTTTGGACGCGGCGGCGAGGAGGCCGAGGCGCTGGCGCGCGCCAACGTGCGGTTCGAGGTGATCCCGGGGGTCACGTCGGCGATTGCGGGGCCGGCCTTCGCCGGTATTCCGCTGACGCATCGCGAGCACGGCTCGTTCGTCGCGTTCGTCACCGGCCATGAGGACGAAAGCAAAGGCGCGCACACGACGGTTCCGTGGGACGAACTGGTTGCGGCGGCTCGCAGCGGCGGCACGATCGTTATCCTGATGGCGACGGCGCGGATGCGCGCGACGCTGGATCGAATCCGCGCGGCCGGACTTGCGGCGGAAACTCCGGCGGCTGCGGTCCAATGGGCGACGACCGCCGCGCAGAAAACCGTCAGCGCGACGCTCGCCACGCTCGCGGACGAATCCGCGCGTGCCGGAATCGGCGCGCCGGCTGTAATCGTGGTCGGACAATGCGCGGGCCTGCGCGCGCATCTCAAGTGGGTCGAGCGCATGCCGCTGTTCGGCCGCACCGTGGTGGTGACCCGATCGCGTGAGACTGCGTCGGAGTTCGCCACGGCGCTGCGACGGCTGGGCGCGGAGGTGGTGGAATTTCCGACGATCGAAACCGTGGCGCCCAGGAGCTACGCGGCGCTGGACCGGGCAATCGCGCGGCTGTCGTCATCGGCGCGCGATTCCTTCGACTGGATAATCTTCACCAGTGCCATGGGAGTCGAGAGTTTTGTCGAACGGCTGAAGTCGCGCGGCCGCGATATTCGCGAGCTGGGGGATGCGTCGATTGCGGCGATCGGACCGGCAACCGCGGCGCGCCTGGCCGATTATGCGCTACGCGCCGCAGTGGTTCCCGACGAGTATCGCGCGGAGCAGATTATTCCCGCGATTGGAATCAAGCGGATTCGCGGCAAGCGCTTCCTGATTCCGCGGGCCGAAGTTGCGCGCGAGGCGTTGCCCGAAATTTTGCGTCAAAAAGGTGCCAGAGAAGTCGAAGTCGCGCCCGCCTATCGCACCGTCAAGCCCAAGGGCGCGCAAATCGAGCGGATGCGCGAGCTGATCGCGTCGGAGTCGATCGATCTCGTGACGTTCACCAGTTCCAGTACGGTCACAAATTTCTGCGACCTGATCGGCGCGCCGGCGAGCCTGCTCAAAGCCGCGGCGATCGGCCCGATCACCGCATCGACTGCCACCGAGCGTGGATTCGAGGTGGTCGTCAGGCCGGACAAATACACGATTGCGGCTCTGACCGAGGCGATTGCCGAGTATTTCGCGCCGCGCAACGGGCAGGGGTGACCGCAGGGGTGACCCCTGCACCCAGTGTTAAGGCCGCCCGCCGTTGGCGGGCGCGGCCCGTGCTCAGCCCTGCCTCAGGCGCGGAGTTTGCGGGCGACGTCTTTGGCGAAATACGTCAGGATCAAATCGGCGCCGGCTCGCTTGATTGCGGTCAGCACTTCGAGCGTGGCGCGCTCCTCGTCGATCCATCCGTTGATGCCCGCCGCGCGGATCATCGAGTACTCACCCGAGACGTTGTACGCCGCGACCGGCGCGTTGAACTCATTCTTCACGCGCCAGATTAGATCGAGGTAGGGCAGCGCCGGCTTCACCATCACGATATCCGCGCCCTCCTCCAAATCGAGCGCGACCTCGCGCATCGCCTCATCGCCGTTGGGCGGGTCCATCTGGTACGAGCGCCGATCGCCGAATTTCGGCGCCGACTCCGCCGCCTCGCGAAACGGGCCATAAAACGCAGAGGCGAACTTGGCCGAGTACGCCATGATCGCGACCTGACTGAATCCGTTGCTGTCGAGCGCGGCGCGAATCGCGCCGACCCGTCCATCCATCATGTCGGATGGCGCGACGATATCGGCGCCCGCGCGCGCGTGCGACAGCGCCGAGCGCGCCAGCAGCTCGAGCGTCGCGTCGTTATCGACGTCGTTGCCGGCCAGCGCGCCGCAATGCCCGTGGTCGGTGTACTCGCACATGCACACGTCGGTAATCACCGCCATCCCGGGCACGCGCTCCTTGATTTCGCGTATCGCGCGCTGCACCTCGCCGTTGTCGTTCCACGCCTCGCTGCCTTGCGGGTCCTTGCGTTCGGGGATTCCAAACAGGATGACCGCGGGCACGCCGGCGGCCCACGTCTCGCGCGCCTCCGCGACGATGTTGTCGACCGACATTTGCGCCACGCCCGGCATCGCTTCGACTGCCTTCTTCACGCCGCGTCCGGGGCACACGAACATCGGCAAAATAAGGTCGTCGGTCGACAACCGCGTCTCCCGAACCATCCGTCGAATTGTTTCAGTGCGTCGCAGCCGCCGCGGGCGATTGATTGGAAATGCCATAGTTGTTCCCCGGGTGGATTATATAGGACGAGCAAACCCAACCCCTAACCGCTTCCCAATGTGAGAACCGGAATATCGCGGAGAGGAGGGGAGGGGCGGATCAAGCTTTGGGTTTG
>Ga0187859_10000511_pt1 | contig 26006 bp, 25 predicted proteins | sample June2016WEW_10_1_2_FD_133019 | JGI IMG/M metagenome (GOLD analysis project Ga0187859, IMG submission 133019) | Peatland microbial communities from SPRUCE experiment site at the Marcell Experimental Forest, Minnesota, USA - June2016WEW_10_10 | ecosystem: Environmental > Terrestrial > Soil >...
ACGATCGGGCCGTACCACGCCACCGGCTCTTCGATAGGCTTACCCGATACCAGCAGGAAGCGGATGCCCTCATCGCCCGCCTGGACGCCGATCTCGTCTCCCCGGTCAAAAAGCACCAGGGAGCGATTACCGGCGTCGTATACGGGGGGCGCATCCGGCTGATCGACTCGTTCGGTCAAAACGGCATGGGGATCTGAGGAGTCGCGGAACGTTCCTGAGCCTGCGAACACGTAGGCAAAGGCGTTGCGCGTGGTTTCGATCTTGAGCCGCTTCCGTCGGCCTGGGGCAAGCGAGACATCGAGGTAATTTGGATCGGCAGCGACGCCTTCCACCGGTCCCTTTTTACCCCAGAACTCACCGCAGATGACGCGTACACGCGTCCCATCGTCGTCGATAACTTCCGGAATCGCACTCGACGGAACGTCCTGATACCGCGGATCGGTCATCTTCAGCGCCGCGGGCAGGTTCGCCCAGAGCTGGAAGCCGTGCATGCGACCCTGCTGGTCTCCTTTTGGCATCTCCTGGTGCAGGATGCCGCTGCCGGCCGTCATCCATTGCACATCGCCGGAGGTCATCTTCCCATGGTTACCGAGACTGTCGCCATGCTCGACCGAGCCGGCGAGGACATAGGTGATGGTCTCGATACCCCGGTGCGGATGCCAGGGAAATCCCGCTAAGTAATCCTTCGGATTTTCATTGCGAAAATCATCCAGCAAAAGAAAAGGATCAAAATCCTTAGTCTTGCCGAAGCCGAAGGCACGTTGCAGTTTGACGCCCGCACCCTCGATCGTCGGTTTTGGTTGAATGATTTGTTTAACTGGCCGGAGTGACATAACCTTCTTCCCTTCTCTGCGCCGCTCAGCCTCTTCACGATGGCAAGCGGCGAATTGTTTATGCCTTTACAAACTGGACATCCAACGTGATCGTCACCTCGTCACCAACGAGAATGCCCCCAGTCTCGAGCGTCGTATTCCAGGTCAGGCCAAAGTCTTTGCGGCTGATCTTGGTGGTCGCTGAGACTGCGACTCGAGTGCCCCAGGGATCCTTAGCCGGCGGGGTTGGCCCCTCGACGGAAAAGACGACCCTGCGGGTGACGCCGTGAATCGTCAGATCGCCCTCGACGGCGAGTTCTCCATCCCGGACTTGGCTGATGCGCATGGAATTGAACGACAGCGTCGGGAATTTCTCTACATCGAGGAAGTCGGCGCTCTTCAGGTGCGCATCACGCTGGGCGTCACGGGTTTCAATCGACCCCGCTTCGATCACGGCTTCGACCCCGGATTTTGCCAGGTCGGATTCGTCAAGAGTCAATGCTCCAGAAATCTTGGCGAACTGCCCTTTTACGTTAGAAATCATCATGTGTTTGACCTTGAACTCGGCAACGGAGTGAGCCGGATCGATGTTCCAGGTCGTCGTAGTGGTTTGCGGTGCAGCCAGTGTGCTCATGGTGTTTACCCCCTTCTACCTCGGTTAGATGCGTCATAACGATATTCGTTGCAACATATGTTATTCACTAAAAATCAACTCACTTCGGTGCGGGCAGCGTGCAGCAGTTCGGCCAAAGCCCGCAGCCGCTCCCGGCCCAAATGGCTTAATTGCTGCCGATGGGTCTCCTGTACCGGGTCATCGAGCCGGGCAAGCAACTTCAGGCCGTCGGCAGTGACCCGGGCCATCACCATTCGCCGGTCCTCGGTTTCCCGGCAACGCGAGATCAGACCGCGCTTCTCCAGCCGGTCGAGCAGCCGGGTAATGTCCGGATCGCGCGTAATCATGCGGCTCGCAATCTCCCCACAGGGCAGCCCCTGCGGCGAGCCCCGTAGGATTCTGAGCACGTTGTATTGCGTCGAGGAGAGGTCCTCCGTCTTGAGAACCTTGACTAGTCCCCGGGACAGCATGTCAGTCGTGCGCATCAGCTCCAAGAATAACGCCTCCTCGGGACAGGCGACGCGGGGCCGTTTCTGATCGGTCTCTCCTTTTTTCATGTCTACCCAGAATATTATCCGTTACAACGACTATTGTCAAGACGAGTGTCGAATCCATGCAGGCTGGACCTGCCAGCCGGCAATGGCCGGGCAAGCGCAGCTTACGCAGACGAACGCCCTGACAACTACCGACAGCCAGCATGAACGCCACCATCCACGTGAAGCACCTCTCCGGTTACCTGACTGGCCTGTACCAGATAGAGAACCGCGTCGACAAGGTCTCTTACCTCCGCAATTTTCCCCATGGGCTGCCTGGCCTTAACAGAATCCTGGGGAGCGTCCTTGCGCAGTGGCGTATCCCCGACGCCGGGGGCTACGGCGTTGAAGCGGATCCCCGCCTTTGCATACTCGACGGTGAGACTCCGGGTTACTGAATTCAGGCCGCCCTTCGTAATCCTCGAAACCGAGGCATTAATACCGGCGATGAGTTGATCTGCAAGCGCTGCGGTGATGCTGACAACGTTCCCCGACTTCTGTTTCAGCATCTGTTTCACAGTGAGCTGAGTGATGTAGATGAATCCCAGCAGGTTGGTCGAGAACAGGACAATTGCAGTCGTCGGTAGTGAAGTCCGTAAAGGGCTTGGTGCGGAAGATATACCGGCGTTGTTCACCAGAACCTCGACGGTTCCGAAGTTCTTGATCGCCGCGTCGACCGTTTTGGCAGCGGTCCCCTGCTTAGCGATATCGCCGTCCACCAGAACCAGGCTCGGTGAGCCAGTCATATCTGAGGTAACCAATGATTGACTGAGATTACGAGACATTGCGACGACGCTATAACCCTCCTTCAGGAAGGCCTCGACCAAACCCGCGCCAATACCCTGGGATGCTCCCGTGACGATTGCTGTTTTTTTGTCTGACACAGATACCACTCCTAATCCTGTTCGCCGAGAGTTTGGGCGTACGTTTTGCCCTACGGATAGAAGAGTTCCTTGCGGCCTTGCTGCCATGCTGCTCTGAGTTCCGGTGTGGTGATGTCCCAGTCCGGCCGGCATTTCCTGGTAACGGCACGCAGGTCCTGGCGCAGATCTTCCAGCGTGGGCCGGCCCAAGAACCAGTAACCGTTGTTGATCTTATCAATGACCAGCCCGGGCTCGAGGACAAGCACGTGGGGGATCATGGGATCCTCGATGTGGTTATGCCGGGGATGACGGGGCCCGACCTTCAGCGGGAATTGAGGCTTCGCCGGCAAGAGATTCCGATCGTCTTCATCACCGGGCACCGAGACGAGACTGTCCGCCCGCGAGCGCTTGAAGAAGAGGGTGCGGTGGAGTGCCTGTCCAAGCCCTTCAGCGATACGGCCCTGCTTGAGGCACTCAATGCCGCGCTTCGAGTGAGTTGCGGATCCGCTACGCTCTTTTCGCTCTCGGCGGCTGATATACAATATCTTGGGGCGTGCGCCTGGCCAGGAGCCGGGGGCATCACCCATGTCGCTCGCCACGCCAATCGTTTTTGTTGTCGACGACGACGTCTCCGTGCGTGAATCGCTGGAATTGTTGATTCGTTGCGAAGGCTGGCAGCCGGAGACGTTCGCGTCCGCGCATGATTTCCTGGTCCACCCCCGCGCCCTTGCTCCGAGCTGCCTCGTTCTTGATGTCTCTCTACCAGGCCTCAATGGTCTCGATCTGCAGAGGCGCGTTGCCGCTGAACGGACTGACATGCCGATCATCTTCATCACAGGCTACGGCGATGTGCCCATGACGGTTCAAGCCATGAAGGCGGGCGCTATCGAATTCTTGACCAAACCATTCAGTGATGAGGTGCTATTGAGCGCCATTCGGCAAGCCATCGAACGCAGCCGTGTTGCGCTTGGTCACGAGTCGGAGCTGCGAGAACTCAAGGACAGTTACGCGTCGCTGACAGTTCGCGAACGGCAGGTCATGGCGTTGGTAGTCTCCGGCCTGTTGAATAAACAGGTCGGTGGCGAGCTTGGCATAAGCGAGATCACAGTGAAGGCACACCGAGGCAAGGTGATGCAAAAGATGAAGGCTGACTCTCTCGCCGACCTGGTAAGAATGGCCGCGAGACTCCGCCTGGCGCGTAGCCCGGGCCCCAATACTCGTCCGACCTCTTAACTCTTGCGATTATGGCAGTTCCGCTGTCTTCGGAAGTTCGGATACGGTCCATCTTCCTCCAAGAGCCTCGGAAGAGCAGGGACAAAAGGAGCATTTCTATGGCTTCTATACGAAGGATACGAGGAATGTTTCAATCCCTCGGCATCTTAGTACTGCTGTTCACCTGCAGCACGCTGTCAGCCCAAAACGAGCAGCACCGCGTTCGGAATATTGTTCTGGTTCACGGTGCATGGGCAGACGGTTCGGGCTGGAAAGGAGTCTACGACATTCTCGTGAAAGATGGTTATAACGTCAGCGTTGTGCAGGAACCGGAAACGTCCTTTAAAGAAGATGTGGCCGCCACGAAGCGCGCTCTTGCTCAACAAGACGGACCGTGCATTCTGGTCGCTCACAGTTATGGGGGAGCCGTCATCACCCAGGCCGGAACGGATCCTGCGGTTGCCGGGTTGGTGTACGTCGCGGCTCACATGCCCGATGCTGGAGAGAGCGAGGCTGACGACGGAAAGCGATTCCCGAGTGATCTCAGCAAGTCTTCGGCGATCAAGAAAACGGCAGACGGCTTCACTTATCTGGACCCAGCGCAGTTTCACGAGTACTTTGCCGCCGATCTTCCTGCTGATCAGGCTGCTTTTATGGCGCGAACGCAGGTGCTCAATGCGGCCGACAATTTCAAGGCAGTCATCACCACCGCTGCGTGGAGAAGCAAACCTAGTTGGATGTTGGTAGCCGGAAGCGATCGAACCATCAACCCTGACCTCGAACGCTGGTACGCCACACGAGCCAAGAGTCACAAGGTCGAGGTCTCAGGTGCCAGCCACGCGGTTTACGTCTCCAGACCAAAGGAGGTTGCCGCGCTGATCGAGGAAGCCGCATCGCAGGCTCGATAGCATCAGCACTGGGAGAGCAACCATGCAGCGTACCTTGACTCATCGTATTGAAGCGGACGGCGTAAACGTCTCCTACCGAGAAGCTGACCGCAATCATTTCGCCGAACGGCAATGCTTATGAAGAAGGGTTCGGTGGCGCATGGGCTCCGATCTGGCGCTAATGGAGCGAGCCCACGACCGAAAATCGCGAAGCGATTCGCAAGGTCTTGAACCTCGAGGGGATGCATCGGGAATATGCCTCAGCGATTCCCCACCCGGAGGTCATCGCGCCGGAGGGCTACACCCTCGATTGCGCTGCTGGCGCGTCCGGGGAACGTGGACATTCAGTTGGACATATCCTCGACTATGCCAACAAAGACTATGCCAACAAAGTGAAGCTCTATCCGAAGCTCCAGGAATATTTCAAGGAATGGAAGCCGCGCTTATGAGCAATTTGGGGCAACTACGATCCATATTTCGTTCCAGCCGGAGCGGAAGCGTTGCGGCGTGATAACCCGAATGCAAAGGTTCAATTTCTCGATACGGGCCACTTCGCGCTGGAAACGCACGTCGAGGAGATTGCGATGCAATCAAAGAGTTTCTCGCAGGCGATCGAGATTCTGAGGGTGCGAATGCATGCGAGGTTCCCCGTGGCAAAGGTCTGGTTTGCAACTGGAAGCCGAAAGCGGCCTGGGCCGTGATATCGCGGAACTTGTGCTCAGATCAGCGCGCCTCGTGGCAACGCCACCGATACGCGGTGCGGTGGCCACCCAACAGTAGCAGTTCTTCTTATTTCCGACGACGAAAATCCTTATTCTTAGAGGCACGCCCGGTTTCCTTTGCGACGTAGTGTCTTCAATTCATTTTCCAGCGTGATCGCGAGTTCTCGAACTCCGCGCCGGATTTCCCGGGAGTCTACCGCGGCGAACCCAAGCTGCAATCCCTCGCGCACAGCAGCGCCTTGACGGTAGCGACTGAGCGCCGTTACCTCTACGCCACGAGTAGCTGCCCCAGCCGCAACTGATTCAGCATTGAGGCCTACGTGCAGCCAACCAGATATCTGCAACCCGGCCTCTACGCCTGAAATCTCCAGCACTCCAGAGAGATCCTGCTGCGCGCAGTCTAATAAAACCGACAATCGCTGCGCATATACTTCACGCATGCGTCTCAGGTGCCGCCCGAAATGTCCCTCGTTGATGAAATCGCAAAGCACTGCTTGTTCAAGCAGCGGCGCGTGACGGTTCGTCACGGAGACAGTCGCGGAAAAATAGTCCACCAAATCAGGTGGGACAACCAGATATCCCACCCTCAGAGAGGGAAACAGGACCTTGCTGAAGCTTCCAGTGAATAGGACTAGTCCGTGGCGATCGAGTCCTTGCAGCGCCGGTACCGGACGTCCCGAATAACGATATTCGCTGTCGTAGTCGTCTTCGAGGATCAGCGCCCCTGACTTTCCCGCCCAATCCAGCAACTGCAGACGCCGGGCGACACTCATTGTGACCCCGAGTGGAAACTGGTGACCCGGTGTGACGTAAACCACGCGTGCTCCGCGCATGCTTGCCTCTTGCACCCGCATCCCCTCGCCATCTACGCAGAGGGCAGAGACCTTCGCACCTGCGGCTTTGAATGCAATCGCCGCTCCGGGATATCCGGGGTTTTCCATGCACACTCGGTCTCCGGGATTCACCAAGAGTCGCGTCGCCAGGTCGACCGCTTCCTGAACGCCGGAGACGATCACGACCTGGTCGGCAACACACTTTACACCGCGTGAAGTGCTCAGGTACGTGGCCACGGCATCTCGCAGGGGTGGGTATCCGAGCGGACCGCAGCCGAGAAGGAGATTGGCTGAAGCGCGCCGTAAACGCCGCGACGCGACCTGTGCCCATAACGTCGTCGGAAACAAGTCCAGGGCTGGCATGTTGGCCCGGAAGGCTAGGCTGGGGCGGATTTCAAAATTCGGAAACAGTTTCACACGCCGGGCATAATCGGAAACCCTACGACGTCGTTTATAGGGCGCTACGGGTGTTCGGCTTCCGTTCGGTGGGACTTGGAGCAACTCATCGGGCAGAACCTTATTCACATAGGTCCCCGATCCGACGCTACCCTCAATGTAGCCCTCGGACTCCAGCTGCTCGAAAGCGTTGACGATCGTTCCCCGCGCAAGTCCGTATTGTCGGGCGAGATCGCGTGTGGCGGGGAGCCTAGTTCCGGGACGCAGACGGCCTTCCAGAATCTCCCCACGCAAAGACTCATACAGCCAACGGTTGGCGGACTTGCCCGAATCTCGCAGGGGAAGCACCAATTCGAAAACAGCCGCTCTCTTCATAGGAATAATGGTATAGCACAGATATCGAAAATGGACCTTGTTATTGATCCACTATTTCAATAGGGTGAGGGCTGAAGGAGCTAATCATGACTACTTCCAGAATGCCCGTGCTCACGGTGACTTTGTTGATAGCAGGGTTAGGAACTCCAATGGCAGGGACTCAGTTGTCCATCGCTACGACTCACACCGAAGACAGAGAACGAGCTCGCGTCGCGTTCTCTCATGCTCTGCCGAAACTGGATGGTAGTCACCTGAAAGCAAGTGTGGTTGAGGTGCAGTACGGACCCGGCGAATCGTCGCCGCAACATAGCCATCCTTGTTCCGTCATCGGTTATGTGGTGGATGGCGCGATTCGCACACAGATTGAGGGCGAACCTGAAGCGACCTACAAAGCCGGGGAAGCTTTTTATGAGCCTCCGAACGGGCTTCACGAAGTCTCCGCCAATGCCAGCCAAACTCAGCCGGCCACGCTCATTGCTTATTTCGTTTGCGATCACAACATGCCGCTCAGCATTAATGTTCCCGAACACACTCACGCAAAGGAGCCCTCGAGATGAACCAGCGCATTCACGCTATCTCGGAAAGCACAATGACCGGCGTCAGCGAGCGACTACGAACGATGAATTGGGAGCGGGCAGCAATTCTCTACGCGCGCGTTGCGCTGGGCGCCGCATTTCTCTCCGCGGTAGCTTCGCGCTTCGGATTATGGGACAAGACGCTCGACCTGAAACACTTTGCAGGATTCATGCAATATACGGCAGAAGTGAATTCTTTTCTGCCACAAGCAGCGATTCCCTTTGTCGCATGGGCAGCTACCGTTGCCGAAACATCGTGCGGAATCCTGCTGATATCGGGGCTATGGCCGCGATGGGTGTCGCTCGCCAGCGCGGTCCTGCTCGCCATGTTCGGAACGGCCATGGCGATTTCTTTCGGCATCAAGTCACCCATGGACTATTCGGTCTTCTCTGCCTCGGCGGCGGCCGTCTTGCTGACGCTGCACGCCTTTCGGCAGGAGGGTAAGCAGTCTTTCAATCACCGCCGGCTTATCCGGCGCACAGGAGATCAATCATGGTGAAGCGGAAGTGCAACAGCGTTGTAGCCGTCGCGGTTCTTGTCGTGACAACTTTGAGCGCTGCCAGTGTAGCTGCTCAAAAACAAAGTGACGAGCAGTTACTCAGCACGCGCGAAGCCGTATGGCGTGCATGGTTCGCCGGCGACACTGAAGCTATCGAGAAATTAGTGCCGCCGGAAACCATTGTCATCAGTGGCGGCGAGAAAGACTGGAAGGATCAAGCCTACGTAATTCGGAGTGCTGCTGAATTCCATGCCAGTGGTGGGAAACTCGTTCGGCTCGAATTTCCCCGCACTGAAGTTCAGCACTTTGGCAATGTCGCCATCGTTTGGAGCACATTTGTCGTGGAGACGGAGGTGAATGGCAAGCGAGAGTCGAGTTCCGGCCGGGCAACGGAGATCTTTGTGTGGAAGCACGGCCATTGGAGCAATCCTGGCTGGCACACCAGTTCGACAAAATGAGTACCGCATGTTTAAAAATCCAGGTAACAGGAGAACAAAGATGACTCAGAGCAATGCGGCTTCCGCGGAAGCCTACTACAAAGCAATGAACGATAAGGATGTGTCGGCGATGGCGCGACGGTTGCACCCAGACGTCCGACTCATTACCCCGATGGAGGACCTGACCGGAAAGGATGCAGTTCTGGAAGCCGCCAAGAAACTACTAAGCTTCATTCAGAGCGTTGAGGTGCAGGCCAAGTTCGAGTCCGAGAACCAGGCGATGCTGGCTTATAACATGCACTTTGCCGGACCCGTCGGGCTTTGCCGAGCGGCTGCCTTGATAACGTTCAAGGACGGGCTGATTGTACGTAACGAGCTCTTCTTTGATGCCAGCCCTTTCAAGCAGAATTAAGGGAGATGATCTCGTTGCCGCATATGCGACCGTCAATGCGGTTTTGGGGTGGCTGCCGAGGCGAACTCCGATTTTCCACAGCGGCCGGAGAACTGATATGAGGAGTCCCGGAGCAATCAATACTGTTGTAAACGCAAGGAGAAGTACACCCAATTCAGCCCAAAGAGGGAGTGGTGCAGGCCCGGGAATGTCACTCGCTATTGATCAGACCGCCGCGTTCCATCTGGACAAAACCGTTGGTGCCGATCCACGACTCGGCAAGAAGATGTAGATTTTTTTTGTAAGTACGAGTGACGAAGTATTTCTTGCCTCCCCTTACGCGCAGAACGTACTCCCCTGTCGACAAGCGCTGGATCTCTTCAACGAAGGCGGCATTCACTAGCGACGATCGATGGATCCTGACAAATCCAAACAGACTCAACTTCTCAGCCATCGTTGAAATCGACTCGCGCAGCAGGTACGCGCTTGATTTGTGTTGCAGCAGGACATAGTTACCCTCGGCTTCCACAGCGATGATGTCCGCAGAGTCGATAAATAGAATCTTCTTTCCTGCCTTGATCGCGATCCGAAAAGCCGACCCTTTCGTAGCAATTTGTAGTTGCGGTGACAGTCCCATCACGAGTGCAACTCCTTTTCCCCTCTTCCATGAATGCAGCACCTGATGGATCGGGGAGCTACTTACTCCCTAAACCTGAGAGTCCACTGCCCAAATCGACGGGATGAAAGCTTCCATCTTCAACACCTGAAACCCACACCCAGGCGCGGGGGCCATTGTCACGAGGGACGGTGCGGGCTCCTCCGTATAACGCGACAACAAGCACGGAGCTGGGTAATGCCATTATCTTGAGTGTCCTTCGGCCCATTCATTTCACCTTCGGCGCAGATTTTAAGATGGTCCGACTCTTATGATGCGGCCATTCCACCTGAGTGTTGCATCTATCATACCGACCAGTATGTATATTATGGCAACAAGTGTCAACGCTGCGGAGGGGGTACGGCCAGGAAGCCTGAGGGGCTTAACAAAAGGGGCGCTATCCGCGGCCTGCCCCTCGCGTCCGGCCTGGTGCCGGACGTAGCGACTCGAGGTGGCGGCTCACCCTTCTTGGGCCTGATTGCAGCGTCCGTGCATCCTGCGAATTCTTTGCTAAAGAGAGGTAACCCTCGTACGCCGCGATCAGGAACGTAGCCGTTTCGTTCGCGTTTATATCACTCCGCACTACCCCGCGTTTCTGTCCCTCGCACAGCACCTCCGCCATGGCATCGTACCAGTCCCTAAAAACTTTGGCGGTCCTTCTGCGGAATCCCTCATCCAGACCTGACATCTCTTGAGACAAGTTATTCAGGGGGCAGCCACGCTGAAGGCCTCCTCCTCTCAAGGTCTCCTCCTCTCAGCGACGTGGACTGAATAATGCGGACCACAACGTCGATGGGGTTCTTGGCGTTCCGTAAAGGCTGCACCCACTTTTGGTGAGTAAGACTTCGCGATAACCTCGTCCACCACCGCATGCCCGAGGGCCTGCTTGTTGTCAAAGTGGTAGTACAGCGCGCCTTTGGTGACACCCGCCGCCGCCAGAATGGCATCCAGGTCAGCGCTCCGAAAGCCAGAGCGATAGATCTCTCGGAAGGCAGCCTGCAACTGACGCCCTCGTGTGCGCTCTGGATTCCGCGACGTCGCCCCCCTGCTTCGTGATCGTTTTCTAACAGCGGACATACCAATGAGTATGCACATTCACGCGGGGAGGTGTCGAGCCGAAGGTTTCACGCTCTGCCGGGCTGGCCAAATCGACTCAAACCCTACGTATTCGGGTAGACAGCTTGGCTGTGTACGCAAGAAGCTCCGAGGCTACAGCAATGAGTCACGGAGTGCGATGTTGTGCTTCCGACAGGACAAAGTGTTCCTGAAGGATCAAAGATTCACGGACATGTAGTTGGGGCTACAGGGAATCACGATTTTCGGGTCACGGCTCGCGGTCAAATTTGACTGCATTATCATGCGAGGGTGCGAAGTCCCGGTCACTATGAACTTGCGCGCATTGGCCACGATGATGGCTGTATTCGATGCCCAGGTCCCCATTAAGGCAACAGCGGGATGACAGTACCGGGGCGCTGACTGATCGGTTGGGCGAGAGGAGCAGAACAAAACGCCCCTGACTCGTTTGAGTCGCGGAGCGTATGTCAATCAGCCAACGAGACATCTCCCGAATATGGAATTAGCGCCTCAATTCACTGTGAGATGATATATTTCGACGGAAAAACACCACGGGATAACAAAGAAATGGTACGAACTCCATCACCCACGATGGCACTTTCGAATACTGTCATCCGAAATCCAGTTATTCAAAGAGATCCCAACTCCGCAAGTTACTGACAACTCTCAAGATCGAAATTGGGCCTCGGGTTGCATTGCGTTAGCTGTCGGGGTTGCGGCGCCACGAAAGGTCCCACCTTATGGTGGCATCGCGTGAAGGGTTTGGGTTGATGTAAATTCTCGCCCGGGGTTGGCAACCTAACGTGAACCCGCAAACTCGCTATGAAAATGGTGAAGCGACTCGCACGATAAGGCGTGGAAATCCTGGGTTTCGAGCAGCACCCTGGGGATTCACAAACTTGGAGGTTTCATGGAAAGTAAGCTTGCCGACAGCCAACGCACGTATTTTGTCATGCTCATGTTGCTACTCGCCTCTGGTTTTGCTTTTGGCCAGGGCATTGTAACTGGGTCCATCTCTGGAACAGTCTTGGATCCGCAAGGCGCAGTGATCGACGGAGCTAGCGTTAGAGCCACGCAAGTGGAGACCAATCGTGTGTTCTCAACCACCAGTTCTAAGGCCGGCGTTATTCAGATTCCCTCACTGCCTCTGGGAACGTATACGGTGACGGTGGAGGTCAAGGGATTTTCCACGTACAAAGCGGAAAACGTCCGAGTGGAAGTGGGCAAAGATACTTCTCTCGGCTCGGTCGAACTCAAGCTCGGCGGTTCGGCCGTGACTGTCGAAGTCGAGGGCACGGCTCCGCTGGTCGAGAGCACCACCGACCAACTCTCGGAAACCTTCGATACGAAGCAAGTCGCCAGCGTTCCTCTGGGCAACACCTATGACTCATTCGTTTTGTTCACTCCAGGTGTATCGACCGCCGGAAGCGGCGGTTTTAGCAACAACAACGGCGCGGAACTGTCAATCAATGGTCAGCGCGCCCGCTCCAACAACTATCAACTGGACGGCCAGAATAACAATGACAATACGATCGGTGGCCCATCTATCTTTTTCGGCAATCAGGATACGATCGCGGAACTACAGGTAGTCACCAATTTCGACGCCGAGTATGGCCGCAACATGGGCGGCGTGATCAACTACATCACAAAGGGCGGGACCAACCAGTTTCACGGAACTGGTTTCGAATTCTGGCAAGGCGATCACTTTGATTCGCTGCAAAACCAGGAAAAATCACCTCTCCTCGGTTTCTGTCCTCCGGGTGTAAGCCCTTCCACGGGCTGCACCGCGCCGGTTGTTCCCTTTTTCGTGCAGAACCAGTTCGGCGGTACAGTCGGCGGACCCATTAAGCGCGATAAGATTTGGTTCTTCGGATCGGCCAACTTCGAACGCCTGCGCACTTCAGGTGCCCCCTTTTCATCATCTGCCTCACTTACGCCTGACGCCACGGGAGTCCAGGAACTGCAAGCAGCGTTCCCTAACAGCCCCGGGGTCGCGGCACTGACGCAATTTGGCCCCACGACCGTGACCTTGGGAAATCCAGCGTTCAATAATATCCAAGAGGTGCCTGTAACAGTGGGCACTACCACTGTACCCATCGAGATGGGTTCGCTGACCCGGTTTCTATCTCAGCCCTTCAATGACTATGAGGCTACGGGACGGGTTGATTTCCAGCTTACGAGCAAAGATCGATTCTTTACCCGGTACATTTATCAAAAGACCATTCAATCCAACGAATCTTTCATCGGCAACGCGGCAGCGGCGGCCGGTCAAATCGTCAACGTCCCCGGACTCAACCAACAAATCGGACTGGATCTCACGCACACTTTTACTCCTAATTTCTTGAACCAGACCCGCTTTAGCTACTCCCGCGCGCGCTCCGAGTTCGACGGTGGTGGTTTTCCCACTTGCGTTTTGGCGACCATCGGACTCTGTCCTCCTCAGATCAACATTCTGGCCCCAACGGCCTTGAGCTTCGGACAATTCGAGGTTTTCCCCCAGGGTCGCATCATTAACGTCTATCAAGTGCAGGACAATGCTTCCATGGTGCATGGCAAGCACGTAATGAAGTGGGGCGGCGAGTATGATCGACAGCGCTCCCCAAACTATTCTCTATTCGGCACGAATTCCATACTCACGTTCGCAGACTTCAATTCATTAATCGCCAACACCCCGCTGCAAACCCAAGTCGCTTATGGAGTGCCTGTTACGCGATTTAAGGAGAACGATCTGGGCCTATACTTTCAGGATGATTGGAGAGTCAAAGACAACCTAACTGTCAATTTGGGACTGCGATGGGACTTCTACCAACAGGCCAGCAACCTCTTGCACAACGAAAGTGTTGCTCAACAAACTGGACCCAATCCCCTGTGGAGTACGTCCCTTCCCCTTAGTTTGACGACGGTGCCTGCGCTTCCGAATCACTATCATAACTTCGGTCCAGTAGTGGGCTTTGCCTGGACGCCGCGAATTCTTCCAGCTTTGCTTGGTAATAGCCAAACCGTGGTTCGAGGCGGGTTCCGCATCGCCTATGATTTCGCTTATTACAACCTCGCGACCAACGTGCAAGGAACCGCCCCTTTCACGAACTTCGCTAACATTCCAAACGCCGCGGGAACGGGAGCCGCAGGATTGCCGAATATCGCAACCCTCGACGGCTCTAACATCGCTTCGGCGCTTTTCCCGCTGGCGCCCAAGGAGAATCCTGGAGTGGCCACGGAACTCCAGTTCGGGAACAACTTCCGCAATCCCTACTCACAGCAATGGAACCTCGGTATCGAGCGTCAGATCGGCGGCAAGATGGCAGCGGAGGCTCGTTACGTGGGCAATCACACGCTGGCCAACTTCCAGGAGGTGAACGGTAATCCTGATCTCCTGCCATTGGTGAACGCCGGGTTTAGCAACCTGATTCCCGCTGGTCTGTCACCATGCACCAATACGCTGCTTCCCGGCGGAGGCTTTACGGGTACGGGGAGTCCGCTAGCCACGGATACGTTAGGGAATCTGGTTGGATATGCAAACTGCAACTACAGCCGGGTGATCCAATACGCCAACAGCGGTTATTCCATTTACAACGGCCTTCAAACCCAGTTCCGTCTGCAGAACTGGCACGGCTTTACGGGAGAGATTGGCTATACCTTCAGCAAGACGATTGACAACGCCTCAGAGGCCTTTTCGTCTAACACAGGTACTGTCTTCGCGCTTGCGCAAAGTCCGTTCGACGTCACCAACGCTGAACGCGGCGTCAGCAACTACAACTTTCCCAACGTCCTTACCGCGCTTTGGGTCTACGATGTGCCTTTCCATCATCAGCAGTCAGGCTTCCTCGGACACTTGATGGGTGGTTGGCAGATCAACGGGACTTACCGCTATTCGAGCGGCCAGCCTTACACCGTCGAACAAAATGCGCAGCCCGGATCGCTCTGCGACCCGACCAACTTTACCGGTGGCACACTCGATGCCTGTCGCCCGATCCTCAGCAATACCGCTCTGCCATTCAACACGGTGGGGCAGTATTGCGATGGCACTCTGGCCACCTGCCCGAATTCAGCAGCCGGCCTCACTTTCTACCCCCTCGGGACCTTGGCCAGCATCAATGCGAATGCCAGCGGGTGCATAGGCAGCGGAGGCACAACCGGCCAATGCTCCGTTACCCCGATTACTGGAGCTCACTGGATTGTCAACAATCCGACGGCGGCCACGATCCTCGGTTCGCCATTCTTGGGAGTCGGCCGAAACACGGAACAAGGGCAGCCAATCAGCACCGTCAACCTGAGCGTCTACAAGAACACCAGGGTGACCGAACGGGTCACCATACAGTTCCAGGCAGACGCCTTCAACTTGTTTAACCATCAATGGCTGGGAACACCCATAGAGAATGTTAACGATGCAGCGAACGTGGTGAGCGGTGTAACCCAGTTCGGCAGCAGAGCGTTCAATGGCAACGGTGGCGACACTTTTGCCGGTAACATCATTACTGACGGTATCGGAAGGCGCCGCTTGCAATTCGGAGCGAAGATCATTTTCTAACGAACCTCCGTCGAGAATGGAGAACGAGGAGCATCTGTGAGGGTGCTATTTGATCTCACCAAAACCTTCCAATTTCTCGATTCGCATACAGATCGCGTCCACACCCTGAATCAGCGAGTGCGTTACCTAACAATAATGTCCGTTCCACCGCTACGCTCAGGTCCGAATGTTGATAAATCGCGAATACGCAGATTTACTCGATGAACGGGGTTTTGCGTGTAATCCCGTCGTCAACCCAACGCAAGCGTACAAGTCCACGGGAATGGGCGCTGCTGGCTCCGGCGGCGAAGGGTTCGCCACCATAGGCCCAGCAACCGGTCCCGGAACACGGGTAGGCTCTCCAGGTTCCCTGGTACCGCGTAGTAGTTGGAGTAACCCTGCACGATCGATCTGAGCCATCCACCTGTTTGAGAGACGGGATCATGCATGCGCTGGTGGAGCTCTTGCTTAAGCTCTTGCAGCTTGGCTTTTCTGCTACTTGCCTCTCCGCAATGCATCTTTGCGAGGGACATCGCCCAACAAAAGTCCCTGTTGAATCCAATTCTCGTAAAACATCGCCGGCAGTGTCGGCTGCCAGTCCACACTCACTCCAGAGCATTGATTGACCTGTGTGTTTCATAAGTTGAACGATGGCCAATGGGTAGGGGACTGTATAGAACTGACCAGAATTTCTTGACTCCATTCGACATCATTGCAACGTGACCGAATCACAGGTCTTCCGACCTCCTGTTCGTTCTCTGAATAGACCAATGCTTGGCCGCTTGGTCCAATCCGTTGCACCCGGCGTATCGAGGCCCTTCGAGAGGTTTAGCTATGACGCTCAAAACAAAGTTTCGAGTGATGGTTGCCGTTTCCGCCACCGGACTGCTGGCGGTGGCCATCTTTTGGATTCGAGGAGAACACTCGATTCTGCTCTCGGAAAAGCAACAAAAGACGAAGAACCTGGTGGAGGTGCCCTACTCCGTCATCCAGCAGCAATACCAAATGGAAAAAGACGGAAAGATCAGCCGAGCCGAGGCACAACGACGGGCGGTTGAAGCCATTCGGTCCATGCGCTACGAGCGGAGCAACTATTTCTGGATCAACGACGAGCACCCCACGATGATCATGCATCCCATCAAGCCGGAACTTGATGGGACCGATCTCAACTCCTTGAAAGACCCCTCCGGAAAGGCGGTTTTCGTTGAATTCGTGAAGGCGGCGCAAGCCCCCGGCGGCGGCTATGTCTACTATCTCTGGCCGAGGCCGGGCAGCGCGAATCCCGTTGCCAAACTTTCCTATGTCAAGCACTTCGAACCGTGGGGCTGGGTGATTGGAACAGGAATATACATTGACGACGTGGATTCGGCGTGGCGGGAAGACGCCCTCAAGGCGGGAGGAGTGGCCCTGGCTTGCCTAATTCCTTTACTGGTTGTGTCGATCGCCACTTCGCGTTCGATATTTCTGCGTTTGCGCGACATCGTGGATCGGGTTCGGGACGTGTCCCAGGGACAGGGGGATTTGACCAAGAGGATCGACATCGCTTCCGATGACGAAATAGGGGAGCTAGCGAAGTGGTTCAACGTTTTCCTCGACCGGTTGGGCGAGATGATCGCGGCGATCGCGGAGAATACGTTTCAGTTAGAGGGCGCCAGCGAGGAACTAGATGTCACCAGCCAGGAGATCGCCGCCAGCTCCGAGAAAACCGCGGCTCAGGCGAAACTGGTCTCGCAAGCGGCGCAGCAGGTCAGCCAGAACCTTCAAACCGTGGCCACCGGGGCCGAAGAGATGGGTACCAGCATCAAGGAGATCGCCAAGAATGCCACCGAGGCCGCCAGGGTGACAACCTCCGCCGTGAGAATCGCCGAGACCGCTACCGCCACCATGACGAAGCTTGGCGATTCCTCCAAGGAGATTGGACAGGTCCTCAAGGTCATCACCGCAATCGCCCAACAGACGAACCTTCTCGCGCTGAATGCCACGATTGAAGCCGCTCGTGCGGGTGAGGCGGGCAAGGGCTTCGCCGTAGTAGCCAACGAAGTGAAAGACCTCGCCAAGGAGACGGCGCGAGCCACCGAGGACATCGGCGGCAAAATCGAAGCCATCCAGACCGACACCAAGGAGGCAGTGGATGCGATCGCATCGATCAGTGAGGTCATCAACCAGGTCAACGATATCTCCAACACCATAGCGACCGCAGTCGAACAGCAGAACGCGACCACAAACGAGATGGCGCGCAACGTGAGCGAAGCGGCACAGAGCAGCGGCGAAATCGACAACAGTATTGCGGGGGTGGCGCAAGCGGCGGAAAGTACGATGCGTGGCGCGACGGGCACCCAAGAAGCGTCGAAACAACTGGTGCAGACCTCCACTCTCCTACGCGGGCAGATCGATCAGTTCAAGATCGGACGCCGCGACTTCCGAATGGCGGGGGCGGTGCCGGTGCAGCTGACCGGAACTGACGTTGGCGGCCGCCTTCTGGATCAGAATGTGATGACAATAAACATCAGCCGTCGCGGGGCATTGTTGAAGGACATCCACGGCACCCTGAAGCGAGGCAGCACCATTACTCTGGCCCGGCTAAACAAGAAAGAAGACTTTCGCGTGGCGTGGGCTGGGGAAAAGGGTACTCCGAGGGCAGGCCAGGCCGGAGTGGCCCCGGTCGATCCGAAGACATCGTTTTGGGATGATGTGCTCGAAATGGCGTCGCCGGAAGGGGAGGGAGCGGGTGCGTCGGCGGCCGGCAGGCAGCGGAGCAAGACGGCGCGGGCTGGCGGGTGAATCGGTTTGGCGTCTGCTGGGTCTACTTTCGGGATCCGAAACCAACCTACTGTTCTGGATTTTCGTCGGGGGCAGTGAGTGGACTCGGTCCGCGTGAATGATTTTGCACTTTGACTTTGCACGATGGTGCAATTGAGACAAAGAATCACTCGAAGAGGCGGTGAGGAAGAGGTGGGCTAACTGAAAGAGTCCGGTATTGGTTTGCTATTCTGGATGTCACGGATATTACGTATGCCTTGTTCCAAGAGAGTTCTGATGTCCTCCTCAACAGCGTGTGATAAATGTTTGAGTCCGTCCAACATGTCGATGATACCGCTTATCGGCGGTATTGTTTCTGGCGTTCTCAAAGTAATTTCTCGCTCCGCTATAGCTCATTAGCTTCCTCCTCTGAATTCATTCGTTTCAAGAGGTGAACAGTTCCGAACAGCGGCGACGGTCCTATGTAGTGACCAAGGCGGAGAATTGACCTGCCAAAATTTCCTTCTGTTCAACCAAGAAGTCGCACCACTGACCTTCATCGCCGAGTTCCGGACGCCATAGTCGTCTGTAAGTAAGATCGAAGAGCACTTCCGAGCGAGATCCGCAGGGTGACTGGGTGCACCGAATTGTGTAATACGTTTCAGGTGTCATACTGCACCACCTTTCGTTGCTTCTGACGACACTGCGCGTTTAGTGCGCTTGCCACATCCGCGTGTCACGCGGTAACGAGGCCGCTCGATACCCGTGTGAAGCCGCGGCGTGCTCGTTCATTACCTTAGCCGCCTGGGTGCGACAACTGCCGTTCTGGCTGCTGAACTCCCGTGTGGTGACGGAGTATCTACAAAGCGGGCACTTGAACGTGCTAAAACCTCTCATCATTGCGATGGTGTAATGTCTCATAGCTTCAAGTGTAGTCGCTTATCCCGGTTTGACTTTGAACTAAAGTTACCCTCACAACTGTAAGTGTCAGAGCAAACACATGGTTGACAGATTGAATCCGCAGCTTGGAATCTGTTGCTTTACCTGGCAGGCGCAGTAGGGTCGCTTCTCAGTTTGGGCTCGATCTCCGTCGACCCAGAATCTGCCGAGCCATACTTCAGGCCGGCCTTCTGCAATCCCTGCAGCAGCCGTTCCACCTCATCTTTGTCCGGATCCCACATCCCTACATCCTCACGGACATTCTCAAGGTCGAGAAACGTCGGGTTGTATTTGCGTAGAGACTCAATGGCCATGCGAGCTTCCTCATGGCGCCCCAGCATGCCGCACGAGGCGGCAGTCATTAGGTGCATCCAATGGAACTCCGGCATGTTGATCTTCTTGGCGGCTTGCAAGGCCGCTTCATACTCGCCTTTGCGATAGTGATGGTGAAAAAGGATGTTGTGATACCAGCCGGGATGATGTCGATTGAGTTCAATCGCTCTTTGCGCCAGAGCCACGCCGCGCTCCCAATCGCCGGAGAACGCAATCATGAGCGCCATAAAAGCCAAGGTAGTGCCGTCCCGCGGATTGAGCGACATGGCCCGCTCGGCAGTCTCGCGAAAGGCGGTGAAGTCGCGGCTAAAGAAGTGCACAGCCGCGAGTTCTTTCCAGCCCATCTGGCAGGCCGGATCTATCTTAACGGCCCGCCAAGCGGCCTCGCGCGCGCGCTCCAACGGTTTCTCCCGCGGATTGAACCGATCGAAATACTCCAATTGGTATAGGTTGGAAAGACAGGCCCAGGCGGTGGCGTGGTTGGGCTCGCGTTCCAGCGCCTGCTCCAGGCCGGCGCGGAGCACGGCATGCTCCTGGGGATTGATTTGTTGCATGAAGGCGTAGTAGCGCAAGACAAGTTCGGACGCTTTGAGTTCCTCCACCTTTCGATCTCGAGTGGAGGCAGCCATGGAGCGGACCAGAACTCCATAGCCATCCGCGACGGTGGTCACGATGTGGTCGGTGAGGTCGTCCTGAACCTGGAATGTGCCCGCGTCGCTGCTCTGGCGATCGCTGCTCTGGCGATCAATGATTTCGCGGTCATAGGCCTCCGCCCAAAGCTGAGTGCCGCTCACGGCATCCATCAGTTGCGCGCTGACGCGAATGGCGCGGCCTCTTTTGCGTATGCTCCCCTCGATCACATAGCGCGCGCCTAATTCACGGCACACGGTGCGGATGTCCACTGCTCGGCCTTTGTAAGCCATCGCCGAATTGTGGGCGATGACTTGAAGATACGGAAATCGCGAAAGCGCCGTGGTGACGTCTTCGGTCAGTCCGTCACCCAGAGCTTCGAGGTCCGCATCGCCGCTCGCCCTGAACGGCAGCACGGCGACCCAGAAGCCTTCATCGGCTCGCGTGGCGCCAGAGCCGGACGCTCTCACCGCAGCCGAGGTTTGCGTGCTGTCCACGATCTGCAGCCCTGCTTTGCGTAGGCCTTCGACATAGTGTTCGGCCAGTTCGTCGTCGAACCACTTTCCAAATTCCTGGCGGGCGGTCCTCGCGAAATCAGGACGAATTACGAGCAGTTCCTTCAGAGCTTTCTGCGCCCGTTCGTGCTCACCCAACTGCCCGAATGCCGCCGCTGACGTGGCGGGTCCCCAGAAATAGCCCGGCATGTTGACTCTGAGAGCGATGTCGGCGGAGGCGCGGTAATCACGCTTGTGATAGGTGCCGAAAACGGATGCGAGCCAGTACCAGCCCGGGTGATGCGGATTGAGATGAATAGCGGCATCCACGACGGCGCAGCCGCGGTCCCAGTCGCCGGCGAGCGCGATCAACATGCCAATGAAAGCGTGGAGGGCGCCATCGGCGCGATTCAGTGTGATGGTTCGTTCGGCAACGGGACGAAAAGCCTGCCATTCCCGGCGAAAGAAGAAGCTCTGGGCGAGAGCCTGGTAGGCTAACGAACTGGATGGCGAGAGTTCGACGGCCTGCTGCGCGGCCGCCCGCGCTCGACCCAGTGAATCCGGCCTTCCGCTGAAACCGAACATATACTCGTCGGAATAGAGCGTGGCGAGCATCGCCCAACAGTCGCCGTCGCTGGGAGCGCTTTGCACAGTTCGCTCCAGAAGTGCCCTTACGGTGGCGTGCTCCTCCGGCGACATCCTTTCGTGAAAGCTGAAGACCCGAAGTACTGCCTCGTAGGGACTCAACTGATCGTCGGGCTTGTTGCGGATCAGGTTGGCCATGCTGTGCGGCAGCACGCCGTGCCGATCCGCTACGGTGGAGACGATGCGAAGCACAAGCTCGTCCTGCACTTCGAAGATGGCTTCGGCATTGAACGCGCGCTCATACGTTTCAGCCCAGAGATGAGTGCCGGTTGTTGCATTAACGAGTTGGACGGTGAGCCGCAGTTTGGATCCCGCCAGCCGTAAGCTGCCTTCCATCACATAACGTGCACCGAGTTCTTTGCCGATGGCGCGGATGTCGCCCGATTCGCTGGAATACTTCGCAGTAGAACCCCGCGCGATCACTCGCAGATACGAAAAGCGAGAGAGGCCTGTGATAACTTCCTCAGACAGGCCGTCGGCGAGGGCTTTGAGTTCTACATTCGCGCCTGCGTATTTGAACGGCAACACCGCAACCCAGAAGCCTTCGTCGGCACGTGCAGCGCCGGAATCGGTGGTGCTGGCCTTCGAAGCGGGAGGAGCAGGCTTCGCCGGATCATCGGCCATCTCCAGCCCCGCTTTGCGGAGTCCGTCAATCACGCTCTCGACGTACTCGGGATCCCACCATTTCTTGAATTCCTGGCGCACGGTCTGCCCAAGGTTGGGCCGCAGATGCAGGAGATCACGTATTGCCTTCGCGGCAGCCTCCCGTTCCCCGAGCTGGCCGCACGCGGCGGCTAGCATTGCGTGGGAAGCCCATTGTCCGGGCAGATTGATCTTCAGGGCGAAATCGCGCGCCCCGCTATAGTCGCCCTGGCGATACGCGTCGTAGAAGTCAGCGTACCAATACCATCCGGGATGACTGGGATTGAGCTGCTTGGCGCTCCCCGCCAGCGCGAGTCCGCGGTCCCGCTCGCCCGCATAAGTCAGCAACTCGCCCAGAAAGGCGATGGAGTTCCCGTCCATGGGGTTGAGCACAACAGCCCGCTCGGCTGCATTCCGGAAGCTCTGAAATTCCTTGTGGAAGAAGAGCACCTGGGCAAGACTGACGTACGCCAGAGGATTGGAAGGCGACGCCTCAACGGCCCGCCGCGCGGCGATTAGCCCGCTCGCCAAGGCGTCCACCTGAAGGTTGACTCCTTGTGCGTAGTCTTGGACCCACAAGTACGCCAGCATAGCCCACGCATCGGCATAGTTTGGCGCCTTCTCCACCGCCTGCTCCAGACCAGCCAGCGAAGTGGCAAGCTCTTCGGGGGTAACTCGCTGCAAGTAGCCGAAGCTGCGCAACACTGCCTCGTAGGGGCTCAGCTGTTGGGGAGCACGACCGCGCACCGCCTCGGCCATGTCGCGGGTCAGGACTCCGTTCATATCAGCGGCCGTCGAAACGACCCGCGGAACCAAGTCGTCCTGTAACTCGAAGACCGCCTCGGGGCTGAAGGCGCGCTCATAGTTCTCCGCCCAGAGATGAGCGCCGGAGACTGCATCGACGAGCTGCACCGCGATCCGCAGCTTAGCCCCGGCTTGACGGAGGCTGCCTTCCATCACATAGCGCGCGCCGAGTTCCTTGCCGATGGCTCGCACGTCTCCGGATTCGCTGGAATATTTTGCCGTCGAGCCGCGCGCAATTACGCGCAGATAGGAGAAGCGTGACAAGCCAGTAACGATTTCTTCGGATAATCCATCCGCCAGCGCTTTCAGCTCGGCGCTCGCGCCCGCGTACTTGAACGGCAGCACCGCCACCCAAAAGCCTTCGTTGGTTCGGCTTTCTCCCGACGCCGTGTGCGCTGGAACTGTGACGGATGAGGTCCGCGGAGACGCCGCGGTCCCCAATGGAGTCAACCCGGCCTTGCGCAGATCGCCGAGCATCTGTTCCACCATCTCCGGCTGCCACCAGATGCTGAGGTCTTCCCGCGCACGCGCCGCAAAATCAGGACGGGCGGCCAACAACGCACGCAGCGCATTGCGTGCCTGATCCATCTTTCCAAGCTGGCTGTTCACGATGGTGAGCGCGACTTGCGCCGTCCACAGGCCGGGCATGTTGATTTTGAGCGCATGCTGCAGCGCCCGCTCTCCGTCATGCTGGCGATACGCATTGATGACCAGCGGCAGCCAGTACCATCCGGGATGATTGGGATTGAGTTCCGTCGCACGTTCCGCCAGCGCGCAACCGCGTTCCCAGTCTCCGGAATAGGCGAAGTGCAGCCCAAGAAAAGCCGTGGTGTATCCCTGCATGCGGTTGAGAGCCAGGGCACGCTCGGCCGCAGCGCGAAACTCGCCCAGTTCTCCGCGGAAGAAGTGGGCTGACGCCAACGCAGCGTGCGCCAACTGACTGGCAGGCGCAAGGTTCACGGCACGTCGCGCCGCCGTCAGCGAGCGATCCATCGAATCGGGCCGTGAGTGATATCCATGCGTGTATTCGGCGCGATAGAGCCACGAGAGCATCGCCCAGCAATCGGCGTGTTCTGGAGCTTTCTTCACGGCGCTCTCCAGTGCCGTAATTCCCGCCAGGTGTTCGTCCTCGCTCACGTGCTGATGAAATCCGAAGCTGCGCAGCAGCGCCTCGTAGGGTGTGAGCGATTCCGGATCGCGATTGCGAAGCGCCTCGGTCATGCTGTGGGCCAGAATGCCCTGCGCGTCTCCGACCGTGGCCACGATGCGCGGCACGACATCGTCGAGCACATCGAGCGTCTCTTCTGGCGTGAACGGACGGTCGTAGGTTTCTGCCCAAAGACTGGAGCCGGCGTTGGCGTCGACCAGTTGCACCGCCATGCGAACTTTAGCTCCCGCCTGCCGGATGCTGCCTTCCATCACATAGCGGGCGCCCAGTTCCTTAGCGGCCGTGCGCACATCGACCGTGCCCTGCGCATATTGCGCGGTCGATCCGCGCGCCACAACGCGCAAGTAGGAGAACTTCGACATGTTCGTGACAATGTCATCAGTCAAACCGTCAGCCAGCGCGGCAAGGTCGGCGTTTCCTCCGCTGTATTTGAAGGGCAGCACCGCGACCCAGAAGCCTTCATCGGCGCGGACGGAGCCGGAGTCGGGCGCGGCTACAGTGCGCGGGGTGGAAGTCTTTGCCGGCGTTACTTTCTGAGAGGTCTGTCGCGCCAGATCGCGGAATTCGTTGCTCACGTCGCGCGCAGTCTGCAGACGATGACGAGGATCCTTCTCCAGACAGCGCCGAACGATGCGGGCCAAATCGCTGGGCAGATCAGGACGCATGTCGGTAACCGACGGTGGAGTATCGCGCAAAATCGAAGAGACCAGCTCGGCCGACGATGTTCCTTCGAACGGCCTGCGCCCGGTAGCCATCTCGTGAAGCATGACTCCGAGAGAAAAAATATCGGTGCGGTGGTCGAGCGGGCGGGCCGATGTTTGTTCAGGAGACATGTAGGCTGGCGTCCCCATTACCACGCCCACTTCCGTACGGCTGGCCGAGGTCATCGTGGCGTCTCCGAGGTTGGAGCCGCGAACATCCTTGGCAAGGCCGAAGTCGAGCACCTTGACCCGGCCTTCATTCGAAACCATGACATTAGCAGGCTTCAGGTCGCGATGCACGATGCCTTTCTCATGTGCCGCCGCCAGCGCATCCCCCAGAGCACTGGCAATCTCGATGATCTGCTCGACTGGGAGTCCACCTTGAGGAATCAGGCGGTCCAGTGGGAGTCCATCAACTAGCTGCATCGTCAGAAAATGGATGCCGCCGCATTCCTCCACAGAGTGGATGGTGACGATGTTCGGATGGTCGAGTTGGGCGAGGGCCTTGGCTTCCCGACGAAAGCGCCCGAGCCGCTCCGGATCTTGAGCCATCTCGGCGGGGAGCACTTTAAGCGCGATGTCGCGACCGAGCTTCGTGTCGGTGGCGCGATACACTTCTCCCATCCCTCCCGCGCCTAACGGAGACTGGATTTCATATGGGCCGAGTTTCGTGCCAGGAGTAAGAGCCATCCGTGCGCGTAATTATAGTCTGTGCAGCACGTTGCACTCGGATGCGACGATTCTGGACGTATGGTCGGCCAACAGGAAGTAATGACATTTTCGCAATCCTAGTTCCACGACGCCCTCCACAAGAAGATTCTCCCACGAAGGTATCGTCAATGTGCTAGCGGGAAAATGTTCACGCTACTTCGCGCCGCATCCAGAAGGCAGGGAAATCAAGGGCGAGATTCAGGCTACAAAACAACAACACCTGCAATCGTAAGTAGCGCTTGCCGGAAAATCCCGCCGCCACGATATTCCCGTCGCTCTGCCTGCGGCCCGTTATCCGAACACTTCAACTCTCGGCCGATAAGTCACTTCCCTTGAAACGCGAATACTTCCTCTTCGGCGACCAGGAAGATCGGTGCGCCGCCGGAAGAAATCGCAACTGCATTAGCGATCGTCTGTTTGCCACCCTCCGATGCGGCGCAGGCTTGCAGAGCCTCCATGGAGGGAAAATGGATCTCTGCAATGCGATGGAAGGGTGGTGTCCCTTGCGGGGAACCGACTATTTTGCTCGCCACAATTTTTGTCTTGCCGGCAAGCTTCTCGACGGCCATGGGCACATGTTCGTTCTTATATACTCGCTCGAAGGATTCGATGTCTTTGGGACAAGGATAGATTACGACCAACTTAACGTTACCCATTTCACACTCCTTGAAGTCAAATGTGTGTATCCGTAGAAATACAACAGTTTCGAAGATTGCTTTTCAATTTATAAACAACCCTGTGAGTTGCGATGGCGAAATCGCAACTCACAGGAAAATGTTAGAACGCCGCGATTCCGTTGAAGCCGCTGAGCGGAG
>Ga0187859_10000515_pt1 | contig 25887 bp, 20 predicted proteins | sample June2016WEW_10_1_2_FD_133019 | JGI IMG/M metagenome (GOLD analysis project Ga0187859, IMG submission 133019) | Peatland microbial communities from SPRUCE experiment site at the Marcell Experimental Forest, Minnesota, USA - June2016WEW_10_10 | ecosystem: Environmental > Terrestrial > Soil >...
AGCCCACCAGATCACCGAGGCTGCCTTCAACGCCCTGCTCAAGACCCTCGAAGAGCCGCCCTCCCACGTCATCTTCATGATGGCCACCACCGAGCCGGAGAACATTCCCCAGACCATCCGCTCCCGCTGCCAGCACTTCAGCTTCCATGCCGTCAAATTCGACGACATCCTCGCCCAACTCAAGATGATCGCCAACCAGGAAGAAGTCGACGCCGAGAACGAGGCCTTAGCTCTGCTCGCAGAAGCCGGCGACGGTTCCATGCGCGACGCGCTCTCCATCATGGATCAGGCCATTGCCTCCGCCCCACTTGAAGCCGGTCGCCCCGTTCTCTCCAGCGCCCAAATTCGTGAGCTGATGGGAGCGGTTCCGAACGCCGTCTTTGAACGCCTGCTTGAAGCCGTCGCCGCCGGCCAGAGCGCCGAGCTAATGGAACAGTTGAATCTCCTCCTGAACGCTGGCCACAGTCCGTCCTCCCTCTCCCGCCAGATGGTCCGCTACCTGCGCAACACCCTCATGGCCAAACTCGGCGGCACGGAAACCGAGCTGCTTCAGATCTCCGGCGACGAACGCGCCCGCGCCGCGCGCACGGCTCTCCTGTTTACCGAAGAAGAAATCACGCGCAACCTGCAAATCGTCCTGCGCACCTTCGACGATCTCAATTACCGTCAGGAACAGCGCTTCCATCTGGAACTCGGTCTCCTCAAGCTCATCCACGCCCAGCGCCTGCTCCCGCTGGAGCAGTTATTGAGCGGTGCAGCCGCCGGCGTCAAATTCCCCGCTCCGGCCTCACCCACGCCCTCCCGTCCTGCTCCGGTAACTCCGCGCTCATCAGCGACGCCCGCACCCGCCGCGTCCCCCATCTCACCCTTCGGCCCCGGCGCGGGCGGCTGGGGCACCGCGCCCAAGCAATCCGTAACCACCGCTCCAATCGCGGAGATTGATCGTCCCATCCCCGTCGCCGTACCCCCCGCCAACGGTCACGCATTCAGCACGCCCATTGCCGAAGACGCGCCCATCAAAGCCTTCGAACCGTCGCCCACGCCACCTATCTCGGGCCTTCCCGGCCCCGCTCCGCCCGGCTCAGGCGCACCCAGCATGGAATCCATTCGCCGCGCCATCGGCTCAGCGCTGATCGACGCCAACCACAGTTCCGCCGCCCAACTGCTCGGCTCAGGCTCATGGAACCTCGACGGCTCCAGCCTGCGCATTGAAGTTCCCGGCATGGGCAAAAAGATGCTGGCTCTCACGGTAAACGCCGCTGCGGAAAAAATCATCCGTCAGGAACTGCAGCGGCTTGGCGCGCCCACGCGTTTCCTCGTCGTTCCCGGCGACTCCGCAACGTCCCAATCCGCCGCTCCCACAGCCGCCCCCATGGCAGGCGGCGTACAGGAGGCAGCACTCAGTCATCCCTCCGTGCAAAGAGCCAAAGAAATCTTTCAGGCCGAAGTCCGCAGCGTCATCGACCTTCGCAAACCGTAATCGCGTGTTCCATGAGGCAAATTCCATGATCAATCCACTCAAGATCCCCGAAATGCTCGCCCAGGCCAACCAGATGCAGGAAGAGATGCAGCAGAAACTCAACCAGACCATCGTGGAAGGAACAAGCGGCGGCGGCGCTGTCACCGCGACCATGAACGGCAAGAAGCAGCTCCTCAAGCTCCACATCGATCCCGCTGCCGTCGTCAGCCTCGGTGGCAACCAGCCCGACGTAGAAATGCTTGAGGACCTGGTGATTGCCGCCGTCAACGAAGCTGGCCGCAGGGCCGATGAAGCCATCCAGTCCAACGTCAAAGGCATGCTCGGCGGCCTCAATATCCCCGGCCTCACCTAGGTCGTGTTTTAAGAACACTCTTCGTGTCAGGGCGTGAGTTCACAGTTTGGTGACAAAATCGAATCGACGTAGATGTGCGAAGGGGCACGACTTCAGTCGTGCCGAAAGCAGCCAGAAAAGCATTGGGCTTTAGCCCTCGGGGACACAACCATGCATCGAGAATTAAATCGCAGGAACTTTCTGCAACTGAGCGCGTCCGCAGGCCTCGCGGCAATGGCTCCGCGCTGGATCAAAGCGCAAGCACCGGTGCTCCCTGACTGCGTACTCCAGGGCCGTGCCGCCGCTGCTGATAAGCCAATCGCGACTACCAAACTTTACGACAACGTCTACCTGCTGCTCGAAGGCGTGGGCGGCAACATGGTTCTGCAAACCGGCCCCGACGGTAACATCCTCATCGATTCGAACTTCTCCACCGCCGTCCCAAAAACTCGCGAAGCCATCGCTGCCGTCAGCAAAGACGCTCCCGACGCGCTCATCAACACCCACTGGCATTACGACCACACCGACGGCAATGAACTCCTGCATGCCGTCGGATTCACCATCTTTGCCCACGAAAACACCCGCAAGCGAATGTCCGCAGCGCAAACAATCCCCTTCTTTCACCTGGTCATGCCCGCCTCGCCAACCGCGGCTCTGCCCGCCATTACGTTCGATCAATCCATGCACGCCTGGCACAATGGCGACTCGCTCGATCTCGTGCATTTCGATCCCGCGCACACGGACTCCGACATCTATATCCACTTCCACAACGCCAACGTCCTGCATGTAGGCGACATCTGGTTCAACGGCATGTATCCCTTCCTCGATGAAGCCACCGGCGGCGTAATCGGCGGAATGATTAAGGCCTCAAGCAAAGCTCTCGCGGTTGCAGACAACAGCACAAAGATCATCCCCGGCCACGGTCCACTGGGTTCGAAAGCGGATCTCCAGAAATATCACGATATGCTCTCCGCCATCCGCGACAAGGTGGCCGCCATCAAGGCCTCAGGCGCCAGCGAACAGGAAGCCATCGCCCGCAAACCCACAGCGGACTTTGACCCTGTCTGGAGCAAAGGCTTTTTCGTGAACGGAGATGTTTTCACCGGACTCGTCTATCGAACCATCTAATCTATCGTGACCATCCAGGAGACACACCGAATGTCACGCTACGCCGAGCCTATGGCCCGGCTCATTGAAGAACTGAAGAAACTGCCCGGCGTGGGCGCCAAGACCGCCCAGCGCTTCGCGTTCCATATTTTGCGCTCCACTGACGACGATGCCGCCGCGCTCGCCGAAGCTGTCCGCGGCCTCAAGGCTGCCCTGCGTCTTTGTTCCGTCTGCAACAACGTTACTGACGTCGATCCCTGCGTCTACTGCACCAGCTCCACCCGCAACCAGCGCCTCGTCTGTGTCGTCGAAGAGCCGACCAGCATCGCCGCCGTCGAACGCGCGCGCGGCTATCAGGGCGTTTACCACGTCCTGCACGGAACGCTTTCACCGCTGCATGGCGTCGGTCCTGATCAGTTGCGCACCGGAACGCTCATCGCCCGCGTCGAGCGCGGCGAGATCGACGAGGTCATTCTCGCCACCAGCCCCACCCTCGAGGGCGAGGCCACCGCCAACTGGCTTGCTGGAACCCTGCGAGGTCTGGGCGTCCGCATCACCCGCATTGCCACCGGCGTTCCTGCAGGCAGCGATATCGAATACGCGGATGAGGTCTCCATGGCGCGAGCCATGGAGGGCCGCCGCGATCTCTAATCGGGCGTCGGCCTCAGCTTCAGGCGCGCAGCCTGGTCAGCAAGTCCTGCGGGTGAACAGGTTTGGCGAGAATCTCAAATTCATAGCCCTTGACGCGTGCCTTTTCCAGCAGGTCGGCCGTCGCCGCCTGACCGGAGAAAAGCAGAATCTTGACCCGCGGCAAAACGTTCCGGATGCGAATCGCCGCATCGATTCCGTTCAAATCGGCCATGATTACGTCGGAAATCAGCATATCCGGCTCAAAAGTTGTGGCGAGCGCAAGGGCTGACTCGCCGGAATAAACGGCGCGAGCCTCAAACCCGCTCTGATTCAGAATCATGGCAAGCGTGTCGGCGATCACACGTTCGTCGTCGGCAACAAGGATCTTTGGTTTAGTTGTACTCTCGGGCATACTCTCCTGGACGAATTGCCGGTGTTGCAGGACTACAAAAAGGAAGTACAACTCGGCAATAAGGGTTTGGGGGAATGATTCCTTCCATCTGCCTCTGGCTAGACCCTTTCTCTGAATGATACGCTTGCCGTGAGCAACAGCCGCAAGCGACTCACGGCCTTCGAAGGGTCCAATATCAACCGTATCCAATCCTGGGCCGGCTGGCAACTACAGCGAAACCAGAGTAGTCGTATCCCGGAAGTAGGACGCCAAGTGGCTTTTTCCTTAAGAAAGAGCCACCTCGCATACCTTTTGCAAGGGTATGTTTACTCTGGTTTCGCTCTAGGCAGCCTGCAAGTGGCTGTTCATCTGGCAGCAATCGGGAAATCATACACTTGCAACAACAACCGGCCGCCGATTTTACCCTGCGGACCCCAACCGGAGACCCTTGCATGAGCGATCCCGCAATCGCCAACGACCCTCAGCTTCCAGTAGTCGAAGCCATCATTCGCGCTGAAAAGGTAGAAAAGTACTACGCCCAGCCCAGCGAAAACCGCATTCAAGTCATCTCCGCAACTGATCTTTCGGTCGTGCCGGGCGAAATCCTCGCCCTCCTCGGTCCCTCCGGCTCTGGAAAATCCACCATGCTCCGCATGTTGACCGGCCTCTCCACGCCCTCCGCAGGTCAGGTTTACTGGCACGAGAAACCCATCGCCGGCGCTGAAATCAATGTCTCCATCGTCTTCCAGAGCTTCGCCCTCTTTCCCTGGCTCACCGTTCTTGAGAACGTAGAAGCCCCCCTCCAGGCCCGCGGCGTCACTCCGGAAGAACGCCGCGCACGCAGCATGAAGATGCTCGACACCGTCGGTCTCGACGGCTTCGAAGGCGCCTACCCCAAGGAGCTTTCCGGCGGCATGCGCCAGCGCGTCGGCTTTGCCCGCGCCCTCGTCGTCGAGCCCGAAGTCCTTTTCATGGACGAGCCTTTCTCCGCCCTCGACGTCCTCACCGCTGAAAACCTTCGCTCCGAACTCCTCGAGCTCTGGGCCAACAAAACCATGCCCACCAAGGCCGTCTTCATCGTCACCCACAACATCGAAGAAGCCGTTCTTCTCGCCGACCGCATCATCGTTCTTGGCCGCAACCCCGGCCACATCCGCACCGACTTCAAGGTCCAGCTCCCGCAGCCCCGCGATCGCAAATCCGAGGCGTTCACCAACCTGGTCGACTACATCTACAAGGTCCTCACCAAGCCCGATGTCGCGCCCACCGAAGCACCCGACCAGACCGGCCCCAAGCCCCGCGACCAGCGCCAAATGCACTACCAGATGCTGCCCCACGCCCGCCCCGGCGGCATGGCCGGCCTCCTTGAACTCCTCCTCGACAAAGGCGGACGCGACGACATCTACCGCCTCGCCGACGATCTGGCCTTCGAAATCGATGACCTGCTCCCCATCGTCGACGCCTCTCAGCTCCTCGGCTTCCTCAAAATCGAAGAAGGCGACGCCGCCATCACCCCCAGCGGATCCGAGTTTGCCAACTCCGAAATCCTTCGCCAGAAAGAGCTTTTCCGCGACGCCGCCGTCGAGCACATTCTGCTCCTCCGTCAGATTCGCCGCGCCCTCGAATCCAAGAGCGACCACACCGTCCCTGAAGACTTCTTCCTCGACATGCTCGACGAGCAATTCAGCGACGACGAGAGCCAGCGCCAGATTGAAACCGCGGTCGCCTGGGGCCGTTATGCCGAGCTGTTCGACTTCGACGCCGGCCGCCGCCGCTTCGTCCTTCCCGATGCCCAGGAAGAGGAGATTGCCGCCGCAGCAGCAGACAGCGAGGGCGGCGAGTGAATCTCCAGCACCCCCTTGCACGCACGCTCGTCACCGCCCGCACCTGGCCCTTTCTCATCGATGTGGGGGTGGCCGCCTGCGCACTCGCCGTTTTTTTCTCACTCATCAGCACCGGCACTTATTGGCTTGGCGCACCCATCCCTGTCGTCCCCATCTCGCACTCTCTCAGTGCGCTGCCGGCTTATGCCTTCTACTCCATCATCCGCATCGGCATCGCCTACTTCCTCTCGCTCACCTTCGCCATCTCCTACGGCTACACGGCCGCCTATAACCCGCGCATCGAGGCCTGGATGGTCGCCGTCCTCGACATCCTTCAGTCCATCCCCGTCCTCAGCTTCCTGCCTCCCGTGGTCCTCGCCATGGTTGCACTCGTCCCCGGCCACCAAATGGGCATTGAGATGGGCGTCATCCTGCTCATCTTCACCGGACAGGTATGGAACCTCGCCTTCAGTTTCTACTCCTCCCTTAAGAGCATCCCCCGCGAAATGCTCGAAGCCTCACGCATCTACCGCTACTCCGCCTGGCAGCGCTTCTGGCAACTTGAAATGCCTTATGCCTCCATCGGCCTCGTGTGGAACTCCATCGTCTCCGTAGCCGGCGGCTGGTTTGCACTCATGGCATGCGAAATGTTCACCATGGGCACCCGCAACTTCCAATTACCCGGCCTCGGCAGCTACCTCCAAACCGCCGCCGATTCCGGCGACATGCGCGCCCTCATCGCTGGATTCACGGTCGTCATCCTCATCGTCGTCGCTACCGATCAGCTTGCCTGGCGTCCCCTCATTGCATGGAGCGACAAGTTCAAATTTGAGCAGGTCGAGTCCGCCGACCGCGTCACATCTCCCATTCTTGAATTGCTGCGCCGCTCCACCCTCCTCAGTTCCATGCCGGGACGCATCTTTGCGCGCATCGAAGAGCCCCTTTACCGCCGCATGGCGCGCACCACCGATTGCCGCATCGTCCATCCACTCGATGAGGAGCGAAATCTCGGCAAGCCCTCTGCCGCCCTCTGGACCCTCGCCATCTGCGCCCTCTGCGTCGTCATCTGGGGAGCCACCCAGGCCATCCTCATGTTGCGCACCATCACCTGGCCAGACCTGCAGCTCCTTCTCGAAGGCGCGTGCGCAACCTTCCTCCGCGTCAACGCTGCCCTGCTCATCTCCGCCCTCTGGACCATTCCCGTCGGAGTCTCCATCGGTTTCAACCCCAAACTGGCGCGCTTCGTTCAGCCCGTCGCGCAGGTACTGGCATCCATTCCCGCCACCGCCTTCTTTCCTATCCTGCTCATCGGGCTAGTCAAAATCGGCGGCGGACTCGGCATCGGATCAGTCGCTCTCATGCTGCTCGGCACCCAGTGGTACATCCTCTTCAACGTCATCGCCGGAGCCATGTCCATCCCTTCCGACCTCCGCGAAGTCTCATCCCTGTTCCACTTCACCCGCTGGCAGCGCTGGACCAAGCTCATCCTCCCCGGCATCTTCCCTTACCTCATCACCGGCATGGTTACAGCCTCCGGCGGAGCCTGGAACGCCTCAGTATTCGCCGAGTACTCCCACGTCGCCGACCGCACCCTCTCCACCATCGGCCTCGGCGCGCAAATCGACGCCGCCACCGACACCGGCCGATTCCCTATCCTGCTCTTGGCAACGATCCTGATCTCGCTCATGGTCGTCACCATGAACCGGTTAGTCTGGCGTCGCCTCTACCACCTCGCCGAAACCCGCTACAAACTCGAAGGCTGATCCCACGCCGGCCAAGCAACCTCCTCAGGCTGTAGCGCTAGCCGCGGATTGTAGCGCTGGCCTCCAGGCCGGCTGTCGCGTGGACCTCCCGGTCCACGCCGCACTCAGCACAAGTAGGCATTCTCAACTTGTCAGACCCGCTACGCACGCCGATAATCGCTGCATGGCGACTCTGCCCAACCCGGAAGAACTCTGGACCGTGCGTGAATACCTCCGTACGAGCTGGAGCCCGGACCGCGAGCTCGTGGACGGACGGATCGAGGAGCGGAATTTGGGCGAGAAAGATCACTCCATTATCCAGCGGTATCTGACGTTTCTTTTCATGCTTAAGCGCGCGGACTGGAATGTCGAGGTTTTTCCCGAGCTGCGAACACAGACCAAAGCCAGAAACTTCCGGGTTCCCGACGTTCTGGTAGTGCGGGCTGGAGAGAAATTCGAGCGCTATGTCACCCAGCCGCCTCTGATCGCGGTAGAGATTCGGTCACCCGAAGATTCGCTGGATGACATGCAGAAGAAAGCCGCCGAGTACAGCATCTTCGGCGTCGATAATATTTGGGTCATCGACACCAACCCGCGGGTCGCATATAGGTATACATCAGCGCGCCTTGAAGAGGTCCAGACCGGCGAGCTAACCGTCCCCGAGACGCCGATTCGTGTTGTGCTCAGCGAGATGTTCGCGGAGTTGGATCGGGCCTAGCCCATGGTCGCGGACGGCCAAGCGATCGAATCCATCGGCCTCGGCGCACAAATCGACGCCAGCACCGACAGCGGCCGCTTCCCCATCCTGCTCCTAGCCACGATCCTGATCTCGCTCATGGTCGTCACCATGAACCGCTCAGTCTGGCGTCGCTTCTACCGCCTCGCCGAAACCCGCTACAAGCTCGAAGGCTAAATAAGCCGAGTATGCTGTCGAATGTCCCGGCTTTGTATCAGTCATCCACCGGCGTAGCCGACCCACGAGCGACGAAACTCCGGCTCGCCAATTCCCCCGCTGACTTGCTAGCTCGCTATGTCCGCGAAGCGGACGCTAACTTGCTGAATTTGTTCATTAAACAGTGCAAGCTGGCGCGAAAACGGCTAACACAGATATTTGAGATGACGAGGGGTGGGTGACCGCGAGGGGGCGCCGTTTAAGCGGCTAGGGTAGCGGAGGTAGTGTCAATGCAGGTTGTGCCGGAATGGCACCACAGGATTCGAAGAGTATATAACCTGAGACCAATTGCCCGTTGTAGTCCTTGAATTGATTTCTAAGCAGGGTGATCTGGTACGCGCCACATTCTAGGGCCACCGAGGCCTTGTTCAGACTTAGGCCCGGCTGGGCTGGCATGTACCCCGTCCAAGTTGAAATCTGGCAGGTCTTGCGGCCTTCATCGGAGAGTTTTGAGGACAGGGCGAATAGGGCGTCAAATGCGTCATCTGTCGAGACAATGTCCTGGGAGTATTCTGCCCCTACAATCCTGTTGTTCTTTGCGTAGACATCGACTTTCGGGGATGAATACCTCTCCTTCCCGGACGCTACAACCCATTGCCGAATAGGCGCGCCTGGGTCTGTCTCAAGATTGACGTTTTGATATAGCTGTCGAAGTTGCGCGAGAGTCTTGTCCTCCGGTGCGCCCAATGTGATCTTAATTGGTCCGAGGCTGACTGACGGCATGGATACTTGAGCGTAAGCTGACAAGCAGCAGACACTAAGGCTCACGAACAAAATAGGGCTACTGTTTTTCATGTGGCGGATTGTCTCACTACGATACCAGCGCGTCAATCTTCGGGAACTGAAGTGCCTATCACATGTTCAACCATTGATGCCCCAATCGGGAAAGGAGAGATTAGATGAGGTGGGAAGCAGCGGAATTCCACGACTGGTTCACCAAGACTGACGACCCTGTGAAAAGGCGCCGCGCAATGCATGACCTGACTTCCGATCAAGCAAAGGAGTACCGGGAGTGGCAAACGTTCAAGCGATTTGCGAAGGCTTCGGCGCTCGACATTGATCCCCGGACGATTAAAAACAGAAAGGCCCCGGAGCCGGACATTCTCTGCGAAGTCTCGGGAATTGGGCACTATTTTGAACTGGGTACGGTGGTGGATGAGAAGGTAGCAAAGGGAGCCGGGGACGCAGCACGAAACGGGCTCGACATCCACGCAGGATGGTGTTCGCCCTCAGACGCTCCGCAACGGATGATTGAACAAAAATGCGCGAAGACCTACCCGACGAATGGACTAGCGGTCAGCTTGCTCCTGCATTACGACGTGAACCTTCAAGTGCCGCACCCGAACGCAGTGGAAGCCGTCGTCGCGGATTCCCGGCAAGTCGCTCTTAAGCAGTTCCAAGCGAGTCAATTTGACGCGATTTGGTTCTTTGACGGCTGGTCAGACACTGTGCTGAGATTCATAGGACGCTAGCTAGCTGAACCTTCCTCCATGCTTCAACTCCCCTCGAAGACGGTCTACCGCTTCCGGAGGCGCGTCGCTCACCTTCGCCAGGACATTCCTCAGCTTCTCCACGGAACTGCGCTCAGCGCGAGCCCGCAACTTGGCCCAATCTCTGACCCGCTCGTTCACAATCGCCGCTACAAGCCTGTCAACAGAGACGTGATCGGCCTCGGCCAACTCCGCGGCCCGCTGGTAAACATCGTCGGGAAGCTGAATGCTCTTCATGGCAGCTCATCTATCAGTATAAGGAATTCTCTTATTACCGCGAACCTCAATGATCTCGACGATGGACAGCTACTCTGAGCCATCCCCGCCGGAGTAAGGCCCCGCCGGCTTCGCAGGCGGGGCCTTCTGCTTTGAACCTTCGCTTACCAGCGCGAGATAGTCAAGTTATCCAGGTACACCGTGCTCGACCCGCTTGCTCCCAGCCCATCGATCTGAAACTGGGTTTGCACCACTCCCACCTGCCAACCCAGCGCGAAGGCCGAGGGCACAGTTGCGTTGAATGCCTGCCCCACGCCGTCCAGCCATACGGATTGATAGGTCACATTGCCGGAGTTGTCGCGCGAGTAACTGATCTGCACGTGATGCCATACGTTAGTCGTCCACGTCGACGGATTGCAAGGTTGCGAGGACGCTACCCATGCGGCCCCTGCACCGCTGTATTCCCACGTTTGGGAATATCCACTGCACTGGAACGCGTAGATGACAGTGTCCCCATTGGCCAAAACCTGATTTGAATCCATTTCAAGGTTGGCAATGGAGCTTCCCGCCGCGATCCAAACCCAGCCGTCATAAACAAAATTCATTGAAGTGGTGTCGTTCGCATACACCACGCTATATATTTCGCCACCCTCGTCGGTGTAGCTGGAAGCATACTCGCGTGCGTTGCCGCTCAGCGATGGCGTACTAACCAGGCTCGTTGTCCCAGTCGCCGTACCCGGCGTACCCGCATCGTGGTTGTAAATCCATGTGTCGAGTACCTGCACGCTGCTTGCGGCAATCGCATTCGGGGGCACGACAGGTCCCGGCGGGGGTAGCGTAATGGTATAGTCCGCCCGTGCTAAGCCGCTGTTTGTATCGCCTGGAACAACAGCAATCGCTTCGATGACTTCTGTTGCGCCAACCGCGAATGCACCGGAGTATGCAGTCGACGAAGTCGATGGCGACGTGCCATTGGTGGTGTAGTAGATTGTTGCTCCCGGAGTGGCGTCAGATAACGTCACCGACTGCACGGATGTGTATACTCCTGCAGCCGGGGAAAACGTGGGCGTGGCTACGGTCGCGGGAACCACTGTGATCGCAACATCGGTGTCGCATGAAGTGCCCGCACCCCACGCCTTCACATGCAATGTGTGTGTCCCGGTTGCGGCCACAACTGCAGCCTGCACGGATTGAGCATACACAACGGTTGTGTTTGAGCTGGTGTCCAGCGAATAGCCCATTGAAACGACAGCTTTGGAGGAGCAGACAGCAGCAGTCGCCGAGAGGGTGAAGGGCGAGGTAACCTGAGCGTTGTTTGTGGGAGTTGTCACGGTGATGGCCCATGCAGGGGCCGCCAAAATTGAAAGTGTTAGAAGGAAGGTGAGCGTCGTCTTCATGGTTCCATTTCAGGGAGTTAGCCCGAGCGCGCGCGTGCAGCATTAGGACGCCAAGCTGCTTGTTTGGAAGTGGCTACGGCCACAAGGATGGCCCGCACTCCCGCGCAATCTCGCTTAGAGATCTTCAGAATTCGCTTTTCCCGGAACTGTTGTGACCAAAGTAGCTCATCTGCTTTTAGAACTTTGTGATATGGGTCACCACATTGAGTAACTTTAGTAATGTATGCTGCTAGTGCTTGCAGAATGTTAGCCCGCAAACGAGCATAATCACCTTGATGCAAACCCTCCAGTCCATGAGAAATCTCAATTCAAATCCGCCCGTCTGCCGCAGTGTCGGAGATGCGCCCGGTTCAATATGTCAGATATGTCCCCGGTCCGTACCCCTAATTACCCCACCCCCCTCCCCCCCGGGGAGGGCCTAATTGCCGGCCTCCCACCGGAGATAACTTATTCTCAATCAATAGTTTGTAATTCCTACCTGTTGGCTTACCAGTAAACATAAGGGGGTGATTTAGCTTCATTTTGGGCCCGAAAGTCCCACTTTTTGAACCATAATGCCCTTCTTTTGTCCGCTTTTGAGCCATGATTCGCATACTTGTATCGCTTCCGATTCAGGCACGTGAAACAAAGAACCTCGCCGCTGATGGAAGAACTGCTCCCTTCAGTTGCACAATGGAATCAATCAGGCAAGCGCATCTAAACTTGCAACTGTGCACTTTCCGCTGTTCACTGAAAAGAGTACGAGGAGTAACCAATGATTCGCGTAGGTCTAGTAGGTTTCGGCATGGCAGGCCGCGTCTTCCACGGCCCTCTCATCTCCTCCGTTCCGGGCCTCGAACTCGCCGCCGTCGTCGAGCGCAGCACAAACAATGCTGCCCAGCGCTATCCCGGCATCACTACCTACCGCTCCCTCGATGCCATGCTGGCCGACGCATCCCTCAACCTCTTCGTTGTGGCCACCCCCAGCGGAACACATTTCCAGGTCGCCCGCCAGATCCTCGAAGCCGGCAAAAATGTCGTTGTGGACAAGCCCATGTCCACCACCTCAGCCGAAATCGCCCAGCTCATCGCCCTCGCCTCGGCCAAATCCGTCCACCTCATCCCGTTCTTTAACCGTCGCTGGGACAGCGACTTCCAGACGATTCAGAAACTACTGCATGAAGGCCCTCTCGGAAATGTTGTCTACTTTGAGTCCCGCTTCGACCGCTGGCGTCCCCACCCCCCGTCTGACCGCCTCTGGAAAGAAGACCCTTCCCAGGGTGGAGGCGTCCTTCTCGATCTCGGAACCCACATCGCCGACCAGGCCCTCGCCCTCTTCGGCAAACCCGAGTCTATTGCCGCCGACGTCCTCTGCGAGCGCGACTGGGCGCGCGTCAACGACACCTTCACCGTCCGCCTGCGCTACCCCAAGCTAACCGTCGTCCTCGGCGCCAATTGCCTGTCCTCACCCCCCCGCCCCCGCTTCCATCTGCGCGGCACAAAGGGCAACTACATCAAGACCGGTCTCGACCCGCAGGAGGCCGCGCTCAACAAGGTAGCCCGCATCGACGACCCGCAATGGGGACATGAGCCCCCCGCCGATTGGGGCACCCTTCACGTCGACGTGGACGGCAGCATGGTCACCCACCCCGTCAAACCTATCCCCGGCGATTACCGCCTCTACTACGCCGCCGTCCGCGACACACTACTCGGCAAAGCGACCGCACCCCTGGCCCCCGTCGAAGCCTGGCGCGTAGCCCGCCTGCTCGAATGGGCGGAAGAAAGCTCCGACCAGCGCCGCGAAATCAAATGCGATTGGAGCGGAGAACCGGATTAGCAATAGGTTTTGAGATGAACGGTTGCTTACACCCGGCCTCCTGGTTCCTTCTCCACCAGCGGGACCCAAAACCGGAACTTCGCTCCCTGCCCCGGCACGCTCGATGCCTCAATTCCCCCACCGTGCGCCGCCAGAATCGCCCGCGCAATCGCCAGCCCCATCCCCGATCCTTTTCCGGGGCTCGTTCCCTTCTTGCCCCTGTAAAACTTCTCGAAGATCAGTGGCAGTTCGAGCGCATCAATCCCCGGTCCGTTGTCTGTCACGCAGAACTCCAGCCGGTCCCCTTCCCGGTGGCTGTTCAGCGAAACTCGACTCCCCGCCGGCGTGTAACTTGCCGCGTTCTCCAGCAAGTGCCGCAGCACACGCCCAAGCAGATGCGGGTCGAACCATGCCGGATCATCTTCCCCCGCCACCTCAATGTTCACCCGGTGCTTTGCCAGGGAGGTCCGCGTCTCTTCCACGGCCTGCTCCAACAGTGCCCGGGGGTGCTGCGGAACCAACTGAACCTTCACCACGTGCGCATCGATCTCCGCCATTTCCACAGCTTCGCCGATTAGCAGGTCGAGCCGCTCCGCCTCCTCGTCCACAATCGTCGTCAGGTCGACACGCGCCGCTTCATCCAGCCCCTTGGCCTCCAGCAACGTCGTCGCCGCCGCGCGAATCGACGTCAACGGCGTCCGCAATTCGTGGGTCAGCGAGTCAATCAGCGCCGTGCGCAGCCGTTCTCCCTCCCGAGCCGCCTCCATCCGCGTCGAAGCTTCAATCGCAATCGATCGCGCCAGCACAATCGCCACCTGCGCACTCACCGCCGTGGCCACCTCCCGGGATAGCCGTGCCGGCCGCCAACCCAGGGCCCCCACCGGCCGCAGCCCCAGTGTCAGCGGCATTGTGAAATAACCCGAGTCGCTAGCAATCGTTGGGTTCAACCCCCGCGTCATGGCCTGCATCCCCGCCTGCACACTCACCGGCACATCCGATCGCGACGCGTAGAACTGGTCCTGGTCACAGACATACAGCACCACTCCATCCAGCGTAAAAATACGGTCGATCACTCGCGGCAAATCATTGATGAGGCCCGCCGCATCCTCGTGCAGCATCATCTCCTGGCTAAGCTCGTAGAGCCTTTCCACGTCCTCCCGCCGTTGTTCTGCCTGCAGCGTCTGGCGTCGGGCAAGTTCGGCAACCCGGCCCACCACCAGGCAGCTTGCCACAAACGAAAACATGGCTACCCATTGCTCTCCTCCGGCCAGCCGCAATGTGTGAAACGGAGGCAGGAAAAAAAAGTCGAATGAAAGCGCGCAGAGCACCGCGACAAACAGCGCAAGCCATCTCCCAGCCTGCGTTGACGACCATACCACCAACACCAGGAACACCATCCCGGCGGTCGTCGAGTCGGCACCCAGCCAAACCAGCCCAAACGTGGTCGCCGTCGCCATCAACGCGCCCACAAACCAGTGGAGAATCCCTCGCGAATCCGCTAAACCCTTCACGATCTTCACACCGTGGATCATAATTGCCCGTCTCGATGATTTAAGCTTCCGATGAAAGAAGATTCTATGCCCGGCAGAATTCTGGTAATCGACGACGAACCACAAATTACGCGAGTGCTCCGAGCCGCACTTTCCGCACAAGGCTATGACGTCCGTACCGCCAACGATCCGGAAGAGGCTTTGCAGGTCTTCCGCGAATGGCCACCCGACCTCGTCATCACCGACCTTATGATGCCCGGCTTGTCCGGCGTCGACGTCACCCGCGCCATCCGAACGCATTCCGCGACCCCAGTGCTCATTCTCTCCGTGCGCGACCATGAGCGTTCCAAGGTCGAGGCCCTCGACGCTGGAGCCGACGACTACATCACCAAGCCCTTCAGCATCCAGGAACTGCTGGCCAGGGTCCGGGCCCATCTGCGCCGCGCCCCCGAACGCAGTACCGCCGCAATCGAGGCCGGCGACTTTGTGGTCGACTCGAATGCCCACACTATTACAGTTCTTGGCAAGCCCATTCATCTCACCCCCAAGGAATTCGACCTCCTCCTCCACCTTGCCCGCCATGCCGGAAAAGTCATGACGCACCGCGCCCTTCTTACCGCGGTATGGGGAGCCCAGTCTGCCCACCAGCCCGAATACCTGCGCGTCTTCGTTGGCCAATTGCGCAAGAAACTCGAGGCCGAAACCGGCAAGCAATACATCCAGACAGAACCATGGGTCGGCTACCGTTTTATCTCGGAGGGATTCAGCGGAGACGAAACGTAATCACAAGAAGAAGCGAAATCGACGCCGATTTTGGGGGTGGATCGCGGTTTATAAGTATTTCATGAAGATCACATAATGTTTTTCGCCCATTCCCTTATTTCCTTACGCTTTATTTAGGAACCATTGTCGATACTCAAACCTGGCGTCACCGACAATGGTTCTTGAACCGGTCCGGCGCTGTTGAACCGGAATGAACTGAGAGACCTTGAATGCAGATTCTGTTGCAAGATGGAACGATGTTGCTTTTCACTGTGGTTTTCTTTGGTCTGGCTTTCCTCTACGTCAAGGCCTGCCAGAAGTTGAGGTAGCCGCCAATGCAGATTGATTTCATTACTGTCATTGCGCTCATCGTGTCTGTTCTCCTTCTTGGCTACCTTACCCTCACCCTGCTCTTCCCGGAGAAGTTTTAGCATGTCCGCCAACGGTTGGTTGCAGTTTGCCATCTACTCCCTCGTCCTTCTTGCAACCGTTCGACCAGTAGGCGCCTATATGGCTCGCGTGCTGGAGGGTGAGCGCACCTGGCTCGATCCCTTGCTTCGCCCCATCGAGCGGCTCATCTACAAACTTTCAGGCGTAAACGCAGCCGAAGAAATGAACTGGCGCGAATACTCCTTCGCCATGCTGGGTTTCTCGGCGGTGACTCTCGTCATAACTTACGCAATTGAGCGATTGCAGAACCTGCTGCCATTCAACCCTCAGGGACTCGCCGCAGTGGGCCCCGATCTGGCTTGGAACACCGCCGCCAGTTTCACCACCAACACCAATTGGCAGTTCTATACCCCCGAAACCACCATGAGCTATCTAACACAGATGGCTGGGCTCGCCACGCATAACTTCTGGTCGGCAGCCGCCGGCATCGCTGTGGCGGTCGCGATTATTCGCGGCATTAAGCGCACTGGCTCGGCCACCATCGGCAACTTCTGGGTAGATATGACGCGCTCACTGCTCTACCTCCTTGTGCCAGCCTCTTTACTCTACGCGCTGCTGCTGGTCGGTCAAGGCGGTCCGCAGAATCTGCACGCATACACGACAGCTCATACGGTTGAGGGGCAGACACAGACCATCGGACAAGGTCCGGTTGCCTCACAGGAGGCCATCAAAATGCTGGGTACCAACGGAGGCGGATTCTTCAACGCCAACAGCGCTCACCCATTTGAGAATCCCACGCCCATTTCCAACTTTCTTCAGATCCTCTCTATCTTCATCATCCCCGCTGGCCTGACTTTCACGCTCGGTCGCATGACCGGTTCGCCCGGCCACGGCTGGGCCGTGCTGGCGGCTATGTTTGTGCTGTTTGCTGCCGGTTTTGCCAGCGTCTACTGGGCAGAGTCGCAATCCCACCCACTCATCCATGGCGCCCAGCAGACCCATACGGCGACCGCGCCCGGTGGCAATATGGAAGGCAAGGAAGTCCGCAATGGCATCGCCGAATCTGCCCTCTTCGCCACCATCACTACAGATGCTAGTTGCGGTGCAGTAAACGGCGTCCACGACAGCTTTACCCCGCTTGGCGGCATGGTGGTACTCATCAATATCATGATGGGCGAAGTCGTCTTCGGCGGAGTCGGTGCTGGACTCTATGGCATCCTCATCATGGTTGTGCTCGCGGTCTTCATTGCTGGCCTCATGGTGGGTCGCACACCGGAGTACCTGGGCAAGAAGATCGAGTCCTACGACGTCAAAATGTCCATGCTTTACGTCCTCATCTTCCCACTCATTATTCTCACCCTCACCGCCATTTTCGTGCTCTCTCCAACCATCGGATTACCGGCGCTTACGAACCAAGGGCCGCACGGGTTGACGGAGATCCTTTACGCCTTCACTTCCGCGGTAGGCAACAACGGCTCGGCCTTCGCTGGCCTCAACGCCAGCGTCAACCCCACAACTTACTGGTGGTACGACGTGGCGATGGGCTGGGCAATGCTCGGCGGACGATTCCTCATGATGATTCCGGTTCTCGCGCTCGCCGGCAACCTCGCTAGCAAGAAAAGCGTGCCGCCTTCGCCTGGAACCTTCCCGGTCAATACCAGCCTCTTCACCGTGCTGCTAGTCGGCGTCATCGTGATTCTCAGCGCACTCACATTCTTCCCGGCTCTCAGTCTCGGACCGATCCTGGAACACCTGCAATTGCAGGCAGGCAAACTTTTCTAACCGGGACTGAACCCGAACAGGCAAGACGAAACGGACTCATATGGCAACGAAAAAGAGCCTTTGGAACACGGAAATCTTCTCCCAGGCGCTGCTGGATTCGATGCGCAAGCTCGACCCTCGCTGGATGGTCAAGAACCCGGTCATGTTTGTGGTCGAGGTCGGCTGCGTGCTCACCACCGGGCTGCTGATCGACAACACCATTCACCATCGCCCCGGCTTCGGCTTCAATCTCCAGATCACCCTCTGGCTCTGGTTCACTGTTTTATTTGCGAATTTTGCCGAAGCAATGGCCGAAGGCCGCGGCAAAGCCCAGGCTGACACTCTCCGCAAGGCAAAAGGAGAAACCGTCGCCAAGCGTTACAAGGCCGACGGTGGCTTTGAAGAAATCGCCAGCGGCCTGCTGCGGTCCGGCGATGTTATCTACGTCGTCGCAGGCAGCTACATCGCGGGCGACGGCGAAGTCATCGAAGGCGTTGCCTCGGTCGACGAATCGGCCATCACCGGCGAATCCGCTCCCGTCATCCGCGAAGCTGGAGGCGACCGCTCCGCCGTCACCGGGGGTACCAAGGTTCTATCAGACTGGATTAAGGTAAAGATCACTTCCAACCCCGGCGAAACCTTCCTTGATCGCATGATCGCCCTGGTCGAAGGCGCGACCCGCCAGAAAACCCCCAACGAAATCGCGCTCAGCATTCTCCTCTCCGGCCTCACCATTGTTTTTCTGTTGGCCGTCGTCACCCTGCAGCCCTTTGCCATTTACTCCAAGGCCCCGCAAACCGTCTTCGTGCTGGTGTCGCTGCTGGTCTGCCTCATTCCCACCACCATTGGCGGGCTTCTTTCCGCCATCGGCATCGCCGGCATGGACCGCCTCGTTCAATACAACGTACTGGCCATGAGCGGACGCGCCGTGGAAGCTGCCGGAGACGTCAACACCCTGCTCCTCGACAAGACCGGAACCATCACCCTCGGCAACCGTCAGGCAACCGAGTTCCTTCCCGCGCCCGACATCAGCGAGGAGCGGCTAGCGAACGCCGCACAGCTCTCGTCGCTCTCCGATGAAACCCCCGAAGGCCGTTCCATTGTCGTGCTCGCAAAGGAGAAGTACAACCTCCGTGGACGCGACCTCGGCGGCATCCATGCTGAGTTTGTTCCCTTTACCGCGCAGACCCGCATGTCCGGCGTGAACCTTCCCGGAACCCGCATTCGCAAGGGGTCGGTCGACGCTATCGCCCGCTTCCTTGAAGAACAGGGTGCGCAGCTTCCGCAAAAGGTGCGCGAACACGTCGAGGAAGTCGCGCGCCAGGGCGGTACCCCGCTGGTCGTCGCGGAGAACTCCTCTGCGCTGGGCGTCATCCATCTCAAGGACATCGTCAAAGGCGGCCTCAAAGAGCGTCTCGCCCGCCTCCGCGCCATGGGCATCCGCACCATCATGATTACAGGCGACAACCCGCTCACAGCCGCCGTCATTGCCCGCGAAGCAGGTGTCGACGATTTTCTCGCCGAAGCCAAGCCCAAAGACAAGATGGATCTGATCAAGCGCGAGCAGGGCAAGGGCAAGCTGGTCGCGATGACCGGCGACGGCACCAACGACGCCCCTGCACTCGCTCAGGCCGACGTGGGTGTAGCCATGAACTCCGGAACGCAGGCCGCGAAGGAAGCCGGCAACATGGTGGATCTCGACTCCAATCCCACCAAGCTCATCGAGATTGTCGAAATCGGCAAGCAGTTACTCATGACCCGCGGCGCACTTACCACCTTCTCCATCGCCAACGACGTGGCCAAGTACTTCGCCATCATCCCTGCCATGTTCCAGGTGGCATTCCCGGCGCTCGGCGTGCTCAATATCATGTACCTCCATTCACCGCATTCGGCCATTCTTTCCGCCGTCATCTTCAACGCGATTATCATCGTCGCTCTTATTCCCTTGGCTCTTAAGGGCGTCAAGTACGAACCCAAAGCCGCTGACATTCTGCTCCGCAACAATCTCCTCGTGTACGGAGTAGGCGGCATACTCGTACCCTTCGTCGGCATCAAGGCCATTGACGTGGCCCTCGTATTCCTGCATCTGGCTTGACCCATTTGAACGTGGGTCTCCTATCCTTCGCGCATTTGCGAAGGGTGGGAAAGGAGCCCATAAGGAGATTCACCATGCATTCCACAACGACTCTGGCTACTGAAATCAAATCCCAAACGGCAATCAAAACGCATTCCGTATGGGGAACAGCGATCCGCTTCACCATCGTCACCACCGTGCTTCTGGGCCTCGCCTATCCGCTCGCCGTCACCGGTGTCGCCGGCCTTCTCTTCCCGCACAAGGCCGCCGGCAGCCTCATCCTCAAGGATGGCCAGATCATCGGCTCGGAGCTTCTGGCCCAGAGTTTTACTGCCGACAAGTACTTCCATCCCCGGCCCTCGGCGGCCGGTAATGGCTATGATGCCACCGCTTCCGGTGGCTCCAACCTGGCCCAGTCCAATCAGACGCTGGTCACCCGTATCCAGGGCTCCATCGACAAGCTCGCGCAGGAGAACCCCGGCCATCCGGTACCCATCGACCTTGTCACCACATCCGGATCGGGCCTCGATCCCGACATCACTCCTGATGCTGCATATTTCCAGGTCCCGCGCGTCGCGAAAGCCCGCAAGCTGTCTGAGGATCAGCTCAACAAGCTGATCGCCCAGCAAACAACGCCCCGCCAACTGGGCCTGCTAGGGGAGCCCAGGGTCAACGTACTCGACCTCAACCTTGCCCTCGACAACCTGTCCAGATAACGCTCACCGCCGCTAAACATAGGCGGCAAATGGCTGCTTGCAGGGTTGTTCTACATAGCTGAAAAGGCTGCTTAAGTGGTTACAAAACATGCGAAATGGCTGCTCAAGTGGTTGCATTTCGCGTCGACATGAACCTTGCGGGCAGCCTTTTTGAGATGTTTCGGTTGCAGAGAATTGAACTAAATGAAGTAAAGGGTTGTTTAGAATTTGACACTTTTTTGGAAATTGTGCTTATTTTGCATGAGATAGCCGTTTAAGTTGCTGATAATGCATTATTTATTGCAATTTTGTTTGCTGTCCAGTTGCACTCGCCTGAAGCGCTATCCCTGAAGGGTACTCATACAAACGCTTTTGCACCGCCAGGCACAGACACATTGGCCCTCCCCGAAGGAAGGGCCAATCCGTTGCATCGGATGAAGGCTCTAATTCACCGTCACGTTGAATGAAGTCGACGGCACTGGAGTGACCGCCGGGCTTCCAGTTCCCGTTAACGTGAAGGTATACACGTCCGGCGTCGTTCCAGTGGGAATTGAATTGCTTGTCCCGCCGCAACCCGCCAAGCCGCCCAGCATCACCATCAGCACCAGCATTCCTACCATCGTCCGCCAGCTGCGACGCCGAGCCGGGATCCCCAGGAAGAGCAAGAGCGCCAGCACTGCGCCGCCACCTGCTCCGGCCCAGCCTCTACCTCCACCCAGTTTCGGATAAACCAGCGCGCCGGTGGCTGCAGTCGAGCTGATTGTCAGCTGTGCTGTTCCGCTGGTTGTGCCCGAGCTCAGGGTCACCGTCCCGCCGCCGCCCACACTGCAGCTCGGTGGATCAATATCTCCTTGACTCGCTTCGCTCGTCAGCGTGCAGGATAACGTCACCGTCCCCGCATAGCCGTTTGCTGCAGTCACCGTGACAGTCGATGTTGTCGACCCTCCCGGCGAAGAGATCGCCGCCGGCGCCGACGCCGCTACCGTGAACACGGATGCAGTCACCGTCACCGCAGCCGAGGTTCCGGTAGCCGATGAGTAAATCGACCCGGACGCCGGCGTGTACGTTGCCGTTAACACATCCGATCCCGCGCTCAAGCTGCCACCGGGAATGACGATCGAATACTGTCCGCCCGAAAGCGTCGCCGCCGGTGAGGTGTATCCACCGCCAGTGACCACTACTGTACCGGCCGCCGTCCCTCCAGCACCCGTCACCGCTCCCGACACCGTCAGGCTCTGTGACGATTCGATTGAAGTTGGGGAAGCACTCACGCTCACAGTCGGAGTTAGTTCGGCAATCTGCGTTACGGTCACTGTCGCCATCCCGGTCGACGGACCGTAATTCGAGTCACCGCTATAATCCGCCGTAAGCGTATCGCTTCCCGCAGCCAGCGTGTTCGCGGGAATTGTAAAGGCGTAGCTTCCACTGGAGAGCGTCTCTGCGGATGAGCTGTATCCGCCTCCTGAGAGTGTCACCGTGCCCGTTGGTGTTGCCCCGCCGGCTGCGGAGCTAGCCACCGTGACAGTGACCATCAAACTCGTATTCGAATTCACCGTGGTCGTCGCGGGCGTTACCGTCACCTTCGCAGTGCCGGCGCCTATCTGGGAAACGAAGGCATTCACTACGTTGGCCACGTTCATCGATCCCAGGCCCGTAGCAAGATCGAAACCTGCCGTTGCGTTGTAAGCGTCGGTCCCGTTCGCCGTCAGCAAGCCAACAGTGTCACCGGAGTGAATGATTGTGCAGTTGGGAGAGATAATGCCGGCGTATACCGGGCCTTGCTCCAAGCCCGTGGAAGTGCTGATCACACCGCCTTCCGTCGCGCCGTAGTCGCATGGCATGTCATTTGTGCCCTGATCAACATCGTTGAAATAGCACGAACTGCCGGCCTTCACGCTTTCAGAGCTGCAACTCGAGTAGGTCTGTTGCGACGCGAGCTTATAGAGTTCCGCGTTGGGATTGCCCTGCGCCGCACCGGTCTTCTGGTTGATCAGCGCCATCACGCCGGCCATCTCTGGAGTTCCAACCGACGTGCCGCCAAGTTCCTGCGCAGTCGGCTCAATAGTGACACCAGTGAGCGGCGGCGCCACGCACGCCCCGAGCGCCGAAACGCACACCAGGGTCGCACTGTCCAGGAATCCGTTCCCGGCGAAGAAGGAGACGTCGGGAATGTCTCGAACACCGTCTGCAGGAATGCCGCTGACGCCCGCCTGCCAGCTTGGCTTTTGCCAGCCATTGTTGGTTAGAGGAATAGACCCGTTGGCGGTTCCTGTCGAGGTAGAGCCGGTGGTGCATGCCCCGAAGGCGGTTCCGCCAGGGGCGGTACTGTTTACCACGCACCCGCTTGCCCCGCCGCTGCCGCCTATCGTATCAATCAGCGAAGCAAGATCCTCCCCTTCGTCGGCATAACTCGGCCAGTCAGTCTGAACAAAATTGCACGCCGTCTCGGCATCGGACACGGTATATACACCCTTGGCAGCCGATTCCAGCGCAGTTAGAATTTGCGGACTGGCGCAGGTATCATTCCACGGAACTTCGGGCACATAGCCCGCGGCGCTGGCGCCCGTGGTTGCATTGTTAGTAGTGTTCCAGTAGGGTGCGGCGGGGCAGGCCGTCGTCAAATCCTGGTTGCACCAGTTCAAATCCGTGCCGCCGATAGCCGTGTTGTAAGGCGTCGATGCAAGGCCGCTGACTGACAAGCCATACTGAGCCGAATACGGGTTCCCGATACCATCGCCACCATCGTCGCAACTCGGCGCACCGGAATCCCCGGTAGCCACAAACACCGCGATTCCCTCGGTTGCCGCAGTCTGCCACAGGTCATAGTACGCAACGTTGCCAGAGGTGCCTTCGCCCAGTTCGCACTCCCCGTAGCTCACGCTCAGAATCTTCGCGGTGTTGTGTTGAATCACGTAATCGGACGACGTGTACACCGTATCCGTCGAAGGAGACGTAACGCCGGAAGCCACCAGCACAATCTGCGCTCCCGGCGCCACCGCTCCCGACCATTCCACATCCAGCGAGTTTTCGATAAGATCGCCAATCCCGCAGGCTGCTGACGGATCCGTGCTTGTGCACTCTATCGCGGTGCCGTTGGCGTTGATCTGTTGCGGCGTCAGCCCGGCAGGCAGCCCGAACACACTGCGGAAGTTCGCCACATCCGACAGTTGAATCTCACTTGTTCCCGCAATTGCAATGGTCTGCCCAGTTCCGTTGATTGGCGTCGCCGCGTTCCACAGCGGAAGCACGTTGTAGATCGTCGCGAAATCGTAGGGAGCCACATCTTCTTCGAGAAAGGCTGAATTGTTGAGGCCGGCAGGCACATTTATGCCGTACAGCGGATTAGGGCCGAGCTTCTTGCCGGCTGTCTCGGAATCACCAGACGTCGTGCCGGCGGTCCGCAGCCATTTGCCTGTCTTGCTATCTCTCTGAACGAGGCTTCCCAGCTTGTGTTGCGGGCGCGGATAGAAGTTGTGCAGCGCCTTCACACCCACCACAGCCGGAGCCAGCGCCGCGGGAATCTGCGGGTCACTCATATTGGCGATGTGCGGCACACCTCTCACTTCCAAATTGTGAATCTCGGTGTGGAATGTGCTCTCCACCTGACCAGCTGTGCCGCTGAAATGGATCGCCATGCGATCCTTGGAGACTTCGTCGATGGTGAAACCGTGGCCGGTGAGCCAGTTCGAAATGGTCGCAATGTCCACCTGCGACGGGCCGAAGTTCGCGCCAACTTCCTCCGGCTCAAGCCAGTGGTGGAAGTCCGGCGAGGACGGGTTGTACTGGTCGGCCACAAACTTGTCGAAGGCGGCCTGCTGCTCTGGGCTTCTGCTCAGCACCATGATCAGGTCGGTCATCGCAAGGGTCGGACTCACCGGCCCGCGATCGTTCTTCGCATTGGCAGACGGATGGGTGTTGCCCTTGAGCGTCACAAGTTGGGTTTCGTCTATCGGGTTGACGATCCGCACGGTCGGTGCAAACTGCTGGGCCATCGATGTTCCGACAAGCAAAGCACTGGCCAATACACTGAGGGGAAATGCACGCAGGGGACGCATGGTATGGTTTGGACCCTTTCTTCGGAGAAGAACCCCCGAACGAACGAAAAGTTGCTATTCCAATCAAAAGTTATTCGGGCAACAATCCCGCCCGCCGGCTATCCACAATCAATCTGATAACCGAATCCGTTGCATGCTGCGGTTTGGTATTGAAAGATGAGATGCACAATTTTTCCACATCGGCTGGAGGGAGGATTCCGCATGGAGCGCAACCGGACCCCTTTCCTGTCTGCGCATCGCGTCGGCACTGGAGAAGGACCATAGATGAAGTATCAAGAAGCGATCGGGATAAATTGAATGCCGGCCCTTGCGGCCGGACAGCACAATCACCCTGTTTAGACGGCAACCAGAAAAGAAGGTTGACGGAATACTTTGAACATGAATGAGCTGTCATCTTGAGTTGTCACGGAATTGTCACGCGGACAACAAATCCCGCACTCCGCCCACCATGCGGCCACCTTGCCACGAGCAAGTAATCTGCGCGGGGACAGCTCTCCGCAGGCCGCTGTCCTCGCCCACCTCACTATCTCATTGCTTCACCCCAACCACAATCGGTTCCACGAGCCTGATCGCCCCCTCCAGTTGAGGATCGGCAGAAGATCGACTCACGTGCACCGCGTAATTCCCCGCATCCGCGTGCCATGCCGCGGCCTTTTCGTCGTACCAGCTAAAACTCCGCGCACTCAGCGGCACGGTTACACGCAGCGTCTGTCCCGGATCCAGCACCACCCGAGCAAACCCCTTCAGCTCCTGCGGCGGCCGCGGAACCTGGGGGTGTTCCTCGCTCACGTACACCTGGGCCACGTCCGCCCCAGCCTTTGTCCCCGTATTGGTCACATCAAATGCAACTTCGTACGAGCCCGCTCCGGAACCGGGATGAATCGTCAACCCGGAGTATTTGAAGGTGGTATACGAAAGTCCAAAGCCGAACGGGAACAGCGGCTTCACGCCGTTGTGCTCGTACCCGCGGTAGCCCACGAAGACATCGTCCTTGTAAGGCACCGTCAACGTTCCCGGAATCGGATAATACCAAGCGTATGACGGATTGTCTTTCAGGCTCTTTTCCCAACTGATCGGCAGCCGGCCTGACGGGTCTACATCGCCAAACAGAACTTCTGCCAACGCCGTCCCGCCTTCCTGCCCCGGATACCAGTTCTGGAGCAGTGCCGCCACCTTGTCCACCCACTCCGACGCATCCACGCTTCCGCCAGCCGTCACCGTCACAATCGTGTTCGGATTGGCAGCCGCAATCTTCTCAATCAGCTCCACCTGCCCCGGCGGCAACGCGAATTCGCGATCCGCGCCT
>Ga0187859_10000518_pt1 | contig 25782 bp, 22 predicted proteins | sample June2016WEW_10_1_2_FD_133019 | JGI IMG/M metagenome (GOLD analysis project Ga0187859, IMG submission 133019) | Peatland microbial communities from SPRUCE experiment site at the Marcell Experimental Forest, Minnesota, USA - June2016WEW_10_10 | ecosystem: Environmental > Terrestrial > Soil >...
ACACCCTTGGCGGCGACTACGTATGCCCCAACGGCAATCGGGCAGACCGCGACGAACCAGAGCATCACCATGAGCAACTGGTATCCCATCAACTTCTACGATGACCGCGAAGGCGAGGTTCGGGACAACACCACCCTAACCGACGACGGCGTGGCGGACAACAGCTGCACGGCCAACGGGTTGATGAATGCGGTTGAAATCGATGTGGGCAACCTGAAGCAGTGGCTGCTGGGCAATATCGGAACCAGCGGCGCGAATGTGAATTCTTCCGCGGAGAATGGATACGTGCTGTATTTTTCGGATCGCCGAGGCATGCTGCCGAACCCGGTCTTATACGGTACTTCCTTCACCAAGAGCGGAGACTCGGGCCTGGAGGACGACATCAACTCCAGCGTCGCCGCGGGTACGCCCGACGGAGTGCTGGACCCGATTCCATCCGGCAGAGCGCTTTCTCCCGAGGACGTGAACGAGGACGGGGTGCTGGACAACTTCGGAGGGGACAACCTGGGACTGGGCTACTACGGCACAGTAAACACCGCTGGCAAAAATGTGTGGGCTCAGATCACCACCAGGGGCACGATCATGGCGAATGGCGCGAACGGGGCAGCCCCCGATCCCTACGGCACGGCGGCCGGCGCCCGGATTGCGAGTTGCACGATCGCGCGCAAGAACTGGGTCAGCGGGGCGCGCCATGCTCTGAGACTGGTGGATGGCACGCTCGGCAATGTACCGACGATCGTGGGCGGAACGCTAGCCGCTCCGGGCGGGTTCACGGTGGCATCGGAGAATCCGGTGTACATCCTGGGCGATTACAACACTAACGCGGCCGACACGACGTGGAACAGTCCGGCGGTGGACGAGGCCGGACACGCGTCGGCGGCCGTGATCGCCGATGCGGTCTCTTTCCTCTCAAATAGTTGGAGCGACTTCGCGAGCGTGGGCATCGGCGGCGACGGTACCGTCACCAACCCCGGCAACCGGAATGCTGCCACTTCCTACTACCGAGTAGCGGTTGCAGGCGGGAAGAACATCAATTTCCCGCAGCCGGCCTGGGCGGTGGGAGTTATCAACGATTACGGAACCGACGGAGGTGTGCACAACTTCCTGCGCTACCTGGAGAACTGGGGTGGACAGGGCTTCAATTACAAGGGCTCAATCGTAAGCTTGTATTACTCAACCTACGCGACCGGAGTATATAAGTGCTGTACAACTGTCTACAGTCCGCCAACGCGAAACGACGTTTTCGACTTGGATTTTGAGACTCCGGCGGGTCTGCCACCGGGGACGCCCATGTTCCGTGACGTGGAAACGCTGAGTTACCGGCAGCTGTATACGACGCGGCAAACCGGACAATAGCTGCAACTCAACCTAACCATTGAGCCCCGGTCCGCGAGGATCGGGGTTTTTGTTTGTAGGATGGTCGATGGTCGATGGTCGATGGTCGTTCGTCGTTCGTCGTTGGTCGTTAGCAAGACTAAAATCCGCAATTTGTCCCAGAGTAATCCAGCTATGCACAGTGAGATTCGAACGACTCACGACTATCGAGCACCGACGCTCTCTTCATCTCGTCTTGCGAAGGGCAGGCGCCGGTTCGCTTCCGCGGCGAGCAGCGGGATCGGGCGGCGGCCCGCTAACCGGTAGATCCAACGACCAGCAATCGGCCAGAATCTTCCACGTGCCCGCGGGCTGTCGCACCAGTACGACCAGATATTTTCCACGCTCTTCACGGCGCTTTCCCATGGTCACGGGCACGAGCATCTTGCAGCGGCCGAGATCGAGCGCAATGTCACCCATCATTTCGACGCGCAGCGATTCCATCTCGACGTCGCCCAGCCCGGCTTCGACGAGTGACACCAGGAATTCGCGAATCGCGGGCAAACTGCGCACCGGCGGAACGCTGGAGCGGATGAGAGTAGCGTCGGCGGAGTACAACTCGATCAGGTCGTCAATATGCTTGGTATTGCAGGCTTGGGCCCAGTCTTGAACGACCTGACGCGCGCCGGCTTCGGCGCGGCCTCCGGTTGAAGTGCCTAACGAACCCGGCGCCCGGCCGCGGGCAACCACTGGCTCGGGCTCGGCTGCGCCTGCTCCACCTGTGGCTTGGACGAAATGGTGATAGTGATGATGAACGTGATGCTGACCGGACGCGCCCCGAGGAGGAATCGCGGCATCACCCGCCACCGCTTGGCTGGGAATTCCGCACCAGACACAAAACCGTGCCCCCGCCGGCAGCGAGCCGCCACATCCTGAACACGTCCCGCCCGGCTCTTCCTCGTTATCCGCCACCACACCCGCTGCCGCCAGATTTTCAGCGGCGGCGACGCTGCCCGACATGCGATGAATTGCCTCTACGGCCGCGGCCACCGCTTCAGCATTCGGTTTCGGCCAGCGAAAATTGCCGGGCAAGCGCTGAAAAAACTCTTCGACATCCTGGCCAGCGCTGGCGAGGCCGTTGCGCTCATTGCTCGCGGGTTCCAGCCGATCTTCGCCTTGCCTGTCAACCGCCCGATCTTCCGGCTTTCGACCGAGAGGGTTCGAATTCTCTGGGCTCACGGGTACCTCATGGCTAATTGTAAGAGAATTTGTGCGCTAGGGAATGCGGAATCTTACGCGTGCTTCGGAATCGGTGGGAACGCCGTTGCAGAGCGCCGGGCGATAGCGCCAGAAGCGGACAGCGCGGAGCACGATCTGGTCCTCTTCTTCCCCTCCGCTATCCAGAATAAATGCGCTATGCACGTGGCCGTCGGAGCCGACGATAAAGCTGACTCGCACGTGCAATTCGTCATCCTTCACGTGCAGCAGCGGGTCGGGAGTCAGCAAGGCTTCGGGCGGCCGGACGTCGCCGCATTTGGGCAAAGCCAACGGCTCCGACACAGGAGTAAATTCCGAGATATGGGCGGGCGCCCGCCGGAGCGTTTTTTCCAGTTGCGTGAGTGAGGGCCGGTCAACACCGACGCGCGGCGAGGCAGTCACGGCGCACCAAGCTGCGATGCAGCTTAGACTACACAACCATCCGGCTGTCGCAAGCACACGCCTGGCCGTGTTTTTCGGGCGCGTTCCCCTCGTGTTCGCCGAGTGACACTGCATCAGGATAGTCTCGTGCAATTCAGATTCCAGCCAAAGGAATTTGTAATTCTTTAACCTCAACAACTTAGGCTAGACATATTTGAGTTTTTCGCCGGCTGCTGCAAACCCTTGCAGCGGAAACGACCGCAGCCGCCGAACCTCGAACCACGAAGGACACTAAGAATCACGAAGGCGTTGGCTTGCGTACTCTCTTGAGGAACCTTCGTGACCTCTGTGGTTCATGATTTCGCAGACTATATCAGTACCTTCCGGCGGGTAGTGGTGCCATTTTGCAAACGGCACCACTACCTGCCGGCGAGAGGATTTCCGATTCCTCAATGCATATGGAACAATAAGAGATTCTGGCTTAACTCATATGCATCCATGAATGCCACGCCAAATAGCCTTCAACTTGCTCTGCTGTCGGCCGCCATACTCGGGTTCCGTCACGGGTTCGACTACGACCATATAGCGGCGATTTCCGATATCACCAGCGTTCAAACCGATCGCTGGCGCGGGATGCGGCTGGGTTTGCTCTACGCCCTGGGACACGCCGCAACTGTCGCTGTCCTGGGAAGCGCCGTCATCATCTTTCAACTTTCCCTACCCCATGGCATCGATCGCGTTGCTGAGCGTTTGGTCGGGCTTACCCTGCTCGTCCTTGGAGTTTACGTCCTGGGATCGCTGTTCACCGGCAAACCCGCGCCGCGCAGCCGCTTTCACCTTATGGCGGGGTCCCTGCGCTGGCTGAATTGGAAGATGAAGACTTACTGGCACGATCACGAGATCCCACGCCCGGCGGATAAGACCTGGAATTACACTTCAAAGTCTGTCCTCATGATCGGGGTTGTTCACGGACTCGGCGCAGAAACACCCAGTCAACTTATGATCTTCTTACTGGCCGCGAATCTCGGCGGAATCGGCAAAGGCTTTATCGGCCTGGCGCTGTTTATCGCGGGCTTGCTGCTGATGAATACAGTCATGACGGCGTCGGCGGTCGGTCTATTCGGCTTCAGTTCGCGGCTGCCGCGCTTTCAATTTGTGGTCACCGCACTTACAGCAATCTACAGCTTGGCGGTTGGCGCTGTGTTCCTATTCGGAGCTTCGGGTTTGTTACCGTCGCTGGGATAAGGCTGTTCCCAGTGAAACGCGTGACAGGTACCCGGAGTCATCTATTGATGTTATTGCCTGCACGATTCTCGCATCTAACTCCTCGCTGCCATTGGCACTGTAACCAGTCCGACCAGAAACAAATTAAAATTATGACAGAACCACGGAGTTAGTAATACAATGGCCGACTGTAGTTACCCGAGGGGGTATAGATGACAAATATTGCAAAGGCGATTGACCGGCTCCGCGAGGAACGTCGGGATGCTCAGAACCAAGTCCAAAAACTGGGAGAAGCGATTGCAGTTCTTGAAAAGCTTTCCCGAGGCGCAGGCGCAACGTTGCACGCTGTATCGACGCATCGCAGTAAGCGTATTCTTTCCGCGGCCGGACGCCGAAGAATCTCTTTGGCCCAAAAAGCACGGTGGGCCAAGATCAGGCAAACGAAGAAAGCCGCTTAAACAACAGTCGGCGGGCTGTAGAGCTCGCGAATTCCTCTCGCGACGCTGCAACCCGCCGGATTTCCCAGCTACTCCTCCAAGTATTACCCGTGCCCCCCGCCGAGTTCCCGCACGATGCTGCCCACAAATGCCTTGGCGTCTCCGAAGAGCATCAGCGTGTTATCGAGATAGTAGAGCGGGTTATCGATGCCCGCGAAGCCAGGATTCATGCTGCGTTTGATGACCATCACGGTATGCGATTTGTCGACGTCGAGGATCGGCATGCCATAAATCGGGCTCGACGAATCGGAGCGCGCAGCGGGGTTAGTAACATCATTGGCGCCAATTACCAGAGCGACATCCGTTTGAGGAAAGTCGCCGTTGATCTCGTCCATTTCAATCAAACGGTCGTAAGGAATATCGGCTTCGGCCAGTAACACGTTCATGTGGCCAGGCATGCGTCCGGCTACCGGATGAATGGCAAAGCGAACGTCGACGCCGCGCTTGGTCAACGCGTCGTAAAGTTCGCGCACTTTGTGCTGCGCCTGAGCAACCGCCATTCCGTATCCCGGAACAACGATCACGCGATTCGCGGCGGAGAGTATCGCCGCGGCTTCTTCCGGCGTCGCGCTGCGGACTGGCTTCGCTTCTTCTCCAGCAGCGTGCGAAGTTTGCACTTGACCAAAGGCTCCGAACAACACGTTGGTGAACGACCGGTTCATGGCCTTTGACATGATGATGGAGAGAATCAGGCCCGAGGAGCCATCAAGCGCACCGGCAATGATGAGTAACTTACTGCCGAGAACAAAGCCCATGGCGGCTGCCGATAAGCCCGCATAACCATTTAACAACGAGATAACCGTTGGCATATCGGCGCCGCCGATCGGGATGATCAGCAACACGCCGAACGCCAGCGCAATCAGAATCATGAATGGGAACAGTGACTGCGCCCCCGGATTCCGCACCAGAGTTACGGCAATCACTAAGGCACCCGTGAGAAGCGTGAAGTTGACCAGATTCTGACCTTTGTAAGTCATCGGCCGCTGCGGCAGGATTTCCTGTAGCTTGCCCGCGGCCATAAGGCTACCGGTTACAGTCAATCCGCCGAGAATCACCTCGAGGGATAACACGGCCATCATGAAGCGCGAGATATTGGGGGAGCGCAAATAAAACTCGGCCGAGCCAACCAGAGTTACACAGAGCGCGCCGAACGCATGACTGAGCGCGGTCCGCTGCGGAACCGCCGTCATCGCCACATTGCCGAGCGGAACACCGATGATGGTGCCAAGCACAAGCGCAATGCCGATCAACTTGTAGTCAATAATGCCGTGGTGGAGCAGCGTGCCACAGATCGCCAGCACCATGCCTATTTCGCCAGCCCAAATGCCATGACGAGCCGTCGTAGGCGAACTCATCCACTTCAGCGAGAGAATAAAGAGCACGCTCGCGATCAGATACAAAAGCTCGATGACGACCTGGCCTCCTGCTAATTCAGGGGTCATTATTTGGCCGCCGATTTCGCCGCAGGACGGCTGGATTTGAACATCTTCAGCATACGGTCCGTAATAAGGAAGCCGCCGACGATGTTGCTGGTGGCGGCGACGACCGCGATAAATCCGAAGACGGCCGAGAGCGAGCTCTTGTGTTCGCCCACCAGCAAAATCGCTCCCACCACTGCAATCGCGTCCAGCGCATTGGTGAGCGACATCAAGGGAGTGTGCAACAACGGGGACACCCGCCGGATCACCTCGAATCCGATGAAGCAGGCGAGCACAAAAATGAAAAGTGCGTCGATCAGGTTCGAACTACTGTTCATCTTCCCTCTTTCTTGCCGTCCGATTTCTTCGACTCATCGCGTCTCACGCAGTCACTGCAGCCAGCGCCGGCAGCTTCATGAATTCACGGATTCGTGCGTTCACAATCTCGCCATTGCGCGTGAGCAGAGTTTCGTGCACGATCTCATCCTCCATATTCAAATTCAACTTTTGATCTTTTATCAGATGAGTCAAAAAGGAAGTGACGTTCCGGGCATACATCATGCTGGCGTGGTACGGCACGCCTTTGGCCATGTTGAATTCGCCAATGATAGTTACACCGTGCTTGACTACAGTCTTGCCCGGATCTGTGATGTCGCAGTTGCCGCCGCGTTCGGCGGCGAGATCGACGACCACGGAGCCCAGCGCCATCCCTTTGACCATCTCTTCTGTCACCAGCACCGGCGCTTTTTTCCCGGGAATGACTGCGGTGGAAATAACGACGTCGCTTTCCTGCACCACTTTTCCCAGCAACTCGCGTTGCCGCCGATAGAAGTCTTCATCCTGCGCGCGCGCATAGCCGCGAGCGTCCTGCGCATCCTTGGCCTCGATGGGAAGCTCGACGAAACGCCCGCCGAGGCTTTGTACCTGCTCTTTCGCCGCCGGCCTTACGTCGTAAGCCGAGATCACTGCGCCCAGCCGGCGAGAGGTTGCGAGCGCCTGCAATCCTGCAACGCCACAGCCGATTACGAATACGCGAGCGGGAGTTACGGTTCCCGCCGCCGTGGTCATCATGGGAAAAATGCGTGGCTGAGCGTCGGCCGCCATCAACACTGCTTTGTACCCAGCGGCGGTCGCCATCGACGAAAGAGCGTCCATACTTTGGGCGCGCGTCGAGCGTGGCATCAGTTCCACGGTAAACGCGGTAACGCCAGTCTGCGCAACCTGCTGCACGACGTCGAGCAGACCGAAGGGACGCAAAAATCCGATCAATATCTGATCCCGCCGAAAAAGCGGGATGTCCGCCTGGCCATTAATGTCGTTAGCGCCGTAGCCGAGTAACTGAACGATAATGTCGGCCTCGGCGAACACCGCTCCGCGCTCGGAGATGATCTTCGCGCCCTTCTCGGCATATTGCCCGTCGGGATAGCCGGCGGCAAAACCTGCTCCCGCCTGGACGTGGACCTCGAAACCCGCTTTGATCAGGGTGGGTAGAACGGCCGGCACGAGCGCAACCCGTCGCTCACCAGGATAAATTTCTTTCGGAACGCCAATGATCACGAGACCCCGCCTCTATAGCGACTTTGTGTATCGCGCCTGAAATAATCTGGGAACAATCGCACCAATCCCATTGTTGCCGGCACTTCCTGCGGCAAACCGAGAAAGTGAGGATTCTAGTTGAGCGTATGGCCGCGCGCAATCGTCTTCTTGATAAACCTTACTTTTATAACCCAAGGTTGAGGCGGAGGCCGTGGTCTTTATCACGAGACGCTGTGATGTCGGCGCAATTCTGCAAGAGCCAATCCGCGCCGGCGTCCTCGAGATCGCGGCGGGGCATGGTCGTGAGAAGCGCAATCACTCTGGCCCCCGCAGCTTTGCCGGCGCGGACTCCGGCGGGAGCGTCTTCAACCACAACGCAATCGGAAGCGGCAAACCCAAGCTTCGCCGCCGCCTTCAGGTAAGGCTCTGGATCGGGCTTGCCTATCTTCACATCGGTCGAGGTCATCATGTTCACCGGAATCGGCAGACCGGCCGCGCGCAACCTCACTTCGGCCAACGCGCGCGTGCAGGAAGTGGCTATCGCCCAGCGGTCGGGGGGAAGGCTATCGAGAAGTTGTCGCGCTCCCGGCAGCAGAACCACACCGTCGAGGTCTTCGATTTCGCGCCGTTCGACTTCGCGATCTTCGAGATCGATGTCCGCATCGGGCAGCAACTCGCGGATCGTGGTCCGACTCGGGCGGCCATGCGCCAGGTGGACAACTTTGTCCGGATCAAGGCCACGCTGCACCGCCCATCCACTCCACACTCGCGCCACCGCCGGAGTCGAGTCAATCAGTACGCCGTCCATGTCAAACAACAGGCCGCTACAACGGATCGCAATCATTTCGTCTCACTCACAATGCCCACATATTTATCTGCCTAGAGCAACGCTGAGGTTTGGCACAAAAAACTAAGGCCCTCTCGCGAAGGCCTGCTCTTGTGGATTCTAAACTGGTGAGCGCGATACTGAAAACTAAACACCGCGACAAGCGACCTTCGCCCCAAAATAGCATGAGTCGCAGATGACACGTTTTCAATTCTACTTCGTCTTCCCTGCCCTGATCTCCGCCCACCTTGCCGTTTGTGCCGCTGCGATCCTCTTCCGACCGGCAGCAGAGATCATGTGCCGTCCCGTTTTCGGCAGTTCAATCTTGACCGCCTTCTTCTTTGCGGGAAGACTGCGCAATATCTTTATGGCTTTCTGCATTGTTGCAATGTTCTGCTCAAGGATTGAATAGCATCCAAGACACTCACGGGCGGTCTCCTCTTCGCGAGATGCGGACAAGGATTGCATGTGCCGCCGCTGGCATCAGGCCAGGTAAAATTCTCAATGAGTGTAAGCGCCTTGTAGCAACAGTTGACTTCCGTTTTGCTCGTTAATCGAGAGTTGGCCCGCAGTCACCATTGCTTAGCTGCCTTCCTTTGGTTAGGAGTTACTAGCAACAACGAAGCGCTAGAATGGAATGGAAGTGATGACAGGGCTCAGCATTTGTTACGCTCGGCAGCCATCGCGGAAATGCTGGAGGGCGTTTGAGTTTCCTCAGACCTTTGACTTTATTGGCGTTTTCACTTACGGCAACGTCCATTACCCAGGGACAGGTGCAGCACATCGGGATGACGCCGGAGCAGGAGTTCCTATTGTGTGCGCAACAGGTAATGGGCAAGACGGTTCTTTGGAGTGGCATCTTCGACACCAGGGAAGCCGGCGCCAACCCCGTACCGCGAGTCCCATGCCCGGCATTGCGCGAAGAATTCATAAGACTACTCAAAGAGAATGCCGGAATCTTGACCCTGGAGGACGGTGGGTTCGCCTACCTCGAAGTGCATTGGGTCCCTACGACAGGACTGCAGAGTGGTCCCGTCTATGATGGTGGAACGCCACCGTTCAAAGTAGACTTTGACGTCAGAAAGGGAGAACGCTCGGACCGCAAATTGTCCGAACAGGAGCTCCAGACAATTTCAAAGAAAATTCTAGGAAAGACCAGGGGAGTGGAGGTTCTTTGGGATATTCAGGATCCGCCTTGCATTGGACGGATCGAAGTTCAGCTCAACATTGAAGCGCACCGCTTGAGCAAGCAGGGCCCGGAGTCGATCATTTCATTTCTTCGAGTCTCCGACTGCCCGGGGAAGCGTTTAGACCATCCCCCAGGCTACATCAGCGATATGACTCGCCTCATTTACGGAGAGGTCAAAAATGGAGAGTACGAAATGTTGTGGGACTCTCCGCTTCTCTTCGCTCCTCCAAACTGGATTTCGTATCGCGATCTAAACGGGGACGGCACGGCTGAGATTCTAGTCTGGCCATCTAAACTTGATTATGAGTTTCCGGAAGATTCCGCTCGATTCGGATATGCGGTGGGTGTCGTCGCATTTGATGTAACGGGTAGAGAAATCACTCGCCAGACCGACTGCAAGCACTACTACTACCTCCCGGACAACGCTGCGTGTCCGATTGTTGCCCGCAAGACCCGTCTGGTCCAATCGAAAAACGGACGACAAATGGAAATCCTAGCAACGGGATGGGTTGACGACTCAGTCTCGGGAGCAACGAAGCGGGTCCGACGTTTCAGCCTTATCGACGGACATTACAGGCCGCAATGAATGTTGCGAAGTTATCCGAGGCTCCAACTGGTACGCCGTCTCGTCAATTGGTGTTAAATCGCATTTACACTTATCGACAGGTCAATGAACGGTAACCCCGATTTCGGCAGTTAGGACGCAACACAATCGGCATATTGAAGAAAGCTGCCCAGTCGGGCGGCATGATTCCGCAGCCACCAAGAATCAACAGCCGCCGGTGCCGTTCGTGCCCACGTTGTAATATGTGTTGGCGCTGACCGTGCCGGTCGGCACTGAGTAAAGTCCAATCGCCGCGTCCAGAATCGTATTGGAGTGCACGTTCCCGCCGGCAATGCAGTTGAAAATGATCGCGTAGTTAGACTGAGCGATCGTGTTGTCTGTCACCGGCGCAACCGCCGAGTTGGCCAGGATACCGATACCAAACCCGACGCCGTCAGAGATTGTGTTGGAGGTTGCAGACACGCCGTCGGTCTCGATATCGATTCCAACGCCGGTGGCGACGACTTTGTTCTTTGAGATAGTGGCCTTGCCGCCGTCGATCAGTATGCCTTCAGCCATGCTCGCGATCAAATTGTCGCTCACCGAGGTTGTTGCACCGTGGGCCAGATAAATTCCATCTGCGTTGGGGAAGTTGCCGGTCACATCATTCCCCTTAATGTTGACGGTGAGTGCGGGATTGTAGGACTTCACAACCACTCCGGCATAGTCGAAGCGTTGCAGGTCGCTGTTCTCCACGGTTACGGTGGGCGTGTTGGAACCCCCATCCACCCAAACTCCCACCCCAAGCCCGTTCCCGCTCTGATTTTCGGTCTCGATATGATTCATCGTGCCGGAGGAGTTGTGGTAAAACACGCCCACGATGTAGCTGCTCCCGGTCTGCTGGGCGCCTGCGCTGAGGTCTAAGTTAGTGAGGTTGACCTCATCGCCGGCGTTCTCCACCAACAACTGCACAGCCAGCGAGTCGCCAAATTCGTCGCTGGCGTTAGGCACAAGCCCAGCCGATGGCGGCACGATGTAAACGCCTGCCGAATCGCCTGCGGAGATTCCTTCCAGCGTAACTGGGAAGGTGACCACGACCTGCTCGGGATAGGCGCCGGCACAGATCTCGACTACATTGGGCGAGGGAGTGGCGGCCAGCGCATCCATGATGGTCGTGAAGCTGTGGAGGCTCGGCTTGCACGAACCTACCGCGTACGTGACCGTAGCCGACGCCAGGGGCACCTGCGCCGCCAGCACCAACAGAAACAGCAGAGATTTGATTCGCGACATAGTTTGGTCCTCCATTCGGTATTCGCATTTCGCATTTGCGATCGCGCGGATCCACTCGAGTCTGAACACCCGTTCCCAACTCACAAGAACTTGCCGAAGCTGAACTCAGCAGTTCGGCCATGGTGTGCACGTTTTAGTGCCGACGTTGTAGAACGTGTCGATGGGAGCTGCGCCGGCCGAAACGTTAATAAGCCCCCAACCGGCGCCCAGAATCGTGTTGGAGTGCACATTGTCGCCGGCGGTGCCCTCAAAATCGATGGCAATACCCGACTCAGTGACAGTGTTGCCGGTGACCGGCGCGGTGGAGGAGTTCAGAATAAGACCCTCCGAGCCGGTGTAGTTATAGATCGCGTTGGAGGTCACGGGCACGCCGCCGGTAGCAAGAGCGACCCCAAAGCCCCCCCCGTAGTTAGGCGGCGAGGTATTGACGACTGTGTTCTTAGAAACAGAGGCCCCGCCGCCGTCGATCTCGATGCCCCAGAACGTCGTAACCAAATTTCCGCTCAGGGATGCGGTTTGTCCTCCGTGGAGACGGGCTCCGAACTGGAAGACCCCACTCACATAATTCCCCTTGATAGATGCATCGAGCTCGGAAAGGCTGGAATTGGTTTCCGTGAAGATTCCGGCATTGTCGAAGCCTCGCAGGCTGCTGTTCTCGACGGTTACGGAGGGCACGGGAATGCCTCCTTGCAGCCAGACCCCAAAGCCCTGCCCGTTCCCGCTCTGATTCTGGACTGCGAGGTGATTGAGCGTTCCGGAGGAGCCCAGGTAAAACACGCCGACGACCTGGACGTTGTTGCCGGTGACGTTGTTGCCGGTCCCGTCGATAGTGAGATTGGTGAGATTGACATTACCACTCGACTGAACGAACACTTGCGCAGCCATGGGGTAGCCCTGGTCATTGGTTGCGTTCACCACAAGGCCTCCCGGTGGCGGGGCGATAATAGACTGCGTCGAGTTGCCGGCGGAGATTCCTTCCACCGTAACAGCCGTGCCAATCACGACTTGCTCGTTGTAGGTGCCAGGACACACCTCAACTATGCTGGGCGCGGGCATGGCATCCAGCGCACCTTGGATGGTCGAGAAGCTGGAAAGATTCGGTTTGCAGGTGCCCACAGCGTAGGTAACCGTAGTCGACGCCAGCGACAATTGCGCCGCGAACGCTAACAGAAATAGGAGAGATTTGATGCGCGACATAGTTTTGTCCTCTTGTCCTCCAAGCTGCATTTGCGATCCGGCGGATTCGGTTTTTGGTGTGGTCCGTCCGAACCATGCGATACCGGGAACGAAAATCTCCTGTCCCTACTGAAGAAATCGGAAACGGCGGTCGGAATACGACACCTGAGAGCAGGAATTTCTTTGTAGCTGCGGGAGCAGCTAGTAAATCAATTAAAGAAGCCGTGTGATGCTATGGGTAGTTTTTTGGCAGGGAGTGGGTGCAAGTCAATCAGCGAAAAGAACTTGTTCGACACCAAAGAGTCAGTTGGCGAGAAATCGCGATTACACTCATTGACCCCAGCCCAGCCAATTCTCAATGAGTGTAATCGCCTTGTTCTCGTCAATTGACCAGATGTCACTTCCAGTGTGGCAGGTCGAGGTAGGTGACGGTGAGAAGAACGGAAGTGTGATGGTGTGCTGTGTGCGCGCCGAATAACGACCCCGACGCGACAACTCTCTTGCCCAGCAGGACATTTGCCCGTTCGCTGTGTTCCTTGTTGAGCACCAGTTGCACCTTACGAACATTTCTTTGACTCGGGTTGAGCTCAGGCTGAAGCTTGTCCTCATCCGTGCAAATTGGGGACTCCAGTTTCAGCAGGCAGACGGTTTCCGGCTCATCACCTTTGTAAACATCACGATGGTTTGGTGGCCCGGCAAAAGTCTTTCTCACTAGGATGCCATGCAGTGAAACTAAGGCAGGTTCGTATGACTTGCACCCCCGCGATTTCGAGCTGTGCAACTGAAAGGACCGGCAGAAAAACCAACAGTAAAGCCGCTCTCCGCAGCAACAATCGCAACATAATGAATTCGCCCTTGAATGAAGTCTGATTGTACTGCGGCCTTGGCCAATTGATGAAAAATCCCGTTTACACTCATTGATCCGGTTCTGAGTGGTTTCATCAACTGCCGTGTAGAACCTCGCGCGAGCTCAGGGGTCCTGATCCTCCAAAAGCGAGCACTTTTGACCAGTTTTCTGCCTTGGCGTCCGCTTACCATTCTGCCTCCAGCCAGCCATTGGAGGAAGTCATGGAAGACCTTGCCGAGTTGATGCAAAGGCTGCTTGAAATCCAAAGTGCCGGAAGACAAAGAAGCCCAGAGCTGATCGCGGAAGACGACCGATTGATGGATGGTCTACGGAAACAAATGATCTCTACAGCTCCCCCAGAGGAACGGGGCTAGTTAAGCCGGAACCTTACTGTCATCCGCCGCTCCGGCGGCGACGGCTCGAAAAGCGTAGGGCTATCATTGCGGATGTGCGAGCGCATTGTCGCGGCTACATGAGAGTTCTGTGTCTTGGAGATCGAGCCGCACTTGTCGAAGTGTGGTGGCCTTCTCCGGGTTCATTCCGGGCCGCAGGTCGGTCTCCTCAAGGAAATAGCGCCAACCCGCCCTTCGGTTTTCCTCACTCTGACACCAATCGAAATCATTGAGAGTTGTTTGCGCGGCCTCCATTCCCTTGATTATGGCCACAACTCCACCCGACTGGTAGGTCCGCTCGTTAAAGCGAACGACCGCGAATGAAGGGTTTTTTTTGCGTTTCGCCCGCCCCCAGAGTTTTGGGTTCACAGAATGCGCACGACAAAAACAATCAGCACAATTACGAGAATCGTTCCTACCAAACCGTAACCTAACATAGTCCCTCCTAGTCAAAACCTATGAGAATCTAACCGCATTATGCTGAAAGTGATCAGTCTTCGCTGCTCAGTTTTGCTCACCGCCAGCTGAAATCGATAGTGCTTCAAACGGTAAAATACCCTATCATATTAGTCGGGTATGAAAACCCTTTCACCAGAACAAATAGCGACCATCAAGGCTGAGATCCAGCGGCTCGAAGAGGAACACAACGCCTGCACGGATCAAGGTCTGCAGAAAGTGATCGACGCCTGGATTGAGGAGCTAAAGAAGAAGGTCGTCAACGATTACCCCGGAAAATAACCGAGCGACACGGTGAGGGAGGCGGGGCTCACGCCGAGGGACGTTTGCAAATCACCGCCGTGAGTGTCCGGCGTCACAGGGAAGTGAACAAGCCTCGCGCATAATTGGAACATCCTCACTTTTCGATTCGATTACGGACAACCCTTATGCATCTCATGCAAAATGCAGAAACTATCGATAGGCTGGTAATGCAAGGCGTAATTCTTTTGAAGAGCTTTCATGCCGAGTTCAAAAAAGACCGCGTAGGGCGCAAGACCGAGTTCCTGTGTGGCAAAATCGCGGGTTGGCGCGATACTTTGCACACGTTGTACCAAGGTTGCGGCGAAGAAATCGTTGACCGAGTTGTCGCCAAGACATGCTTGGCCATTCCCGATGGCCAAGGTCGAAGCGTTGGGTTCGCTTGTTTGCGCTGCGAGAATTTGAGTGAGCACAACGAGAAATCGGTTGTCGCCTAACAAGCACCTATCAGCAATTACTTCCGATATCGAGACCCGGTTGTGCACCAAACTTGCCAGTTTCACGGTTACAAGTTCTGTAAACCGCTGTATCTAAATGGTGAGCGCGGCAGGAATCGAACCTGCGACCCACGCCTTAAAAGGGCGTTGCTCTACCAACTGAGCTACGCGCCCTCACCGCCTGCGATCAACTGGCCGACAACCGAACAACACCCGCGCTGCAGAGTTTCAAATCATGCAGCAACCGCGTGCCGTTGATCTGCATTCATAGTAGCAAACATAGCGGCGATGTGGGATTTCCGCGATGATTTTTTGTGAACGCCGAGCATTCCCCACAGGGACGATCAACCATAGCCAATCCCTGCCTCCATGTTTATTCCTCGCGCAGCAATATCATCGGATCAATCGACAGCGCGCGTTGCGCTGGAATCCACGTTGCGAGCAACCCTAGCAACGACATCACCAGAACAACTCCGACCAACACCAGCGGATCACGAGGAGTTGCCTGATAAACGATGGAAGCCAGTACGCGGCTGGCCAGAATTCCGAGGACTAATCCTGCGAGCGAACCAATCGCGAGCAACTTGAATGCTCGCCCTAGCGCTGCCCGCAATACTTCCTTGCGCTGCCCGCCGAGCGCGATACGAATGCCCAAGTCTCGCAGCCGCTTGCTGACCGAGTAAGCCGCCATTCCAAAGATGCCGGTGATCGACAGCATCGCACCCATCCCGCCGAGCACACCCAGCGCCAGCGTCGCCATACGCGAAGGAAATAGGGCAGATTCCAGTTCCTGGCTCCAGGGCCGGATCTCAAACGGCAGTCCGTTATCGAGTTCTTGTACTTTGCTACGAACGGCGGCCATAAGCTGTTGCGGATCGCGGTTCGAGCGCACGATCAGCGTCGTCAGAGTCGTGGGCGATTGCAACACGGATAGAAACATCGCTGAAGTTGGATCTTCGGCGAGACTCCCGTATTTTCCATCTTCCACAACACCCACTACTTGCACACGCGACCCATCCGGCAGCTTGTAATAACCCGTCAATGCATTCGACACGGAGCCGAATATCTTGCGGGCAAACTCTCGATTGATGACGGCGACGCGAGGCGAATTCTTGTCGTCGTGCCAGGAGAAAGTCCTTCCCGTCAAAAACGTCGTTTGGGCGGCGTCGAAGTATTCGGGAGAAATCAGGTACTGCACAACTTCCGCCGCGGCATTCGATGGCCGCAAATCTGTCGTCTTGTCGGTAAAAACATGCGAGCCATTCGCGCCGTAATACAATGGCAGCCGATCCACCAATCCGACAGACTTTACGCCGGGGATGGTTTCTAAAGAGCCAATCATGCGCTTTTGCATTGCGGGAACACTGTCGCCGCTGTAGCCAGCCATGCTCAGTGCGGTTTCTACCAGCACTGCATTCTTCGGTTCAAAGCCAAAATTGCTATGGAGCGAACGCAGCAACCCGCGCACCGCGACCATCGAAGAAGTGACCAGCACGGCGCATATCGCAATTTGCCCCACCAGCAATAGATCACGGACCGAAATTCGCCGCCCCACTCTCGCGGATGCGCCGAGCTTAATGACCTCATAAGGATTCGTTCGCAAAACTTGTCTAACCGGGACCGCGCCAAACAGGAACCCACTCGCCAGAGCCAGCAGCAAAGCGACCAGATAAACGTTGGCGTCCGGATTTACCGGGAAACTCAAAGGAGCTGTCGGCAGCGGATGCCAAACTCTCAGTTCGCGCAACAGCCCTACGCTGCCCCACAATCCGACCGCACCTCCGATAATCGAAACGACCAGAGCTTCGGTAAATAATGTCCGCAAAATGCGCATGCGTCTCGATCCAAGCGCTAGCCGCAAAGCAACTTCGCGGGATCGGTCGGCGGCGCGCGCAGCAAACAGGCTGCCCAGGTTGGCGCATGCGGCCAGCAGAATCAACCCCGCCAGCAACATCAATCCCGTCAAGAATCCCTTCAGCGGGTCGCCCAGCCAGTCGCCAGCTAAGCCGGGACGGGTCAAGGCAAAGGTCATGTGGCCATCGTCCTTGGGGTAACTCTTCTCTAGGTATGCACCCACGGAGTTGAGGTCAGCAATCGCCTGTGCGGGAGTAATTCCCGCCTTCAGGTGTCCCAGCACCATCAGAATGCTGCGGTTCGAGCGGTTGTCGAGAACGTAGGTCCCCTCCACTTGCTCCTGGTTCACAATCGGCACCCAGAAATCAGGAAAGACGAATGCCAAGGTTCCCCGGAACTCAGGGGGCGCCACGCCGAGGATGGTAAAAGGATGCTTGTTCAACTGAACAACACGGCCTACGACGCCGCGATCGTCCTGAAAGTGGCTGTGCCAAAACGCATAGCCGAGCACGATATATGGAGCACTGTTCGGGCCGTGCTCGTCTGCGGCGTGGAAAAAACGTCCAAGATAAGGCTGAATGGCGAGGGTGTCGAAATAATTTCCCGTCACTTCGAAGATCCAGGCGCTCGATGGATTGTTGCCCGTGTCGAGGCCTACGCCGGTGACGTTGTAAGCTGCGAGGCTATCGAAGGTGCGATTGCGATCGCGAAGATCGAGATAGTCCGGAAAGGAGTGATTGATGGCCTTGTCATTCCCGCGTTCAATTGCCCAGAGGCTCGCGGACTGCGGAACATTCACGGGGCGCAGGATCAGCGCCTCTAATACAGCAAACACGACAGCGTTCGCGCCGATGGCCAGCGCCAGTGTCAAAACCGCGACGATCGTGAAACCGGGCGACTTGCGCAACTGCCGCAGCGCGAAGCGAAGATCCTGGAACCAGCTGTTCATGGAGCCCTCTCCATCTATATCTGGGCAATTTCCATTCCTTGTCTTTACCAGTCAGCCTACGCATCAAACTGCTGAAAAGAAACGATCGCACAGATTAGGCGCTGAACAAAAGCTAGAGTCGATGTCCAGCCGTAATCAGCAGTGTTCGCAATCGGACAGTGGCCGAGCTACCAAACTGATCAAGGTGTGGTTGCCTCACCTTCAGGGCGCCTGCGCCGGGTCCCATTGTAAGGGTATAGTGTTGACGATGGCCTGGAGACTTCACATCATAAGTTTGGTTTTTTTGTGCGGGTCGCAAGCGCTGACAGCGCAAACCGCGGCAGAAGCTACGCGCCAATACACGACCGCACATCAGTCGGAATTGATCCGACAATTCAGCGAATTCTTATCAATACCCAACGTCGCCGCTGATCCTGCGAATCTTAAGCGAAATGCCGACCTGCTGGTCGAGATGCTTAAAAAGCGAGGCGTCGATTCCCGGCTGCTCTCAATCTTTGGTGCGCCTCCGCTCGTTTACGGAAAAATCGATGTCCCCGGCGCGCAGCATACGATCGTCTTCTACGCGCACTATGATGGTCAGCCGGTCACGCCTTCGGAGTGGGAAGGTAATGCGCCGTTCACGCCGGTAATTCGCGAGGTGAATGGCGAGCCGCGCATTTATGCGAGATCGGCGGGCGACGACAAGGCAGCCATATTCGCCCAGTTCACCGCCCTCGATGCGCTACGGGCGGGCAAGATTCCTTTGCGTGCAAATATTCGTTTTGTGTGGGAGGGCGAGGAGGAGGCGGGATCACCGCACCTGGAACAGATCCTCGATGCGAACCGCGATCTGGTTCACGGTGATGTTTGGCTGGTATGTGACGGGCCGGTCGATCAGAGCGGAAAGCAGACCGTTGTTTTCGGAGCGCGAGGCGACGCTCACCTCGAAGTCACCGTCTATGGCCCGCATCACGGCTTGCACAGCGGACACTACGGGAATTGGGCTCCGAACCCGGCGATGATGCTGGCGCAATTGCTCGCCGGAATGAAGGATGATGAGGGCCGTGTTCTGGTGCCACATTTCTATGACGGGATTGCGCCGCTCAGCCAGATCGAACGTGACGCTCTCGCCCGCGCCCCAGTAAACGATCAGATGCTGATGGGATCTTTTTGGCTTGGACACGTTGAGGGTTCCGGCAAACATCTTCTTGAGCTCATCAATCAGCCATCGCTGAACATCAACGGACTCTCTTCCGGCCAGACCGGGGCGCACGCTACAAATGTGATTCCGCCGACTGCTACCGCCGATCTGGATCTGCGGCTAGTCGTTGGCGTCGATTGGCAGGAGCAACAGCAGCGCGTGATGGACTACATAAAATCGCGCGGATATTTCGTCGTCGACGCTGAGCCGACGCGCGAGACGCTTATGGGGCACGCCAAGGTGGCTTTGGTGGTGCGTGATCAGGCTGGCTACAACGCCGTGCGCACACCCATGGATCTGCCCATCGCCCAGGAAGTCATTAGGGCCGTACAGAGTGCGCGCGGCGATGTGGTGCTCCTACCGACGATGGGCGGAAGTGTTCCGCTCGGGGCAATGGAGCGTGCCGCGCAGACGCGCACGATTACCGTGCCAATCGCCAACTACGACGACAATCAGCACGCAGCCAACGAGAACCTTCGCCTGCAAAACCTATGGGATGGGGTGGGAACGATGGCTGCACTGCTCCAGATGGAGTAACTCCGCCTCAGATCAGCAACTGGAGACCGCTATTTCGAGCGAGGTCCGAGCCAGCCATCGATGTGTGGCCAAGTCCGCTTGTTGGCGCCGCTGCCGGCCATAATTCCAATATGGCCGCCGGGGACACTGTAGAGTTCTTTGTCGACGCTACTCACCTTCGACAGAATGGCCTTTGACTGGCACGGCGGAGTTATGTGGTCGCCTTCCGCAATCACGGTCAGCAGGTTCGCTTTTATGTTGCTCAAATCCACGCGCTCGCCGCGAATCTCCCATTCTCCCCGCATCAACAGGTCGTTGCGATAGAGGTCGACGATGAGTTGGCGGAACACGCCTCCGGCCAGGGGAATGTTATCCGTGACCCATGTGTTCATCGCTTGCCAGGCTTCTTTAACCTGAGGATTTTCGATGTTGTCCCAAAGCTTCAGGTAATTGACGATGTAATTCTCTACCGGCTTCAGCGCCCGGGCGCCGTAGTCAATCATTTCGCCCGGCATGTTGCCAAAGGTGGCAAGGACTTTCTCCACGTCGAAAAAGCGCTCGTCCGTCCAGCGGGCAAAAGTGATGGCCTCTTTGTCGGAGAAATCGAGCGGCGCGGTCAACAGAATCAGGTTGCGTAATCCATCGTCAGGCCGCAACGCCGAGTAGATCGTGGTCAGAATGGCCCCGATGCACCAGCCCAGCATGCTGAATTCTTCCACTCCCGAGATCGACTTCATCTTGCGAATCGCTCGCGGCATGTAATCGAGTGTGTAATCGTCGAACTTGAGATTCTTGTCCTCGGGACCGGGGGCTCCCCAATCAAGCAGGTATAGGTCATATCCGCTTTTCACCATGAACTCGACAAAACTGTGGCCCGGTCGAAGATCAAGGATGTAGGGACGATTCATCAGTGCGAATACAAGAAGAAGTGGCGTCGGATGGCGCTGCTCGGGCGGTACGACGGGAATATAGCGGTAGAGTTTGGCCTTATTGAGCGCCCAAACTAATTCTTTAGGGGTCTGAGCAATGGCGGTACGCGTGGTTACCGCCTTGTTGAAGGCCGTCAGTTTTCCTACCAGGTCGGTGAACGGGTCGGTGACAACCGCAGCGTCTGCCATTGCTACTTCGCCCCTTTGCTTTTGGTTCTGCTGTGTCCTGCTGGTTTTGCACTTCGTTGATTGGTTCCAGTAAACCGCTTGATGAGCAATCTCTCGATCCGATCCAACTTGGCATCCATATCGTCGAGACGCATCTCTATATTGGTCGCCCGCTCCGCGAGGCTAACAAAATCAGCCCGCGACGGCATGCTCAATTGCTCCAGAACATGCAACATCGCCTTCTCGACCGCGGCTCGAAACGGAGAAGACGCGGACAGATAAGTATCGAGCACCACCCCGCTTGATTGGGCGTAGGCTTCGGTATTGACTGTTTCTACCATCGCCTTCGCCCAGGCATCGAGGTAACTGTCGCGCAGGCCGCGGAAAGCTTCCACCGGATCGGGTTGTTTGCCGTTTGCTGCTTGTTCGTCCCCCATTTTTCAACTTCCTTCCCAGCTGGCCGCAACCGCAGCTTCCTCGAACCCGAGGGCTCACCGAAGCAGATGGCAAATAACGGCGACGGGCCAGCCTTCTCCACCTATCAGGATATTACAACCCACCTTACGCAGCTACGTTGGTCTTAAAGGGCTTCGAGACGATGTCAAGCATTGCCTTCTGAGTCTGAATCAACGAATCGATTCCACTCTGGAATGCGTCGGCGGCAGGGTTGCTCGGAATCCGAAACTGCTTCTTGGCGGTTTCGCAGGCAGCCTTGTGTTGTTCGGAATAATAGTCCAACGCTTTCTTTTGCGCTGCAACAGAATATTCGACCGATTGCTTGAACAGAGACGTTACGCCTTCCGCTACCTTGGTGGCGGATGCGCCTCGCTCTTTGGCCAGGCCGGCGACGACATGGCTCTGCTCAACGGCCAGGTCAATTACGCCTTTCTGGGTCTCGACAAAACGCTGGAACGACTGCCCGATCAGGTCAAACAGGAACAATCCTGGTGTCTCTGGGCTCGCGGGGAAGGCCTTTTTGCAAGCTTCCAGCAGCTCGCTGTTCTGTTCCGCGGCGGTCTCCAGCGATTGCTTCTGCAGTTCCGCCAGGCGTTCGACGTTCTTCGTATACAGGGGGATGAAGGCCTCGACTACCTCGTCTTTAACCGCGGCTCCAAACCCGTTTGCACTTTTGGTTGACTTCTTGGGGTTGCTCATGTTCTGCTCCTCTTCAGGGTATTTCCCATGTTGCGAGTTGTGCTGCATTGCAGCATAGTTTTATAATAGACCTTTGGCCGCCAATGTCAAGGGAAAAAGAGAAGCGATGAAACGCAAAACCGTGGTCATCAAAAAGTACGGAAACCGCCGCCTTTACGACACCACCAACAGCGAATACATCAACCAGGATGAAGTCGCCCAGATGATTCGGGACGGCCACGATGTGAAGGTGGTGGACGCGGCGACTGGCGAAGACATCACCCGGTTGGTGCTCACGCAGATCATCGTGCAGGACGCGAAAGAGCCGGATTCCGTCTTTCCCCTCGACATATTGCGGCAGATGGTAGCCGCCGGCGGAAAGGCAACGCAGGAAACGACCTTGAAGTACATGAAGACCGTGCTGGATATGTATCAGAATGCCTACCGGGCGATCACTCCGCCGGTGAGCCCGTTTGAATTGATGCAGTCGGCCGCGCGTCAGGCAGTTCAACCGGAGCGTTGGGCTCCGCCGGCCGGACCACCCACCGAGCCAGGTGCGCGCGAGAACAACGATACCGACGAGCTGAAACGGCGGGTAGAAAAGCTAACGTCAATGGTTGACGAGCTGGCGGCGAAAAAATCCACGCGCAAACGGAAACGAAAATCGTAGAGAATTCATAGCCTGGACGCGCGCTTCCGCATGCGCTTTTTTCAATTCAAAAGCCCAAGCAATCAGGCGACCATGATCTTGTCAAATGGATCGTCGTACTGTAGAACCTTCTTCCCTGCTCGTGTTCGGCTCACTTCCTGTTTCGCTTCTTCGAGCCTTAGCGCTGCCTGGAGTCGCACCACGAGCGCTCGCAATTTCCGGCGGTCATTGGCTCGGCGGTTGATTGCGCGGCAAATTCGACGAACTTTCTGATTGATGTGGCCATCCATCTTCTTCATATCCACCCCATCGGTTGGAACTTTAGCAGTCTTCCTGGGTTGCAGATTCGGCCGGATAGGTTAGTTTAATCATGCGCAAGCCCATTAGTGAAATGCAAAAAGCAGATTGGCCCTATCGAGAAAATCCCTAACCTTCGTCTCCCCGCCAGACGTAATCCGGCAAGGTCAACAACCTCTAACTCTTCGCGCCGTCGAGGTTCGCTCGGGTTGTCATCCGAGTGACGGAAAACACCCAGGAGGGTGACGTTTGTCACAACTTTGCATCCGGTCCGTGGGCTACACTCTCCGCAGATAGTAGTCGCCGGGAGTTTATCTTCTCAGCTGTTCTGATGAAGACTTCTTAACTGCAGTGGAATCAGGAAGGAAATTATCATGACCTTAATCGCATCGAATTCGTCTCTCCCAAGCCGCACCGCTGGCCGTCCCTCAGTTACTTCGTATGACTCGGGATACGAGCACAGCTTCGATCACTATGTCGACGTAAAGTTTCTGCTCGAGGATGCAGAGAGAGAAGCGCGTGACGTTTCCCCGATCGCGGCGGCGTCCTAGTACGTCAGCTTCGCCGCTAGAAGTGGAAGCCGCCACCACAAATCAGAACCTCGCCCGTTACGTAATCGGAGAGCGGCGAGCAGAAGAATAGAACCGCGTTCGCGGCTTCCGCGGGCGTGCCCAAGCGCCCCAGCGGGCATGCGGTTTTCACCGATTCCAGCATCTCCGCCTGCACTCCGACTCGAATTGAATGCCCGCGCATTTCAATGTTTGATTCCTTGCCGCTAAGAACCTGTGTGAGCCGAGTCTCGATCAGACCGAAGCCCACCGCATTCACATTGACGTTGTAACGGCCCCACTCTTTGGCCAGCGTCCGCGTCAATCCAAGGACCCCCGCCTTGCCCGAGGAGTAACCTGACTGCCCGGGATTGCCGTCGGTTCCCGCAATCGAGGTGATGTTGACCACCTTCCGCATCACCTGCTTGCCGGCTGCGATCTCTCGCTTTGCCGCTTCTCGAATATAGGTGGATGCTGCTCGCAGAACGCGAAAAGGGACGACCAGGTGGATTTCGAGCATGGCCTGAAATTGCTCGTCGGTAGTCTTTTGAATCACACCATCCCAACTGTAGCCGGCATTGTTGACGATGATGTCGACCGAGCCAAAGGCGTCCACGGTAGCCTTCACCAGCTGGTCGGGAAACTGGGGCTGGGTCAGATCCCCGGCGAAGACCTCAACCCTCTTTCCCATCGAGCCCAGCAGGCACTTGGTCTCGCGCAGCGCGCCTTCATCCAGGTCGTTCACCATGACCGCAGCGCCGCATTCTGCCAGTTTTTCCGCAATCGCCCGGCCGATACCGCGGCCGGATCCCGTCACCAAAGCCGTCTTGCCATCAAGTGTAAAGGGCATCTGTGATCACCTTCACTGCCGTGCAACGAACAATTGCTGCGTTACCTGCTGCACTGCGTCAATTAGATCACAATCTGTCCTTAAAAGACAGCCCCACTTACATGTGATAGCCACCATTCACATTCAGCTCTTGCCCGGTGATATAGTCCGCGTCCGTGGCCAGGAATCCAGCCGCCTTCGCAATTTCCTCAACTGAGGCGAAGCGCCCGAGGGGAATTTTCGCCTTGATCTGCGCCGCAATCTCTTCCGGAATCGCATCGACCATTTCGGTGGACGTAAAACCTGGCGCAATCGCGTTGGCGGTGATATTGAACTTCGCCATTTCGAGTGCCAGCGTCTTGGTGAACGCGATGATGCCGCCTTTGCTTGCAGAATAATTGGCCTGCCCGAACGCGCCCATCTGCCCCACCACCGAACTGATATTGATGATGCGGCCAAACCTCTGGTTGATCATCGCCGGCAACGCGGCGCTGGTGCAGTAGAAAGTCCCGTTTAGATTGACGTTGATCACTTCCGCCCAGTCGTCATCCGTCATCTTGCGCATGGAACGGTCCCGAGTAATACCGGCGTTGTTGACGAGAATATCCAAGCGCTGCCATTTATCCAGCACTTCTTTGACGATGCGCTGCGCCTCGCCCTTTTTCGATACGTCGCCCTGAATCGTGATGCACTCCACTCCGAGTTGCCGAATTTCCTCGCATGCGCTTGCGGCGTGCGGAGCATCGGAGCGATAGTCGAGCGCCACATTGGCGCCGCGACGAGCCAGTTCGATAGCAATGGCACGTCCAATGCCCCGCCCCGCACCGGTTACGAGCGCAACCTTGCCCTTCAACGAACCTGCATGACTTCCATTCCCATTTCCATTGTCGCCATTATTTTCCATAGAAATATTCCTCTCCTGAGAGTTGCAATGCACTACCGCGGGGTCTACCCGCATCACCACGTATCCGCCTACCGCCCCGGCGCCAAAACCGGGCGCGAACACGCGCATCGGGCGATCGATTCGTCCTTCCCGCACCGCATCGTGAATCGCCAGCAAGATGCTGGCGGATGATGTGTTTCCTACCCTGTCAATGTTGAAGTAAAGCTGTTCTGGAGCAACTCCAGCGGCCTTCGCCAGATCAAGCACCATGTTTTTGTTGGCCTGATGAGGAACCACCAGATCAAGCGAATCCATGAGGGTACCGGCACCGCCGTCGGGGCGCGGCAAGCTTTTGAGCTCGCCGATCATCTGCACGAGGTAGCGCTTTGCCAGCATCTTTACTTCCGGCCCGTAGACCGTAATGTTGTTATCGAACTCCGGATTAGGCCAGATGATGGAGTTCACTTCCGACCACGGCCCGCTCGCATAGGTCTGGAAAACTTCAATGTCGGGCAGCGCTCCTTCTGGAGCGGGGCCGACGACCATAGCCGCAGCGCCATCGCCAAAGATCATGCGCGAGGTGCGAACGGTTCCAATCTTGTCCGAGAATTTTTCCGCGCACACGACGATCACGGGCCGCCTGACTTCCTGCAGCAGCCGCGTGGCCTCGGCCAGCCCATAGGACATTCCTGCGCAGGCCGCGACGATGTCGCAGGAATTGTGAGTTTGGCGGAGCCCCAGCTCTCCCGACAACCACGTCGC
>Ga0187859_10000526_pt1 | contig 25679 bp, 24 predicted proteins | sample June2016WEW_10_1_2_FD_133019 | JGI IMG/M metagenome (GOLD analysis project Ga0187859, IMG submission 133019) | Peatland microbial communities from SPRUCE experiment site at the Marcell Experimental Forest, Minnesota, USA - June2016WEW_10_10 | ecosystem: Environmental > Terrestrial > Soil >...
CAGAGAATTGAGGCAATGAGGTAGCGCACACGGCCTCCTTTAAATACATAGTAGACGGAATCCGCGCCAAAACTGTTAATCTTGGAATTTGGAACTCGAAAAACTACTCTTGCGCAAGGTCGGCGAAGCGGTCGGCCGATTCAAGATGATCCGCGATGGCGATCGCGTGGCGGTGGCCCTCTCCGGCGGCAAGGATTCTCTCACACTATTGGAAGCCCTTCTGCTGCTCGCAAAAAGAGCGCCCGTCGAATTCTCCGTCTGCGCCTTCACCGTGGAACAAGGCAAGTTCCTGCGTCCCATCGAACCGCTGGGCGAATACCTGAAGCAGCGCGGCGTAGACTGGACCTATCACACCGACCGGCCATCCCTTCGATTGCTCAAAGAACAGCCCGATCATGGCTGCGACCTGTGCAGCCGCTATCGCCGGCGCGCCGTCTACGAAATTGTGCGAGGGTTGGGCGCCAATGTGATCGCGTTCGGCCACACCGCGGACGATTTTTGCGAATCGTTCCTGCGTAATGCCATGTTCACCGGCCGCGTGAGCGCGCTTCCGCCCATCACCTACTCGCGCGACAAGGAATTCCGGCTCATCCGTCCGCTAGCCTTCGTCACCGAAGACATCACCACCAAATTTGCGGAAGCCTTAGGCGCGCCCATTGTCCCCTGCGGCTGCTCCCAACGAACCGGAACAGTCCGCAAATCCATTCGCAGCCTCTTTAGCGAAATTGAAAAAGATTATCCCCACCTGAAAGAAACGTTGCTCTCCGCCATGGGAAACCTGGAACCCACGCGCCTACTAGACCCCCGCTATCTAGATCTGGATGGCCACAAACCCACCACCGCGGAAGAACCCCTACTGCCGATCCTGACCGAGTAAGCCCCCAACGAGAAACGAGAAACGAGAAACGGTTTCCTACCGCGCCCCTCGCGATAACAACATAACCTTGGCCGTATGAAACATGATGAACAGATCCAACGCCGGCGCCAGATTCTTTATGTAGTAAAGGTCGTACTCCAGTTTCGTGATTGTGTCTTCAATGCTGTCTCCGTATTTGTGGTTGATCTGGGCCCATCCGGTGATTCCTGGCTTCACGCAATGGCGTTGCCGGTAGTACGGAATTTGTTGCGCCAATTCGGTAACGAATTCGGGACGCTCCGGCCGCGGGCCCACTATCGACATGTCTCCTTTGAGGACATTGAACAACTGCGGCAGTTCATCCAAACGCAACCGGCGCAGCCATCTTCCGACCCGCGTTATGCGCGGATCGTCCTGCTTAGCCCAAACCGCGCCGCTGGTGGCTTCCGCATCGCGATACATGGAGCGGAACTTATAGAGCGTGAAAATCACGTCGTTCTTGCCCACTCGCCGCTGCCGAAACAGCACCGGACCGGGCGACGACAATCTCACCACCACCGCTACCAGCAGCATGACCGGAGCTGTAATCGCAGCGCCCACAATCGCGATGGCCATCGAATAGATGGATTGCAACATCACACGGCCGTGATTCGGCCCCAGCTCTGAGGAAAATATGAGTTGCGATGGACGCAGCTCGCGCGTGGATATCCGCCCGAAGGTAGCTTCATAAGTAGTGAGCGAGTCTTCAATCGGGATCCCCGAAAGACGTAGATCCAGGAGTTGGTTCACGGGCAGGCGCTCGCGGCGCTCCGACATACCTACCACGATTCGATCGGGCTTCACGCTTTCCACAATCTCGCGCAGCTCCGAAATCGGACCCAGAATCTTGCCGCCTTCGAGCTCCACGCAGGTGTCCATGTTGTCCACGTAACCGGCCACCATAAATCCAGCCTCCGGATGCTCGGCCAGATGCCGGCCGATTTCCTGCACCGCCGCCGACGTCCCCAGGAACAGCACCCGCTCCAGGCCCATGGCTTTGAAAACCACGCCGCTATAGAAAATGCGCCACGTGGGCAGCAGGACAAGCACCATTGAGCTGCCGATAATCATGAGCCAAGTCGGCAGCAGAAGATCGCGCAGCCGCAGATATCCCAACAAGGCCTGCACCAGAAACGCAACTCCCACCACCACTCCCATCTGTTGGAAAAGCACGATGCGCGATCTGATGCGGAACTGCGCATACAGGTCGTGGAAGTAAATGCCTACGATAATGCAGGTAACCACCACCGCGATCCGGAGCAGGCCGTTGTCGTCTAACAGGAACACTTGCGGATCTTCGTAGAGCACAATGAAGGCCGCAACCACGTAGCAGGTGTAAATGAGAATGACTTCGGAGAGCAGTAGCGCGAGGACACTGGACGGAACAAAGACTCGGAATAACCGGATCATGGGGCGTACTTACCGCGGAAGCGCCTGCCCAACATTGAGCTACGGCGCGACCGAGTGCAGGGCTCCTTTTTGCTCCAGAAACCAGCGATAGGTATCCGCAATACCCTCTTTAAGACCAATGCGCGCGCGCCAGCCCAAACCAGCCAGCCGCGAGACATCCAGCAGTTTTTGTGGCATGCCATCGGGCTTGGAAGCGTCGAACTCGAGACGCCCCTCAAAACCAGTCACGCGGCAAATCATCTCAGCCAGCTCGCGGATGGTAACATCGCCACCCACTCCGACGTTGATTATGCCGGGGTCGTCATAGTGCCGCATCAAAAACACCGCCGCATCCGCCAAATCGTCCACGTGCATGAACTCCCGGCGCGGATTGCCGCTGCCCCACACCACCATCTCCGGCGAGTTGCTGGTGCGCGCCTCGTGGGCCTTGCGTAATAACGCCGGCAGTACATGCGACGCTTTCAGATCGAAGTGATCGCCGGGTCCGTAGAGATTAGTCGGCATCAGGCTGATGGCGCGCAAGCCGTATTGTTGCCAGTACGCCTGTGCCAGCTTGATGCCCGCGATCTTGGCGATGGCGTACCATTCATTGGTGGGTTCGAGCGGCCCCGTGAGAAGATACTCCTCCTTGATCGGCTGCGGCGCCAGCTTCGGATAAATGCAGGAAGATCCCAGCATCTCTATTTTTTGGACGCCGTGCCGGTGCGCGGCCTCCATCACATTGATCTCGATGGCCAGGTTGTCGCGCAGAAATTCCACCGGATAGGTGCTGTTGGCCAGGATTCCACCCACTTTGGCAGCCGCCAGAAAAACATATTCGGGTTTCTCTGCCGCAAAAAAAGCGTCCACGGCCGGCTGCTCGAAAAGATCCAACTCGTCGCGCCCGCGCAGAATGAGATTCGAATACCCCTCCGCGCGCAAGCGCCTGCAGATGGCCGATCCCACCAATCCGCGATGCCCCGCCACATAAATGCGGCTCAACTTATGCATGCCTGTTTCACCCCTGCCTGATTCACCCATGGGAGGAACCCCGCACTACTACCTTGTGACCCGCCTTCGCCAGCGTTTGTTCCTGCCGCGCCAGTTCCATGTCGTGATCCACCATCAAGTGCACCAGTTCCTGAAAGGTTACCTTGGGACGCCAGCCCAGTTCTTTCCTGATTTTCGAAGAATCGCCCATCAGATAATCCACTTCCGTCGGCCGCAAATACCGTGGATCGGTTTCAACCACACTCTTCCAGTCCAGCTCGCATCGATCCGCCGCAGCCTCCAGAAACTCGCGCACCGAATGCGATTCGCCGGTGGCCACCACATAATCACCGGCTGCGGGCGCATTGAGCATCATCCACATGGCTTCCACGTAATCTGCCGCGTAGCCCCAGTCGCGCCGCGCGTCCAAATTGCCCAGAAAGAGTTTCTCTTGCAGCCCTAACTTGATGCGCGCCAGCGCCCGCGTTATCTTGCGCGTGACGAATGTTTCGCCGCGCCGTTCGGATTCGTGATTGAACAAAATTCCGTTCGAGATGAACAGCCCGTAGGCTTCGCGATAATTGACTGCGTACCAATGCGCGGCAACCTTGCTGACCGCATAGGGACTGCGCGGATAGAAGGGAGTAACTTCATTTTGCGGCGGTTTGGTGGCGCCGAACATTTCCGACGACCCGGCTTGATAGAAACGTATCTGCTGTCCCGTGTTGTGGACGTAGTCACGCACCGCGTCGAGCAAACGCAACGTCCCGGTTGCCACCACGTCGCCTGTATACTCTGGTTGATCGAAGCTTACGCGCACGTGGGATTGTGCCGCGAGATTGTAAATTTCCTGTGGCTGCACCTTTTCGATTACGTGGCGCAGCCCGGACCCATCCGTAACATCGCCGTAATGCAGATATAAGCGCGCGCTTTGCTCGTGCGGATCGGCGTAGATCGAGTCCAACCGCTCCGTATTGAAGGTGGAAGCACGCCGCACGATGCCGTGTACCTGGTAACCCTTGGCCAATAAAAACTCCGCCAAGAAAGATCCGTCCTGTCCGGTGATCCCTGAGATGAGAGCCTTTTTCACCATTAGGAAAACTTTGCCCCTCCGGCCGCTGAGTTTCCGAGAGTTCCATTCACCAACGCCATCAACGGAATCCCGCTCGCGTGAATGCGCTGCATTGTTTCGGCGCTCTGTTTCTGAGCCAACACCAGATGATCCGCCCAGCCCAACACCTGCTCCAGGTCCGCGCCCAGCAAACGGCTGATATGCGGGATGCTTTCCAGAATGAAGTTGCGATTGCTTCCATAAATAGTGTCCATCCGGATATGCGGATCGAATACTCGCACTTCGCGCCCTTTGCCGATCAGTTGTTCCAGCAAGCTCACCACCGGGCTCTCGCGCAGATCGTCGGTATTTTCTTTGAAGGCCAATCCGATCACGCCGATCCTTTTCGCCTCCAGATCCAGCACGGCGTCAATGGCGCGCTTCAGGTGTTGCTCATTGCTGGGCAGCGCGGATTCGAGCAGCGGCAGCTTCAAATCCAGCGCGTGCACACGATAGATCAAAGCGCGCAGGTCCTTCGGCAGGCACGACCCTCCAAACGCGAACCCCGGTTTCAGGTAGGCCGGCGAAACATTCAGCTTCACATCCTGGCACAGCGTGTTCATTACTTCCTGGGAATCAATGCCCAGCCTTTCACTCAGCGCCCCAACCTCATTCGCGAAGGAAATCTTGACCGCGTGGAAGGCGTTACAGGCATACTTAATCATCTCAGCCGTGCGTAGCGAAACCAAACAAGCGCTCACACCGAGCGGTGCGTAAAGATTCGCCACCTCGCGCACAGCGGCCTCTTCAGAACCTCCCACAACCAACAATGACGGCTCCATAAAATCCTTCACCGCCGAGCCTTCGCGCAGAAACTCCGGGTTGGACACCACACTCACTTGTTTGTGGCCGGCCAATGCTGGCAACACAACTTCTTCCGTAGTCCCCGGAAAAACCGTACTGCGTATCGCGATGGTCAGTGGTTTAGAGCGTGCGGAAAGCTGTGTGGCAATCTCCTCCATAGCGCGGCGCAACTGCGTAAGCCCGAGATTTCCGTTCTTTTCTGATGGAGTGCCGACGCAGACCATGATGACCGAGGCGTTCGCGATTCCGTCAGCGCCGATCGAAGCGGACAATCGTCCTTGCTCGACGTTCTCGCGAACCAGGTCCTGAAGTCCTGGTTCATAAAAAGGAGCACGCCCGGCCAGCACGTTGTCCACCTTGTGCTGGTCGCGGTCGATACCCATCACGCGATGTCCCAAGCTGGCGAAACAGGCCGCCGTCACGCACCCGACATAACCCAGACCGAGCACGGCAATTTGGGTTGGATCCCCAGTTCTCAACGACAATTCCCTAGAATCCTAAGTATGACACGTGGGGCGGGCGCTTCCGCCTGCCAACCCAATAACGATAGACTAAGTGGATCGAATGCCCAGCGCCACCGCCACCATCGCGGAAGTTCTCGAAGAGAAAATCAATCTCCGCACCGCCCGCGTCGGAATCATTGGGCTCGGATACGTAGGCCTTCCGCTCGCGGTGGAATTCGCGAAAGCCGGCTTTTCCGTCACTGGCATCGACGTACAAGAATCCAAAGTTACCCAACTGCGCCGCGGCGAATCCTATATTCAGGACGTTTCCTCCGACGTCCTGCGGCCTCTAGTCGAAGCCGGAAAATTTCACGCCACCACGGATTTCTCCGCAGTCCGTGAACTCGATACCATCAACATCGCCGTCCCGACACCTTTGCGCAAGACCAAAGATCCGGACATGAGCTTCATCGTGTCCGCCTGCCAGGAGACCGCGAAATATTTCGGCCCAGGCAAACTGGTGATTCTCGAATCCACCACCTATCCGGGAACCACCGACGAACTGGTGCTGCCCATGCTGGAAGGGCCCAATCTCAAAGTGGGCGAGCATTTTTTCCTGTGCTTCTCGCCCGAGCGCGTGGATCCGGGAAACCCGAACTATCAGACCGCGAACATTCCGAAAGTTGTGGGAGGCATCACGCCGGCTTGCACCCGCCTGGGCGCGTTGTTGTATTCGCAGGCGCTGCAGAAAGTGGTTCCAGTCAGCTCCACCAGCGTGGCCGAGATGGTAAAGCTGCTCGAAAACACTTTCCGCATGATCAACATCGGGCTGGTAAACGAAATGGCGCTGATGTGCGACCGCATGGGGATCAACGTTTGGGAAGTGATCGATGCGGCAGCCACCAAGCCATTTGGCTTCATGCCCTTTTATCCCGGCCCCGGCTTGGGCGGCCATTGCATTCCGATCGACCCCTTTTACTTGTCCTGGAAAACCAAACAGGCCGGCATTGAAGCCCGCTTCATCGATCTAGCGGGATATATCAACGGACAGATGCCGCACTTCGTAGTGGACAAAATTCAAAACGCGCTGAACGATCACTCGAAGCCCGTCAAAGGCTCGCACGTTCATATTTTGGGCGTGGCCTACAAGCGCGACATCGACGATGTGCGTGAGTCGCCCGCGCTCGACATCATCTTGTTGCTGGAGCGCCGCGGCGCCCGCGTAACCTACAGCGATCCTTGGGTGCCTTCCATCAAGCTGGACGGCCGCGAGCTCCGCGCCGAAGATCCCAATCGAATGGCCACCGAAGCCGATTGCGTGGTGGTAGTAACCGACCACGCCGCTTTCGATTACGCCGCCATCGAAAAAAACGCCGCACTGATAGTGGACACGCGTAACGCTATGAAGAACCATCCGTCGGCAAAAGTAGTCAGGCTGTAAGCCAGGCGGCAGGAAGCAGGAAGCAGGCGGCAGGCGGCAGCAACCAGAAACCAGCAACCAGAAACCAGCAACCGCAACTTCTGACAAACCGGCCCATCGTGGTAGCATCATCTAAATGAGGGAGCCGGTTTGCTCGATTTCCTGAAGCCATCCGTTTCTGCCCTCCAAGATTTCTGCATACTGGCTGGGCGTGCCATACGCAATGTCGTCCGGCCCCCCCACTACGAGAGCGACATCCTGCTTCAGATGGACATCATCGGGGTCGGTAGTCTGCCTATCGTGATCCTGATCGGATTTTTCACCGGAGTTGTCATCACCATGCAGATGGCCCGCGCGCTGGCCCAATATGGCGCGGTGGATCAAGTGGGTCCCATCGTGGCCATTACACTGGTGCGCGAATTGGGCCCGGTGCTCACCGCTATCCTGGTGGCCGGCCGCAACGCCTCCGGCATCGCCAGCGAGCTCGGCTCCATGAAAGTCACCGAGCAGATCGATGCCATGCGCGCCCTTGGAACCGACCCCATCCAAAAACTCGTAACTCCGCGCATGATCGCCACCGCCGTGATGTTGCCCATGCTCACCATCGTGGCCGATTTCGTCGGCCTCATCGGCGGCTGGTCGATCGCCCGGCTTTCCATCGGCCTCCCATCCAGCCAGTATTGGACCAGCGCGTACCAGGCCCTCGAGTACAACGACATCACGCAGGGTCTGCTCAAGCCATTCGTTTTTGCCTTCATGGTTTCTCTCGTCGGTTGTTTCTATGGCCTCAGAACCACCGGCGGGACACAAGGCGTTGGCCACGCTACCACGCAGGCCGTGGTGGTGTCATCGGTCTGGATTTTCGTCATCACCTCTCTGCTTACGCGGATCTTTGTGAACTTACACTGATGCCCGACACTACGCAGAACCAAACATCCACGGGGAGCTTGCTTCGCTTCGAGAACGTGACGATTCGTTTCGACGACCTGGTTGCTGTGAACAATGTGTCCTTCGAAATGAGCGCCGGTGAGACGCGTGTGGTGCTGGGCTCAGCCGGCAGCGGCAAGACTACGCTTCTCAAAGCCGCCATCGGACTCATCCGCGTGGATTCCGGCCGCGTCTTTCTGCTGGGCCGCGACATCACCGATCTCGACGAACGCCAACTCTTCGAGATTCGCAGCCAGGTGGGCGTGCTCTTCCAGGAAGGCGGCTTGTTCGATTCCATTAACATTGCCGAAAACGTCGCCTACCCGCTGGTCAATCGCAAGACGAACCCGCTTCCTCCGGACGTGGTGGAAACCAAGGTGGAAGACGCGCTGCGCTTCGTGGAACTCGCGCACACCCTCGAAAAATATCCCAACGAGCTTTCCGGCGGCATGCGTCGAAGAGTGGGTATTGCGCGCGCCGTCATCACCGAGCCGCCGCTGGTTCTCTACGATTCACCCACCGCCGGCCTCGATCCCATCACTGCCACCACCATCATGGCGCTCATCGCGAAAGAACGGGATTCCCTCAATGCCGCCAACCTGATCGTCACCCAGCGTTATCAGGACGGGCAACTGATGGCTAATTTTCGCTACAATCGCATGGATGGACACCTGGAGCCGGTTCCCAAAAACGGCCACGGTGACTCGGAGGGCTCAAATCCAACTCGCACCATCTTTATGGTCATGAAAGAGGGGCATCTCATTTTTGAGGGCGCCCAGGCGCGGCTTGAAGCGTCCACCGACGCTTACATTTCCAAGTTCGTGCCGCAACACCACAACTAATGGCGATTCAGACCAAAGTCAAATGGGCAAAATTGAGGGTAGGGATACTGGCGCTCGCCGCCATGGTGATTCTCACCGTCCTTATTTTCCTGATCACCGGCAAGGTCAACTTCTTCGAGTCGAAAGTGACTTTGTATACCTACTTGAGCGACGCCGCCGCGCTCACCGAGGCGGCCCCAGTGAATTTGGATGGTATTCAGATCGGCAAAGTGAAAGCCATCGGTCTGTCCGGCATCAAAGATCCGAAGCGCCTGGTCCGTATCGCCATGGAAGTCCCCGAGAACAGCTTGAAGGATATTCCAGTAGATTCGGTTTCTTCTATCAGTTCCGCGAACCTCCTGGGCGCCAAGTACATCAATATCAAGTCCGGCAAGAGCGAGAAGACGGTCCGGCCAGGCGAAGAAATCCCCAGCCTCAACGCCGAAGGATTCGACAGTCTGATGATGGAAGGCAACACCGTGATGACTTCCCTGCAAGGCACTGTTGATCGCATCGATAAACTGATTGACGATATTACATCCGGCAAAGGCAGCATCGGGAAACTGCTTGAGGACGCCACGCTCTACAATCACGTCCTGGCCGTCGTGGATCAAGTGAGCAAGCTCGCAGAAGCGTTGAACAGCAAGGAAAGCACCATCGGAAAACTGGTCTACGATCACGAGCTCTATGACGATTTCCGCAAGACCCTGAGCCGCGTCGACAAAATGGTGGACGATCTGCAGCAAGGCCAAGGCACCGCCGGCAAGCTCCTGAAAGATCCCGCGCTTTACGACGAAACCCAGAAGACCGTCGCCGGCATCCACAAACTGGTCGACGATTTGAACGCAGGCCAAGGGACCGCAGGCAAACTGCTCAAGAGCGATGAGCTGCATAAGCAATTGTCAGATACCATCGCCAAGCTCGACCTCATGTTGGACAAGATCAATTCCGGGCAGGGCACCCTCGGACAATTGCTGGTCAATCAGCAGTTGTACGACAATCTGAGCGGCGCCACGCGCGAGATGCATCTGCTGATGAAGGATTTCCGCGCCAATCCCAAAAAGTTCCTCCGCATCAAGCTCGGCCTGTTTTGAAATATCTGATTACGAACGCCGATGACTTCGGCTTCACTCGTGACGTCAACTCAGGCATTATCGAAGCGCACCGGCACGGAATTCTAACTGCCACCACCCTGATGGCAACCGGCGCCGCCTTCGATCACGCCGTAGAATTAGCGCGCCAGAATCCGGAGCTGGATGTAGGCGTTCACCTGGTGCTGGTGGACACCCCAGGATTTCCGCCCACCATACCGGGCCTGCTATTTTCACTCGGCCGAATCAATATCTACGAAGAGTTGGTCCGCCAGGTGCAAAAAGTCCTGGATGCGGGCCTAAAGCCCACGCACCTCGACACGCACAAGCATACCCACCTGTTGCCGCCGGTATTCAATGCGGTAACGCGGATCGCCCAGGAATTCAAAATCCCCTGGGTGCGCCGCCGCTTCGGCCCATTTCGCCTGCTTCCAACCCACGGCTGCCGGACCACCGATCACTTCACCGGATTCCGCTTGACCGGCCGCTACGGCGCCGGTGAATTGGCCGAGGTAATCCGCCGGCTTCCGGAAGGCTCCACCGAATTCATGTGCCATCCCGGATTATGCACCGATGAGCTGCGCGCCGCGCGAACGCGCCTCAAGGAAAGCCGCCGCCGCGAATTGGATGCCCTGGTGAGCCCAGAAGTCCGCGCCGCGCTCGAAGAGTCAGGCGTAAAGCTGGTCCGCTACAAGGATCTGTAAGCCCCTTCCCCCTTAGTACTTTCGGGTGCCTGTCTAGCCCCCGGGCATACGCACAAATCGTTCTAACAGGAGCAATTCCAACGTCGATGAGCCCAAGTAATGAAACATTTCTACTGGCTTGTAATATTCGTTCTATTTCTCTCTGGAATCATTTCAATTCCGCAACATCTGAACGCTCAAACGCAGCCCGCCGACCGCATCACCGCGCCGGTGGACTCCAATATTCTCGTGGCGCGCCCCGGCGATCATTATCCTGCCGCCCGCGCCGAATTTGACTCAGGCGTCGCAGCGCCCGATCATCGCATGGACCGCATGATTTTGGTCCTTCAACCGGACCCCAGCCGCGAGCTCGCGCTGGAAGCTCTGCTCCAAGCTCAGCAGGATCCGCGATCGCCTCAATATCACCGCTGGCTCACGCCGGAAGACTTTGGCAAATTGTTCGGTGTTTCCGATCGTGATCTCGGCCAAGTGACCAGCTGGCTCGAAAGCTACGGCTTCCAAGTGGAACCGGTGTCCAATGGACGCCGTGAGCTGGTTTTCAGCGGCACGGCCGCGCAAGTGGAAGCGGCTTTTCATACGCCCATCCACACTTACGTCGTGAATGGCGAAACTCATTATGCGAATTCGGCCGATCCCGAAATCCCCCTCGCCTTGGCTCCCGTAGTCGAAGGCGTGGCGTCGTTGCATGATTTCCGATCCATGCCGCTGCATTACGGATTGCAGCCGATGCCTCGGTCGGCCCCCGAATACTCGAGCGGCACCACTCACTATATGTCGCCCGCCGATTTCGCCACCATTTACGACGTGGCGGCCTCCTATAGCAGCTCCATCGATGGCACCGGACAATCCATCGCTATTGTGGGCCGCAGTAACTTCCCGCCCGCCGACGTCACCAATTTCCGCTCCACCTTCGGATTGCCCGCCAATGCTCCCACCGTGGTCCTCAATGGGCCCAACCCGGGCATTGTTTCTTCCAGCGAGCAGACCGAGGCCGAACTGGATGTCGAGTGGTCCGGCGCAGTAGCGCGCGGCGCCTCCATCCAGTTCGTGCTTTCAGCCTCCACCAGCTCCACCGACGGCGCCCTGCTTTCAGCTCAGTACATCGTGAATCAGAATCTGGCGCCCGTTCTCAGTTCCAGCTTCGGCTTGTGCGAGGCGGCGATGGGAACCTCCGGAAATCAGTTTTGGAATAGCCTCTGGCAACAGGCTGCGGCACAAGGCATCAGCGTCTTCATAGCTGCTGGAGACAGCGGCGCCGCGGGGTGCGACAGTCCCTCAGCCAGCCAGGCGGTGAGTGGCCGGGCAGTGAACGGCATCTGTTCTTCACAATACAGCACCTGCGTGGGCGGTACCCAATTCAACGACACTGCCAGCCCCAGTCTCTACTGGTCCCCCACCAACAACACCTCCAACTACAGTTCCGCACTGAGCTATATTCCGGAACTGGTTTGGAACGCGAGCGCCGAAGCGTCCGGCGGTTCAGGTCTCTGGGCCAGCGGAGGCGGCGCCAGCAGCATCTACTCCAAGCCCTCATGGCAGGCTGGGCTCGGCGTACCATCCGATGGCCAGCGCGACGTGCCCGACGTGTCGCTCAATGCCTCCGTCCACGATGCCTATCTGTTCATGATGAACGGCAGCATCTACCTGGTGGGAGGAACCTCGGCGGCCACTCCCTCTTTCGCCGGTTTAATGGCCATGACAGTGCAGCGCGCCGCAGCGCGCCAAGGAAATGCGAATCCCAAGCTGTACGGCCTGGCAGCCAATCAGTGGAATGGCGGAGCCTCAGTCTTCCACGACACCACATCGGGGAACAACTCCGTTCCTGGAGTAACCGGATTCAACGCCGGCCCCGGCTACGATCAAGCTACCGGGCTTGGGTCGGTGGACGCGTTCTTAATGATCAACAACTGGTCCAGTCCCACTTCGCCTACCGGCCCCACCACTCCCAGCAATCCTTCGCTTCAGTTCACCTCGTCCACGCCCTCGGTTACTCTTGCGCCGGGAGGCAGCTCCACGGTACAAGTGAGCGTGACCGTCAAGGGAGGGTTCAGTTCCGCGGTCGCCCTGGCATGGAATACTCTTCCGGCCGGCCTCTCCGCTAATTTCTTGCCACCCAGTTTCCCAGCGCCTGGATCAGGCTCCAGCACCTTCACGTTGAGCGCGACTTCGGGAGCGGCTTCGGGCTCCTACACCGTTTATCTGACGGCGAGCGGCGGCGGAATCACCCAAACTCTACCGCTGCCTGTAACCATCCAGTCCAAGTGCAGTTACTCGATCAACCCCACCAGCGCAACGGCAGCCGCGGCAGGTGGAAATTTCACGGCTACCATTACGGCAACCACCGGATGTGCGTGGTCGGCCTCGAGCCCGGTCTCTTGGATCGGCATCGCATCCGCGGCATCGGGCACCGGAAACGGCACGCTGCTGTACTCGGTTCAGCCCAACAGCTCTACCGCTTCCCGCTCGGGTTCGCTTTCCATAGCCGGCCTCGCGCTGTCAGTAACGCAATCCGGCGCAGCGCCGACCACACCACCCTTAAACCCATCGTCGGCCACATTTACTTCAGCCGGCGGACGCGGAAGTGTCCTGGTCACGCTGCCACAAGCCAATGCGGCGTGGAGCGCTTCCAGCGGTTTCTCCTGGATCACCATCCTCAGCGGCGGATCTAGCGCCGGCGGAAATAACACCGTGAACTATTCGGTAGCCGCCAACTCCGGCGCCGCCCGCAGCGGATATCTCACCATCGCGGGACTCGAGTTCGTAATCAGCCAGGCCGGAACATCTTGTACGTACCAGATCGGCCTGGGAAATATGGTCGCCACCACCGGAGGATTCAACGGGACGGCCAACATCTACACGTCCGCAGGCTGCAGCTGGTCGGCGGCAAGCAACGTCACCTGGATCTCAGTGACCTCCGGCAGCACCTATACCGGCACAGGAACAGCAAACTTCTTCGTGGCCAACAACACCAACACCACCACCCGCGTGGGTGACCTCACCGTAGCTGGATTCACCATTCAGGTGACGGAAGGCCCCAAGGGCGCAATCAAGCTCGAAAAACCGGTTAGATAAAAACCGTTCTTCGGTTCATCGGTTCTTTAGTTCTTCGGTTCCTGTTACCGGACATCCGGTACTCTGCGAACCGAAGAGCCGAAGAACCGATGAACCGTCTTCCGACGTAAAAATCTCACCGCACATGATCCTCCCTAGAGTCTCCCTCTGCAGGCTGGTTCCGAGACTCACACCGTCTTCGGTGTGCTATTTACAAGGGCCCCTCTGGCGCTGGTAGCAGACCATCACTCGATCGATTCTGTCATCCTGCCAGAAAATGGCGAGCGCGGCATTGGTCATCTTGTTAAACACCACCGTAGTCGTGGACACTGACCTTCCCAAAGAGCCCGTCCAGGCACGGGTCGTGCCCGAGGTAATCGGCCCAAGCTGCTCGCCTACCAAAATCCCGATTGAACGATTCTGCACAAAACCTCCCTCGTTTCACGGTGCCCCCTACTCTGCGAACCGAACAACCGAATAACCGAACAACCGAACAACGGAACAACCGAACAACCGAGCAACTTGAATCATCGCCTCCTATCGAAGAATCCTTTGACAATCGACAAACACTCCGCCCCACACACCCCTTCGACGACGTCGAGACGATGATTCAATATCTCAGAATCCGCCAGCCGGAACTTGCTCCTCACCCCACCGAACCGCAGATCCCGTGCTCCGAATACCAACCGTCCCACCCGCGCCGCCACCAGCGCACCTGCGCACATTACGCATGGCTCTAGCGTGGAGTACAGCGTCGAGGTCTCCAGCCGATAGTTGCCGATACTCGCCGCCGCCTCCCGCAATGCCAGCATTTCCGCGTGTGCTGTAGGATCCATCAGCCGGATCGGTGAATTGAACCCCCTCCCGCGCACTTGCCCATCCACGACAACAATCGCGCCCACCGGTACTTCGCCGTTCGATTCCGCCTGACGGGCCAATTCCAGTGCCTCGGCCATGAACAATTCCTCGCTAGACATCGTACCTGTAGAATAGTAGGCAAGCCCTATGTTCCGCTATCTGTCCCTCATCGTGAAGAATAGTCTGCGGAATCGCCGCCGCAGCATCCTGACCATCGGCAGCATCGCGGTATCACTGTGCATCCTGGTCGTGCTCATTGCCATGTACCGCGCGATGTTCCAAGGAGCGCCCACTGAGGCCCAGGCCCTGCGCCTGGTCTGCCGGAATCGCGTTTCTCTAACCCAGCCGATTCCCATCTACTTCCGCGACAAGATCCAGCGCATTCCCGGAGTCCATGACGTCATGGCCTGGCAATGGTTCGGAGGCGTCTACAAAGACAGCCGCAATCCCGACAACAATTTCCCGCGCTTCGGCGTCGAGCCGGACCACCTGTTCAACGTGAACACTGAATTCCAGCTTCCCGAGGACCAGAAGCTTGCATTTAAGAATCTACGAACCGGGTGCGTCATCTCCCGCGCCCTGGCAGACAAGCTGCACTTTAATCTGGGCGACCGGATCACGCTGGTGGGTGACATTTTCCCCGTCACGTTGGAGCTGAAAGTGGTGGGTATATTCGATGAACCTTCCCACGTGATGATCCTCTATTTCAACCGCGAGTACCTGCGGGAGGCGCTTCCCGTCGACAGTTCGCAGCGGGATGAGGTTGGCGCTTTTCTGATTCAGGCTGACAGCCCCGCCGACGTCCCGCGCGTCGCCGAAGCAGTGGATCGCGAGTTTGAGCCCACGCCCTTCCAGACCAAGAGCGAATCGGAGAAAGCCTTCACGCTCAGCTTCCTGGCTTTCCTCGGGAACTTGAAACTGTTCATCATGGCCATTTTTGGAGCAGTGACATTCACCATCTTGCTAGTCTCAGGCAACACCATTTCCATGTCCGTTCGTGAGCGCATCAGGGAAGTAGGCATCTTGAAGACCCTCGGATTCACTCCCGGTGCCATTCTAGGGATAGTTCTCGGCGAATCGGCCATCATCTCCGTCATCGGAGGCGCCATCGGCTGTCTGCTGGCAGCCGGGATGTGCTTCATGATCGCCCACAGTCCGGGCAGCATGTTCATGCCGGCGCTGAAAACTCTCGGCGTAACGCCGCTGGTTGGATTGCTAAGTTTGGGAGTCGCGCTCGCCATCGGCGTTTTGAGTTCTTTTGTTCCGGCCTGGGGCGCGTCCCGCACCAGCATCCTGGAGGCTCTGCGTTTTAGCGGTTAATATGGCCATTCCTGTTTCCTACAATCTGCGTAACCTGGTAGTCCGGAAGACCACCACGGTCATTACCGCCCTCGGAATCGCGCTCACAGTCGCGGTCCTGCTGGCGGTTCTCGCGCTGGTGAATGGTCTCAAAACGGCCTTCCAGTCATCGGGAAATCCTCTACAGGTTCTGGTGATGCGCAAAGGCGCCACCGCTGAGCTGAGCAGCGCCGTCACGCGAGAGGTCTTTCAGGATTTGAAATCCATGGCCGGCATCGCGCGCAATGGCGACGAGCCCAGGGCCTCGCTCGAAATGGTAACAGTCATCAATTTGCCGAGCGTCGACAGCCCCACGGGAATGAACGTCACCCTGCGCGGTATTTTGCCGGTCGGCATCCAGATGCGCGACGATCTCAAGCTGCAGGACGGCCGTTGGTTTCAAGCCGGCCAGCGAGAAGTTGTGGTTGGAAAGTCCATCGCCAAACGTTATCCGGGCGCCCACATGGGAAACAAGCTTCGATTTGGCCGCGGTGAATGGGAAGTGGTAGGGGTAATGGATGGCGGCCAATCGGCCGTTAACAGCGAGATCTTTGGCGACCTGAATCAGATCAGCTCTGACTTCAACCGCGCCGACGGCCTCAGCTCAGTCTTGCTGCGCGCAACAGACATGGCCACCGTTCCGGCATTAGTTAATTCGCTCAATGACGACCGGCGCCTGGGCGTGCTGGCACAAACCGAAAAAGAATATTACGAGTCTCAGACCAACTCCGGTGCGCTCCTGCAATATCTGGGAGTGTTCATCGCAATCATCATGGCGGTAGGCAGCAGCTTCGCCGCTATGAACACCATGTACGCGGCCGTTGCGCGGCGCTCCACCGAGATCGGCACACTCCGCGTTTTGGGATTTTCGAAATCCAGCATTATGCTGAGCTTTCTCCTGGAATCGCTGCTGCTCTCGGTGCTGGGCGGCTTGGTGGGCTGCCTGCTTGTACTCCCGCTCAATAACATCACCACTGGAATCGGCAGCTTTGTAACGTTTAGCGAGATCGCTTTCAATTTCCGCGTGAGTCCCGAGATCATGCTGATTGGAATTACTTTTGCCATTGTCATGGGAGCCGTCGGAGGACTCTTCCCCGCCCGCATGGCCGCGAGAAAGGAAATCCTGGTCGCGCTTCGCGAGATTTGATAAATATGGACGCGCTTCGCGAGATTTGATAAACCATGCCAACGGAACTCAAAAATCTTCAGATTGACCGCGAAAAGCGCCGGACCCATGAGCCTTCCCCCTGGGCGGTGCGCTGGATCGTCGCCGGCGTAGCCATCTTCGTGCTGCTGGGTGCTGCGCGCTTCATCTATGCCAAGCTCACCGAGGCCACCGGCGTTGACATCGTGCGTGTTCACGCGGCCGCACCACTGGCAACTGGCGGCGGCGCCGTCATCTTGAATGCCACTGGCTACATCGTAGCCGCGCACAAAATAGAGCTGGCCGCCAAAGTGGTCGGCAAAGTCTCCTGGATCGGCGTCGACAAGGGCTACAAAGTAAAAGCCGGCGACGTGTTGGTGCGTCTGGAAGACGACGAATATCGCGCCCACTTGCTGGAATCCAAGGGCAATCTCGAAATGCTGAAGGCCAAGTTTGCGGAAGCCGAGCATGGTTCGCGCCCTGAGGAAATCGCCAAGGCCAAGGCCGATCTGGAACAAGCCAAAGCCGACCAGGAAAACGCCCGCGTCACGCTCGAACGCACGCGTGACCTGGTTCACCAAAAAGTTCTTTCCACGCAAGCCTTGGACGACGCACAGGCCCGCTACGACGGCGCTGTCGCGAAAGTTGCCTCCTTCGACCGCGCGTTTGAATTAGTCCGCCTGGGCCCGCGCCAGGAAGAGATCGATGCTCTCCGCGCCCAGGTGAATCAAGCTCAGGGCACTTTCGACTACAACCAGGTCCAGCTCGATAACACTGTGATCCGCGCCCCTATCGACGGCACAATTCTTGAGCGCAACGTTGAAAAGGGCGAATTCGTCACCACCGGATTCGTCGGCGACAAGGGCGCCAAGGGCTATGTCGTATCCATGGCAAATTTGCGCGAGCTGGATGTGGAGCTGGATATCAACCAGAACGATTTCGGCAAACTCAACTCCACCCAGCCCGGCATCGTCACCACCGATGCGTATCCCGACCGTAAATATGAGGGTGCGATTCGCGAGATCTCCCCCGAAGCCAATCGCCAGAAAGCCACCGTGCAAGTAAAAGTGAAGGTCATCAATCCGGACGATTATCTGCGGCCCGAAATGAACGCGAGCGTCGCGTTTTATTCCACTGAAAAGTCCGGCAAAAACCAAGTGGAAGCCAAGCCGATCGTTGTTGTGCCCGCCTCCACGGTGAAGGATAATGCCGTATTCGTAGTCGTGAACGGAAAGGCCGTCCGAAGAGCAGTAAAGGTCAGTGGAACCACTTCGCAAGGAGCAGTTCAAATCGCCGACGGCCTGATCGGCGGGGAAGACATTATTTCCAATCCGCCCGCGGATTTGAAGGACGGGCAGCGCGTTCGCCCTAAAACTTAAAACACATGTCCGAGACCGTAATTCAAACCAAGCAGTTGACGAAGGAATTCATCCGCGACGAATTTCATGTCGTTGCGCTGAAGGACGTGGACATCACCATCTCCCGCGGCGAGTTTGTCGCGCTGATGGGACCCTCCGGCTCCGGCAAATCCACCTTGCTGCACCTGATCGCGGCCATGGACCGTCCCACGGGCGGCGAGATTCTGGTGCTCGGTGAAAACCTCCGGACGCTGAGCGACCGCGCCATCGCGCATTGGCGCAACGCCCACATCGGCTTCGTATTCCAATCCTTCAACCTGATTCCAGTCCTCAGCGCCGTCGAAAATGTGGAGCTCCCGCTCAAGCTCACCAACCTCAAAAAGAAAGAGCGCATGGAGCACGCCGAGACTGCGCTAAATCTGGTGGGATTAGGCGACCGTATGCATCACCTGCCGCGCCAACTCTCCGGCGGCCAGGAGCAGCGCGTGGCCATCGCGCGCGCCATTGTAACCGATCCCGACCTGATCCTCGCCGACGAACCCACCGGAAACCTGGACGCCACATCCGCCCAGGATGTCCTGACCCTGCTCTCGCGCCTGAACAAAGAATTCGGCAAAACCATAGTAATGGTCACGCACGACCCGCACGCCGCCCACTTCGCCACCAAAGCCCGCCACCTGGAAAAAGGCGAACTGCTGCCCGAAGGCCAGGTCCCAGCGGATTGGACCATACCAGCCAAAGCTTAGCGCTGCTTTTTCAGTATCCGTGTCCATCCGTGTTCATCCGTGGCCTAAAATGGCTTCGTCTTTTTCGGCATCCCCATAAACTGCACAAGTTCCTCCCACTCGAAATCCAAATGCGAGGCGCCGTACACCACCAACACTCGGCTGTGATTCTCGATCGCCGTCTTGATGGTGGCGACGATGTTTTCGTCGCGCGCCGTCGTGCTCAGGGCAGAGAGAGTATGCAACAGCGTCTTGGATGAGCCTGGCGAAGAGTTGGGGCTAGTATCCTCCTGCGCGATGTCCAGAAACGCGTGCGGAGTCTGCATGTTCTTCGCGTACCACGCCGCGAAGTCCGCAGTGGTGAAGCCCGTCGCGGTTCCCAGCAACTGGTTCTCGTAACCTACCACGCGATCTACCAATTGACGGAACTTGTCCTCAGTCAGCGTGCCGCGCCGTTTCTCCTGCGGGATATTGTTCAAGATCCAAAAAGCGAAGAAGTCTTGGATTGAATACCCATGCGCCCGAAAGATCGCTAGCGACGCGGAGGCAGACGGCTCACCAGTGTAGACCTGCGCGCCGGCTGCGGCAGCGGAATAAGCGGGAAACGCGTTTTCGTCGCGGGCCCGGCCAGCCAGATTGTAGTTAGCAGCAGCGCACCGTCTTGAAAACCGGATCCGACATTGCGTCCGGAAACCGTACCGGCGAATGCGATCAGCAATAAATTCACGTTCATTCGCGTTCATTCGCGGCCTAAACTTGCAGCGGCCTTCACTTCGACCTCTACCTTATCCCCAACCTTCAGCACAAAGTTACCCGGATTCTTCATGCCCCACTGCACATACGGAATGGTAAAGTGCGTGGACGCCGTGTACTGACCGCCTTCCGCCATCACCTGAAAATGCAGCGTCAACTCATGCTCCGCCCCGTGAATCCGGATCGTTCCATGCGCATCCACTTCCGATGGCCCCTGCGCCGCCAGGCGCCCGTCCACGCGATCCGGAATAAAAACAGCTTCCGGATATTTCGCGCTCTCCAGGATCTCCTTCTGCATGCGCTTATCGCGCATTCCACCGCCGCTCGTACCGCTAGGAACATCGATCACAATCTCGCCCGAGGCCTTCCCAGTCTCCGGATCGAATCGAATACTGCCGCGCTTCAGCTTGAACGTCCCATGCACCGTATGCAGCGTCGAGTCGACCATGAACGCGATCTCAGTCTTAGCCGGATTCAGTTCCAGCACCGTATCAGCGCCAGCCAGAGCCCCCGCGCAAACTAACCCCACAACGATCTTCAGCATTCGCGTTTATTCGCGTTCATTCGCGGCCAAAATCAAGACGCACTCAGCATGTGGCGCCCCAAAGGCAACATCCCGTGCATCAGAAAATCCCCCGGCGAGACGACCCCCACATGCATCCCCAGCATATTGGCGAAGATCTCCGGGTCCGATTGAAGCGCGCGCAATACGCGCCGGCGCAGGCTTGGAAAGCGGTCGAGCGACAGCATCAGCTTCGCCATCAAGTGCGGACGTTGCGCCAACCGCCGATGCGCACTTTGATAAGCCGCAAGGTCGCCCGCCGCCAGTGCGTCACCGAGCGCAATGGCCTGGTGAAATGAAAGCGACAAGCCTTCACCCGTGATCGCATCCACCGATCCCGATGCATCGCCGATCAGAATGGTGCGTCCTCGAAAGACTCGCCGCAAGCTGCGCGATGCCGTTACCGCACCCCGCTCAGGTGTAGAAGCCGGTGCACCATCCAACCTCCGGCTCAGATCCGGAAATTGCGGCAGCGCCTGCTCCAGCCGCAGGTGCGCATTGCGCGTGATCAAAACCACGCAAACTTCCTCCCGGTTTACCGGCGTTACGTACATCTGCGATCCGGAACCCCAGTAGATCTCCATGTAATCGGTCCACGGCGATATGCGATAGTGCCGCCGGAATCCAAAGCGGAACGATTCGTGACGTGCGCCATTCAAACCCGCCCAGCGTCGAACCCGGGAGTTCTGTCCATCCGCGCCAACCACCCAGCGGCATCGGATGCTGTGCCCGTCCAGTGCCACGCCGCCGTCGGTCAACCCAACCACGCGCGTTCCCCACAGTATCGTCACGCCCGCCTCATGAGCACGATCGATCAGCGCCTGATGCAGGCAGGGACGCCGTATCCCAATCCCAGATCCGCTGGGAAAATTCGCCTCCACCGACGCGCCCTCGCCCAGAAAACGGATCCCGCGGAATGCGAACGATTGTTCCATATCCAGCCGGATACCCAGCCGGTGCACCGCGCCGAACGAATCCGGCATCAAGCCTTCGCCGCAAGCTTTGTCGATGGGTGGATGCGCTCCATCCACCACCGTGACATCGAAGCCCTTCGCGCGCGCAGCAATCGCTGCCGCAAGCCCAGCCGGTCCACCGCCCACCACCAGAACATCCGTTTTGTCCGGGATTGCAGTCAAACTACCACCTCAATAAGACCAATTCGGAACAAAAACCCGGCCCCATCGCCGCCAGAATACTGTGCGTTCCCGCCTTGGGACGCCGCCGCATCATCACTTCTTCCAGCACCAACAATACCGATGCCGACGACAAGTTTCCCGTCCGGCGCAGGCACTCCCACGATGCGGCCAACGCATCTTCCGGAAGGTCCAGTGCCGTGGCGGTCGCTTCCAACACCCGCGGACCGCCGGTGTGCAGTATCCAGCTTCCAATATCGGAACGCGAGAGCCCTTCGTCTTCTAAGAACGCATCGACGTCGGATGCCAGGTGATCATGCACTACTTCCGGCACTTCGCGCGACAACACAATTCGAAAACCTTTCTCGGAAATATCCCACCCCATGACGTGCTCGGAATTCGGATAGAACACTGATCGCGTGGCCAGGATTTCAGGACCCTCCGATTCGCGCTCCGCTCCCGCCACCAGCACCGCGCCCGCGCCGTCGCCAAACAGCCCCGAGGAAATTAGATTCGCAACAGATAGGTCTTCCTGCTGCAGCGTAAGCGAGCAAAGTTCCACAGCCAGCACCGCGGCCACTTGCTTGGGATAAGCCCGAACGTAATCGGCCGCGCGCGATATGCCCGCCGCACCCGCCACGCATCCCAATCCAAAAATGGGAACCCGTTTGATGTTCACCGGCAGGCTCATCCGGTTGATCAGCCGCGCGTCGATAGAAGGGCTGGAAATTCCGGTGATGGAAACGAAGAAGATCGCGCCCAGGTCCGACGTCGCAAAGCCCGCCCGCGTCAGCGCCCCACACAGCGCCTTCTCGCCCAGCTCCGTCGCCACATCAATCCAGTGGTTATTGGCTTTCCCCCAAGTCTTCAGCTCGTAATATTCTTCCAGTGGAAGCGCCAGATGCCGCGTGTTGACGCCCACGCGAGCCTGCAGCCGTTCCATGAAGACTGGATTATCAACCTTCGGCCCCCAATGCCGTTGCAATGCCGATAGCAAAACCCTCTGATCGTATTGGTGCTTGGGTAAAGCGCTTTGCACGCCCGCGATGGTCATTTGAGTATTCTACTGAAGTCGGGCCAGCTCTTCCGAATAGAGCCGGTTACGCGGGAACTCAGCGGCCAGCTTGCTGAGGATCTCTCGAGCCTGCGTCTTATCCTTATTGCGCAGCGCCGCTACCGCCAGCAGTAGCCGCGCGTAGGGACACAGATAGTGGCCCTTCTCGGCGGTCAGGCGCAGATTTTGGATGCCGCGGTCGCGATCCGTTTCAGCCCCGTTCAGCTGTAGAAACCAGCGCACCGGAGCGGATTTGAGGCTAAGCATGTAATTTTCAACACCCACCGCCAGATACGCGTCGTAATAACCCGGCTCAATCGCCAGCAGTTGCTCGGCCGTCGAGCGGCTGCTCTTCATTACGTTCAGGGAGTCCAGATAATGCCGGTCGATCAGTGCTATGAAATCGGCGCGCAGGCCCAGCGCCATGATCTTCCCAAACAGCGCGTCAGGGTCGTGGGGCGATTGCGCCAGGATGGAATCCGCGAGCTGGAGCGATTTCGCGAGCTCCGCATCGAACGCCTTGCGGGCTGCCGGATCGGCCGTTACCTTCGGCCTGTGGCGGAACACGCTGTCTTCCACGAAGAACTCCGAGTGCAAGATGTTCAACCGGTCGAATTCCGCAAACAAATACGCGGCCGCGTTGGATACCACTCCAATCGGATCTGTAGGATGGTCCCGCTCCCATGCGCCGAAGGTCTTATGGGCTTCATCGAAATCCAGGTTGTACATCTGCCGGTAACCCGACTCCACCACCGGGATCGATGTCACCGACCCAGCGAAGCACGGCAGCGCAACTAGCAGCAGCGTAACCGAACCGCGACCGTAAAGGAGCCGGTGCTTTTTCTCAAACATCCATCACCCGCCGCGCCAATCCCAAAGCCTCCGTCCAAAACGCGCTGGACGAATGCATCGACTCCACCACGTCCTTCAAGGCGCCAGCGAACGCGTCAATCTCGCGCTCCTCCACCACCAACGGCGGCGCCGCTTTCAGTACCATGAAGTTATTCCCGCAGATCTGCGTCAGAAATCCGTGATCGCGGAAAAGCCGCATCACCACAACCTGTCCGAACATCCCCGCATGAATCTTCATGAAAGCTTCAAAAGGAACGCGCAATAATAGCTTCCGCGGCGCGGTAAACTCAATCCCATTGAGCAGCCCCACGCCTCGAACTTCTTTCACCATCTCATATCCGGATAAGCTGTGGCGCAGCCGATCGCGCAGATAGTCTCCCATCCTCACCGCGCGCTCACCTAGACGCTCCTGTTCCAAGACCTGTAAAGTTGCCAGTCCAGCACGCATGGCAAGAGCATTCTCACTGAACGTCGACGTGTGAACAATGGCGCGCTTGAGCGATCCATATACCGAGTCATAAACTTCATCCGACATCAAAACCGCGCCGCAAGGGATCAGCCCGCCGCTCAGCGCTTTCGCCAAAATCACGATATCTGGATCCGTGCGAAAACTCTCGGAAGCTAGAAACGTTCCCGTCCGATACATGCCCGTCTGCACTTCATCCAATACAAAAAGGCTGCCGTACCGCCGGCACAGCGCCTGCGCGGATTCCAGATATCCGGCTGGCGGCAAGCGAATACCCGCCTCCGCTTGCACCGGTTCCACGATGAATGCTGCAAATTGCCGCGTAGCCAGCTTCTGCTCCAGCGCATCCAGATCGCCGAACGGAACCTCCGCGGTCCCGGATAGCATGGGTCCGAATCCATCGCGCCAGAATGGATCGCCCATCAGCGACAGCGCGCCGCACGTGAGCCCGTGGAACGCTCCACTAGCGTAGATCAAACCATTGCGCCCGGTCCGCGCTCGAGAAAATTTGATGGCGGCTTCCACTCCCTCGCTGCCGGAACTGCAGAAGAACACTTTCTTGAGACGTCTGCCGGCGCGTGAACAAAGTTGCTCCGCCAATTCACCAGCCAGCTCCGGCACATGGCTCTGCAGCATCGCGGGACCATTCCGGTCCAACTCTTCCTTCAGCGCCCGAACCACGCCGGGATGATTGTGTCCCACGTTGTGTACGCAGTAACCCGATAAAAAATCGACAAATCGCCGCCCGTCTTCCGCAAACAGTTCCGTCCCCAAACAGCGCGTATAGCGAACGTTCATCTGCAGCACGTTCAGCAACCGCACCCACTGCGGATTCACGCGATCTTGATAAAGCGTTTCAGTGGTAGAAGTGGCTGTCAAAGGCAAGCTCTGGATCCCTCCACGGCGAGGGGGCGCGCTTCCCGTGTCGTTTACAAGACGTTGGCTGCGGCCTATCGGTTTCCCTGGCATTACCTAGCCCTTTGTGACCAGTTTACCCACCATGAAAACAATAGATAACCCAGCGGAAACGTTAACGAGGTTAGCAACCAAGGTTCGCGCATTTCCTGAGGCAGCATGAGAATCAGCACCAGCAGCCCGCCCCAGATAGCCGCTAGAACACACGCCAAACGGTTCCCAAGCCCCGGCTGCGTAGGATAAAAATATCGAAGCGGCACAAAAGTAAGCAGCGCTAGCGCCACCAGAATCCCCAAGCTCAACCAAGCATCCAGCTTCAAAAAGTATAGATAAAATGCCACCACATTCCAGTAAGACGGAAATCCCAGAAAATAACCGCCTTCGGTCTTAGCGTCTGCCTGCGAAAATCCGTAGGCGCTGGCCACTAGTGGCGCGAGCAGCCACCAGGACGCCCCGCCACTCAAAACACCCGCCCGCCAGATCAGCAACAATGGCAAACAGGTGTAATTTAAGAAATCAATCAGATCGTCTAATCGCCTTCCATCGAACCCAGGCAGAACTTCCTGGACGCGTGCGTAGCGCGCCAGCGGACCATCCACCGCATCAATCGCCGTCGCCAGAATCATCAATTCGAATGCATGCGTAAATGCAGGATCGCCGCCTTCCACCACGAACGCAGCAATCCCCGCGGCAGCCACCAACCCCAGCGCCGTGAATCCATGCACTGCCCACGCCGCCAGCGTTCTGCTCATGCAGTTTTTTGCGCGCTCGCGGCCAGCGTTTCCTCGTCCGCAAGATTCACCAACACGCGCGCCGGTTTCCAATGCGCAGTCAATCGCGACACCAGCGGCAGCACCACGAATCCAACGGAGGCC
>Ga0187859_10000532_pt1 | contig 25500 bp, 23 predicted proteins | sample June2016WEW_10_1_2_FD_133019 | JGI IMG/M metagenome (GOLD analysis project Ga0187859, IMG submission 133019) | Peatland microbial communities from SPRUCE experiment site at the Marcell Experimental Forest, Minnesota, USA - June2016WEW_10_10 | ecosystem: Environmental > Terrestrial > Soil >...
CCCTGCCTCGTCGACGGTCACTGCGAGGTGGCCGCGAGGCACCGGCACGCCGTAACGGGCGAAGATTTGCTTCGCCTGGTACTCGTGAATCTTCATGCGCGAGTTTGCACGCTAGCACAGGCTCGAATCGCCAACCTACGGCATCCCGGCAATCAGCGCCTGCGCTCAATGGGGCGAGCCCCCCGCTTGCTCGCGAACCAATCGCTCGACAGGTGGCGAGGAAGCGCCGACGCATAGAGGCAGTCGCGCAGCGCATTCGTCTCCCAGGTCACCTGGGAGTGAAAGACGCCGGTCCGTACGAAGACGGCCTCCGCGTGCGACAGATCGTGACGCGATAGGGTCCCTTCTTGCTGCTCTTCCGCGCACAGGACGGCTGCGTGCTCGAGTTGCGCCCGAAGCATTCGGCTATTGGTCTCCGTCGTCGTCCCCTCGACAAAATAGTCGACGAGCTTGTGGCGCCGATGCAACGGCTCGCCTCGGCGCGCGACAGCCCAATCGCGAAACGCGTCCAACTCGGCGTAGAGCGCATCGAACAGATACGTCTCACGGACGTCGACTCCGCCGCCGCGCAGGCAAGCACCCGCTGCGTGATAGCCGCCCGAGTGCGCGCTCAGACAAACCGTGCCCAGGGACGCGCTCGCGGGAAAACGTGTGTCGCCAAGCGTCGTTCGCCCGGCTCGCGCGGCGCTCACGACCACATCTTTGAGCAACCGCTCGAGTCCGCCCGGCGATTCCAGGTTGCCGCAGGAAGAGTCCGCTGCGAGCACGGCGAGCTGCGGGACGACCAGGATCGCATTCTGGCGACTGTCCGACACTTGCTCACGCAGCTGGTGGGCCGCAGTGGCCTGCTCGGCGGTTGTATTGTGGCCGTGGAAATGAACGAGCACCGCCACGCCTTCGTCGTCGCAGAACCGATAATGGCTCGGGACGAATACAAGGACACTGTCGTCACGATACCCACCACCCTGGGCAGGAAACGGCGCATTGTCGAGACCCAGCAAAAGGGTCGTTCCGTGCGCGTCGCGCGCGACGGATTTGAGGCGCGTGGGGCCAGGCGTCAGCGGCTGCGCTCTACCGGGGCGAGCGGCCGTCGCCCAGATCGTCGCCGCAGTACCGGCGATAAAGCTGCGGCGGTCCATCGTCCACAGGCATGCCCCGAATCCGCCTTCGAGAGCAAGTTTTTCGATCCGGGCCCAGCTTCTCGGGCCCCAGTCAACCTTTCTTGCATAAGTCGACTACGGCTTGCACGCTCTTGGCGCTCTTGGCCAACATGGCCCGCTCGGCTTCGGTCAATGGGATCTCGACGACCTTTTCGACGCCGGATCCACCGATGATGCAAGGGACCCCCATGAACAGGTCCCGATAACCGTATTCGCCTTCCAGGTACGCAGCGCACGGCAAGAGTCGCTTCTCGTCGCGCAGGAACGCTCGTGCCATCGCGACGGCACTGGAAGCCGGTGCGTAGTAAGCGCTCGTTCCCATGAGGTTGACGATTTCGCCTCCGCCCTTGCGGGTTCGATCGACGATCTTTTCGAGCTTCTCGGCGGTAATGACAGCCGAAGCTGGCGCGCCGTGAATCGTGGCCATCGACAAGACGGGCACCATGTCGTCGCCGTGACCGCCAAGAACCATTGCCCGGACGTCCCTGACGCTCACGCCCGCTTCGCGCGCGAGAAAGAGCTGGAAGCGAGCGGCGTCGAGCACGCCGGCCATTCCGACGACGAGGTTCTTCGGTGCCCCCACCACGCGCTTGTATTCATAGACCATCGCGTCGAGCGGGTTGCTGATCACGATCACGAACGCATTCGGACAGACTTTCTTCGCGTTATTGGCAACATCTCGGATGATCGGCAAATTTGTCGCAACCAGATCGTCGCGCGATTGGCCGGGCTTCCGCGGGATACCCGCGGTCACGATGAGGACGTGGGCCCCTTCGAGATCCGCCCAGGTACTGGTCCCGCGAATTTTGGAATCGTACGCAAGGACGGCGCCGTTTTGCTCCAAGTCGAGCGCCTTGCCCTTCGCGAAGTTTTCCTTGACCGCAATGTCGTAGAGGAAGACATCTCCGAGTTCTTCGTTCGCGCAGAGCCGTGCGAGCTCTCCGCCGATGTTGCCTGCGCCGATGAGGCCGATCTTTTTCCGGTTGGGCATGGACCCTTTTTACATGTGCTCGATGACGTTGTCGCCGAACTCCGAGCACTTGATCTCGGTGCCCCCATCCATCATCCGGGCGAAGTCATAAGTGACGCGCTTGCTCGCGATCGCGCCGTCCATTCCGCGGATGACCCGATCGGCAGCTTCCGTCCATCCCAGGTGGCGAAGCATCATCTCGCCGCTCAGAACGACGGAGCCCGGGTTGACGCGGTCGAGATCGGCATATTTCGGCGCAGTTCCGTGAGTCGCTTCGAAAATTGCGTGACCGGTGACGTAATTGATGTTGCCGCCGGGCGCGATGCCGATTCCCCCGACTTGTGCGGCGAGGGCATCACTGAGGTAGTCGCCGTTGAGGTTGAGCGTGGCGATCACATCGAAGTCCTTTGCTCGGGTGAGCACCTGCTGCAGGGCAATGTCCGCAATCGTGTCTTTCACCAGAATCTTGCCCGCCTCGAGCTCTGCGCGCTGCTCGGCGTTCGCCGCCGCCTCACCTCGAGCAGCCTTGGTCGTCTCCCATTGCTCCCAGGTGTACACGGCATGCGCAAATTCGCTTCTCGCGAGCGCGTAGCCCCACCGCATGAACGCCCCTTCGGTGAACTTCATGATGTTCCCCTTGTGGACGAACGTGACGCTCTTTCGCTTGCCGGCGATGGCGTACTCGATGGCCGCCCGGACGAGGCGTTCGGTCCCCTCCTTGCTCACGGGCTTGATACCGACGGCCGTGGTCTTAGGGAAGCGAACCTTGCGGAAGTCGGCGGGGAACTCCTTCTCGATAAACGCGAGGATCTTGCGCGCGGCCTCGCTTCCGGCCTCGTATTCAATGCCCGCATAAATGTCTTCCGTGTTCTCGCGAAAAATCACCATGTCGACGTCTTGCGGTCGCCTGACGGGACTGGGTACGCCTACGAACCAGCGAACGGGCCGCAAACAAACGTACAGATCGAGCATCTGCCGGAGGGCAACGTTGAGCGATCGAATGCCGCCGCCGATGGGCGTGGTGAGGGGACCCTTGATGCCCACGAGGTACCTGCGGAACGCCTCGACCGTCTCGTCGGGCAGCCAGTTGTTGAACAGGCCGTGCGCCTTCTCTCCGGCATAGACCTCGTACCACGCGATCTTGCGTTTGCCCGCGTAGGCTTTGGCCACCGCCGCGTCGAGCACGCGCACCGACGCGCGCCAGATGTCGCGACCGGTGCCGTCGCCCTCGATGAACGGCACAACGGGGTTGTCGGGTACGATGAGCCGCTGGTTCGGACCCATGGTGATCGGTTGGCCGTCGGTAGGCGGCGTGAACGGCGTCATGGCGGCTTCCTTCCTGCCTGCGAGGGCGCGAGACTACGCCGAACGACCCCTTCTTGGACAGAGGTTCGGCGCCATGGACCGACCCGGTGCGCCCTCGGCCCTCAGGCTACGGCCTTGCCCATCACGTGATACCCTTTGTCGACATAAAGCACCGACCCGGTGATCCCGCTGGCGAGCGGGCTGCAAAGGAAGGCGGCCGCCGCACCGACCTCGCGCGCCTGCAGCGCCTCTGGCAAAGGTGAGTTCGCTCGCGTGTAGTCAACCATCTGCTCGATGAAGGACTTCCGCTTTACTCCGCCTTCGCCCGGTGCAGCGCCGATTGCGCTGGCCGCGCGCGATGCGAGTGGCCCGGCGCTGATGCAATTGACGCGATGGCCCCACCGGCGTCCCACCTCCCAGGCGAGCACACGCGTGTCACTCTCCAGGGCGGCCTTCGCGCTCGACATGCCGCCGCCGTAGCCGGGAACGACGCGCTCGCCCGCGAGATACGTCAGGCTCACGAAGGCGCCCCCCGGTCGCACGAGCGGTCCGGCACGCTGCACCAGGGCAACCATCGAGTACGCGCTCACGCTCAGCGCGGCGAGATAGCCTTTGCGGCTCGTCGCCAACAGATCTCGGTTTACCTCAGGCCCATTCGCCAGCGCGTGCACCACGAGGTCGAGGCATGGTTGGCCAAAATCCGCACGAAGCCGACCGAGGCAGCCTTCGATACTGAAGTCTCCCTGCTCCTTGTATCGCTTGTTCTCCCGAACGTCGGCCGGAGCATCGTCGAGCACGTCGAACTCCGCGTCGAGCGGGATGACGCGCTCGAACTCGAGCTTGCGACCGTCGGACAACGCGAGCGAGGCGTCGAGCTTGCCGCGACGAAGCAGCGTCTGAAATATGCCCAGGGCGGGCGGCCACGTGCCGACGCAAACGGTCGCTCCCGCCTCGGCCAAAGCCTTCGCGATGGCAAAGCCGAATCCAGCATCGTCCGCCACGCCCGCAACGAACGCACGCTTGCCCGAAAGATCGATCGTAAGCATGAAGGAGGCGCCCACAATCGGCCAACGGTCGAAAGAGTCAAGGGCTGAGCGCCCCGCCCACGTCGGTCGCAGCCACCCGGCGGACCACGGCCACAAAGAACCCGTCCATTCCCGCGTCCCCGCCGTCCGGAGAATCGTCGAAGCGCCACGTACGAAGGAAGCGCCCGTCGGGTGTGGCAAGACCCTGCGTGCGGGTGCGGCCCAGCACGTCGCGCACCGTCACGGGCGAGTAGTCCGTTCGATTCTCGAGAAACCGCGCAATGGCTTGTTCGGCCTCGCTCGGCAGAAAGGAACATGTGGCGAAGACGAGGCGCCCCTGGACCTCGACTAGACTCGCCGCCGCGCTCAACAGCGCTCCTTGCGCTTCGACGAGGCGTGCCAGGTCAGCGGGGTGCAGACGCCAACGCATTTCCGGGTTTCGGCGGATGGCGCCAAGCCCGGAACAGGGCGCGTCGAGCAAAACGCGCGAGGCCAGCCCTCCTATCGCTTGCACGATCCCGTCGACTGCGGCTGGGGCCAGCAAGTCCACCGCGACAGCCCGCACATTGCTTGCGCCCGCACGACGTACGCGACGGCGGAGCTCGGAGAGCTTGCCCTCCGACACATCGAGCGCGACGACGTGGCCCTTGCCTCGAAGGAGGGCAGCGATCGCCAGGGTTTTACCGCCCGCCCCGGCGCAGGCGTCCACGACGAGCGATCGCGGTGGCGGAGCGACGACCTGTGCCACCAGCTGTGACGCTTCGTCTTGCATCTCGAAATCGCCGCGGGCGAACCCTTGAGCCCGGAACGGCGAACGGTCGCCTTCGAGAACGATACCCTGGGCCGAGTGCGCCGTGGGTCGTGCGATCCGTCCCTCTCGCTCGAACGCACGCAGTACCTCGTCCCGGGTGGAGCGCAGCGTGTTGACCCTCACGACGCGTGGGGCAGGCCCATTCATTCGAACGAGCGACCGCTCAAGTGCCTCCAGTCCGAGCTCCGTCTCGATCTGCTTCACGATCCAGTCCGGGAACGAGAACGCGATTGCGAGACGCTCGGCGGGTCGTTCGACGCGGCCGATGCGCTCACGGATGTCCTGGACGTCCCCGCGCGCGATCGCGAAGAGCGCGGTGAAGCGCTCCGCGGCGTCATCGCTTTGCGTCGCGAACGCGAGCAGACGATCGTACTTGACCAACGCCTGAACGGTTGCTGCGACGGCGGCTGCGTCGGGCTCGGAGACCCCGCGCAGGGCGCGCTCCAAGACGTCGCTCAAGAACGGCCAGCGCCTACGGCGCGCGTCGTTGTAGGCAGCTATTGCGAGCGGACGAATTCGCAGGGCGGCTTCTTCAGTGCAGCCGACGAACACGCGAAGCATGGGCCTACGGGGGAACGAGGCACGCGGGCCCGTTTCCAATAAGCTCCCCGCGATCCGCTTTTCGAAGCGCCTCGCGTGCGAGCGCGTGTTGGGCAGGATCCCACCAATAAAGCAGGGCCTTCATCATCCGCTTTTCGCGAAGATCGCGAACCACAGCCACTGGCTCCATGGTCAGAGGATCGATCCCCGTGAAGTACATCGCCGTCGCAATCGCCATCGGCGTCGGAATGAAGTCCTGCACCTGACGAGGGCGCATGTTCTGCCGTTTGAGCCAGAGGGCAAGTTCGACCGTGTCTTTCAGCGTCGATCCCGGATGCGCTGTGATGAAGTACGGGACTAGGTACTGTTCCTTGCCGGCCTTTTCGCTCGCCTGGCAGAACGCTCGGGCGAAACGTTCGTAGTGCTCAATCGGCGGCTTCTTCATCTTGTCGAGAACCTGCGGATTCGAGTGCTCGGGTGCGACACTCAGTTGCCCGCCGGTGTGGTGGCGCGCTAGTTCCCGCACGAACTCCGGGCTCCGCGCGGCCAGATCGTAGCGCACGCCGCTCGCCACATGGACCCGTTCGACGCCCGGCTCCCTCCGCACACGACGAAGTAGGTCGACGAGCGGACCATGATCGGTGACGAGGTTCTCGCAGATGCCCGGATGCACGCACGAGAGCCGACGGCACGCGTGCTCGGTCTGGTCGTCCTTGCAGCGCATCTTGTACATGTTTGCGGTCGGCCCGCCCACATCGGTGATCACCCCGCGAAAGTCCTCCATGCGCGACAGGGCGCGGACCTCTCGGAGCACGCTGTCCGCGCTGCGGCTTTGGATGATCCTCCCCTCATGCTCGGTAATGCTGCAGAAGGTGCATCCGCCAAAGCAGCCGCGCATCGTGACGATCGAATGCCGGATAGTCTCGAACGCGGGGATGCGATCCTCGCCGTAACTCCAATGAGGACGACGTGTGAATGGCAAGTCGTAAAGTGCGTCCATCTCTGCTTCATCGAGCGGCAGAGCCGGAGGATTGAAGTAAACTGCTTCCGCTCCATGCGGCTGCAGGAGCGGGCGCGCATTGTGCGCATTGGTCTCGTACTGAAATATCCGCGACATCTTCGCGAAAGCAGTCTTGTCACGCGCCACTTCCTCGTACGAGGGCAAGACGACCGGCCTGCCGTCCGTCACGTACCGACTCGCGGCAGCAACGAAATCGGTCCAAGCTCGCCGATTTTTCTTCACATGAGCGGTCCCACGCACGTCGGTGAGCTGCTCGACCCGTTCACCGGCGGCAAGTCGCCGCGCGATCTCCCAAGCCGCGCGCTCACCCATTCCGAAGACGATGAGATCCGCCTTGCTATCCAGCAGAACCGAACGCCTGACGGAATCACTCCAGTAGTCGTAGTGCGCGATGCGCCGAAGCGACGCTTCGATGCCGCCAATGACGACGGGCAGCCCGGGGAACGCCTGCCGGCAAAGGTTCGCGTATACGATAGTCGCCCGGTTGGGCCGCATGTTCGTGCGACCCGCTGGCGAGTACTGGTCCTCGGAACGGACCTTCTTCTGCGCGGTCAGCTTGTTCAACATCGAGTCCAAGTTCCCCGCACTCACTCCGACGAAGAGGCGCGGCCGCCCCATTCGCCCGACATCGTCGATCGAGGTCCATCGCGGCTGAGCGACCACGCCGACGCGAAAGCCTCGTCCCTCGAGAAAGCGAGCGACCAGGACCGGCCCAAAGGCCGGGTGGTCGACATACGCGTCGCCGGTCACGATCAGGACGTCGAGATCGTCCCACCGGCGCGCGCGCATTTCCTCGCGCGTCGTGGGGAGAAATGCCTTCAGGTCGCGCACCGGGCGACCGTGGTGAGAGGTGCGAAGCGGTACGAGCGACATCGCGGCGCCGCAGTGTGAACGAGCGCGCGTCGATTCGCCACTGATCAAGCGCTGTCGCAAGGTCAATGGGCTGCGTGCTAACGATGGGGAGCTCGAATGGGTCGTCTGCACGCGCTCGCGCTTCTCGCCTGGGCGCTCGTCCGATCGCTTCTCGCGGGGCTGCTTGGCCGACGACGCGGTCTTGCCGATTTCGAACGCAGCTACGCACCCGATCGGCTGCCGAGCATCGCGCCCGAAGAGCGTCGCGTCATACCCGAGCTCGGCGGCTGCATCGCTTGCGGTCTTTGCAACGTCGGAGAAGGGGCCGCGATCCTTCGGTCGCGAGGAGCGTACGCGGGGGTGATGGATCTGATGCTCGCCAGCTCTCGGAGTTTTCCCGACTACGACGCGGCGGCTCGTTCATTCGATTTCATCGGAGACGAGCGGCTCGCGACGCTGGAGGCCCGTTGCCCGACACGCGTGCCGATGCGAGCCATCGCCGCCCTGGTTCGAGCGAAGGGTGCTCAGATGAGTCGCCCGCCGCGGGAGGAATGACTGGGGTCCTCGCTGCGATCGCCGAGCGTCCCTTTTCTCCTCGCCGGGGCCGGAGCCATGCTTTCGTGCGGTTCGTCCGCACGCCATGTGGAACCGCGCGCGAACTCCGGCTGGGGAGCGATCGTCCAGCGCGCAACCGGCGAGGGCCGACCGACGCTCGCCGTCGTTGCCCGCGACGGCGACGTTCGCGGCGCGATAGCCCTGGCCGTCACGACCGATGGCATCGACACCGATCGGGGCGCGCTCGTCCCCGTCGCTCTGGCCGCGCTTGTTCAACAGCGGATGCAGGCTCGTGGAATCGACGCCGTCGCAATGGGCAGCTGGAGCGGGTGGCGATTGCACGCGGTGGTTGCGTCGCCCATGGACGCTGCGAGCGTCGTGGTGGCGGCACGCGCCGCACTGCTTACGCCGGTCGGTCTGAACGATCCGGCGATGCCGACCGTCTTGCGCAAAGCGGACGCACTGGCACAGCGGCCGCTCCACGACGCAGCGCTCGCGGACGTGGCGCGGTGCACAGGCGAGCCCTACGGATCGTTCGCGGCTCGCACCCCGAGCTTCGCGGAGCTCGAAGCCTGGCGAGCTGCGGCTCACGGATTGGGCCGCATCGCAGTTGCGGTCGCCGGTGCGTCGGCCTTGTCGGACGCAGCCGCAAACGCGCTGGAACGCGCTCCGCCGTGGCCCGTTGCTGCACCTCTTCTCGTCGATGCGTGGCCTCCCATGCAAGCACAGGCGACCGTGTACGATGCGTCCGGGGAGCTGCCGCCTGGCGATGCACGGATCATCGTCACAGCGCGAACTCCCGCTCCGGAGCGCGCGGTCGTTGCCGCCGCAGCGCTCGGGAGCGCGCACGGGGCGCTCGCCTCAAGGTTGGCGGCTCTCGACGCCCCCGGCCAGCTGCGCGCCGTGATCGCGGCGGCACACGGCGACGGCGGCTGTCTCGCCGCAACCATCGATCTGGATGGACGCGAGTTCGGATCCGACTTTCCGGCGAGCATTGCGACCGCCGCCGCGCTAGCCCGTCAGGAACTGGCGGTGGAGTTGGCCGACGCGACGCCACCCCCGAACGTGGGGCGCGATCTGGCGATGCGGGCCTCCGACCCGCGCGACGCCGCGGAGCGCGCGGCATGGTGGTCGCTGGCCGGACGCCGATCGGATGTCTCGGACGACGAAACGCGAATTCGGATCACCGTGGGCGTTGCCTCCGCACGCGACGCGGCGGAGCTCAGCGCGACGACCCGCGCGAGTGCGATTGTCGCTGAAATCGATCGCGCGACCCTCGCCTGGCATGCCGCTATCGTCGAATCGCGCACTCGCGTCGAGAGCGGGCAGGGCGAAACCTGGATCCTGCTCGCATCACCGTGTGGGACGCTGCCCGAATCGGCCGATGATGCCGGGATCGGAGCGGCCGTGGCCCTCGCGGCCGCGGAACAAGCTCAAGCCATAGCCGGCGACGCGCGCGTCGAGCCTCTTGTCGCGCCCGACGCGATTGGCCTTTTCGTCCATGGTCCGCCGCGGCCGAGCGAGACGCCGCAAGCGCAAGCCCGACGCTTGGCCGACGTGGTGGCCCGCGCCTTCGCGGCCGAGGGGCTCGAACCCGAACAGACTGCCAAGGCGCGAGCTCGGCTGCTCTTGCAGGCATCGCAGGTGGACGCTCGCACGAACGCCGCCCTCGCGAGTGCACTCGCTCCCGGGCACCCATCATGGATCGAGCCCGGCGGAACGCTTCTCGGCATGGCTTCGGCATCGGACGAGCTGATTGCGATGCGTGCGGCCGCGATCCGCGCGGGGCCGCTGCGCGTCGCGGTGCTTGCCAACGACGACCTTGCCCAAGCCGACGCAGCGGTGCACGCCATCGATCGGTGGATCGCCCGCCGACCCGGCGAGTCGCGCACCTGCCCGGCGATTCCGGCCGCGGTCTTGCCCCGATCTGGAACGTACTCGATAGATCGACCCGCGGGCGCACCCTCCGAAGCGATTCTCGCAATACCCTTGCCTCTCGGCGAGGAGCCAACACGAACGGCGACATGGCTTGCAGCGACGCTCGACGGCGATGATGGCATGCTGGCGCACGCGCTCGGTGGAGCTCGGCACGAAGCGCCCCTCGCCCGAACCTGGAATGCAACCGTCGTCGGAGTCCCGCGCGCTCCGGCGCTCGCCATTCGCGTCTCGGCGTCTGACGATGCCCTCGACATGGCCGTGGCACAAGCCCGTGCTCTCATCGACCGGGTCCGTCAAGGAGCTCTCGGAGAAGCGGATCGCACGCGAGCGGCCGCGGCGATCGAGGGCGCCCGGTTGACCTCATTGCTCGATCCAAGCGAGCGGGCGCTCGAGCTTTGGCGAGGAGCTGGACGGACGCCAGCGCCCTCGCTCGAAGCGTTGCGATCGTTTTCCGCCTCCGTTCTGCGCGACGAGGCGCTTGTCATCGTCGCAGCGCGACCGCCGCGCATTGTCCGTCAGACGCCGAGCACTTCCCCCGGGCGTGCTTCGAAGGCTAGGTAAAAGCAGTGGGCTCCTCTTCGCACGCGCCGGTCGTCCCGGACATGAACGCGGCATCCCAGAGAATTCCGTGGTTTCAAGTGGGGACCGACCGGGTGCGCTTGCTGCGCGACGGCGAACAAGCGTTCCCTGCGATGCTGGACGCCATCGCAAGCGCCCAGCACGAAGTACTGCTCGAAATGTACTGCATTGGAACCGACACGGTCGGTGAACGTTTCCGAAACGCGCTCGCCCAGCGGGCCCGCGCCGGAATCAAGGTGCGCGTGATTCACGACGCGGTCGGCAGCATCGGTGTTACCGCGGGGTGGTGGCGACCCGTTACGGACGCCGGCGGGATCGTCGCCGAATACCACTCCGTTTCCCCCTTGAACCCTCGCTTTCGCATCGAGCGGGTCGAGCGGCGCGACCATCGCAAACTGCTCGTGGTCGACCGGCTGCAAGGGTTCACCGGCGGCATCAATCTAGCCGCTCAGTGGTTGCCCATCGGCCAGGGGGGCGAGGGCTGGCGCGACGACATGGTCGAAGTAAGAGGCGACGTCACCGAAGAGCTGCGCACGCTCTTTTATCGCACCTGGCGCAAGCTCACGCGTGACGCCCCACCGCTCGACGTTCATCGGCTGTCTCGCCGCCGCAAGCGGCCCGTCTGGGTGCTCGTGAGCCAATGGCGAACGTACCGCAGCATGCACCGTGAGTACGTTCTGCGCATCGGGCACGCGCGCGAGCGCATTGACATCGCAAACTCCTATTTCGTGCCGGACAGACGCGTTCGCGCGGCGCTCTTCCGAGCGGTGCGAAAGGGGGTGCATGTCCGCGTCCTCGTCCCCGACAAGAGCGACGTGCCGGTCGTGCAGTTCGCCGTGGAAGCGCTCTTCGAGGTCTTGCTTCGTCACGGGGTCGAAATCTGGGCCCTGCCGGGGACCATGCTTCATGCCAAGACGGCCATCATCGACGACGAGTTCACGACGATCGGCAGTTACAATCTCGACGAGCGATCGTGGCGAAAGAACCTCGAGGTGAACCTCGCGGTCGAGGATCGCGATTTCGCAAGACACGTTCGATCGTGGTACGAACGCGATCTTGCGTCGGCGACCCCCATCGAGCTTTCGTCCTGGCGCCAGCGCTCGTTCGGTAGGCGTGCCTTGGAGTGGGCAGCGTTCGCGATGAGGAGACTCTGGTAGCGTGGCCCGGCGGATCGAACGCGAGGTCCGGCGTATGTCGCGCATCGTCGGCTTCGGCGCTCTCACCGGAGCCATGGTCCCCGGATTCGTGGCGCACGAGGCGCTTACAGCGAAGGACCGCCGAGACCGCGTCCGCGAACGCTGGGTGAGTGCTTGGTGCTCGGCGCTCCTCGAGATTTTCGGAGTTCGCGTCATCGCCGACGGAATGAGCCCATCGCCGCGGACCGGCGGGCGCTTGGTCGTCGTCAACCATCGGTCGACCGCGGACATTCTCGTTCTTCTGCGTGCGTTCGGCGGCCACATGGTGAGTCGCGCCGACCTCGCAAACTGGCCCCTGGTCGGTGCCGCGGCGCGTGCCGTCGGAACGGTGTTCGTCGAGCGTGGCGACGCATTGAGCGGCGCGACGGCGTTGCGCTTGATTCGCTCGCATCTGATCAAAGGCTCAACGATCATCGTATTCCCCGAAGGGACGACGTTCGCCGACGATGAAGTGCAGCCATTTCAGGCCGGCGCCTTCGTGGCCGCGCTGCATTCGGGCGCCGACATCATCCCGGTAGGTCTCGCGTACGAGGCGGGATCCGGGGCGGCCTTCGTCAACGAGTCGTTCCCGGCTCACCTTGCACGCATGGCTGCGGCGCCACCTTCTCGAGTCGCAATGTGCATGGGACCCGCCATTGTCACGGACGAGAGTTCGCGCGCAGCCCAGCTTCGGGACGTCGCGCGTTCTGAGGTGCAGCGCCTCGTCGCAAACGCACGACGGATCGTCGATGGGTGAAGGCGCGGCCGGCCCCGTTTCACTTCGCGTCGAAGTCGACGGGGATATCCGCCCGGTTCACACACCCGCGCTCTGCGAGCATCCGAAGGGCGCGCACGGCGAGCACGCGGTGCTCCTTCGCCTGGCCGGCCGCGCGCGACAGGGTCACCAGGGCTTGGCACCCCTCGCGCAACTCCGCGGCGTCTTCGGGATCGACGGCAAGCCGGGGATGAGCCGCCAGTTCGACGATCGCCTCGAGCGCGTCGGTGCCTTCCGCGCCCTTCCGGGATTGAGTCGCGACGCCGACGAGCCATGGCAGCTCCGAAAAATCGCGGCAATACGCCATCGCACGTATGGCCGTCGAGCGCAGAGCAGGATTCGTCGCCCTCTCGCGGAGCCCTACGCAACCGACTAGGTTGGCCAGGCGGGTTTCTTCGTCCTCGCCTCCTTGCTCGGCTTGCGTCCAGGCCTCCAATTCGCGCGCATCCGGCGGCGGAATGTCATCGGAGGATGGGGCATTGGGGTCCGAACCACCAGACAACTCGAAAACGCTCGAAGCCCCGGGTGCAGCGCGCTTGCCACAGCCGACGAGGCCGGGGCTCGAGGCCATCGCCAAAAGCGCCGCGATCGATGCGACGCGGCCGGCTAAGCCGCCGCCCGAACGTCCGATCACGGCGTGAACATGTCGAGCGTCCGCCTGCCCGACTTGCGATCTTCCTCGACCCGCTTGTTGAACTCTTCGACCGCACGGTTGATGTGCATGCTGCAGAATTTGGGCCCACACATCGAGCAAAACTCGGCACTTTTGAAATACTCGTCGGGGAGGGTCGCATCGTGCATCGACTGCGCTGTCTCCGGGTCGAGTGACAGGCGAAATTGCTCCTTCCAGTCAAACGCGTAGCGCGCTCGCGCCAATGCGTCGTCGCGATCTCGGGCGCCCGGACGATGGCGCGCCACGTCGGCCGCATGTGCCGCGATCTTGTACGCGATGAGCCCCTGGCGAACGTCATCGGCATCGGGCAGTCCCAAGTGCTCCTTCGGCGTCACATAGCAGAGCATCGCCGCACCGGCCGTGCCCGCCATCGTAGCCCCTATCGCACTGGTGATGTGATCGTAGCCTGGCGCGATGTCGGTCACGAGCGGTCCGAGCACGTAGAACGGCGCTTCGTGGCAGAGAGCCATCTCCTTTTTCACGTTCATTTCGATTTGATCGAACGGGACGTGCCCGGGCCCTTCAATCATCACCTGCACGTCGCGCTCCCACGCCTTCGTCGTTAGCTCGCCGAGGGTCCGAAGCTCCGCGAACTGTGCAGCATCGCTCGCGTCCGCCAGACATCCCGGCCGCAGACCGTCGCCGGCACTGATCGTGACGTCGTAGCGCGCACATATTTCGAGAACTTTGTCCCAATGCGAGAAGAACGGGTTCTGCCTTTTGTGCTCGATCATCCACTGAGCCATGATGGATCCACCGCGCGAGACGATGCCTGTGACGCGGTGCTGCACGAGCGGCAGGTGCTCGGCCAGCACGCCCGCGTGGATCGTGAAATAGTCGACTCCTTGCTGGGCTTGGTGCTCGAGCATGTCGATGAGGTCCTCGGCTCGCACGTCGGACACGTTCTTGCGTTCCTTGAGCACCTGGTACACGGGAACCGTCCCGATCGGCACGGACGAGTTCTGGATAATCGCGGCACGGATGCGGTCGATATCGCCGCCGGTCGACAAGTCCATCACCGTGTCAGCCCCGTACTTGAGCGCAACGCGAAGCTTTCCGAGCTCACCGTCGATGTCGCTCGTCACCGCGCTATTGCCGATGTTTGCGTTGACCTTGCACGAAAGCGCGATGCCGATTCCCATCGGCTCCAGATTGCCGTGGCGCACGTTCGCCGGGATCACGAGCCGGCCACGCGCAACCTCGCTTCGAACGAGTTCGGGGTCTAGACGTTCCCGGGCGGCCACGTAGCTCATCTCTTCGGTGACCGCCCCGCTGCGCGCGTAATGCATTTGCGTCTTGTTGCAGTCGCTCGCCCGCTTCGACACCCACTCGGTTCGCATGGGTGACAGGGTTAGGCCGAAGGCCGCTCAGCGGCAAGCCGGGATACGCGCGGCACGGAAACCCGCGCGCTCGTTCACCGAAGACTTCCGTGTCATGTCTACTTTGCGCATCGGAATCCGATGCCATAGCTGCGCTTGGTCGGCGAGTCCTTGTAACGAAACGTCGGTCGCACCCATGACGCGTACGATCCATTCCAGGCGCCGCCGCGAATGACCTTCTCGGTACCCGTCGGAGGACCGCTCGGGCTCTTCTGCTCTTCGGCGCCGTATGCAGCGTACCAATCGGCGACCCACTCCCACACGTTGCCCACAACATCTTGCACGCCGTAGCGCGATGCCCCCTTCGGAAAGCTGCCGACAGGAGCCGTGTTCGGAAATCCGTCGTCGGCGTCGTACATAGCCTTTTCTTCGACGCCGTTCTTGGCTCCCCACAAAACGCATTCGCGGCCGCATGCATTGAGCCGGTCGGCGGATGGATCGTCGTCTCCCCAAGGGTACTTTCTGCCGTCCGGTCCCCGCGCGGCAAACTCCCATTCTGCTTCCGTCGGCAGACGCCCCCCCTGCTCACGACAGAACTTGTCGGCCATGTCCCAATCGACGCAGTTAATCGGATGGCGCCCGCGATCGACGGGGTCGCGAGCGTTGCACAGCCCATCGAACGCCTTGCGGTCCTTGTCGCTCAGATCGTCCCACTGGTTCGTTACTCCGGCTCGCTTGCACCGGCCCCCGTCGCTGCACCCCTTGTACTTGTCGACCGTCACCTCGAATTCGTCAATGCAATAGGGCGAAACGACAACCTGATGCGCGGGCTTCTCGATGGGCAAACCCTCGTCGCTTCCCATGAAGAAGCTGCCGCCGGGAATCGCGATCATGTCGCGCGGACACGCTCCGGCGGTCGCGGCCGCCACGGCTTTCGGTACGCCAGATGGCAGCGATGCGGTATGGGCCACGCCAGCCGAGGATAGGTCGGGCGCGACCGCCGCTCGGATGACCATAGGGCCCCGCGCGCCGAGCAAGGCAACGGCCGCGCCGATGGCGATGACCGCCCCGATCCCGAGACCGACGAAGAGCCCCATTTTCCCGGCCCCCGAGGGGTGCGTAGTCGTGGACGTCCCTGTTGCGCGTGAGCGGGAGGCCGTCACTGCGAGCGAAGGCGGGCCGTCCGTAGCCGACGCACTCGCCACGGTCGGCGCGGTTGCGAGCGGCGCACGCGACGGCGTGACGCGTCGCGGCGTTGGGTCTGCGGTCATTCGCAACGGATCCATGCGCATCGCCTCGCGCAAAGCGTTCCAAAAGTCGCCCGCCAACGGCCACCGATCGGTCGGATTTACCGCAAGCGCCTTCAGAAATATTCGCTCGACCTCGTCGGAGACCGTGGCGCCGAGTGTTCGCGGCGTCGGGCGACGTTCGGCACGCCCGGCTGCGACGCCAAGCTGCAGAAAGTCGTCCCCCTCGAGCGGCTCGCGCCCGGTCATCGTCTCAACCATGACGAGGGCCAGTGCAAACACGTCCGTCCATGGACCCGTCGCACCATGGGTGCGCGAAAATTGCTCCGGGGCCCCGTAAGCCGGCGTGAAGCTCGTGACGTGTCCGCTGGTCTTAGCGAAACTGCCGGCAATTTTTTGCATGTCAGAGACCACTTTGGCAATGCCGAAATCGAGGAGCTTGACGGTGACATCACCTCGCGGATCGCCGATGACGAAAATGTTGCCCGGCTTCACGTCTCGGTGAGCAATCCCCTTGCGGTGGGCGAGCGCCAGCGCCTCGGCCGCGGGTTCGATCAATCGCACGGTGTCCGCGATGGTTCGCGGAGCCAAGCCCCGGCGCTTCTCGTCTTCGAGGACGGCCTCGAGCGTCCCACCCTCTAGCCATTCGAGCACCATGTAGGGAACGCGCTCGCCGTTCGCGGTCTCGAGCATCCCGATATCGCGCGCCTGCACGATCGCTGCCGTCCGAGCCGAAAGGTCCGCGAGCAATGCCCCCTCTTGGATGAACTCGTCGAGCAGCCTTTGACGGTCGGACGCAGACCATTCTGAGAGAGCTTTGAACACCTTGAGCGCGACGGGGCGCTTCCAGAGGATATGCGTCGCCTTGTACACGGTCGCGAAGCCGCCCTCCCCAACGACGCCTTCGACGGCATACTTGTCGGCAATCGTTCGTCCGACAAGTTTCAGCGTGTCCGTACCCGGCACGGTCTCCTCCTTGGCAAAGAAGCGAGCATAACGAATGCGGACGCCGTGGGAGAGGTCCGAGTTTCGTGCGCTTGACACAAATGTGGGGGTGGCTTAGCTGGTCGGGCGCCGACGGCTCGAAGCCAACCGCGCAGGTAGCTCAGTCGGTAGAGCAGGGGACTGAAAATCCCCGTGTCGGCGGTTCGATTCCGTCCCTGCGCACGAAATCAAGTGGTTTTCGATTCCACCCGGTCCAGAGAGTCTACCGAATTGGCAGTGTTTTTCCACACCGGTTCCACAGTCGATCTTCGAGGATTTGGGGTGAGAATTTGGCGCGGCGAATGGTTGCACCGGGCTCCTCGGTAGCCAGTTTTCCGCACACTGGATCCGGCATCTTCGTAGACTGCTGCCCATAAAAGCCGACGCCGCGTCGCGCGAAATGCCTTGGTCCAGCGGCCTTTGCGCGACGCTCCGCCGAGAATCGCTCGGTGACAACGGCGCAAGCTTCAGGCACTTGCCCACCTGCCTCAGCGCGTAACGTACACTCCCGAGACCGTCGGCCTCGCGCCAGCAGGCTTGACGTCGCGAAAGGCATGGCGCGCTGAATCGGATGTGTTTTTCCACACGGTTCCACAGTCGATTCCTTGCGGATCTTGGGACGCGGCGGGTCGCGTCGAGCCACGTGCCGGCCGCCGCAACGTCGTGAACGACATGGCGGGTGGAATTGGCCGCGTTTTCTACACGGGTTCCACAGTCGACCCTCGCGGCTCCAGCGCGCGGCGGATGGTCGCCCCGAGCTCCTTGGTGTCGAGCTTGCCGTACACCAGATCCAGCATCTTCGTGGACCCGTGCCCCATAAAAGCCGCGGCCGCATCGCGTGGAACGCCCCGCTCGAGCAGCCAGTGCGCGACGCTCCGCCGAAAATCGTTCGGGGACAACGGCGCAAGCTTCAGGCGCGCGCACGCCCGCCTCAGCGCGTGACGAACACTTCCGAGACCCTCGGCCACGGGCGCGTCGGGCGCGACGTCGCGAAAGGCATGGCGCGCAAACGCTTCGGTGACGGCGGTCAGCGGCACGGTGCGCGTAGCCTGCTTGGTCTTTCGATCGTGGACCCGAATGCCCTCGGGTGTGAGGTCTCGTCCCTTGGCTCGCTTGGCCGCAAGGTCGCGCCCGGTGGTCGCGCACACGAATGCGACGTAGCGAGCCGCACCGTCGGATAACTCGCCAATGATCGCCCACGCCTCGCTTTCGGTGACGCGCCGCTCCCGCGGCTTGTAGCCGGTGGCGAAGCCGACGGGCATGACTTGGGAGAGCTCCTTGTCAAACTCGCCGCGCCGCCTGGCGTGCTTCAAAAGCATTCGAAGCGCCGTCAATTCCTTGGCCACGGTGTGGCTCGAGGCGCCTTCGCTGTCGCGATCGGCAATGTAGCTATCGACCTTTCGAGCGTCGATTTTTGCGAGCGCGGTATGGGCGCCAAGGAGCCGAGCAATGTGCGAAAGCTTGATGCGATAAAAGTGACCGATGGTCGCCGGCGAGCGCTTGCGTTGCTTGAGCGCTTCAATCAAGGATTCTGCGGCGGATTGAATCGTGGTCGTGTCCGCGGCGTGATGGGTCGGATCACCGAGCTTGCGGTACCAGTCGGCGGCGACGACATCCGCTCGCTTCTTGTCCGTTTGACGCGTGGACGCCCGGCGCCGCCGCCCATACCGGTCGAGACAGTAGACGTGCCAGACATCGCCGCGCTTGTGGAGGGTGTACGACATGACGCCTCGACATACTGTTCTAGTTCCGATGCGGCGATGCGCACGAGACGTCCTACGCGCACATGGGGCAGCAATCGGATCAGTTGATAGGCGTAGGCGCGCGAGCATTGCAGCCTCGCCGCGACATCCGCCGCCGTTAAAAGAGGCTCACTCGCCATCAGCTCCGCTCCGTGGTCCTCTCGAAGAGCCGGGCGATCGCGCCCACCGATCGAATCGCCTGGGCGCAGGTCATGAAGCAGTCGGCCGCCCCTGCAGGCACGAACCGGTCCTTCAACCCCCAAGCGTCCTTCAAGCGCGGAGCGAGGGCGGCCCGGCGCTCGGGCGAGCGCTCAAGCATCATCCGCTTCACGGGCAACTGCCGACCCCGCGGGCGCTCAAGATTCGAAGCGCCCGGTGGCCCGAATTGAAAAATCGGACACGCCCAATCCAGTGACGAAAATGACCAAAATCGGACCGCCACGGGCGTCACCGCTTCGCGCAGTGGGGGTCCAGGGCGAAGTGCCGCGAAATGAAAAATCGGACATGCCCAATCCAGTGACGAAAATGACGAAAATCGGACCGCCACGGGCGTCACCGCCTCGTGCGCTCGATTTGCTTCCCTGCCCCGGGGGCCCAATCCGCCAAGACGGGGAATCGCTCCTTCGAAGCCCATTGACGAAAATGACGAAAATCGGGACGACATGGGGGTCACTGCCTCGCGCGGGGGTTGATCTCGAACACGGGACTGGAAGGACGACCGCGTCGACGCGGTCCAACGTCTTGGACCTCACGCAAGAGCGAGCGTTCGACGAGTACGGCGATGGCCGCATCCAGATCGGACGCACGATCGACTCGGCATTGCATCGCGCGATGCATCGCGTGGCGCGTGATGGATCCGCTATCCAATCGGCCGCACCACGCCCAAATGTGCTTCGCGAGTGTCGTGACTGGATCGGCCGCCATCAGACCGAAGGCCGCGCGTGCGTGCTCGAGCGCGTACCGACCGAGGACGACAGCCCGGTCGACGGCGCCGCGCTCAATGGGCCAAACCATGGCCCCCTCGCCGTAGTCGCCCACGTGCAAGAGCCCCGCGAGGCGAGCGACCAAGCCCGGCAACTTGTTGCCCCAATCCGCGATCGAGTACAGATCGCCGGCGGGTCCGAGACGCGGTTCGATCTCGGCTTTGAAGGCGATCAACCCGCGGCGCGCAGCCTCGGTAAGTGGGATCGGACAGGCGACGAACTCCCCGTGCTCGTCGAACTGATCGGCGATCCCGGCGATCGCCCGCACGACGCGCCCGTACTCGGAGCGAGCCGACTCCGAGACGGCCTCGGGATCGGCCTTGCGAGTGCCCACCCTCGAGCGCGGCAGTGCATAGAGAAACCGCGCCAGAAGACCCAGCGTGCGAAACGCAGGCGTTGATGCCAACCCCGCGATGACAGACGGCTGCACCGTCAAGCCAATGGTCAGCAGCGGCGCCGCGAGATGAAGGCTTGGCCGCCCGATGCGATCGAGATCGTACGCGTCGCCCGAGTGCGCCTTGCAGAAGAGCTCGCAATTGACGCGTCCGTCGGAGTAGCGCCCGGCAAGGATGGCGAAAGGGCCACCCTCGGAGGAGAACACGCCCAAGCGACCGTGCTGTTCCGAGAGCAGCCGGCCCACCGCTTCCGGCGTGGCGTCGTCGGCCACCAACCGCGGCGCCGACGGGGCCCGGCGCCCGACGCGATCGACGGCGAGGGCGCGCAGCTCGTCCTCGAGTTCGCGCCGTTCGACGTCGTTGTCGACTCTAGCCGCGCGCTTACGCAGGTTATGGGTCCGCTCCTCCTGCATCCGGTCGCACTCTTCGGCGTCTGCGATCTGCGGAGCGCGACGCGCACGGAGCTCCCGTTCCCATTCGCGCAGCGGAGCCGTGGCGGCGGCGAAGATCGGCGACTTGCCCTCGCCGGGCGCTAGCGCCACGGCGACGTAGAGGTTGGTCGGTTCGAGCCACCCGGGCTTAATCTCGACAGCAATCTTCTTCGAGATCGTGAACGAGAGAACGGCGAGCCCGAGAAGCGCGGGCAGATCCGCGGGCGCCTGCACGGCATGGGCCTGCTCGGCGGCCCAGACACCGAGCCATGGCGGTAGCACCTCCAACGGAAAGTCGGGCGCGTCGCTAAAAAGAATGGGCTCGTCCCACGGGTCGCCCGACAGCATCGGCACCGCGTCGTCTTCGGGGTCCACCGGCAGCTGCCCGGCGAGCAACCGATCGTTTTCGTCTTTGGTGCTCATGTGAGCCTCGATCGATGAACCGCCGCGCGTCCTTCGAGAGATCGCCGAATGGCTTCGGCCAACACATCCCCGCCCGGATCGTAGTGCGTGCGGACCACCACCCGGGCGCCTTGAGGAATGCGTCGGGCAAAGTCGTCCGACCAAGCCCCGGCAAAAACCCCGAGGACGATCGGCACCGATTCGGCGGCGTCGGAGCTGCGCGTCGCCCACGTGAGAAAGTCGGCCTCTCCCTCGGCGATGACGACGTGAGGATGCGGCTCACCTACTCTCTTTTCCCAACCGCCCGAAAGCAGGGTAACGCCCTGCCCGCACGCGAGAATCAGATGCCGCGACGCATAGCCCGCCGGCGACACGCGCTTCGGATCGTCCGTGTCGTGAACGCACCACGCGCGCACGCTCTGCATCCGACCAAGCGCGTCGTAAGCCGGCACGATCAAGCGGTGGCCCGACTCGGTCCACGAGACGCGACTCGGGCGGACGCCGCGAAACGAAGCCCATGCCGGAACCGGCGCCGTCACCGGCAGAGCGCGCGCCAAGTGGAAGTCGTCGACCCACGCGGGTCGGATGCCGTGCCGATCGAGGAGGACCGGCACCTCGATGTCGACGCTGCAGGGAACGCAGATCCGCCAGAGCTCCGCGAGCTCCATCGGCAGCGGAACCGTCGCGGGCGCGACGGGCTCGTAGGGAGGACCTGCGGTACGACGAGTGGCAACGTTCTGAGCGCTAGTCATGGGCGAACTCCGGGCAAAGAGCGGGCGTGGCCGCGAGCGGACGACTCGCGGGACAAAGCGATGGGGCCGGCCCGATCGAGCGGCGGCGGTCGCAGGAAAAGGTGTGTTGGCGATGGCGTGGGGTCGGCGGACCCGTGAGCGGGTGGGTCCGGCCCCAGCGAAAAGGAGAGCAGCGAAGGCAAGATCTTGTGCCGAGGCAGACGACCCGCGAGAGCGACGCCGACCCGCACATAGAATCCGTCCGGCAGACCGCAGGGGTCGTGGCGGTTCTTGAGGAGAACCGCAAACATGCCGCGAACGAGCCGAACGCGCCCCGCCGTGTGCACCTCGAAGAGCAAATGCACGCGCGGGTGCACGCCGGGCAGACTCGCCGCGAGCCGGTCGTCGACTTTTAGCGTGCGGAAGACGAAGAGCCGGCTTCGGCGGCGATGCCGAATGCGATAGGCGACGATCTCGCCTGCCGCGAACAGAGCCACCGGCCCGAGGGTGCCCGCGACCGTCCTGCGAGGCGCGCCGTACAGAAGCTCGCTTCGGAGCCCGTCCCCTGCCCTGCGCAATTGCACGGCAGTGTTCATCGGCCGCGCTCCGGGCTGTGGCCGCGAACGCCTCGGGGCATTTCGTTCACGGCGATTGGATTTGGCGTCTCGTCGTAGCGACGCCGGCGGGGCTCGAGTCGGCGGTTCGCTCGGCCAACCTCGTGGGCGACGTCGCGATGGCCAGACCACCCGTCGGCCGATCGCCGGTCTTCGCGGGGCCGATCGAGGACGGCCCGGATTGGGGCCACGTCGCTTGGACGAGCCATGGGGCCGTCGAAGTCGAGAGGAAGGCCCCACTGCCGATACTCACGCAGGCGATCCCGAACCCGCTCGAGGGGAACCGGGTCGCGGCGAGCGACACGGTCGCGATGCAGGACGAAATCCACGATCGATCCCTTGTCGCTCGTGGCGGCAATGCATTCGCGCAAACGCTCGGTCGCGTGCTCCGAAGTCTCGCCTTTCGGCCCCGGGTCGTGGGCGTTGGCGGAGGCGTAGAGCCAGTAACCGCTCTTGGTTCGTGTGACGACGATCCGGTCCCCAGTCGAGTGTTCGAGAAAGAGAAAGCCGTCGCCCTTGCCGGGGCACGGTCGGTAACCGGTCGTCATCGCGTATGCGACAAGGTTGATCGATCGTTTGAATTGTTCGATTTCGGGGTCGTGCCGAATGGTCATGACGGGCTCCTGCGGTGTGAGAGGGGGGACTCCGGCGAAAACGAAAATAAGTGCGAGATCGGCTTCATCGGCCGCGGTCGAGGGTCGAGCGCGACAGCTCGCGTGCGGGCAGCGAGCGGATGTAGTGGCGCTCGACCTGTTGAAGGACGTCGTTCCAGTCTTTCGCTGGTGCCGGCGAGTGGCGCTCAAACGTGAGAGGCGAGCGGCGACGGGCGAGCTCCTCGATCCGACTCGCGAGCTTCACCCCCGCGTCATCGGAATCGACGGCAGCCACGACGCGGCTGCCCGACGGCAATTGGGCGAACACGCGGTCGAGAATCTCCATCTGACGGGTACTCGGCGCACCGCCCGTGCTGAGAAAGCGCGAGCGGTCCCCCTGCCCCGAATGGATCTGGAAGTAGCTCAGCGCATCGATGGCACTCTCGGCGAGGACGATCGCGGCGTCGGTGGGACGAGCCGCGCTCTGCCAGGCGCTCTTGGTGCCCCCGGTCGCAAATCCGGTAAAGCCCCGGTTCTTGATCTCGAAGCCCGTGACCGCGCCTGCGTCGGTCGTGTGAACGAAGAGGGTATTGCCCCGACCGTCCAGTCCCCATGTCCCCGCAAAGCGCGGATGCCGAAGGGTCTCGGGACGAATGCCTCGCGTATTGAGGTACGGACTATTGTCCGCACCGCTCGCGGCGGCGAAGGTCTCCGCCACCGCCCGGCCGTCACGGGGCGCCGCTGAAGCCGCTGGCACGAAAGGCACGCCGTAATCGACGATCGGCCGAGCGGTGCCGAGCCATTGGCGCAGTTCCTCTCGGACGTGACCGAGCGAGCTATGCCGGCCACGCGCCTTGACGAAGTCGACGATCGTGCCGTGATCGCGATCGTCGCGGATCGAGAAATACGTCCAATGGCCGTCGGGAGCCTTGCGGACGACGATCTTGTCATTGGTGGCGGAGTGACGCAGTACGTGACTCGCACGGCTGCTCTCACGCCGGTCGCGCTGGTATCCGTAGCGTTCGATCGCGTACTGGACCAAATCGATCTCGCTTTTGAATTGATGCAGTTCGAAGTCGTGCATGAGCCTTCTCGCACTGGAGCAAAACTTTGGGGCCGTGAAGGGCGTCGCCGCGGGCGCGAGCGTGTGGCTCGGCTCACGCCCGCGGCGCCGGTTGGGATCGCGGCGCTATTCGGTTTGCGCCGTCACGGTGGCGTCCATCTCGCGCATCTCGATGGTGGTCTCGGCGAGACGCATGGGCAGGTAATCGAATCGGAGATCGAACGATCCGTCGTCGTTCTGGACGGCGACTCCGATGCGGGTCCACCCGGTGGTCGGGCTATCGGCGGTCGGGTCTTGCACCGCGCCAAGCAACTGCATTTTTTTCTTTTTACTCACGACGATGTCTCCTTTCGTGGCAGATGGGGATTTCGGTCTGTGGTTGGGTTTGGCCCTGAAGCGGGCCCGTCGGATCTCCTCGAGATGCGCTCCCCGCCGGTCCCGCCATCCCCTTTTGGGGAAAACGAAACCGCCGAGCGGCTGCACCGAACGAACGAGGCGGCGCTTGCTTCCGAAGCCGCTCACGCCCGTGCCTCCGAGACGTGTCTCTCGGGCCTGTCCTCCTCGGACGCCGATCCCGCGGCCTGCTCGATCACGAGCAGAAGCGATTGGCACGTCTGCTCGAGCTCTTGGCCGCTTACTTCGGTCGCGTTCAGTTCGAGGTGCAGATTGTGCAGTCGCTTTTCCAGGTCCTCGCAGGTCGCTCGGGCCGCAGCGAGTCCGACGCGCAGACGCCGCAGACTCTTTTCCTGCTCAGCCTTGATGATTTCGAGTTCGCGCGTGGCCTGCGCGAACTCGACCTGGAGCCAGTCGGCGAAGGCGCTCCGGTCGCGCTCGGCGATCTTGTTCCCCAGATTGCGAACGGCCTGTTTGAGCTCGGCGCAGTTGCAAAAAAGGCTGGTTTCGCGCTGACGGGCGTCAAGGAGCTCCGACTTCAGGGCTCGGAGCTGCTTTTGCACGGGTAACCGGGCGATGGAGTCGAGCGTTGCAAGAAAACTTTCGTACGAATCGGGAGGGAGGAAATTCATCGGCGGGCTCCTTTCGGCTTTTGGCAAGGGGAGGCTGTGCTGGCCTCGGGATCGAGGTCAGCTCGAGACGTCGCGATTTGGGATGAACGGCGACTACGAGATTCGAAGCGATGTCGAAGCGTGGATTTCGCGTATGCGACGAACGACCCGATCAACCGCATCGGAAAGAAAAGAAGGCATTGGCCAGGTGCACTCGAAAGGTGGTTTTTCGGCAATGAGAGGCCGCAGTGACCTCGTGCATCGAGGTCAGCTCGAAACGTCGTGATTTGGATGAAACAGCGACTACGAAAACAGCGACTACGGAATTCGAAGCAAGTGTCTAGGACGCGAGCGCTCGGGCACTAAGCAACGACTACGGACTCGAAGCAGAAGCAGACGGCGCGAAGGGCACCGTCGGAACGAGCAGCGAATCGGCCCCCGCGCCCTCTCGGGCCACGGGGACGAAGATGGGGGCCTCCGCGACCGGCGGAGGGGTGGGCCGCTGGTGGCGGATCTCGAGGGTCGTAACGGCCGCGAAGTCGGGTAGGCCGATGGCACCCTCGTACCTGCGCAACACGCAGAGTCGATGAGCGGCCGAGGCCGGATGCGCGGC
>Ga0187859_10000545_pt1 | contig 25133 bp, 22 predicted proteins | sample June2016WEW_10_1_2_FD_133019 | JGI IMG/M metagenome (GOLD analysis project Ga0187859, IMG submission 133019) | Peatland microbial communities from SPRUCE experiment site at the Marcell Experimental Forest, Minnesota, USA - June2016WEW_10_10 | ecosystem: Environmental > Terrestrial > Soil >...
AATCCTAAACCGACGCAGATTGTTGGAGTTGTGGGTGATATCCGACATAATGGATTAGCAACAGAGCCGCGTCCCACTGTGTTCCTGGCGCAGGCGCAAGTGCCCGGCTACATTACATACTTGGTGGTGCGGACCAATGCCCGGCCGGAGCCCTTGGTGGCCGCGATTCGCAAGAACATTGAGCAGGTTGATCCCACGCAAGCGGTGACCGCGGTCCAAACCATGCAGCAATACGTGGCAACGGCTTTGGCACGGCCGAGGCTCTACGCGTGGCTGCTCGGGAGTTTCGCCGGCCTGGCATTGCTGCTGGCCGCTGTCGGTTTGTACGGACTGATGGCTTATACGGTTTCTGGGCGAACTCATGAGATCGGCATTCGGATGGCGCTGGGTGCGCGGCCGGCGGAGGTGGTCAGCTCGGTATTGATGCAAGGTATGCGGCTGACGCTGGCTGGGCTCGCGGTAGGTGTTACCGGCGCGATTGCTTTGGTCCGCCTGCTCGCCAGCTTGCTGTACGGTGTTGGCGCGAACGATTTCGCCAACTACGCCGCAGTGGCGGCACTGCTGGCGGTGGTTGCTCTGATAGCCGTTTACGTGCCGGCGAGGCGAGCTTCCAGAGTGGATCCGATGGTTAGCTTGCGCCACGAGTAGTTAATCCGAACCGCGACCGCAAGGAAGCGCTACCACGAATGCAGAAGCCGTTACGCTCCTTTCCAGTCGCGGCTCAGTCCAGAATTATGCGCATCTCATTGGTTGGGGCAAAACCCAGCTTCTGATACAGCTTCAACCCGTCCTCGCTCGCATGCAGGATCACCGCTCGAATACCATTCGCCCGGCACCAGTCGAGTGCCGTCTCCATCAAGCGCCGCGCGATGCCCTGACGCCGGAACGCCTGCTCCGTGTAGACGTTGAGAATATTTCCCCGCCGGGCGCCGGGGCCGATCATGTGCGGAGGCCAATCCATCAGCCAAAGTCCCAGGCCCGCGACGATGGAACCATCCGGTGCGGCGGCGAGCCAAGTCAGGTATTCCGCATTGGTCAGTCTCGGGCGCAGCCAGGGGAGGAAAGCAGCGGTCATCGCGTCGAGCGCTTGTTTGTCGCGATGCCCCATTTCGAAGAACATCGCCCGCCGATGGGCCGCGATAGTTTCGGCGTCATTGATAGTGCCGGGCCGGATATTGACCGCGGTTTCAGGAGGCATGCTTGCCTCTCCGCACAGATTGCAGTATTATGTTCTCGGTAACCGAGGGCATCCAAAAGATGAGCAAACCATCTGACTTGGTGCAGGGCACGCTAGACATTCTCCTCCTCAAGATTCTCGCATTAGAGCCGCTGCATGGCTGGGCCATCAGCCAGCGGCTGAAACAAGTTTCCGCGAATATTCTTCAAGTGAGCGACGGTTCCCTTTATCCCGCGCTTCACAAACTGGAACAGGAAGGCTGGATCTCGGCGGAATGGAAAACCAGCGAACTGGGGCGCCGCGCGAAGTTCTACACGCTGACGCGGATCGGCCGCAGGGAGCTGGCGAAACAGGCCGCGGATTGGGATCGGTTGTCGAAAGCCATTAGCCACGTGATGCGGCTGAACGAGATTTGAAACATGCGCCTGGAACAATGGATCTATACCATCCCGCTGCGGCTGCGCTCTTTGTTTCGGCGAAACCGCGTGGAACAGGAGCTGGATGACGAGCTGCGGTTTCACTTGGATCGGGAAGTCCACGAAGCTGCCGCTCGCGGCAAGGCGCCAGACGAGGCGCGCCAGCGGATGCTTCGCGATCTGCATGGCGCCGAGGAAGCGTGCCGGGATATGAGGCATACGAATATAATCGACAGCCTGATCAAGGACCTGACTTACGCTGGGCGGACTTTGCGAAGGAGCCCAATATTCGCGGCCACGGCTGCCTTAACGCTGGCTCTCGGTATCGGTGCGAGCACGGCGATATTCAGTGTCACTGATGCGGTCCTGCTACGGCCGCTTCCTTATCGGGATTCAGATCGGTTGGCGCTAGTCTTCTGGAATTATCGAGCTGCGAATGTCGAGAACTTTCTCTACTCGAATGCCGATTTCTTTGATCTGCGCGCCGGGACCAAGACTATATTTGAGGACATCGGCGGTGTCGCAGGCTTCCGCGCATTCGTTACACGCGAAGACGGCAGCGCGGAGCAGATCAGCAAGGCGTTGGTTACCACGAAGTTTTTCCGGCTGCTGGGCGCCAAAATCGCATTCGGCCGAGATTTCACCGACGCGGACGGCGTACCGCAACCGGCCGAGCCAGGTGTCCTAATTCCGCCTGGAAGTGTAGCGATTCTCAGCTACGAATACTGGCAGCGGCGCTACGGCGGGAGTAACGCGGTTCTCGGCCAGGAAATGCGATATTCCGGCCAGCGCGGGCCGAGAATCGTTGGTGTCCTGGCGCCTGGGTTCAAGCTGTTTTTCCCACCAGCTGCCAGGACCGACGCTTCGCCCGATGTCTGGGTGGCTAATAACATTGGTTACGATGCTGCCCATCGCAACTTGCTGACGGTCGGAGTCATCGGGCGCCTCAGAAACGGTCTCACGCTCACTCAGGCTCAAGACCAGTTGGACGCGCTGAGGTCGGAAATACGGAAGAGTTCCTTCGATCCTACGGAGCGGCTGCGGCTAAAGCCGATGCAGCGCTACCTGGTTGAGGAGGTGCGGCCAGCTATATTCGCGCTGCTGGGCGCGGCGATCTTTCTCTTATTGATCGCTTGTGCCAACGTAGCGAATCTTCTGTTGGTGCGCGCGTCCCTGCGTGAGCGAGAGCTGGCGGTGCGAGCCGCATTGGGTGGAAGCTGGTGGCGGCTGGTCACGCAAATGCTGGCTGAGGCGGTGCTTCTCTCGTCGCTCGGCACATTAGCGGGCGCGGTCTTTGCATGGCTTGGCATCCGTGGACTCCTGTTGATTGCGCCAGCGAACTTGCCTCGCATCGAGTCCCTTGCAATGGATTGGCGAGTGCTGGCATTTGCGGCGGCGGCCGGTTTGTGCGCGGTATGCATCTTTGGAGTGGCGCCAGCCCTGCGCGCCGCGCGTCCCGACGTAGTCCAAATCCTGCGCGGAGGCGGGCGCACCGCTGGATTGGGAGCCGGTCACTGGTTACGCAACGGGGCCGTAATCGCTGAAGTTGCGCTGTCGTTTGTCCTGTTGGTGGGATCGGGTTTGATGCTGCGTAGCTTCTTTGAATTGCGCCGCGTGAATCCCGGCTATGATCCGCACGGACTGTTGACTTTTTTCACGACGCGCGACTGGCCATTTACGCGACAGAATGGCCGCATAGAGCTGCTGCGCGAAATTCACGCTCGTCTGCGTGCACTGCCAGGCGTTGAGAATGTGAGTGAGGCTCTTGCGCTGCCGCTCGGCGGAGGATTTCGCGCTACGAATTCGGCCACTCGACCGCAAGCAACGACGCTCGCAAGCTCAGAGGGCGCCGATTTCGAGCAGGTCTGGTCCGGCTACTTCGAAACGCTCCGTACTCCGCTCCTAGCGGGGCGCACATTCACAGAGGAGGACAATGCTCTCGGGCGAAACTTGGCCGTAATTGACCAGCTTCTCGCCGCTAGGGCCTTCCCGAATGAATCGGCCGTCAGGAAACGGATCCGCGTGCCGGATCCCGCTAATCCATGGGCCGAGGTGATAGGCATAGTCGCGCATCAGCGGCTTTTTTCCCTTGCCGACCCAGGTCGCGAAACAATTTACTTCTCGGACGGATTCTGGGGAATTGGCGTGTCGCGCTACTGGATGGTTCGAACGGCGGCCGATCCGGCCAAGTACGCTGCGGCGGTTCGGGCTGAGATTGCAAAAGTGGACCGTCAAGTTGTGGTTTCGAAAATGCAGCCGATGGACGCGCTGGTGGATCAAGACCAAGCCGGGACGCGACTCTCGCTTGTACTCATTGGGATTTTCGCGCTTATCGCGGTATTGTTGGCGAGCGTGGGACTGTATGGCGTGCTTGCCACCGTGGTGCGCCAGAGAACCGCGGAGATCGGCGTGAGAATGGCCGTCGGCGCAACTCCGGCCAGCATCTTCAAATTGGTAGTCAGCCAAGGTCTCTATCTCAGCGCCGTGGGCGTCGCAATTGGGCTACTCGCGGCGCTTGGCCTGACACGGTGGATGACCTCGATGCTTATAGAAGTCAAGCCAGCTGATCCATCCACATTCGCTGTTATGACACTGCTATTTCTGCTGGTCGCTGCAGTGGCGTCTTGGGCGCCGGCCGCACGCGCGGCTTCCCTCGACGCGAATACTGCGCTGCGCGAAGAGTAACGCCCCGGCAACCGCAATATCCACGAAAGGACACAATGCGAGAGTTCAAAGGCAAAGTCGCAGTGATTACTGGTGCGGCGAGCGGGATCGGACGTGGGATCGCCGAACGCTGTGTGAGGGAGGGAATGAAAGTTGTCCTGGCCGACATCGATGAGGCTAATCTCACCAAGGCAGAAGCTGAATTGAAAACCCAGGGTGGAACCGTGCTGGGTGTGAAGACGGACGTCTCAAAAAAGAGTGACGTCGAGCTGCTAGCTCGCCAGGCGCTGGATGCATTTGGCCAGGTACACTTGCTGTTCAACAACGCCGGGGTCGGCGCCGGTGGTACGCCCTGGGAGGCTACTTGGAACGATTGGGAGTGGGTGATTGCTGTGACTTTATGGGGCGTGATCCATGGCGTCAAGGTGTTCACGCCGCTCATGCTCGCACAGAATACGGAGTGCCATATCGTCAATACGTCCTCGACCGCCGGGCTTATCGTCGGTGGCGGCTCCGCTCCTTACGCGGCGACCAAGCATGCAGTGGTCGCCCTCTCAGAAAGCCTGTACTTAGCGCTTGAACAACGGAAGGCGCTGGTCAAAGTGTCGGTTCTCTGCCCAGGGCTTGTGCGGACAAATATCGCCGACGCCGAGCGCAACAGGCCCGTGGAGCTGCGCAACGAACCAGTCCCGCTGACCCCGGAAATGCAAGCCGGCCTGGCAGCATTCAAGGCGGCCATCGAGCGAAGCATGCCTCCGCTCGAAGTTGCTGACGTGGTATTCGATGCGATCCAGAAGGAGCAGTTCTATATTCTTCCGCATCCGGAATGGAGGGAAGTGATTAAACTCCGAACGGATAAACTGCTCCGAATGGAAAATCCGCAGAACCCTACAGCAACGGTTGTGAAACTACTTAAGCTCCGCGGGTGACGCGGGACACTAGTGCGTCATCGCGTAGACGATATAGTTCACGCCCACGCGGATCGCCAAACCTGAAAACTTTTCCGGATAGTACGGATCGTCCGCCCACTCCCACGCGTCGCCCAGATCGGAATTATAGGAGATCGCCACCATAATGCGGCCCTTGTCATCGTAGATGCCGCGCCAGTGAGCCCCGGTACCGCCGCTGTTACAAAATTTGCAGCCTTGCCGCAAATGCGCCTCGCCCGGAACCTGGAAGCGATCATCCAGGTCAAAAACAGTGTGGAAGATGGCATCCTTGTCGTCGATATCCACGATGGGGCGATCCGGAAAAACGAAACGGATGCGTTTCTCGAACATCTCCCACTCATAGGTTCCATGGAAATCGTCGGCCATGAAGAAGCCGCCGCGCAGCAGATAGTCGCGCAGCACCTTCGCCTGGCCCTCGGTCAGACCCCATTCGCCCACCTGGACCGCATAAAGCCATGGCCAGTTGTAAACATCGTCGCCATCATCCAGGTTCACGGCCTGTTCGACGGAGCGGACGGATAGACGCGTTAGCCGACGCACCGCTTCTGAAAAGTGACGATCCGCCCGTGGATAATCCTGCGTCCAGAGGGACATTCCAAAATGCCAGTCACCGCCTCGGCCGCGATATCCATCATTGGGACCTGGCGGATACATCAGGCGGGCGAAAGCCCATTCCGCCGGCCGCTGCCAATCCTGCGGCAGATTGAATTCCTCATATTCGATACCAGGGTATTGTTTGAATGGCCGCTGGACGGCATACAGCATCCCAAGAAACAGGAGCCCGCAACCAAACCGCAGCACCAAATTCCGGCAACTCATCAGACAGCGCCTTCTTCCCGAAGGATAACACCAGTGCCGCCAGCTAACAGCAACTGCTAATCTGAAAGCTTCCATGTCTGACCATAAGCTGCAACTAATCCCGCTCGGGGGCCTTGGGGAGTTCGGCATGAACTCCATGGCCATCCGCTACGGCGACGACATCATCGTAGTGGACGCGGGAATGATGTTTCCGGATTCCGAGCTTCTGGGCGTGGATATCGTTACGCCCGACTTCACTTATCTCGAGCAGAACCGCGCCAAGGTTCGGGCGCTGATCCTGACCCACGGTCATGAAGACCACATCGGCGCGGTGCCCTTCCTGTTGAGTGAAATCAATCTGCCTGTCTACAGCACGGCTTTTACGCTCGCGCTGGTGGAACGGCGTCTAGAGGAGCACGGGCTGCTGGACCAGGCCAAACTGCACCGGGTGAAGCCAGGCAACAAAATCGAAATCGGTCCGTTCAGTATCGAGTTCATTCACGTTACACATTCCATTGTCAGCTCGATGGCGCTGGCTATCACCACGCCGCTCGGCGTGATCATCCACACAGGCGATTTCAAAGTGGATCCCACGCCCACCGACAACGAACTGTTTGATCTCCATACGCTAGCCGAATACGGCAAGCGCGGCGTGCTGCTGCTGATGTCGGATTCCACGAACGTCGACCGCCCGGGTTATACGGAAAGCGAACGCGCCGTCCGTCCGCGCCTGGAAGACATCTTCTATCGCGCCGAGCAGCGCCTGGTAATTTCCTGCTTCAGCTCGTCCATTCACCGGCTGCAACAGATTTTGGATGTTTCGGCCGAATACGGGCGGAAGGTCGCGTTCTTGGGCCGGAGCATGCTCAACGTCACCGAGATCGCGCACACTTTGGGATTGCTCCAGGTTCCCGATGGAATCCTGCTGCGGCCACAGGACATCATGCAGACGGAACCAAGCAAAGTTTGCGTGGTCGCTTCCGGAACGCAAGGTGAGCCGATGTCGGCGCTTTCGCGAATTGCGGTGGACAATCATAAGAACCTCTCCGTGCAGCCAGGCGACACGGTTGCGCTGAGCGCGCGCATTATTCCCGGTAATGAAAAGGGCATTTACCGGATGATCAACCATTTCGCCAAGCGCGGAGCGGATGTGATTTACGGCTCCATGAATCCGCCAGTGCATGTATCGGGACACGGCAGCGTGGAAGAACTGAAGCTGGTGTTGAACCTGGTGCGGCCGCGCTATTTCCTGCCGATCCACGGCGAATACCGGCAGATGGCGCGGCATGCATCGCTCGCGGGGCATTTGCGAGGCTTGGGCCTGGAAGACTCGTTCGTGCTGGAGACCGGCGAGACTTTGGAAATTGATAAGCAAGGCGCGCGGCGCGGTGAAAAGGTGCAGGTGGGCCGCGTATGCATCGATTCGGGGACCATCGACGAAGTGGTAGAGGACATTGTGATTCGCGACCGCCGGCACTTATCCGAAGATGGCTTCGTTTTGCCGATTATCGCCATCAACAAACACTCGGGTAAGAGCGAAACGCTGCCTGAGATCGTCAGCCGCGGATTCATGTCGCTGGAGGATGGTTCAGACTTGCTGCAGGAAGCCCGAAAAGTGGTGGCGCGCACGCTGGAATCTTCGAGTCAGGAGGAACGCACCGATTGGGGCGTGATGCAGGAAAAGATCCGAGCCGACTTGAAGCGCTTTTTGAACAAACAAACCCAACGGCGTCCGCTAATCATGCCCGTAATTTTAGAGGTCTAGCGGAGTGCAGGGCTACCTCGAAGACGCCTCCGGATTCAAAGGCCAAGCCGAAAAGGTCTTGATTCCAGCCAGCGAATCGGAGCTCCTGCAGATTTTAGCCCAAGCCTCGGCCAACAGAGTGCCCGTCACCATCTCCGGCGCAGGCACCGGCGTCACCGGCGGACGCGTGGCGCAAAGCGGCTGGGTCATCTCGATGGAAAAATTCCAGCGCGTAGAAATTCACCAAGGCCACGCGACTGTCGGCGCCGGCGTCTCGCTCGAAACTCTGCAAGCAGCCGCCGCGAGAGCGAACCAGTTCTACGCGCCCGATCCAACCGAAAACACTGCCAGCATCGGCGGAAACATCGCGACCGACGCCAGCGGTTCCCGGAGCTTTCGCTATGGCAGCACGCGCAAACATATTCTGTGCCTAAGGGTCGCTTTAATGGATGGCCGCGTTCTCGAAGTCAAGCGCGGCGACCAAGTGGATTTTGGTGTCCCCGAAATCCCGCTTCCCAACACCACCAAGAATACCGCCGGCTATCTCTTGAGTCCCGGCATGGATTGGATCGATCTATTTGCCGGCAGCGAGGGGACGCTTGGCATTGTTGTCGAAGCCGAGTTGAAGATGCTTCCGAAACCTGCCGACGTCCTGGCGGGCGTAGTATTTCTGCCAGATGACCAAGCCGCGCTCAACGCCGTGGAACAATGGCGCGGGCTCGACGGTCTGCGCATGATCGAATACTTCGATCGCAACTCGCTCACGTTTCTTCGCCAACGATTTTCCGAGACTCCAGAGCACGCGGGAGCCGCTCTGTTGATCGAACAGGAAAACGGAGATATCGATTTCTGGGCCGATCACGCACCGGAAGATAGCTGGTTTGCCGCAAGCGACCAGGATCGCGAGCGCTTCCGCCGTTTTCGGCACGCGCTGCCGGAGCTGGTGAACGACACCATGCGCCGCCGCGGTTTCCTGAAGTTGAATACCGATTTCGCCGTGCCGCTAGCCCGCAACGGTGAAATGCTGAACTACTATCACGCCCGCCTCCGCGAGTCCGCGATAGACTACGTGCTCTTCGGCCACATCGGCGACGCGCATCTGCATGTCAACGTCCTGCCGAACTCGGAGGCCGAATTTCAGCTGGCTCAGAAGTTACTTCTCGAATTCGCCAGGCACGCCGTCGAGCTAGGCGGGACAGTCTCGGCCGAACATGGGTTAGGCAAGCGCAAGGCGCATTTGTTGGAGTTGCAGTATACGCGGCAGCAGATCGAATCCATGAAAGCCGTGAAACGGCGCCTGGATCCGGCCTGGCTGCTGAATCAGGGCAACCTCTTCCCGTTGCGATGAAATCCAGCCGACGTGGCGCGGACACTCGTGTCTGCCGCGCCGAGACTTTTCTCGGCGGCTGCTGTAAGGATGCCCCGTTACTTAGAGCCGTCTCCTCCAGGCACTGATCGTGCCAGGGTTTTGGGAATTCTCGAAGAGAAAACAATCGCCGAGACGAGTCTCGGCGCGGCAGACATGAGTGTCTGCGCCACGTTGTGTTAAAGTAAAGTTTCATGGCTGCTCATCACCATCACCATCGGATCACGGGGCGATCGGCGGCATTCTGATCAATTTCTGAACACGAATGACTCACCCGCCGACGTCCAGGCGGGCTTTTTTGTTGGTATCGACGATGGAACTGAATTTCAGCAAGCAAAACGGCCTGGTCACCGCCGTCGTCCAAGACCACCAGACCAACCGCGTCCTGATGGTCGGTTTTATGAATGAAGAGGCATTCCACAAGACTATGAGCAGCGGATTTGTCACCTTCTTTAGCCGTTCGCGCAACAAGCTTTGGATCAAGGGTGAGACCTCCGGACATCGGCTGGTGGTGAAGGAAATCTCAACCGATTGTGATCAAGACGCGCTGCTGATCAAAGTCGAAGCGCTTGGCCCAGGCGTCTGCCACGAAGGCTATCAGAGCTGCTTCTATCGCCGTCTGGACAATGGAAAATGGATGGAATCGGAGGCACGCGCTTATGATCCGGCCGCGGTCTATGGGAGCACGCCGTGAAGCTCAAGCTCGGCATTCCCAAGGGGAGCCTCGAAAACGCCACCATCGATTTGTTTCGGCGCGCAGGTTTCACCATAACCACCAGTTCGCGATCGTATTTTCCCTCCATCGACGATCCCGAGATCGAATGCATGATGATTCGCGCTCAAGAAATGGCGCGCTATATCGAAGACGGCGTTCTGGATGCTGGGCTCACCGGCCGCGATTGGGTGGAAGAAAGTGAAGCGAAAGTTGAATCAGTGGCGGATCTAATCTACGCCAAGCAGAGCTTCGGTAAAGTGCGTTGGGTGCTGGCCGTTCCCGAAACATCGCCGTTTCAGAGCGTGAAGGATTTGGAAGGCAAAATCATCGCTACAGAGTTGGTGGCCACCACTAAGCGTTACCTCAAGGCGAATGGCGTAACGGCAAAAGTGGAGTTCAGTTGGGGCGCTACGGAAGTGAAGCCGCCTGTTTTGGCCGACGCTATCGTGGAAGTCACCGAAACCGGATCGTCCCTGCGCGCAAACAAATTGCGAATTATTGAAACCGTTCTGGAATCCAACACGCAGCTGATCGCCAATGTGGATTCCTGGCGCGATGCTTTGAAGCGGCGCAAGATTGAAGATATTTGTCTGCTGCTGGAAGGCGCCATCAACGCGCTGGGACGCGTGGGGCTTATCCTCAACGTGCGGAAAGAATGTCTGGCCGCGGTTCTCAATATTCTTCCCGCGCTGAAAAACCCTACCATCTCCAATCTCAGCGATCCCGACTGGGTTGCGGTGCACACCATTCTGGATGAAATCACGGTGCGCAATATCATCCCGCGCCTCAAGGAGGCCGGAGGGCAGGGAATCGTAGAGTATCCGTTGAACAAGATTGTGATGTGATCCATGCTGAAAATCGTCAATCTCGATCAAGCCAAGAGTTTCGTCAAGCGCAAAGCAGTACGGCTGGCGGAAGCTGAACAAACGGTCCAGCCCATCCTCGACGCGGTCGAGGAACGGGGCGACGAAGCGGTGCTGGAATTCGCGCGCAAGTTCGATGGCTTCTCCGGCCATGATCTTAAGGTTTCCACAGTGGGCGCCCGCGTCTCGGATGAATTCATGTCGGCGCTCGAAACAGCCGCCAAGAACATTCGGGAATATGCGGAGCTGCAGCTTCCGAAGGAGAGTTGGGTTGAGTTTCCAGACGGACGCCGGTTGGGCCATATCGTAAGGCCGTTGGAATCGATGGGCGCTTACATCCCGGCCGGCCGCTATCCGCTGCCGTCCACTTTGCTGATGACCGTGATTCCCGCCCAAGTGGCTGGCGTCAAAACCATCTGTGTAACATCGCCTCATCCGAGTCCTGAAATTCTTGCAGCCGCGAGATTCCTTGGCATCCCGACTGTTTTCCGTATCGGCGGAGCGCATGGAGTGGCGGCGCTGGCGTTCGGCACGGCGACTGTCCCAAAGGTTGATCGCATTGTGGGCCCTGGAAACATTTACGTCGCCGCTGCTAAGAAGTTGCTGGCCGGCGAGGTCGGCATCGATTTTATCGCCGGACCAACCGAGATCGTGATTATCGCTGAAGATGCCGATCCGCGTCATGTCGCCGCGGATATGCTGGCGCAGGCCGAGCATGACACGGAAGCCTCCTCCATTTTGCTGACAACATCCAAGGAGTTGGCGGAAAAGGTGGCGCTTGAAGTGGAGCGCCAGTCACAAACGCTGGTCACGGCTCCAATCGCGTGCGAGGCGATTCGGAACAACAGCGCTGTCATTCTTTGTCCTTCGATTGACGCGGCGGTGGAAGCATCGAATCGCCTCGCGCCCGAGCATTTGGTGATTTATGACGAAAGCTTGTTGCCGAGAATTCAACACGCAGGCAGCATCTTCGTAGGGCCGAGCAGTCCCGAGGCCGCTGGCGATTACGCTTCGGGTCCGAATCATGTTTTGCCGACATCGGGAGCCGCTCGCATTCGCGGTGGCCTTTCTTCGGCCGACTTCGTCAAAGTGATCTCGGTGCAACAACTCACGCAGGCAGCTTTGCAGAAACTGGCACCGGCCATCACTACTCTCGCTCGCGCCGAGGGTCTGGAAGCGCACGCCCGCTCGGTTGAGGTTCGTCTTGGCGAGTAAAAGAATCGACTTGCCGCCGGGCGTGTTGCAGCCTCGCGAAGCTGTGTTGCGGATGGCGCCGTACAATCCGCCGACGGGAGGACGCGCCGACAAACTGCGCCTCGATTTCAACGAGAATACGGTGGGCGCCTCACCCAAAGTGATCGAGTATCTTCGAGAGCGCTTGAATGAATCGAGCCTCGCCATCTATCCGGAATATGACGAGGTGAAACAGGAGCTGGCGGCTTTCTTCGACGTCGAGACGGACGACTTCACGCTGACCAACGGAACCGACGAAGCCATTCAGGTGTTGATCAACACCTACGTTGACGACGGCGACGAAGTGCTGCTGCTCGGGCCTTCCTATGCCATGTATCGCTTTTACGCCGAGGTTGCGGGTGCTGCCATCCGTGAGATTCCCTATCGTGGAGCGAAGCTGGCGTTTCCGTTGGAAGAGCTCCTGGAAGCCATTCGCCCCACCACGCGCGCCGTTCTGATCGCCAATCCGAATAACCCGACGGGCACTGGGACATCGCGCGCTGGAATTGAGAGGATCCTCGAAAAGGCCAGCGGAGCAGCGGTCTTGATAGATGAAGCCTACTATGAATTCTGCGGCGTCACCGCGCTGCCGCTGCTGAACGATTATCCGAATCTGTTTGTGAGCCGGACATTTTCGAAAGTGTATGGCATGGCAGCCATGCGTCTGGGCTGCCTGTTCTCGCAATCCGGCAACGTGGAGTTTTTGCGCAAGGCGCAGTCGCCGTATAGTGTGAATACGGTGGCTGCGCTCGCCGCGCGAGCTGCCATTCAAGACCAGACCTACATCCAGAAATACGTGATGGAAGTGCTGGCGGCGCGAGAATTGCTCTACGTGGGCCTCGAAAGGCTTGGTATCCCTTATTACGAGAGTCAGGCGAACTTCGTTCTATTTGGAGCTGGGAACCGCGCTATTGAGATACGGGATGAACTGCGCCGCCGGGGCGTGCTGGTGCGCGACCGGAGCTACGAAATTTCGGGATGTGTGCGCGTGACATTGGGAACACGGGAGCAGATCCGGCGCTTTCTCACGGAGCTGGAGGATATTTGGTGAGTAAGTCGCAGGTTCTGGTTTTCGACATGGATGGCGTGCTGGTGGACGTCACCGATTCCTATCGCGAAACCGTGGTCCTGACGGTGGCGCATTTCACCGGGCAAACTATTTCGCGCGATTCGATTCAGGATTACAAGAATCAGGGGGGCTGGAATAACGACTGGGCGCTGTCGCAGAAGATTTGTGCGGACCTGGGTGTCACCGTTTCGTACGGCGATGTCGTAAAGTATTTCAACCACCTGTTTCTGGACCAGGGATTGATTCATCGCGAGCGCTGGCTGCCTCGCAATGGGCTGCTGGATCGGCTGGCGGCGAAATTCGAGCTCGCCATCTTCACTGGCCGAACGCGTCAGGAAGTTGAAATCACTCTCAACCGCGAAGGATTGCTCGAACGGTTTCTGATCGTGACCGCGGATGACGTGGAGCACGAGAAACCCGCTCCTGATGGACTCTGGAAAATCGGGGGCCTGCGTCCCAATCAGAAGCTGCTATACGTCGGCGATACCGTGGACGATGCCCGCTGCGCCCGTGCCGCGAATGTGCCTTTCATTGGGATTGCGGCACCGGCCAGCCCGCGCCGCGAGCAGCTTTTGGATTTGTTCCAGCGCGAGGGTGCCATTCAAGTGCTCGGAGACATCAATGAGATCGGCTAGAGTCGCGCGTGATACCAAGGAGACGCAGATTCGCGGGTCTTTGAAACTCGACGGCCACGGAAAATACGAAATTTCCACCGGCATTCGATTTTTCGACCATATGCTGGAGCTTTTCGCCAAACACGGCGGCTTTGATTTGAAATTGAAGGCCTCGGGTGATCTGGATGTGGATCAGCATCACACGGTAGAAGACGTCGGCATCGTCCTCGGGCAGCTTGTTTCGAAGGCGTTGGGCAACCGTAAGGGTATCAATCGTGCCGGCTACTTCGTGATGACCATGGACGAAACGCTCGCGGTGGTTGCACTCGACTTGGGCGGCCGACCGGCACTGGTCTACGACGATAAAGTGAAAGTCCGGCTGGTGGGCGATCTTCAGACTGAGTTGGTGGAGGATTTCTTCGGCGGATTTGTGAACCACGCCGGCGCGAATCTCCACGTGAAGGTTCTGTACGGGCGATCCAGCCACCACAAAATCGAAGCAGTGTTCAAATGTTTCGCGCGTGCTTTGCGCTACGCTTGTTCGCGCGATCAGCGGCTGAAGGATCAGCTTCCATCCACCAAGGGGTTGTTGTGATTACTATTCTCGACTACGGCGCCGGGAATCTACGATCGGTGCAGAACACGCTGGCCGAGATCGGCGCCGAATATGAGTTGGTCCGGGATGCCGCCGGGCTTGAGCGCGCCACCAAGATCATTCTGCCGGGTGTGGGTCACTTTGGCCAGATGATGCGCGCGTTTGATGCTATGCGAGTGCGCGAAGCGTTGCTCGATCGCATCCGCGCCGGTGTCCCGTTTCTCGGGATCTGTCTTGGCCTGCAAGCGCTGTTTCAATCGAGCGAAGAAGCGCCCGAAGAACGCGGCCTGGGATTGTTCGAGGGAACTATTCGCCGCTTTCCCACCACCGCGCGCGTCCCTCACATGGGCTGGAATCAGATTGCTCCGAGAGCGGGTTCGAAGCTGGTAGGTGGAATGACTCCGTACTTGTACTTTGCTCACAGCTACTATGCGCCGCTCGATGACGCGACTGCGGCGACATGCAACTACGGCCTGGATTATACGGCTGTGCTCGAATCCGGCAATATTTTCGGCGTTCAATTTCATCCTGAGAAGTCAGGGCCGCTGGGAATCCGGATCGTGCGCAATTTCATTGAGCTGTAAACGATGTTGGCGAAGCGCATCATTCCCTGTCTGGATGTCACAGGTGGCCGCGTAGTGAAAGGCGTCCATTTTGTGGGACTGCGCGATGCGGGAGATCCTGTAGAGTTGGCCGAGCGCTACAACGCACAAGGCGCCGATGAACTGGTTTTCCTGGATATCACGGCTTCAAGCGACGGCCGCGACATCATGGCCGATCTGGTGGCGCGAACGGCACGAAGAGTTTTCATTCCGTTAACCGTGGGAGGCGGCATAAGATCGGTTGCGGATGCGCGGAAAATCCTGATGTCTGGAGCGGACAAGGTGAGCATTAATACCGCCGCGGTGCGCCGTCCGGAGTTGATCACGGAATTAAGCGAAGAGTTCGGCGCTCAAGCCGTGGTGCTGGCGATCGACGCGCGGCGAAATCCTGTCGGAAGTTGGAATGTCTTCACGCGCGGAGGCCGTGACGATGAAGGGATCGACGCCATTCGGTGGGCTATCGAAGGCGAAGCACGCGGCGCGGGCGAGATTTTGCTTACGTCGATGGATACCGACGGCGTGCAAGGCGGGTTCGATTGCGATCTGACACGCACGGTGTCGCGCGCCACGCATATCCCGGTGATCGCATCCGGCGGGGCAGGGAAGCCGGATGATTTCGTGCGCGTTTTGACAGAGGGTGAAGCGGACGCCGCGCTAGCCGCTTCGGTATTTCACTATGGAACTTACACTGTCGGTGAACTCAAGAGATTTCTTGAAGAATGCGGCGTTCCGGTAAGGCCGCCGCTGTGATTGTTCCATGCATTGATCTGATGGGCGGCAAGGTGGTGCAGCTTGTGCAGGGCCGCGAGAAGGCTCTGGAAGGCGGCACGCCTCTTGAGATGCTTGAGCGATTCGCGGCATTTCCCGAGATTCAGGTGATCGATCTGGATGCCGCGATGGGCAAGGGATCGAACGACGATCTTGTGGAATTGATCGCGTCGCGAGCCACGGCGCGCGTTGGCGGTGGCGTTCGTTCTCCCGAACGGGCGCGTATGCTGATTGAGCAGGGCGCGCATCGAGTGATCGTGGGGACGGCTGCCTTCCAGTGCGAACTGCTCCAAGAGATCGCGGATGCGGTGGGACCGGAACGTCTGATCATCGCGCTCGATTCCAAAGCCGGAAAAGTGGTGGTGAAGGGCTGGCAAGAGGCAACGGAGTTTTCAGCCGAACAGGTGATTCATCAATTGGAGCCGTACTGCTCGGGATTTTTGTGCACCTATGTGGACAAAGAGGGCCTCATGCAGGGCACGGATCTCGATTGGTTTCGGCGGTTGCGCGCGGCTACGACGCATGAGCTGACGGCCGCGGGCGGCATTACGACGCTAGAAGAGATTCGAGAACTGCAGAATTTGGGAATTCACGCCGCGCTGGGCATGGCGATTTATACGGGCCGCTTGAGCCTGGATGAGTTGGCTTAAAAACGGGGACACCTGCACCTGTCCACGGTGAGCTTCCAGCGTGCAGTTGCGAGCGGCTGCATTGGGGACAGGTGCAGGTGTCCCCGTTTTTAAGCTAATTCACTTGGATGCTCAATCCAATAATCCGGCTCCCACCGCGCCATGTCCTCGCGCTTGCCATAGCCCCACAACACCGCGCAGGTCTTGACACCGGCGCGGCGTCCTGCTTCCATATCTGCCGGCGAGTCGCCCACTAGCAGACAGTCCTCAGCCTTGGCGCCCAGCGCCTTTAGCGACGCGAATATCACATCCGGTTCGGGCTTGGCGGCGAATCCGTCGGTGCCCTGGACGTGATCGAAGTAGGGCAGTAGGCCGAAAATCTCAAGCACGGAGCGCGTGGTGGGAGTCCCTTTGGTGGTGGCTGTGGACTTGCGTCCGGGCAGCGCCGCCAGCACTTCCGCGATGCCGGGATAGGCGCGCGTCGAACAGTGATGGCGAGCTAAGTAAATGCGCCGGTAATCGGCGATCATCAGGTCCACCTGGTCCCGAGTCAACTCCGGCAGCAGATCCTGGAACAGGTCCAGCAGATGGCGCCCAATGTAGAAGCGGAGGAATTTGTCAGTTACGTTGTTCTGGCGTGTGGTGGAAAGGACTAGCTGTATCGCCGCGCAGATGTCGGCGGCCGAGTCTAGCAGCGTGCCGTCGACATCGAACAAATAGACTGGAAAATGCCTCAAGCAGGCTGGGGCCGCTCGCCGCCGAGCAATCCTGTAACGGGCTTGCCGCCTTCCGGCCGGATCACCTGCTGCTTGTCGCCGCCACCTTCCGGTGGTTTGGTCTTAGTGTAAGCAGCCAGAGTTCCGCCCTCGATGAGCAACCGCACTTCGGCGCCATCCAGAACTTCGCGCTCGAGCAACGCTTCGGCGATCCGCGCCAGGGCGTCGCCTTTTTCGACGATGATGCCCTGCGCACGGTCATAGCCGGCGTCCACCAGCTTGCGGACCTGCTTGTCGATCTCAATAGCGGTGGCTTCGCTGTAGTCGCGATGCTGGGCGATTTCACGGCCCAGGAAGATCTGCTCTTCCTTCTTGCCGTAGCTCATGGGGCCAAGCTCGCTCATGCCCCATTCGCACACCATCTTGCGCGCCATTTCGGTGGCCCGCTCGATGTCGTTGCCGGCGCCGGTGGTGATATGGTGCATGAATTTTTCTTCGGCGATGCGGCCGGCCATCAGGATGGCAAGCTGCGCTTCCAGATATTCCTTGTTGTAGGAATGCTTGTCGTCGATCGGAAGCTGCATAGTCAAGCCCAGCGCCATGCCGCGCGGGATGATGGTGACTTTGTGCAGCGGATCAGCTTCCGGAATAAGTGCCGCAACCAGAGCATGGCCGGCTTCGTGATAGGCGGTGTTGCGTTTTTCCTCGTCGCTGATGATGAGCGATTTTCGTTCCACGCCCATAATCACTTTATCTTTAGCCAGTTCGAAATCGAACTGCGTAACCACCTTGCGATTCTGCCGGGCGGCCACCAGCGCGGCTTCGTTCACCAGGTTCGCAAGATCGGCTCCGGCAAAACCCGGCGTGCCGCGGGCGACCACGGACAGCTCGACGTCGTCCGAGAGCGGAACTTTCTTGGTATGAACCCGCAGGATCATCTCGCGGCCTTTGACGTCGGGACGGCCCACCACTACGCGGCGGTCAAAGCGGCCTGGCCGCAGCAATGCCGGATCCAGAACGTCGGGGCGGTTGGTGGCCGCGACCAAAATCACGCCTTCGTTGGATTCGAATCCGTCCATTTCCACCAGCAATTGGTTCAAAGTCTGCTCGCGCTCGTCATGTCCACCGCCCAGGCCCGCGCCACGATGCCGGCCCACGGCGTCGATTTCATCAATGAAGATGATGCAGGGCGCGTTCTTCTTGCCTTGTTCGAACAAGTCGCGCACGCGGCTGGCGCCTACGCCTACGAACATCTCGACGAAATCCGAACCGGAGATCGAAAAGAAGGGAACATTCGCTTCACCGGCGATTGCGCGTGCCAGCAGCGTCTTGCCGGTTCCGGGAGGGCCGATCAACAGCACGCCCTTCGGAATCCTGCCGCCCAGCTTCTGAAATTTTTGAGGCTCGCGCAGGAATTCGATGATTTCCTGCAGCTCTTCCTTGGCTTCTTCTACGCCGGCGACGTCCTTGAAAGTGACCTTCTTCTGCTGAGAAGAATGCAGGCGGGCGCGGCTCTTGCCGAAACTAAGCGCCTTGTTGCCGCCGCTCTGCATCTGCCGCATCATGAAGATCCAGAAAGCCAGTAACAGCACAAACGGAATAGCGTTGATCAGGATGGAGACCCAGCCGCTGCCGCTTTCCGGTTTGTAGTGGATGTCCACACCCTTGTCGTACATAATCTCGTCCAGATTCTGGTGAACTGCCGGGATGTTCGACTTCAGTTGCTGGTTGTCGTCTTTGTAGGTCCCCTGGAGCTCGGTCCCAGTAATAGTGACGGTCTTGATCTTGCCGGCCTTCACGTCGTTCAATAGCTGCGTGTAGGAGAGTTGGGCCTGCTGCTGTGACTTGTTGTTGTGGACCACGGTCCAGAACAGCACCACCACCATAATGATCACCACCCAGAAGATGGCGGTCTTGATATTCGAATTGTTCATTCCTTCTCCCTACACGGCTGCGTCGGAAGCCGCCCTACTCTATTAGACGTTACAACCTGCTTGGCCGATTGCCGTTTTCCGAGGAAACTTCCACCCGAAGGACGACTCGCGTAGACGGTCCGGCTGCGAATTCAGCGGCCGCTCCGAACCGAAGGGTCCACACAATGGTCCCATTATAAGTGATAATCGGCCAGTCCCCGCGTTCCCACAAGGGGATACGGGCCTCCTGGAACAAAAACTTGAGTTTTTGATGTTTGGATTGTCCTCGCGGTCTATACTGGTCACCAGGTCTCCAGTTACGCAGTTCCAGGCTGGGGAGTGCGCCGTCCCCAGGACTGAAGCGCTGCCAGTCCAGTTCATTCACTACTGTAACACAAGGCTGCGCGGTCCCTGTTTTCTCTATAACTTGCAATGTAATACGGCCTCCAGCGCCTGGGAGTTCCACCGATCCCGGGGCGTGGATCGCGAACTCGAAATCGCGCACCACGCTCGAACTCGCCGCTGCCACCCGGATCCAGTCGAAGGACCGAAATACATCCAGGCCGGGCAATTGAACGCGGTCGTGCCCATCCTCGGATCGAGCCATTTCGAGGATGCGCTCCACGTGAGGGAAATCGATTTGGCGTAGGTCGCCTTTCGCGCCTTGGATGGCTCGGCGGATTAGGCGGCGGGCCACTGCTAGGGGCGCTCCCGCCAGTTGGGACGCTGCTAGGGTCTGGGGAACTCGCTGCTGGTGGCTGGTGGCTGGTGGCTGGTGGTGAGGCAGCGTGGTCTGCCAATAGAGTTCTTCGTCTCTGGCCACTGTCGCCATGTTGGATAGAGTTTCGTCCAGATTTGGGTTGAAGGTTTCGCGCAGCCGCGGGAGGATTTCGTGGCGGAGACGGTTGCGGGCGTAGTCACGGCTTTGATTGGACGCGTCCTCGCGCCACGGGATATTTCGCTCGCGCAGCCACGCTTCGATTTCGGCGCGATCGAGTTCGAGCAACGGCCGCACCAGGCCCTCCTTGGTCACCGGAAGAATGCCGGCGAGTCCGGCTAGCCCGGAGCCGCGCAGGATTCGATACAGCACCGTCTCGGCTTGATCGCTGCGGGTGTGACCCGTGGCGATTCGATTTACTCTACCGTCGGCGATCAGTTCTTCGAAAAATGCATGGCGAACGCGTCGCGCGGCTTGCTCCTGATTGTCGTGGATGGCCGGCACGTTCGCGCTGTGCAAATCAAATGGCAGCGCCAAGCTGTGAGCTAGATCTTTGACAAACTCGGCGTCTTCGATGGACGCCGATCCGCGCATCCCGTGCTCGACATGGACCACGCTCAGTTGGAGATCCCACTGCGGGGCCAGTTCGCGCAAGGCATTTAGCAAGAACACCGAATCCGCGCCGCCGGAGACGGCAATGCCCACGCGGCTCGAAGGCTGGAGCATTTGGTAACGCGTAATGAATTGTGCAATGCGATCGAGCATGCGCCTGACACCACCCGCCTGATACAACCATTGTGGCGCAGGTTGCCGCTATTCGATGAACACGGGTGTAACGGACACATCCAGTGCGATGCGCCCGTTCGCCACTTTCACCGGGATGTTCTGTCCCTTAGCATCGAGGGCGGCCGCGCCGCGCGACGTCCACTCGAAATCGAACGGCGTTGCGGGATTGCCTTCGCCCGAAAATATGTCGCGCTTTTCCCAGACCACGAGGAGCGGATTCCGTCCCTGCCGGCTCACTTCGAATAAGAAGATCCCTGGACGGCCGGGAACATCGTGTCGAGTAACTGTTTCGACGCCCGCCAGCGCCTTCGCCATGCGCTGGTACACATCGGCGATCGGATATCGCTTCTTCAGCTCGCCGTCCTGATAGTCCATCACTGCTGTCTTGCCGTACATCAGGTTCATCACGTCATCGCGGTTCGGCGTATCGACGTGCAACGACCAATACAGCGTCTTCTTCACGCCCGCTGACAACGCCACCACATTCCGCATCACCAAGTCGCGCGCTTGTATCCGTTCAAACTTGGCTTGCAATTGAGGCGAGCATCCCTGCATGAACATCTGCGTTTGCGGAGGCAACTGATCCATATTGCGATAGAGCTCGGCGACTCCATTTTGCCCCGCATCGGCCGCCGCGGGATCGCCGTTGGCATGGCCTGCCGCTATGGCCTGCAGCCATTTCACTACCAGCGGCGCATACCTGAGGTTGGGCATAAACTCGTAGAATCCAGGACCGCCGTATTCGGTCGCGATGATCGGCTTCTCGTAGCCGAACGATTTCATACGGCCTCGGATATAGTCAACTCGCCCCGGAATGGTGTATGGATCGGCATAGAGGCGCAGATCGAAGACGTCGAATGCGTCCGAGGCGTCGCGCATCACATTGTCGAAAAACTCGAGGCCTTTCTCCTGGCCGGGTATGGGATGCGTGCCGGGCGGATTGAATAAGCCATCGTAGCCGCCGGCGACAACCACGGCCGAGGGGTCCGCATCTTTCACGGCTTTGTGAAACAACTTCAGCTCCGCGATGAACTCTTGATTCGTGCCGGCCCAATAAATCGGACTATTCGGTTCAGAATCATTCTGCCAATAGCGGACGCGGCCCTTCGCATGCGTGACCACGGCATGCACGAATCGGTAATAATCGTCGGGATTCTTCGCGGGAGAGGGAGGCAGCATCGTTCCTGGTTTTTGTACGGCCCAAGTGGACGTTGAAAACAACGAAACCAATCCCTCTTCGGGCGAATTCAATTGATTCGTGAAAGCGTCCAATGCATCCCACTGGAAGCGGCCCTTTTCGGGCTCGATCTGATTCCAGAAGAGGTACACCTTGGTGAATCCGCCGCCCATGCCACGCACCAGCGGCATGAACGTTTCCGCTTTTGTGCCGGAATAGCCGTAGAGAAATCCCCAGGCGATGCCAAGTGGAGCAAGTGCTTTCGCCTGCGAGTTCTTTGGAATGGGCTGGCCCATGGCACTACACATTGATAGACCTAGAACCAGCCCAATGCCGGCAATTGCCGACAGCTTCGACATGATCGTAGAATCCTCTGACACCAGCATGGACTCGGAGCGCTGGTAGTATCGATCACATTTCGGCGAACGTCGGCGATTTGTCGGCGAATGGCGGAGCTAGGTCAAGCGTTCTTCATATCGCCTGAGCACTTCTCGAACCGCTTCGCTCGCTTCCAGACCGTCGGTGAGCTTCGGCGGCTTGGCGCCGGCATCGATCAGTGCCTCAACCGTTGCCGCGTAGTCGCCCGTATCCCGATGCCAGCTATTTTCCGAACCGTGCAGCGCGGACCCCAACGCCGGGATTTTATGTTCGCCATCCTGCAGCTCTACATTCGGGCCATACCGCAGAACTTCTCGCACCATCTCCGCGTTTCCGTGCCAAGCGGCCCACTGCAGCGCGGTCAAACCGTACTCGCCTCTTGCGTCCACCGGCCATCCGGCCTTCAGCATCAGACGGACGGCGTCGATATTGTTGTTTTGCGCGGCATCGGGAAGCTGGCGCCGTTCATCGTCCGAGAGCCTCTCAATCAAATTGGGACGTTTGGCCAACAGTGCATCGAAGATACGTTCATCGCCCAGTTCAAAGGCCTGTGACAGTTTCACATCCTCCGGGCTGTGCTCCATCAGGAATTGAAAAACGTCTGCATGGCCGAAGTCCCGGGCCACCAGGTGCGGGGTTCTATTTGGCCCAAAGATTGGTATGTAGACGGTGCCGGCGCTGCGCGGATCTTTCTTCGGGAAAAAAGTTTCGGAAACCCGCATTCGGATGCACGCCGGATCGGTCTCAAGGTGCCGGCGGACTAGAGGCAAGTCTCCCAGAGCGGCCGCCATCAGGATGTCAGTCTGGCAACCACGAGCGACCAGATGGCGCGCGGTGTCTTGGCGGTCACGCGGATAATACCGTGCTTGCACCACACGCAGCATGTGTTGCGCCGGCGTGGATTCGTGTTCAGTGTCGCGCGCGTCGATGTCCGCGCCATGTTCCAGCAGATACTGCGCGATCTCTACAGTGGAGGCGAAATGCAGCGGGGTTTGGCCATGCGCGCCGCGAACGCCGACAACTTCGGAGTCCGCAGCTACAAATTCCTGTAGCTTATCGAGCATTCCCAGACGCGAGGCCGAGTGCGCATCCAGCGCCGCGCCACGCTCCATCAGAAATGCGGCCATGTCGGGCGAGCATTCATCGAGCGCGCCGATGCCTCCTGCCCACCAGTGGCTTCGAGCATTGATATCGGCGCCGGCGTGGAGCAGCACATCAATGATCTTGCGGTCGCTGTACTGCACGGCTGCAAGCAGAGCTTGCATGCCAGCGCCGTAACTGGCTAGCGGCAGGTTGATTTGCGCTTTCAACTCGGGATGGCTTAGGAGTAACCGGGCGGTTTTCTCCGCGTCCTGGGCGCGGATCGCCGCGGTCAGCATCTCCGCGGGTTGCAGCACGCGCGCCACGGATTCCACGTGCTCCTTCAGCTTCGGCCAACTTTGAAAGCCGTGATCGCGGGCGATTACATATTGTGCGTCGGCGAGTTTCAAACTCGCGGGCGCTGAAAATGATACGAGAGAATGGAAAAGCTCAAGCGCCGCGGTGTCACCCTGGTGGACACGGCGGAGCAGTTCTTTGGCCTGTTCCCTAAGATGTTCGAGGTTTGGTTTTACGGGTAATTGACGGGACATCAGTCCTCCTTCTTAGTCGCCCGGTGTCCGCTCTGACGGGCAGAAGTGAGGTCGATGTTCAGTCCAACCTAACGAGCCAGGTGGGATCGTCCCTTTCCGCGGACGGGATGCATCCTGGATTGCAGATCCAACATAACACATTTGTTGGTGGCAGGAGAATGCTGAGCCCAGGCGCTTAAGCCGGGGGACCATTGGAGTAGGAAATAATTCAAGGACGTACTAAGCGGAAATGCCGGTATGTCCAGCTTTCAGCGCCTGCCACACTGGGGCATGACCTCGTGGGCCGCGAATCTGTCAGTAGTCATAGGTCTACTGGGGCTCTTCGGATTCGTGGTGTTCAACACGCTCAGAATCAATCGCAACCGCAGAAGCCGACTCCGTAACCGCCGAATCACCGCCCGACTTCTAAACTGGAAGTAACGCCCGGTTCCACGAACCGAATAACTGAATAACGGATCAACCGAACAACGGATCAACCGAACAACGGTTCTTACTGCGGCGGCAACGTTCCGGGCACGAAGAAGCTGCTCCATTGCGGGGTATGACCGCGGCCGCCAGGTATGGCGCGCATGACGTGGAACGCCACGGCATCGCCAACTTTGAGTGAACTCTGGATCTTGAGCACGTCTTCCACTGTGCTCACCGGCTTGCGATTGATGGCCAGGATGACATCTTTCTCGAACAGACCGATGTCTTCGGCGAATGATCCGGGATCCACGCTCCGAATCACCAGGCCGCCTTTACCTTCGAGACCCATGGCGCTGCGCTCGGCGTCGGTAAGGGCGTGCAGCTTCATACCGAACTTGTATTGCTGCTGCGCGGTGTCGGGCTTGGCGGGATCCTCAGGATCCGGCCGCGTATCCTCGAAACGTGGATCGTCCTTCAAGACGTCGGCCCAAACTTCGGCCCGATCCATAATCGTGACTTTGAAATCCATGGTCTTGCCGTCGCGATCCACGGTCAGGGTGACTGGCGTTCCGATGGGTGTATCGGCAACGCGCGCTACCAGATCGTCACCGTCTTTCACTGGAGAGCCATTCATGGCGGTAATGATATCTTCCACCTTGATCCCGGCTTTATCGGCTGGGCCGCCCTTCTTGACCACATTGACCAGCACCCCTGGCTTTGAGCCGAGTGCGCGGAACAGTTCCGGTTTATTGTCGGCCTTTTGCCATTGCACCCCGATGGACCCGCGCGTTACGCGGCCCGTTCGGATCACATCGTTATAAACGCGCGCCACCATATTGATGGGCAGCGCGAATCCGATGCCCTGATAGCCGCCGCTCTGCGTCGCGATCATGGTATTCACGCCGATCACTTCACCGCGAATATTGAGCAGCGGACCGCCGCTGTTTCCAGGATTGATGGCCGCATCGGTCTGAATGAAACGCTGGAGCTGCAGCGCACCGCCGATATCGCGGCCCAGCGCGCTAACGATACCTGCCGTCACGGAGGCGTCGAGGCCGAATGGAGAACCAATCGCCACGGCCCAGTCGCCCACTTGCACCGCGTCCGAATTGCCGATGGTCACCGGCACCAGCGGAGTTCGGGGATCGATCTTGATAACCGCTAAATCGGTCTCCGGATCGTAGCCGATCACTCTGGCACGAT
>Ga0187859_10000554_pt1 | contig 24968 bp, 26 predicted proteins | sample June2016WEW_10_1_2_FD_133019 | JGI IMG/M metagenome (GOLD analysis project Ga0187859, IMG submission 133019) | Peatland microbial communities from SPRUCE experiment site at the Marcell Experimental Forest, Minnesota, USA - June2016WEW_10_10 | ecosystem: Environmental > Terrestrial > Soil >...
ATTATCAACCACAGGATAAAGCAGGGTTGAAGGCTTCAGAATGCTCACTGATTCCGGGTACTTCAGGACTCTTTCCGCCTTAAACGGCTCAACCAAGCCTCTTCTTCCAAGGTTCCCAACGTGGGAAAAATACCCGCCCAGAATTGGCCCTACAAGAAGAGTGAACATTACTGTCCAATACGCGCCATCTGAATGCAACCCCATGAACCAATTCGCAAGTAAGAGCGCGCCGAAAATTCCGTAGAACAGCACCACCAAACGCCGGCGATTTACGCGCGGAGCCATGTTGATGTGCTGCCCGAAGAGAACAAGCTCGCTCTTCATCCCTCCCCCTCCATATCCGGCTCCGTCCACAACAGGATCGCCTGCGGCAGCGTAAGGGACACGACGATCAGAGCCATCACCAGACCATAGAGAAGCATATTGGCAGGAATCAAACCGATGGCTGGCGGGTTCGGCTCCAAGAGTGCCCAGATGCAAAGAAACCAAAGCAGAAAGAGCCCGGCAATCAGCGCTCTGTATGCCTGGTAATGGACGCGGTCGCGCTGCTGTAGTTCACGCTCGTCGTTGCGTAAATCGCTCGCGCTCGCCTCGCGAATCGGTCGAAGCCCCCATCGCAGGAGCCGCACGGCAGGCGCGGGCATTCGAAATGTCGGCCGATTGATGAAAGGCCTGATCAAGCCGCCGAACCCAATACCGCCGAAAAAGATGCTGTTAGCTAGGCTAGCGGCACAAAACAGAAAGACCATGCTCTGGCCTTTCCAGTGGTCGAAATACCAGAAGCCAGTCATCAGGGCGGTTAAGCCGGTATAGACCAGCACCACCAGCCAGCGACGCCGACGGCGAGAGGACATGTCAACTGCTCTGCCAAAGAGAAAAAACTCTGCTTTCATCCAGATTCCTCCGCTCCAACTCGGACTTTAGCGCGGCTTTATCCTTGACTGCCCCATACATCTACCCACTCATAGGCTGAAACCGCAGCTTTGCGAAAAACGCCCGCACCGGCAGGCCCAAGTACCCCCCGGTCAGCGCCCGCCGCGCCATATCCACCCGCGTGCCCATCAACACAAGTTCAGCCCTCATGGCAGTTCCTCCACGTCGGGCATAAACCAGAGAACGATGGAGTCCGGAAGCGTCAGAGCCGCGAACAACAAAATGGCAGCAAAGCCGAAGAGAAAGTTATCGTTGATCCACGGATGCCGAACGGCCAATACCGGCCATGCCCGTTCGTGAATCTGGGTCTGCCGTTGCTGAAAGATCAGAATCCAAATCCATAAAATCCCCAGGTTGAGTATGTGGTAACTCCAGAAATGTGCCTGGTTGCGCCAGCGCAATTCCCGTTCATCCGGCATATCGCGCAAATCCGCATCCTCTGGAAACAGAAATCTCCCGATCCACGATTTGGGTGGGGCCTTGATCCTCCACAGAATCCTCTTGCTTCGGTACCGTCCCGTCAGTCGGGCAAAAATAAGCGCGGGCACTCCCATCAGAAACGGGATCCAAATCATCGTTGAGAAGCCCCATTGATCGACGAACCACGAGGCCGCCAGATACGCGACGAATCCAGCGTGGATCAGAGCAACCAGCCAACGACGCCGCGCGCGGGAAGCAAAGTTTGTGTGCATACCAAACAACTCAAGTTCAGCCCTCATTGCGGCTCCTCCATATCCGGCTCACTCCACAGATAAACGGCGTTCGGCAGATTCAAGATCACGAAGAAGACAAACCAGATGAGAAGTTCGCGAGAAACACGCGAGCGAGGCATCCATCCGAAGTAGTGGATGGAAAGGAAGAGCAAGCACCCCAGTAACAGGAACCCGTATGCCACTCGGGTTGATTTGCCCAATTGGCGTTCTTCCCGTTCGTCGGTTGCGGGGTTCCTCTTCAGCTCTGCGCGAAATGCGGCGTCAAACAGCGTTCGTATGCCCGCTGAGAATTTCGCTGGATCGGGCCTCGGCACCCACACGAACCACCCAAGTGAGTTCATCGCGAAAAACGCAAAGAAGAAGCTGTATCCAAACAGAAACGATTGCGGCCAACCACCATGCGTGTTCAGCAGGAAGGCCGCCAAAGCAAACAGCAGCGCAACAGCGAGCCACCACCCCGTCACCAGCCAGCGCCGGTGAACGCGCCGGTTCAGACGTATTCCAAGAAAACTTTGCCTGTAGATCACGGCTGTTTGTCCCCCTCGCCGCTTCTCATCCCATACACCTGCTGGCTCAACGGCTGAAACGGCTGCCGCGAGAAAATCGCCTCCACCGGCAACCCGAAATACTCCCCCAGCGCCAGCGCCAGCTTCAAACTCGGCGAGTAGTCCCCGCGCTCCAGAAACCCAATCGTCTGGTAGTTCACATCCATCGCGTCGGCTAGGTCTTGACGGCTGATCCCACGCTCGGCCCGCAACACCGCAATGCGGTTATACAAACCGCTCTCACCGGAACCCTTCTGGTTCTGAGGATTCATTTACGAAACTAATTGTTATGTAATTCAAACATTATGTCAAGATATAAAACAACTATGGCCGCACAACCCCCGCACTAAAACTCAACCTCTAATCGGTAGACCCGGCGAATCTCTATTCCACTTCCAGGACCACCGTCGACGACGTCGTGTAGTATCGTTTGGAATCCAACGGAAAGAACGTCGTGGTGAGTGTGCACGTTCCCCGCGGAGGAACGTATCCGGCGGCCGGGGTGAAGACAAACGTTCCCAGCACATCCGAAAACGCGTCCAGTTCCCTTCTCGTCAAGGGCTGTCCCTGTTTGATCGGAGCAGGATCGACCCATGTCCCAACGGGCATCCGTTGCAACAGCGGCAATACCTGCTCCAGCTCCTGCTCCCGTTCTCTCCTGGCCGCCAAGGTTTTTGGCGAAACCTCGCCTTCCTTCAGCGGCTTCAGCTCGCGCGGTCCGGGGTCCCTGATGGGACGCGGCGGCAAGTGAACCACAGGTGCCGATACTCCACTCCCGCCAAATTTGGGAACCTCAGTTTTCGATGGGCTTTGCACCGGGCCAGGCGCAGTGGGTGCCGGTGTTGCTGGATGCGCGGCTTTGGAGGCATTACTTGCGAGCGTTTGACCCCAAACCCGGCTCCCAGCTGCAGCCAGAGCCATCAGGGCAATTGCGACAATCAAACGGTTCGCCATAGTCCACTGTTCCTTCCGGCAATACGCTTAATTGATCCCTTAGACAAGTTCGGAGAGAATTCGTCTCCTAAATTCTCGCACCAAAGCTAGTGCGAACCTCCCGCGAGCGACTGCCGCATCGCAAGGTGCCGAGCGTCAACCCCACCGCAGAGTCCCGAGGATGCCCCATCTGAACCCGCAAAAGAACCACCCGACGCCCGCCCTCGGCGTTACTTCAGCAGAACATCCGCTGGCTTTCGATCCGGTGAGACCAGCAGCTCATCAAGGAAGTTGGGGTCAAAATATGCGTTCCAGGGCAGAAGCCGGTGGTAGGCGCTGAGAAAATCAGCCACAATTCTGGACCCATAACATTTGGCGCCGACAAATCCTTTCCTGCGCAACCCTTCCAAGTCGAGGAACCTTTGCCCTTGAACTACGATGGGACCATTGCTCAGAATCTTCCAGTATCCGCGATCCAGCAGGTCCCGCGTCACAAAGAGCACTGCAATTAGATTAGGCTCCGTAATCGGGACGAGGCTATCCGGACTGGTTTCAAAACGCCGCGAAGAGAATGCGCACACGGCGCTGTCAAGGGCGTGCAGTTCATAGCCGAGGACCTGGCCTTGGCCAAAGGTGCCATCCTCGAGGGGGACAAGGAAGTTGTCGCCGGCCTTCCATGCAATTCTTTTTCTTCCCATCGCTTACTCCATTCTAGGGAACGCAGGAACCACAATTGCTGGACACACCGCGGGTGGTTATTCGCCCAGCGCAAACTTCCGCGCCGCCTCCAGCAGCTTGGCCACCGATTCCTTCGAGCAGCTCTCCGTATAAATCCGCAGCAGCGGCTCAGTCCCGCTGGCCCGCAGCAGCAGCCATGTCTCCGCGGCCTTTGACTTGGTATACGATTCCGGGTTGTCCAGGTAGAACTTCACTCCGTCCAGATTCTCCTGGCAATGGATCGCCATGTCCGCAAAGACCGTATCGCCCGGTTCCAGCGCTTTGGCCCGCGCAATGGCCGCGTTCTTCAAATCGTCCGCGATATGCAGGTCGATACGCCCGTACTGGTGCTCGCCGTACTCTTCCTGCAGATCGGCCACCAACTGCCCCAGCGTCTTGCCTTCTTCCGCCATCACGTTGGCCAGAAGCAGAGCATTTAGCAACCCATCCCGTTCCGGCAAATGCCGCTGAAACCCGATCCCGCCTGACTCCTCGCCGCCCATCAGGATCTCCCGTTCCAGCATCAGGTCGCACACATATTTGAATCCGATTCCGTGCTCAATCAACTCCCGCCCATGCTTCTGGCAAATGCGATCCAGCATCTTGGTCGTATTGAATGCCCTGGTCACCGCGCCCGGCCAATGCTTGCGCCGCAAAACCCAGCTCAGAAGCACGGAGAAGATCTTGTGCGGATCAACGAACTCGCCGTTCTCATCCGTCGCGCCAATCCGGTCCGCGTCTCCATCGGTACACAGCCCTGCCTCGCATTTGTTGGCCACCACAGCCTCACCCAATGCTCGGATATGCGGTTCGATCGGTTCCGGATTGATGCCCGGGAACAGTGGATCGGCGTTCGCGCGAATCTGCACATGCCGCACGCCGAGGCGCTTAAAAATATCGGAGAGTATCGTCCCTCCCGCGCCGTACATGGAGTCGATGGCCACGCTCATCCCTTCCGCGCCAACCTCCGCAATCAGCTTCAGGTCTGCAAATTCCTCGATGGCCTTCAAATAAGTCGGAAGAAAATCGACCTCGGTAATCGGCGCAGGCCTTTCGCTCTTCGCCACGGGCTGGCCCAGAAAGTTTTCAATCTCCGCAATGATCGATGGCTTGCCCGAACCTCCATACCACGCCTTGTACTTCACGCCATTCCACTGCGCTGGGTTATGCGACGAGGTGATCATGATGCCGCCGGCCGCCCTGCGCTCCCGCACCCCGAAGCTCAGCGCCGGCGTGGGCGTAATTGCATTGGCCAGCATCACCGGAATCCCGGTAGCCGCCACTACCTCCGCGCAGGTCCGTGCAAACGCCTTTGACCCAAACCGCGTGTCGTAGCCGACGCAAAGCCCCTTCGCAGCGTCTTCCCGCGCATGTATGTATGCGGCCACCGCCTCGGCGGCAATGCGAACGTTGGCAAATGTAAAATCGTCGGCGATGAGACCCCGCCAGCCGTCAGTGCCGAACTTGATTGCGGAATAAGCCATTTAGATAAATCCCTTTTCCTTTGCAAATGAGTGTAAACAATTGCGCTAACCCATGTCCTTCGACCCATCTGCGCCTTGCGCCGGGCAGTCAGCAACACCACTCACCCGCACCGTCCACTCTGGTGGTACCATCTCCGTAACGGCAGTTCCCCACTGCCGGCCCGCACAGCAATCGGAGGTCCTCATGAGCCCGTTCAATCGCCGCGAATTCCTCAAAACCTCGCTCGCCGTCGGAACCGTCGCCAGTGTCACCAACCTGCACGCCACTCCCCGCACCGCCACTGACATGGTTACGCTCGGCAATTCAGGCATGAAAGTCACGCGTCTCGCATTTGGCACCGGCAGCGCAAATGGCCATGTGCAGGCCTCGCTCGGGCAAAAGGAATTCTCCCGGCTCATTGCCTACGCCTACGACCGGGGCATTCGCTTCTTTGAGACCGCCGAGTCCTACATGACTCCCGCCATGCTCGGCGAGGCCCTCAAGCCCTTTCCGCGCGACAGCTATCAACTTATGAACAAGGTCACCACCGACCAGGGTGTCGATCCGCACCAGCGCTTCGACGAAATGCGCCGCATCTCGCAGACTGAATACTTTGACATCATGCTGCTGCACTGGCAGCACACCGACGATTGGGTCAGCGAGACCCGCCGCTGGCAGGATGGCATTCTCGAAGCCCAGGCCAAAAAGACCATCCGCACCCGCGGCGCATCGGTTCACGGCCTGCCCGCGCTCCGCCAGATGCCTGGCAACAAATGGCTTGAAGTGGCTATGATTCGCATGAACCACAATGGCACGCGCATGGACGGGCCCACCGGAGCCGACAACAACAACCCCGATCACCGCGACGAAGTAGTAGCGCACGTCAAGCAGGTGAAGAGCGAAGGCATGGGCGTCATCAGCATGAAGTTAGTCGGCGACGCCGCCTTCACCCGCCACGAAGACCGTCGCGACGCCATGCGCTTCGCCTTCAGGAACGCGGGCATCGATTGCGCCACCGTGGGCTTCAAAAGCACACAGGAAATCGACGAAGCCATTGACAACATGAACCTCGCATTGGCCTAGATTCTCCAGTCTCTGTCTCTGAAGTTTCCTGAAAACAGACGCTATCATTCTGAGCGAACGGGGCCCCGAACGTCTTTCAGTTCGGGGGTGGTGAGTCGAAGAATCTGCTTCTGTTATTCGGGCGTTTTACAAAGGACCCTAACCGCAGGATTCCAAGCTCCATGTTGAATCAGCGCTTCACCGCAAAGCTGCAAAAGAGCCCTGCAAAGGGAGGCTGGACCTACGTCGTCTGGCCCTCCTCAGCGGAATTCTTTCGCACTCGCGGCCTGGTCAAAGTCGAAGGCAAAATCGACGGCGTCTCGTTTCGAAGCTCTTTCATGGCCATGGGCGACGGCACCCACAAGCTCCCGGTGAAGGCAGACATTCGACGCGCCATCGGCAAAGATGTCGGCGATACCGTAGACGTGCTGTTGGAAAGAAAGATCTCTTGATCCTCCCATCTCCACTACAAGAAACGAGCGCATAGAAAACCATCCATGAACAACACTGAGACCCAGCCAGAGAAGCGCATGCCCTCGCGGACTTCCATCATGGTAGCCGCGGCACGCGCCTTCGGTTCGCGCGAACCGGACGAGTCTGTGCGCAATCCCGACATGCTTGCCGATCACCTGATTGGCGACGAGGAACTCGCTCTCATCGCCGGCCACCCGCTTAGCCAGGGCTTGCGGCAGGACTACCACGAAGCCAGCCAGAACCCCGCTATCGTAGGCCTCGCCTGGATGATGCTCCTGCGCACCCGCTTCATCGACGATGCGCTGTGTTGCGCCGTAAAGAAAGGCGCGACTCAGATAGTCCTTCTCGGAGCCGGCTTCGACACCCGCGCTCATCGCTTTCGTGAACTGCTGAAGGATTGCCTGGTGATCGAAGTGGATGCCGCGCCGACCCAGAATCACAAGCGGCGCCGCCTCGCATCCGTCGTGAGCGATGAGCCCCCGAATCTCATCTACCTGACGATCGACTTCGCGACCGGAGATCTTGGTGACGCCCTTCGCTCCGCGGGGCTCCGTAGCGACGAAAAGACGTTCTATATCTGGGAAGGCGTCAGCATGTACCTTACCGAGGAGGGCATTCGCAAGACGCTCGCCTTCATCGCCTCACATTCGGCTCCGGGCAGCTCGGTTGTATTGGATTACTTCAACAGCCTTGGAATCGAATACATGAAGCTGGCGCCCCCGGGGGCTGGCGGTGGAGACCCGTCAGGCTGGGGCGAGCCATGGCTCTTCGGCGCGCCGGCTCCAGACGGCGCGGAATTCTTTCGCGAACTTGGATTCGATCCGGGCCAGCCCGTCTCCATGTACAACCCGGAACTCGTCAAGCGATATACGATCGGCAAGAATGGCATCGGCTACGGCGCGAATGTCTTCGAAAAAACCAGAGCGGCAGCGATTGAAGCCCGAGCCCGCACGGAAGCGGAGCCGGACACTCCCGAGAAAAAGGCTGCCGCCGATTTCCAGAAGGCCATCGCAGCGGCCGGCGGCACCTATTGGCTTGCAGAACTCACTGTCCCGGCGCATTGAACCACCGGGCGCACCTTGGTCAACAGCTCTTGCAGGAACTGCTCCGGTTGCGTGAAAGCTGCAAAGTGTCCGGCATTTTGAATCAAGGTCATACCTTTCACCGGCGCAATTATGTCGTCGAAATAAGCGTTGGCAAGATTGGGCGGCGTAAGCACGTCATCCGCCCCTTGAATGATGAAGAAAGGAACCTCGATTCGAATGCCCTCTTGCCACGCGTCATAGCCCCTTATGTCGTTCATAAGCCGGTCCAGGGAAAAATGCATTCCCGTGATGAAATGTCGGATGTCGAGCAGTGAATGCGCGGGAGAAAACCAGATCGAATCTTTCAAAAGCGCCATCGTCTTCTTGAAGAATTCCGGGTCTGACTTCATTGTCCATCTCGCGACAGCCATGAAATCATCCGCAGTCCAGCGCGATGGATCCCAGCCAATCCTTTCGAGCTCTGCAACGCCTTTTCGTAGTCCGATGGTGCGCAGGCGGTCAACAACGGAGTCGTGGATTCTGTTGCGGTCCTTCGCCATTCCAACGTTCTGATCCGTGCCCACGTAGGCGCTGAATAAATCCGGTCTGCGCCGGACCATGGACAAGCCGAATGTACTGCCCAAAGAGCATGCCAGCAATATCACCTTGTCCTTGCGCAGCCGGGCGCGGACAAGCTCTGCTACTTCAATGCCATCTTTAGTAAGCCTATCCATAGTCAGCTCGCCCGTTCCATGCCGTCTGGTTCTTCCCAGCGTCTTCCCGCTCCCGCGCTGGTCCCACTGGACCACGGTGAAGTGAGTCTCCCAGGAGCGAATAACAGGTGTGAAGATGCTGCACGACGACCCGGGACCGCCATGCACGATCAACAGCACTGGGTTCTCAATATTGCCGCCGCGAATCCCGATCCACTGCTCAATCCCGCCGATAGCGAAATACCCCTCCTCTGCCAAGCCATGAGGTCCATGAATTCGAAGCGTCGCGGCAATTCTTCGCCGCCGCAGTCTGCGTTGAAGCAGAACACTCGCCGCCAGAACCACCAGCACAAAGACCGAATCCGCCAGCAAAGCCCAAAACATCTTCGCTCTCCTTCTAATTGCGTATAGTATACACAATTAACAATCCAACTCTGAAGAAATGTAAGATCAAGGCAGTCCCTGACGGAAGCGGGAGTCCAGATTGGCAAAGAAAACGACATCCAGCGTGTTGAATAAGGCGGGAAGAAAGAAGCCTGTTCAGCCTTCGCAAGCCGCAAAGACGCCGCCTTCCAGCACAGGCCGCACGGGTCCTAAGCCAACCTTGACCAAGGATCAGATTGCCTGCGCCGCCATCGCAATCGCAGACTCTGACGGCCTTGAAGGGATATCAATGCAGAGAGTAGCCCGCGCGGTTGGTGTAACCACCATGGCGCTCTATCGCTATTTCTCCAGTAAGACTGAGCTGATTGAACTCATGATCGAAATAGCTGGCGGCCCCGAACCGAATCTCGATACAATCGCGCCCGGATGGAGTTCCAGTCTCGCGGAATGGGCTCATCAATGTTCAGCAATCTATCGCAGACGCCCGTGGTTTCTTCAGGCCACCATGACTCCCGGACGGAAGATGGGGCCAAACGAACTTGGCTGGCTGAATGCCGCATTCCTTGTGCTCGGCCGCACTCGATTGGAAGCTCGCGAACAGCACCAGGCGTTCCTTGCGCTCATTGGCCACGTTCGCAGCAGCGCCGAATTCGCCGCTGCCTGGAAACAGCGCAAGCCAGGATCATTGGAACTGGCGACATTGCTCCTGCAGTGCCTGGAACGCTACCCAGCCTTGGCGTCTGCTATCGAATCAGGTGCATTCGCCGAATCGACAGACGACGACCTGGATTTCGGCCTGGAGTGCATTCTCAGCGGAATCAAAACAATGACCCGTGGTCGAAAACAAGCCGGAAAACTCACCCCGGCGCCAATCCGGCGCAGATCACTGACAACTGAAAGCTGACAGCTGTCAGCTGTTTCTAAATCAGCTGCGTCCGTCCCGACAGTCCCAGTTCCTTCACAATCTTGCCCACATCCTGTGAGTGATCCCGGTGCGCAATCAGCAGTGCGTCTTCGGTATCCACAATCACCAGGTTCTCCACGCCCACCAGAGCCACAAACTTCTTCGGGCTGAAGATATAGTTATTCGCCGAGTCAAGGGCCATGTGCCCGTCGGTCTCGGAAACGTTTCCTTCCCCATCGCCGCGCAACCGGCTTTCCATTTGGTACTCGTATAACGAAGCCCACGACCCCAGGTCGTTCCAGCTGAACTCCGCCGGAAGGCAATAGAGGTGCGACAAATGCTCGCCCTTCGCCGACCGCGGCTCCAGCACTGCGTAATCCACTGAGATGTTCTCGCACTTGGGATACAGTTCGTGAAACACCTCTTCGAACTTCGGTGTCCCGTAAGCCGCCGCAATCTTTTCGAGCAACGGCGCCGTCTCCGGCAAATGCTCGCGCACCGCGTTCGCCAGCGTCTTCGCCGACCACAGAAACATTCCCGAATTCCAGTAGTAATTACCCGCTGCCACAAACTCTTCAGCGCGGTTCTGGTTGGGCTTTTCGGTAAACCGCCGCACGTGCAGCGCGGTGTCGTCCGCCGTGTAGTCGCCCGTCTCAATGTAGCCGTAACCGGTTTCCGCGCGCGTAGGCTCAATGCCCAGCACCACCATGTTGTCGCCGGCCGTGGCCACGGCAATACCCTTCTGCAGCGCCTTCAGAAACCGTGGTTCATCAGCAATCACGTGATCCGATGGAAAGATTCCCAGCACGGCCTTCGGATTCTCCCGCTCAATCAGGAACGCAGCCAGCCCGCACGCCGGCGCCGTATTCCTTGCCACAGGCTCCTGGATAATCTGCCGCGCGGGCACCGCGGTCAGTTGATCGGCAATCTCATGGGCGAGGTATTCGTTAGTGATCACCCAGATCTTGTCCATCCCGGCCAGCGGCTTCAGCCGCTCTACGGTCTGCTGAATCATGGATCGCTCGCCATCCAGCGCGAGAACCTGCTTGGCGCGTGCACGCCGCGAACGCGGCCAGAACCGGGTGCCGCTACCGCCGGCGAGTACCACTGGGCGAAAATCGATTTGCTTCGACATGGAAAACACATCCTAATCCACTGAAGCCATGTTTGCACAGTACCGGCGACACATTTCGCCCCGCGCGCGCTCCCCTGGTCGCAAACTGTGCCAAATGCTGGGATTCGGCCGCTAGCCCAGCTTAGCCAGAAACTCGCCCATGCGCCGTGTTCCCTCGTCGATATTCTGCCGGGTCACAGGGTACGAGATGCGCACATGCTCCGAGGTCCCAAACGCCTCGCCCGGCACCGTCACCACATGCCCTTCATGCAGCAGCCGCGTTGCCAGCTCCGTTGAAGTCCGCACACCGCCTTTGCCCAGAAACGCTCCAATGTTTGGATACACATAGAACGCGCCCTCCGGCGTGGTGCACGTCAGCCCCGGAATCTCCTTCAGCTTCGTCAGCATGTAGTCCCGCAGACCGATAAACTCCGCCCTGAACTCGCACACGCAATCCTGAGGCCCTGCCAGCGCGGCAATCGCCGCCTTCTGCACAAAACTGGTCGCGTTCGACGTCGACTGCGACTGCAACTTGCTCAAATTCGCCACCACGGCCTTCGGCGCCAGCGCATAGCCCGCGCGCCAGCCCGTCATCGAGTACGTCTTCGACAGCGACCCCAGGATGACAATGTGATCTTTCGCCCACGTAAACGACCCGCCGCTCACCGGCTTCCCGGCATAGTTCAGATACACATAGCACTCGTCCAGCAGCAGGAAAACCCCGCGATCGTGCGCCAGGTGCACAATCCGCTCCAGGTCCTCCGCGCTCACCACGCTGCCCGCCGGGTTCGACGGCGAATTCAAAATAATCGCCTTGGTCTTCGGCGTAATCGCCTGCTCAATCGCATCGGCCGTGATGCGGAAGCTCTCCGCCTCGCTCGTCTCGAGGATCACCACCTTGCCACCCGCATACTGAATAATGTCCTTGAAGCTCACCCAATACGGCGCCGGCAGAATTACTTCGTCCCCATGGTCCACCAGCACTTGGATCGTGTTAAACAGCGCCAGCTTCCCGCCCGTTGTGAAAATTGCCTCGTCCAGCCCGTAGTCTGAGCCAAAGTCGCACGCATGCCGTTCCACAATCGCCTTCCGCACGTCCGGAATTCCCGGCACCACCGTATAGCGAGTGAAGTTGGCGTCAATGGCGGCGATAGCCGCGTCCTTGATGTGCCGCGGAGTGGGAAAATGCGGTTCCCCCGCCCCGAAATCCACCAGGTTAACGCCCTGAGCGCGCAGTTTCGCGGCCTCCGCAGCCACAGCCATGGTTGCGGAAACCTCAATCCGGCCAATCCGGTCGGCAAATACTTGGGCCAATACTTGAGAAGGAGCAGTCACTGTCATAGCACAACCATCTTTACAGATTTCGCGCCAATCCCCAAGTGCGGGTTCCCCGGCGATGAGATTTTAGATGCCTACCCGCCCTCACACTGCCGCGCGCACCTTGTCCAGATGCGTCCCGTGACTGCGGATCAGCTCATGCAGCTTTTCTCCGCTCACGCCCAGCTCTTTTGACCAGTAGGCGATATCGGACGACAACTTGGGATTGATCTCCTTGGGATCGTGCGGCCCCTTGGCAGCGTGATCTTCATGGACAGCATGGGCAGTGTGCCCTTTACCCGCGTCGTGGTGCTCAGTCATGGATCCTCTTTTCGGTTCTATCAGTTGGATGAGTTAGCGCCACGCGAAGATGTACCCAGGCCCGCGAACATGTCGTCGCTCTTCACAAATATCCGTCACCCTGACGACCGAAGTGCAGCCAGGGGTCGAAGGACCTGCTTCTTACAGTTCACTACAAATGATTGTCATCACAAATGCTTGTCACCTGTGCGGAGCGCAGCGAGTCGAAGGACCTGTGGTTGCTTTTGCCTTTCGTCGCTTCCAATCGGGGAACGGGCGGTAGGCCGGGGCTTCATCCCCGGCACAATTCCACCCCAAAAGAATTGAGAAATCAAGTACGCGACGAAGTCGTGTTAATCCGCACCCGCTCAATCTTGCGCTCAAACTTTCAGCCGCTCTCGCGAAGTCGCGCGAAGGGGGCTAGAGCGCCCAAGAAAATCTTGACTCCTTCAGAAGCTATCGATACGTTTGGGACATCTCGTGTTCGCTCAAGAATGAGAATTGAATGGCAGAGCCAGTAAATGAGACTAGCGGCGTTCAAGAGGCGTCAGAGCAACGTATCTTCGCCCAAGCCAGTTCGGTAGGCGATAGCGCATCTGCGGTCGACAGCCTTGGATTCGAGCTGTACGTGAATGCCGTTGCCGACTTCCTTGGCGCCCCAAACACACGTGCACCGCTCACCTGTTCTATCGAGGGCTCATGGGGAAGCGGCAAATCATCGTTTATGCTGCAGCTCAGGAACCGTCTCAGAGCCGTGGCGCCCGCGAGCCGAACCATCGAGTTTAACGCTTGGAAATACGATAAGCAGGAGGAATTGTGGGCAGCATTTGCGCTCAAGGTGACTCGATGCCTGCGCGAGAATCTTAGCTGGGCCCATCGCATCCAATGTGACTTCCGTCTCTTTTGGATCCGGATCAGAGGCTGGAGCGAACGGCTGGCATTACTCGCACTTGTCCTGGCGTGGCTCTTGCTTTTGACCGGATTTGGTGGCGTGATCGTCTGGACCACCCGCGCATCGCATGACCAGCGCATAGGTCTCGTCAAATCTATAACTGGAACCAAGGATCAACCCTCTGAAGCCAAGGATGTGAACGGAACAACGCCCGCCAAAACGGTTCAGGCCCTTCCCGAGCCGTGGTACGAGTGGCTATCGTGGTCCCCGCTGGCAACATCTGTCGTGCTCATTGTGCTGCTAACAGGCAAAATCCCCGAAAGTCTGCGCAAGCGACTTTTCGAGGCACAACTTGAACGTTACATCGACAAGCCCGACTACAAGGGCAAAGCAGCATTCGTCGACACCTTCTCCGAAGACTTCTCGAAAATGATGGAAGCTTACGCGCCCGTTGGAGGGGGTAAAACGTTCGTATTCATTGACGATCTTGACCGCTGTGAAGCTCCAAAAGCCGCTGACCTGATGCAGGCCATCAACCTCATGATTGGCGATGGGAATTCACTGATCTTCATCCTCGGTCTCGATCGGGCGAAAGTTGCCGCAGCAATCGCGTTCAAGTTTCGGGATATCGTTCCCTACTTGGACCCATCCTCCGACCCGGCCATCCATCCAAACTCTCTTCGCAGTTTCGGCGATGCCTTCCTTGAAAAATTCATTCAGCTTTCGTTTCGTCTGCCCATTTCGTCGAACGATACCCAAGCCCGGAAATTCATCGATAGCCTTGTAAGCGGCGCTTCCAGACATCCTCCACAGCTGACTGAACCGCCGACAAAGGAAGAAGCTGCCAACGCCGCCGCAGAGTCCACCCGGCGCGCATTGCGCATCGAATCCGGCGCAGAATCCCAACGCATCCGCGAAGTCGTGATGATGGTTCGCGAAGTCCTTGAATATAGCCCCCGCCGGATTAAGAACTTCCTCAGCTCTTTCCGGCTCGCCCTTTACATTGCGAGCGCACAGGGGCTGCTTGACGAAGACAGCAAGACAGGCGAAGCAGAAGTTACTCCAGAACGACTCGGAAAATTCCTTGTGCTCACCAGCCGTTATCCCGCTCTCCGACCGATCCTCGACACCAATCCGGCATTCCTCTACGAGATTGAGAGGCTCTCTCATGACATTCGTGAAAAGTCGCAATGGAGCGAACTCCACTGGGAGTGGATCCAATTACCTGGCGTCCAAAAGCTCATGAGATTCGGCATCGTAGATAAGACGATGACAGTGGCATGGTCAAAACAGTATTCCATGAAGAACTTCCCTGGATGGAAGTTTGCCACCATTCTCCCGAGCATCCCCACACCCGCCAAAGTAGGAGTCGATGCTGTCGAAACTCCTCGATTGGAACCAGCACAAGCCCCGGCAGAGTTCCCGCGATCAGGGACGACATCGGTCGATCACGTTCTCAACATCGACTCGACACAAGATCTTTCACCCTATATCACGGAGTTCAATCACACACCATCACCTTCATCTTCGTCGGGGCGTTCCCCCGGCGACGCGGCACGAGTGACATCGGAATTTCGCAGCCCTCAAGGTGAATACGATTTTGAAGAACCCAACGACGAAGAGATTGGAAGCTCATCCAATTCGGGGCCCGGATCTCAACTTCTCTAGTTCTTACTCATTCGCCCCCGCCGCCGCTTCAGCACATCCGGCGACACCAGCCCGGTCACATCCCGCCAAAGCTGAAGACCTCCTTCAGCTCCGCTAGTCACCTTAGTAGCTTAAGCAGCTCCATGCAAATCAAAGTTCAATACAGCTTGCAGTCCAAATCCGCAAAGAACTTGATTCCCGGAACCAGCAGGGTCCGAAGCTTTTTGTCGTTGGTCACGAACAAATCAACCCCGGCAACTGCTGCCGTGGCCAAGTGAATCGCGTCCGGCTGGCTTACGTTCCCCTCTGCGCGAATCTGGCTGTATCTGTCCGCAACCTCCATGTTAAACGGCAGGATTTCGACCTCTTTGCCGCCAAAAAACCTCTGGATGGCCTGAATGCCCTTGGCGTCACCGGCTTTACGCGGGCCGGTAAGCACTTCACCCACAGTGAAGACGCCAGTGCATAAAATGTCGTTGCGCCGCATCATGGCTTGATACATCAGCAAAACCTGTGCGCCGAACACCGGGTTCCCTTCCAGCAGATAGATAAACAGCATCGAGTCCCAATACACCCGGCTCACTCGGCCGCCTCAGGGTTCTCCCGCGTCCGCTTCTCAGCCTCATATCTGTCCCAGGCGTCTGCGCCCCAGTTCCGCTCCCGGCGCAGAAACTCTTCGCCCCCGCCGAGCGCCGCGAAACCTTCGGAACAGATCCCATAAAGAGCCAGGAGTCCGGCCTTCTTCGGCTCCGCTTTCTCGGACTGCTCGTCCCGGCCGCCATCCTCCAGCAACCGGTAAACAAATTGCCAGGTTGTACTCGGGCCACCGGACCGGGGACCACCAATCCGTTCGATCAACGCCACGCCGGCTTCCTGCTGGAATTCCTTCGACATCAGCGTCGAAAAAACAGAGGGAGTCCGATTTGTCCAGCCCAACTCCTTTTGGACATTTCCCACTCTTACTTGGATGGTCTTCTCGCCTTTCGATCGCGCGGGCTCCACGTACCTTGCTATAACATGCCGTTTGGTTTGTTCTGTGGGTTTCATTGCGTCACCCCGCTTCGATATACATTCATAATGTGTACATACATTACAACGTTCTGTCAAAAAAGGACCCCAGCCCAATTTTCCCGGTCCGCCACGGCTCTGTTTCCCTAGCTCTTGCTCATCCGCCCCCGCAGCCGTTTCAGCACATTCGGCGGCACCAACCCCGTCACATCGCCGCCGAAGCTGAAGACTTCCTTCAGCATCCGCGAACTGATAAACGAGTACCGACCCGCCGGCTGCAGAAAGACAGTCTCAATCTCCGGGGCCAGGCGCCGGTTCATCAGCGCCATCTGAAATTCGTGTTCGTAGTCGGAGATGGCCCGGATCCCGCGCAGCACCGCCCGCGCATCCAGTTGCCGCGCGAAGTCCACCATCAACCCGTCGAACGTTGCTACTGACACGTTGCCCAGCGCGCTGGTGGCCTCTTTGAGCATCTCTACCCGCTCCTCCACCGTGAACAGCGGATTCTTCACCGGGTTCTTCAGAATCCCCACCGTCAGGTGCTCAAACAACTTGGCCCCGCGCTGGATCAGGTCGACGTGGCCGTTCGTCGGCGGGTCAAACGTTCCGGGATAAAGGGCCCTCACACTCATGCGGTTTGCTCTATGCGGATTCTAGCAGCGCCCCCGGCCAATTCCGGCAGCGCCCGCGGCAAGTCAGGCCAGTCCGTCGCGCATTCCCGCTTGCCCCGCTGACGGAATCAAGGCGCGCAAGCCTGCAGAATGCGACAAATCGAAACGATAACCCGTCAGAAACCTGTATTCCCGCCATGTTTCGAAACATGTACATCGAGCACGGTGAATAACAGGCCATTTCGTAACCTTCTTTATGAACAAAACCGCCGCGTACTCCAATTCTCTGGTTAACTACGAAGCGTTTCCTAACCATGCGCGGGAATGTTTGCCGCCCGTACCTAACCATTCAGGCCGACTTTTGCGCTTTTTCAGGAACTCCAGGCAAGCTTTGCGCTGGTATTTCTGTTCGAAGCCGTGAATCCCTGATCGATTCCTCCTAACCGCTGCGGAAACAAAGGTGTCTAATGTTGCGCATGGACAAGAACGACCACGCGGCGATCCAGGCGGTTCTCTCTGGAAACAAGGACGCTTATGGGGCGCTGGTCGTGCGCCACAGCCAGAGCCTCTTCCGGGTCGCATTCCGCATCACCGGGAACGAGGCCGATGCGAACGACGTGGTGCAGGAAGCGTTCCTGCGCGGGTATCTGAAGCTTGAAACCTTTGAGTCCCGGGCCAATTTCGGGACCTGGATTTATCGCATCGCAGTGCGCTGCGCACTCGACAAGATAAGCAGTATCAACAGGATGAACGACCGGATGCGGGTTGGAGCAGAGACCGATCCGGAGCAGGATGAGATACAAGTGGCGGACGAAACGGCAGGCCCGGACCGGCTCCTGCTCAGCGGCGAGATCGCTGCGATGCAAAAGGACGCGATGTTCTCTCTTACGCCGATAGAGCAGTCGGCCTTTGTTTTGAGGCATATGGAAGGCAGGACGACCGAAGAGATTGGCGATGCGCTGGGCATCGCGCCGAACGCGGCCAAGCAGGCTGTGTTCCGAGCCGTACAAAAACTGCGGCGCCGTCTGTCCAGTTTAAGGGTGAGGACATGAGGCATTTGTCCAGCTTGAGGGTGAGGTTATGAAGCATTTAACCGAAGAAGAACTTATTGAATATGGCTACGGCGAAGGGGACAGAGTCCTTATAGAGGAGCACTTTTCAGTTTGCATGGAATGCGAAAAAGCCTACGGCGCGGTACAGGCGGACTTGGCCGAAATGAAATTCTCCGATCCGCCGCCACGCCCGTCCAATTACGGCGACACCGTCTGGGAAGCCCTGCGGAATCAGCTACCTGCGCATGAAGCTCGGAAGCGCACCTGGCTGGGCGGAGGGCTGTTTCGAGGGTTAAGTTACGCGGCAGCCTGCGCTTTAGTGCTGGCATGCACATTCGTCGGCGGGCGCCTATGGGAGCGCCGCCAGACAGCGATTTCCGCCAAAAACCATGCGACCCCACCGCAGCCGGCAACTGCACATGCTCCACAACGGGTGGTGGTGGTGGTTCTGAGCGATCATCTCGACCGTTCAGAACGTCTGCTCGTCGAACTGAAACACGTAGACGCCGACAGCACGGAGATGGTTTCTCCGCTTCGCGACGAAGCACGGAGCCTTTTGGATGCAAATCGAATTTGCCGGCAGAACGCGAAGAAGGATGATGACCCGGCGCTGACAGACGCTTTGGATCACCTGGATCGACTGCTGGCTGAATTGGCGAATGAGCCGGGCGGTTTGAACCGGGCGACCATCACCCGGCTTCAGGATGAAATGAACAAGGATGGGCTGCTGTTTGAAGTGAGGGTTCTGCGTTCAAGGATTCCCCATGCACAGGGAACGGGAGCGGGCAACTCCAAGGGAGGGACAATATGAAGACCGGAAAGTCCTACGCGACTGCAATCGTTGCAGGACTGATTTGTTTGCCAGTACTCAGTTCAGCCAATTCAGCAGCGGGTCAGGAATTTACGGGAGGATTGCCGGCGGCTAGAGCTGAAGGCGCTGCGCTGGGAGCGAGCACGGCAGAGAGCAGTCTGTATGCCAGCGGAACGCGCGCCATCAACGAAGGTCATTGGCCGGACGCTGAGGCAATCTTTGCCAAGGTTGCCAGTGAGCACGGCGAGCACAGGGATGGAGCGCTCTACTGGCAGGCCTATGCGGAGAACAAACAAGGACAAGCGAGCAAAGCACTAGACACTTGCGCCCAGCTCGGCCGTGAATTCCCCGGCAGCGGCTGGATTCATGAGTGCGGAGCACTGGAGATTGAGATTCACGCGCGAAGCGGGAACCCCGCCGAACCCAAGCCTGGGGATGACGACGACCTGAAACTGCTGGCGCTGAACTCACTGATGCAGAAGGATGAATCAAGGGCGCTGGCGCAGATCCAGGAGATTCTGAACAGCAGCGATTCGAGCGAAAAGCTGAGGAACGAAGCTCTTTTCATCCTTGGGCATCATTACTCGGACGCATCTTATGCACAAGTTGTCCGCATTAGTTACGTCGAAGGAGATGTGCGGATTGCGCGCGGCGAACAGAACGAGAAGCCGGCAGGACCTGTGTGGGAGAAAGCGACCGCCGATTTGCCGCTTGAAGTCGGATTCAGCCTGGTAACCGGCACCGGACGGGCAGAAATTGAGTTTGAAGATGCCTCGACTCTGTATTTGGGAGAGAACTCGGTTTTGACTTTCAACGATCTGCATACAAGAAGCGGCATTGCACATACCGAGGTGGCTCTGCTGAGCGGCACTGTGACACTGCACATTCGCCCAACTATGGCCGGCGAATCGTTCATCTTGCGAACGCCCACGGATGAGCTCACAACGAGCTTTCCGCATAAGACCTACATGCGGGTAAGCAGCTATACGGACGCCATTGCAATTACCGGACAGGACGGCGGGTTTCTCCATTTGCAACAATCTGGCGACGAAAAAATGTCTGTCGGTCAGACGCTGTTTTTCAGGGCAGGCGTGAGGGTGCCCCCTCCCGCAACGGATAGCGGAAGCGAATTCGCGGCATGGGACAGGTGGGTTGCAGAGCGGGTTGAGCAGCGGAAAGCGGCAATCACCGAGGTGATGAAGGCCGCTGGGTTGAGTTCGCCGATACCTGGACTGGCAGAGATGCAGGGGCAAGGAAGATTCTTTGAGTGCAAACCCTATGGAACCTGCTGGGAGCCGAATGCCGGGGATGAGGCGGAGCAGGCGAGCAAAAGTTCTCCGCAATTCGGTACCTCTTCTGCCAGGACCGCTGGAATACTAGCGCATTTTGTGCAGACCAGCTTTCTGAAGACGAACGGGACCCCGGAAGCAACGACCGTGCAATCGAGCACTTCCGCATCGTTTGATAGCCCATGGGATGAAGAGCCGTACTTTCCTTGCATGCCGCTCGCTCTTCGTTACCGGGTGGTCCGGGATCCGGCAACTGGCAAGGAGAAGGTAGAAGCGACCTTGTTTGATGCGCACATCTACCCATATCGCTGGGCTGTGTGTCATGCCGGCAGTTGGATTCATCACAGGCATCACTATGTGTGGGTCGCGGGTCACAAGATACATCACGTTGAGCCCGTCCGCTGGGTAAAGAGCGGCCACACCGTGGCCTTTGTACCGATTCATCCATATGACGTGAAGGGGAGACCTCCAATCAATCAGAAGGAGGAGGTGTTTGCGGTCAATAACAAGAACGGTCTATCAATCGAAAAAGTGAAGTTCGATCCCGCCCATTCTATTGAATATTTAAAGGAACCTCCCAGGGAGTATCGAACTACGTACCTTCGCCCGCTCCCAGGAGCCGAGGCTCCTCACATGGAAGCTCATATGATGAAGGACTCTCTTCCTCGTGACAAGGCGATTGCCGGCAAGGCAACCGGCATTCCGCTACATTTCGATCCGAAACAGCAAAGCTTCATGCTTGCCCGGGAGGTAACCAAGGGAGATAAAACCGTGACGGTTATGGCCCCTGTTTCCAGTCGATTTGGCAATCTGCAAGCAAGGGGTGGCAGCTTTACTGGAACCCATGGCAGTTACAGCGGCGGGGGCACGTCGCACAGCGGTGGTGGTGCTGCGAGTTCCGGCAGTGGCGGGTCGCGTGGAGGTGGCGGAGGCTCGGGAGGCGTCAGTTCCAGCAGCAGCACTTCAAGTGCAGCTACATTGAGCTCCGGTAGTTCCGGCACAGGCGTAACCAGCGCCGGAGGTGGGCATCACTAAATCTGTCATTTATCCAGCAAAGAAGGGCTGCCACGCAATGCGCGGTAGCCCTTCTTCATTCGCAAGACATTTTGCTCAGAGAACTCGGCATGAGTTCCCTGCCTGGACTACTTCGCGGCAACCAGCGGTTGAGTTGTCAGCGACCCATCAGCGTAGCCCTTGGCGATCTCCTTGATGTCGATCGGAGAATAATCGCCGGCGTGTCCGGCCTGCCCGAACTGGGTCATACGCAGAGCCACAACCTTGGCCATGGCTTCGCGAGCGGGCTTCAGGTAGTCGCGGGGATCGAACTTCTCCGGCGTCTCAGCGAAGACCTTTCGGATGGCGCCCGTGATGGCGAGGCGATTGTCGGTGTCCACGTTGATTTTGCGAACGCCGTTGCGGATGCCGAGCTGAATCTCTTCGACCGGCACGCCCCAGGTTTCCTTCAACTTGCCACCATATTGGTTGATGATGTCCTGCAGGTCCTTGGGCACCGAGGAGCTGCCGTGCATAACCAGGTGGGTGTTAGGCAGACGCTTGTGAATCGCGATGAGCACATCCATCTTGAGCACTGAACCGTCGGGCTTCTTGGTGAACTTGTAAGCACCGTGGCTTGTGCCAATGGCGATGGCCAGCGCGTCGACGCCGGTGCGCTCGGCGAACTCGACAGCCTGGTCGGGGTCGGTGATGTGATCGAGGCCGCTTCCGCCTGCGCCATGGCCGTCTTCCACGCCGCCGAGGACACCAATTTCGCCTTCGACAGTGACGCCGCGCTCGTGTGCGAAATCAACAACCTTGCGGGTGACTTCGACGTTCTCTTCGAAGGTGGAAGGGGTCTTGCCGTCGGCCTTGAGCGAGCCGTCCATCATGACCGAGGTGTAGCCCAGCTCAATGGCGCTCTTGCAGGTCTCAAAGCTGTTGCCATGATCCTGGTGCATGGCGATCGGAATGTCGGGATTGAGTTCGGCGGCTGCCTGGATAAGCCTGAAGAGGTAGAGGTCTTCGGCAAACTGACGTGCGCCGCGGCTGGCCTGAACGATTACCGGCGACTTGGTCTGCTTGGCAGCGGACATGATGGCTTGAATCTGTTCCATATCATTGACGTTGAATGCGCCGACGCCGTAACCGCCCTTGGCGGCCTCGTCGAGGAGTTGCCGCATGGAGACTAGTGGCATAGTGGTTCTCCTTACTTGGGATGCCCGGCCGCCGGTGCGCTCGGGCCCTTGAGGGCAAGAAAACAGCCTCGCGGGCGGCAGGAACTGCAATCGTCCTTATGGTAGCAGAGGTTCGCAAGGGAAAAATGTGCTGGGGAACACCTTTTCTCAATCAACAAGAAGGCGAAGAGGCAGGGGCTCGGCGGTATATGGAATAATCTGCGGGTGAGTTTAGCCGCCGCAACCCCGCACGGCAGTTGGTTCCTGGTGGCCTGCGCCGCGGGAACGGTGCTGTTGCTGCTCGTCCTGATTGCGAAGGTTAGGCTGCATCCGGCGCTAGCGCTTGCCGTGGGCGCCCTGGCATTGGGCGTGGCTTCGGGGATGGCGCTGAAGCAGGTGCCGCTCTCATTCACAACCGGCGTTGGCAACCTGATGGGGCATATCGCGATCGTCCTTGGCCTGGGTGCCGTGCTGGGGAGGCTGCTATCGGGATCGGGAGGGGCGGCATCGCTGGGCAGAGTTCTGGTTGAGAATTGCGGACCCAAAGGGCTGCCATGGGCACTTCTGGTGCTGGGGATATTGGTAGGCATGCCGGTGTTCTTTGAAGTTGGACTGGTTCTGCTGATGCCGATTGTGGCCGAAACGGCGCGACGAACCGGACGGCCACCTGTGCTTGCAGGCATGCCGCTGTTGGCGGGGCTCTCAATTGTGCACGGTACTCTGCCTCCGCATCCTGCTGCGATGCTGGCGGCCTCGATGTATCACGCGGACCTGGGACGGACCATCCTGATGGGTCTGGCGGTGGGATTGCCGGCTGCCGCGCTGGCTGGACCGGGGCTTGGCTGGGTGCTCACTCGCAGGTGGGAGAAGCGGCAGTCGAAGCTACCGAAGGAAGCCGCCGATGTTGCGCAGACGTTGTTTGCGCCCAGTGCGGAAGAGGAGTTACGGATTGAGCGGCGCGAGGAAGCCGAGATTGCGCACGCGAAGATCACCAAAACAGGGGTTCCCACCCCGGCTGGAGCGGTTTTGGCGGCGACTGCGATCCTGCTGCCCATCGCGCTGATTTTTCTGGGGAGCTGGGCGGACTCAATTGCTGCTCCCGCGAGCATGGGGAACCAGGTGCTGCACTTCGTGGGCAGCCCCGACATTTCATTGCTGATCGCCGTGCTGGTGGCGCTGATGACACTGGGGCCGCACATCCAGACGGGGCAGCATCACGGGCGGGAGTTGTTGCGGCAGCTTACCAGCGAGTCGTTTGAGCCGATTGCCAACGTGCTGGTGATTCTGGCCGCCGCAGGAGGCCTGAGCGGGGTCCTGAAGGATTCTGGCGCGGCGCAGGCGACTGTGAGTCTTGCGCTAGGCGCGCATATGTCGCCGCTGGTGTTGGCATGGTCATTAGCCGCGGTCGTCCGCGTATCCATGGGTTCTGCAACCGTGGCGATGGCGATTGCCTCAGCGGTACTGGCGCCGATGGCTGGCCATGCGGGCGTAAGCCCCGAATTGCTGGTGTTGGCCACGGGGACCGGGTCGCTGATCCTCTCGCACGTGAACGACCCGGGATTCTGGATGATCCAGTCGTTCTTCAAGCTGGAGTTGAAGGACACCCTGGCCACCTGGTCGGTGATGGAAACCGTACTCTCAGTGGCCGGGCTGGGGACGACGCTGCTTCTGGCGGCTGTGCTGGGATAAGCCTGGGTTTTACTTCGGCTGGGCGACAATGCGCAGGTAGGGCTTGGGCGCGCGCCATCCGTCAGGGTATTTGGCCTTCGCTTGCTCGTCGGAGACGGCCCCGGAGATGATGACGTCTTCGCCCGGCTTCCAGTTCACGGGGGTCGATACCTGATGCGCGGCGGTCAACTGAATCGAGTCGAGCACGCGCAGGACCTCGTCGAAGTTGCGGCCGGTACTCATGGGGTAGCTGAGGGTGAGCTTGATCTTCTTATCGGGACCAACGATGAAGACGGTGCGGACGGTGGCGTTGTTGGCCGCTGTCCGGCCTTCGCAGGTTTCGCCCGCCTCGGCCGGGAGCATGTCATAGAGCTTGGCGATCTTGAGCTCGGGGTCGCCGATCATGGGATAGTTGACGGCGTGGCCCTGGGTCTCTTCGATGTCCGCCGCCCACTTGGCGTGATTCGTAACGGGATCGACGCTGAGGCCAATGATCTTGGTGTTGCGCTTCTCGAATTCAGGGGCGAGACCGGCCATATAGCCCAGCTCCGTTGTACACACCGGAGTGAAGTCCTTGGGATGCGAGAACAGGACGGCCCAGCCATCGCCAATCCATTCGTGGAAGTGAATCGTGCCGCGAGTTGTTTCCGCGGTGAAATCGGGGGCAGTGTCGTTGATGCGCAAGGACATTTCTCTTTCTCCGTGGAGTCTTGGGGAGTGGATTTGTGAAGATGGGTTTGTCCAGGATCGAAGACAGGTTAGCACGCGAAGCGAGATTCTGAAGAAGAACGAGAACAGAAGATACGTTCGCGAGGGCTCGACGATTGCTACCTGAAACAGCTTACCGCTGCAGCACCACCTGCTGCGCGGCGAAGATGTCACTGAGTCCTCCAGCGGCAAGATCGATCAAGCTGTTCAGTTGGCTGCGAGTGTAGCTTCCCTTCTCGGCCGTGGCCTGCGTCTCGATGAGGCCACCATCGGCGGTCATTACTACATTCATATCCACTTCAGCCTGGGAATCCTCTTCGTAGCAGAGGTCGAGCAACTCGACACCTCCGACGATGCCGACCGAAGTGGCGGCTACGAGCTGTTTCAGGGGCGAGTGCTTTAGCGTGCCAGCGGCGACGAGGGCATTGAGGGCAAGAGCAAGAGCGACTGCCGCGCCGGTGATGGCAGCGGTGCGCGTGCCGCCGTCGGCCTGGATCACGTCGCAGTCCAGAA
>Ga0187859_10000563_pt1 | contig 24800 bp, 16 predicted proteins | sample June2016WEW_10_1_2_FD_133019 | JGI IMG/M metagenome (GOLD analysis project Ga0187859, IMG submission 133019) | Peatland microbial communities from SPRUCE experiment site at the Marcell Experimental Forest, Minnesota, USA - June2016WEW_10_10 | ecosystem: Environmental > Terrestrial > Soil >...
CTTCGACGACCTCTTTGACCGCACTTAGTTTCAGATTGGCTGTAATGCGTGTCGTCTCGGTGATGCGAACGGGCACGCCGGGAAACTTGGTCTCTGGAAATCCTGGCGTTTCCACGGTCACGGTGTAATTGCCGGCGGGCAAGAGCAGGGCGTTGAACGACCCCGATGCGTCGGTCTTCAATTGGCGTAACACCTCACCTGTGGCTTCATTCGTCACGCTAACTTTCGCATTGGCAATCACGGCGCCGGACGCATCCTGCACTACACCACTGATGGCGCCGGTCGCTCCGCCCTGCGCGAAGGCGAGCGAAGTGAAAACTACTTCCGCGACCAATAACAAGGTTAGATTTCGAATCACAGGCATGGGGCCTCCTTGATGGCGAGATAGACCGTCACGATAACCTGACTGATGGAAACCGATAATTAAATACTCGTGTTAAGGGGGTGTCAAGACGTAATGCGGCGCATGGAAATAATGAATATGCGCGGTACGTCGGGAGGCCTTTACTAGTAGTTATTAGTTAGGAAGGGCTATGGAATTACGGAGAAACTGAAATATGAGGGGTTACCACAGCTTGGATAGGTTTACCTACGCCTCGCACCTAACGCTGTTCACTGAATCGCATTTCCATAAGTCGGCACTCCCTGTTGTAGGAAGAAGAGAAGGGTCTGTCCACGAGTCGACCAATCGCTCTGCGGATATTGAGATATAAGTTGCTGCGCGAGCGAGATCGCGGCGCTCTTAGATTGTTCTGATTTCTTTGCCTGATCTTCCGTCTTATAGATTTCAATCAGCGCGGCACGGCGAGATGCTGCGTTGTAAAGCGCCTCAGGCGCAGCCGGCGATTGAGGATGTTCCTTGACGTACTTTTCGTAAATCTCGGCTTCTTTGTCGGGACACTTCGATGACCCCTGCCACTCTCCGCAAAGCTTGTTGTCGATCAAATGAAAGGCGGCGAGCTGCGCCCACTTCGTGTCGGGGAACTTTTTCATCACCTGCCGCATCTGCTCTTCGTCGATGCTTGCGCGCATATACGATTCTCTTTCGTGGGCGGAGGGGCGGGACAGCATGTCCGCCTTGTCGATCTGCCATTTAATGTCGGCGGTGCGGTAGAGAGCTTCGGCGGCGAGCGGAGCGGTGGGGAAAATATCGTATACGCGGCGGTAAAGCCGTAAAGCGTCCTGCGCCGCGCCGCGGCGTCCATGGCGGCGGCTAGCCTCGTCTTCGGAGTCGACGGCAGCTCCAAATAAAATGCGGTCGCCATTTGGCGTCGATGCCCAAACGATTCCGGTGTCGAGCACCCAGCCGCTGATTGTCTTTCCCTCCTGGTCATCATCCATAACGAACGCAGGATCTCGGGCGAACTCGGAGCCTAGTAAAGCTTCGACGTGCAGCCAGTTTGGAGTCTTATCTAGAAGAATCAGTTCGCGTCCGCGGTCGATCTGGCCCAATTTGTTCGAAGAAGTGTCTGGCGAAAGATAAATGATCCCTTCGCGAATCAAGGTGCCGCGATCGGCGGCGAAGAGCAGAGAGTTGCCCACCAAGATCAATGCGGTCCAAAGCAACAGCCTTACAGTCGACTTCACAATCGTCTTCATCTCCAAAGTTGAGGGTAGCACGTGAAATTAGATGCGCGGAATGAGCCCGCAAGCGAACCTCTTGCTCTCGTACAAAACCGAGAAAAACTTTAGCGAAAATCGCGGGGAAAAGGGTCGTGTTTTTGCATTCCGGTCATCGCAGTGTTTGTCACTGCCGTGACCTGTACATCCGTCTCGCTTGCGGTAGTCTGAGGCCATCAACGGAGGTGAATAAAAAACGAAGCCAGAACTGTTGGCCGAATCACTATTGCTCTGCCAGAGTAGCAACCCTCGCATTAAGTTTCAGGCACGGTTGTTTGTAGAGATGCGCGAAACAGCGTCTCTCAGCAACCCTTAGAATCCATTGTCCAACCGAGGAAATTCGCATATGAAATGTTTTTCTGGAGCTGCTGTCGTTGTCTGGTTCGCTTTAACCATCCTCGCTCCGGCTCAAATCAGGCCGACTAGCGGAAACGTAATTACACCGGATTCGAGCATCGAAAGATCGAGCGATGTCGGTATGCGCGCTCACACCAACATCCACGTGTTCCTGCCCACGAAACCACTGGAAAATTTGCAGCCCTATGGCGCGCCTTACGCCGGCTATTCCTATGAAACGCCGGAATCGCTGGCGTGCGTTTACGGCCTGGTGACTGCGACTGCCGGATGTGCTCCGAGTGCTGCGAACACAAATCCCACCGGCGGCTCCAAGATGATCGCGATTGTCGATGCTTACGATGCTCCGAACGCGGCCAAGGATCTCGCCGCCTTTTGCACGCAATTCGGATTGCCCGTGGCCAACTTCCAGACCGTCTACGCCAGCGGCAAAAAACCTGCCTATGACGCGGGATGGGAATTTGAGGAATCGCTCGACGTGCAATGGGCGCATGCCATGGCTCCCGGAGCGGAAATCGTCCTAGTCGAAGCCGCGTCCAGCAGCTTTACCGACCTGATGACCGCGGAAGATATGGCCAGCAAAATGGTCAATGCCGCCGGCGGCGGCGAGGTGACCAATAGTTGGGGTGGAGGTGAATTCTCCGGCGAAACTACATATGACTCTCATTTCGTCAAAGCCAACGTCGTCTTCGTCGCCTCTGCGGGGGACGGCCCCGGGACCATTTGGCCGAGTACTTCTCCGAATGTTGTCGCGGCTGGTGGAACCACCGTGCGCCGCAATCCAGCCAACGGCGTGTTCTTGTCCGAGTATCCGTGGGATTCGGCGGGCGGCGGGATAAGTTCGTTTGAAGCCCGTCCGAGCTATCAGAGTTCCATGTCATCGCTTGTCGGCAACTTCCGTGGGGTTCCCGATCTATCCTTTGATTCCGATCCGATCACCGGCGTCTGGGTGCACGACACCAACGCTGGTGGCTGGAACATCGTCGGCGGCACCAGTGTAGCCTCGCCCGCCATCGCCGGAATCATCAACGCTGCCGGCACCTTCTACGCCTCTTCCAATGCCGAACTTTCGGCGATCTATGGCAACCGCACTGTCACCGCGGACTTTCGCGACATCGCGGTTGGTTTCTGCGGCCCTTACGGCGGCTACTCCGGCGCCGTCGGTTGGGACCCATGCACTGGCGTGGGCGTGGTTAACGGGAAAGCCGGAAAATAATCCGCTAGCAAACGAGGCCTGCCTGTGATGGCAGGCCTTTCTTGTTGTCCAGCGACCGGGACCGGTGGTCCAATTCCAAGCTCAATCAAATTTGAGTTTTTCCGCCGCGGCTAGAACGCCCATATCTTTGATTGCTGTTGACAAGAGTGCAACTGGTGCTATACACGATGTGTTTCCGAACGTCGCATTATGGCGCGAAGTCGGCATGCACAATTTCAACCTTCAGAACTCACTTCTCCCGCAGGCTCCGCGATGATGTCTCGCACGGCAGCGCAGCAGATTACCATCCGCGATCTCAAGAGCATCGACGACCTTGCTCAATTGAAAGTGCTCGAGAAGGAAGTATGGGGGATGGCGGACGAAGACACCGTGCCGCTCACGCTGGCCATTGCGCTGAAGGCGGCGGGCAATATTTTTGTCGGCGCCTTCGACGCGGACAAAGGCAGCAAGAATAAGGATAAAGATCGGGAAAAGTTGGTCGGCTTCGCCTTCGGATTCCTCGCCCGTGAACACGGCCAGACCACCATCCACTCTCACATGCTCGCCGTTCTTGATCAGTGTCGCCATCTCGATCTTGGATCGCGCCTCAAGCAGGCGCAGCGCGAACGGGCGATGGCCATGGGCATCCACGAAATGACTTGGACCTATGATCCTCTGCAAAGTCGCAATGCTCACTTCAATTTCGCCAAACTGGGCGTGGCGTCGGATACCTATAAGGTGGATTTTTACGGGCCGGAGACCTCGAGCATGTTGCATCGTAATGGTACCGACCGGCTCTGGGTGCGTTGGATGCTGAATTCACGGCGCGTTCGCGAGCGGCTATCGGGCAAGAACACGAATACGCGCGCCGAGATATTGGATGCGCTAAGACTGCTCGCTCCGCTCGTCCGCTTCGATCCCAGCGGCAGGCCGGCGCGCGCCGATCTCGCCGAGTCGCTTGCCCGGCAGCGTTTGAGCATTGAAATCCCAGGCGACATTCTAGAAGTTGAGCGCGCCGACATGAATCTGGCGCGAGAGTGGCGAGAGGCAACCAGGTGGGCCTTCCGCGAAGCTCTGAAAGCCGGATTCGTGGTAGCGGAATTCTGCCGCTCGATTCGGGGGCAGCAAGGGCCGGGAGCCTACTTGCTGCAACGAGGATCGGTAAGCGAGCTTATTCCGGAAGCCTGAAAGCCAATCTGGCGCATGCCGTTCGCCCTTGGTAGCCCGAGCATCACCCTCGCCAAGACCCGCCTGCGAATAATTCCACTTTCATTGTGCTCTGCCTCTGAGAAAATACAACCAACATTTATGCAAGGGTTCGATCGGTTACGCACGTCTTTGGTTTGCTGTGTACTTTGTATTTTTCTTTTCCGCGTTGCACTGGCCCAGCCCCCCGCTAAAGCTCCGGGGACAAACGCGCCGCGCAACATTCTTGTTACAGTTACCGATGAAAACAGCGTTGCGGTATCGTCCGCGATCGTGTTTCTGCAAGCCGCTCCGAATGCTATTTCGTTGCGATGCGTCACCGATTTTGCGGGCCGCTGCAGGTTTCTGAATCTCACCGCCTCGACTTGTATTCTTCGGGTTGAAAAGGAGGGTTTTTATTCGCTTACGCTGGCTGCGGTCCAAATCCCGCCCGCGGGGGATATCGATGTCACGCTCGCCCACCAGCAGGAGGTGCGTGAGGTGGTTGACGTAGTCGAGTCTCCGCCCGCGATTGACCCCGCTCAGATCGCGGCCCAACAGACGCTGAGCGGACTCGATGTGCTCAACATTCCTTATCCTGCCACGCATGACTATCGCAACGTGCTGAACTTCATTCCCGGCGTCGTGCAGGACGTCTACGGACAACCTCACATCGCGGGCGCGGAAACCTATGAGACCCTCGTGCTGCTCGATGGCTTTAACGTTACGCAGCCGGCCAACGGCCAATTGTTGGCGCGCATCAGCACCGATGCCTTTCGCTCGATTCAGGTCGAGCCGGCGCGCGAGCCCGCTGAGTTTGGCAAGGGTTCGGGCGGAGTGCTCATGCTCAATACGGGGATCGGCAACGATCACTACCATTTTGCCGCCACTGATTTTGTACCCTCGTTTCAAGACAAGGGTGGGCTGAGGTTTGACCAGTTCCTGCCGCGCCTGACAGTTTCCGGACCACTGAAGAGGGGAATGGTTTGGTTCTACGATGCTATCGAGGGCGAGTTTGACAACGTTGTCTACACTGAGCTTCCTCCCGATGCTGACAGCGATCACATTCTTCGCATTGGCAATCTGGCCAAGCTTCAGGGCAATGTCACTAGCCGCCACATCGTCACGGGAAGTTTACTGGTGAATCATCTTCGTAATGACTACGATGGCCTTTCGCCGCAAAGTCCTCAGTTGTCAAACCCCAAGGACGTGGAATTGGCCTATATCGCAAGCGCGAAAGATCAATATTATTTCAAGGGTGGCGAATTGCTTGAGGAGGGAGTGGGATTCGATCAATACAACCTGCAGTGGACTCCCTACGGCAACGCCCCATACTTTATTACTCCTGAAACTTACGGCGAGACTGCCAGCGGTAGTTATTATCTTTCTGAAACGACGCGCGCCCGCCGCTGGCAGGCGCTAACCAATCTTTTTCTCGGTCCGCATCACTGGTACGGCCGCCACGATTTAAAATTCGGCGCGGATGTTGATGCTATAACCTACGACTCCCAGTTCGCCCGCCAGCCAGAGTCTTTTCTACAGGAAGGCCAAAGTCCGCCGATTGCTCCGAATACCTGCCTGACGCTGGCTCCAGCGCAGAATCCATGTACGCTGTATTCAACTTTTTCCGGAGGCTTGCCCTCTGCGACCTACAACTTTGAGTTCAGCGCCTACGCGCAAGATCGCTGGCTGATAGGCGATCGCCTGCTGGTTGAATCCGGGCTTCGCCTTGACTGGGATGAAATCGTACGTACTCCGCTGCTTTCGCCGCGACTTGCCGGTACTTACGTCCTCGACAACTCGGCCAATACCAAGCTGTCGGCGGGAATTGGATTGATTTACGATCCAACATTCGTATTTCTTATCGCCCGTCCCAACGCCGGCGAGCGCGCGGACTATTTCTTTAACTCAGCCGGCGTGCAAACCGGAACCGTGCTCACCACCTTCACCGTCAACCGTACTCCTCTCGTAGCTCCCCGTTTCGTCAACTGGAGCGTCGGCCTCGAGCACAAGCTCCCAGCCGCGATCTATCTCAAGGCTGAATTCCTGGAGAAGCGTGGCACTCGCGGCTTCGTCTACAACCTCCCGAATGGCGCGCCGACCGGCGACTTCATGCTCGAGAACACGCGCGACGATCTCTACGATGCAGTCGAAATCAGCCTTCGCCATAACTTTCGCGAAAGCTACGTGTTGATGGGCTCCTATACCCGGTCTCGCGCCCACTCGAATCAAGTCCTGGATTTCAACGTGGACAATCCTCTCCTCAGTGCGCAAGCGCCAGGCCCATATACGTGGGATACACCCAACCGTTTTCTTTCCTGGGGATACTTTCCACTTTTCAGAATGCCCATTCTTCATCAGACCGAACTTGCGTACTCGCTCGAGACGCGCACCGGATTTCCCTTCAATGTCATCAACGACCAGGAACAACTCGTTGGCGCGCCCGGCTCGCATCGTTTTCCGGATTACTTTTCGCTGAACATTTTCCTCGAGAAGCGGTTTCATCTCATGGGCTACTTCTGGGAACTTCGCGGCGGTATTGATAACATTACAGATCACGAGAATCCCTACGTGGTGAATAATGACATCGACTCGCCTCAATTTCTCACCTTCGGCGCCTTTGAAGGGCGAGCCTTCACCTCGCGCATTCGGCTGCTGGGAAGGAAGTGATTGCGAGAGTGGATCTTTCCAAAGCTAAGGAGGCAATGTGGAGCAACAATTGAACGATCAGGAACTCAATTCTTTTGGCTCGGTCATCAAGCGTCCCAGCGCATTTCTTCCGTTGGCCATGTCACTTACCGCGCTGTCGATTCTGCTCGTTCATATTGCACTGTTCGGCGCGGCGCGCGAGGCGGATGAGGGAACTACAGCACATCTGTGGCAGATTCTGATGGCGGGGCAGATGCCGGTACTGGCATTTTTTGCCATCAAGTGGTTGCCGCGAGCGCCGAAACCGACGTTGTGTCTGCTGGCGCTGCAAGCCGGAGCTGTGCTCGCATCGATGGCGCCCGTTTTATTTTCTCAACCTATAAGAAGGTTAAATCGACTTGACGGGAATCGCCGTCACATCGTCCACCAGCCCGACTTCCTTCTGCACGAACGGTTCGGCGTAGGTGACGCCGCCGATCATGCCGTAGTAGCGAGCCATGGATTCGACCCGGGCGCGAATCTCTTTTTGGGCGGGGAAGATTCCGCTGCCCGCGTCCTGATCGGTGAACTGCGACTTGTAGGCCATCAGCGACTCGAAGCGGGCTTCGAATTGATCGGTGATGTCGACGACAAATGTGGGCCGCACGTCGCGGTAGAGGCTGGCGTAAATAATTTTGAACGGGCGATGAGCGGAACCGTCCGCGGGCAACTTGGCGAGGCCCGATAGAAATGCAGCTTCGTAGCCAAGAGTCGCGGCGGTGTAGTGATCGGGATGGCGGCCCTCCCAGTAGGGAAGGATCAGGACCCGCGGACGCTGTGCGCGGAGAACGCGGACGACCTTTAAGCGATTCTCCCAGGTGTTTTCAACCCGGCCGTCGGGAATATCGAGAGCTTCGCGCCAGGAGACTTTCAGGATGCGCGCCGCTTCCGCGGCTTCGCGGGCGCGATCTTCCATCGTGCCGCGCGTTCCCATCTCGCCTTGCGTCAAGTCAAGGATGCCGGTGCGGTATCCTCGGTCGGCCATCTTGAGTAGAGTTCCGGCGCAGGTCTGCTCAACGTCGTCTCGGTGCGCGGCCAGGGCCAGAATGTCTACGGGCATAAATGCGTCGGTGGTCGTTCGTCGGTAGTCGTTCGCTGAGTGTTTTCTATTGCGGCCTCATACGATTCTCTAAAATACTTTCGCCGACGACGAGCGACCATCCACCAAGAACCAACGACCAAGAACCAACGACCGATTCTACCCTGCTGGCTTGGTGGTGCGGCGATTTGCCAGCACGAAGGCCAATCCAAACATGAATAGCGCGAAGAGCACCAGCGTCAGAATCGACGCCGTCAACGAAAAATCAAATGAGAATGAACTGGGTGCTTCGGGATACATCAGCGTGCGCAGCGCTTCCACTCCATAGGTCAGGGGATTGGCGTACATGAGCCAGCGAATCCATCCGGAGGCTTTGGAGAGAGGGAAGAGCGCGCCGGAAAGCAGCCAGAGAGGAATCAGAAATAAATTGATGATGGCGTGAAAGGCCTGCGTGGAATCCATGGGCCACGCGATCGCGAAACCGAGCGCAGTCAGAGCGAACGAAACCAGGACCACGGTGAGGACGATAAGCGCGAAGGAGGTGAGCGTCATGTGTATGCCGACGAGGGGCGAAAAGACTAGAAAAATTAATCCCTGCGCGGCAGCGAGCGTAGTGCCTCCCAAGACTTTTCCGAGAACGATTGCGGCGCGGGGCACGGGCGCGACCAGCACCGAAAGCAAAAAACCTTCATTGCGATCTTCGATAACCGACATCATGGTGAAGATGGCGGTGAAGAGAATGATCATCACCAGCGTGCCGGGATAGAAATAATCAAGATAATGCTGCTGTCCGGCGGCTTGTCCGGAACGAAACGAGGTCCCGAAGCCGGATCCGAGGACTACCCAAAACAAAAGTGGAGAAGCGATGACGCCGACCACACGCGCGCGCTGGCGATAAAAGCGCACAACTTCGCGCCACCAAAGGGTGAAGGCAGGCAGCAGCACTCCAGCAGAGGCGGGAGCAGTGGCATTTGCGGGATAGGTCGCGGATTGGGTTGCCATTGATTCTAGTCTAGCAGGCGGTTTGGAAGGCCCGCTTGTGCAGGCTTGTCGCGAATCGTCGAGCCTCTTGCACAAGAGTTGCAATGTATTGCACTGCGATGACGGAATTTTGTTCGTGCGCCAGTTCTGGAAGGGATTCTGACCAAATGATTCAGGATTCCGGCTACATTTTCGTTGTCGCGGCTGAGGCCGTTGGTTATACTACGTCCCTCCCTCACCGATTCCCGGGCGAGGGTCCCGGGTTCAACCAGGCATGCTAACCAGATATCGACGTGTGGGCTCTGGCACCGTGCTGCGGACCGAACAATCTTCAATGAAAAATCTTCCAGAAGTGGTGCACCGAAACCAAGGAGAAACTATGATTCGGAGAATCAGCATATTCTTGCTCACGCTTGCCGCGATGGTGTCTGGCGTGAATGTCGTGTGTCAGGCAGCGCCGCAACCGCTGCTGACACGTCATGTGCGTGATGTGGTCGTCAGCGGGCAGGCAGTTTCCGCCGGACGGCTTCCGGCAACACAGACGCTGCACTTCGATGTAGTGCTAGCGCTTCGCCACCAGCCGGAGTTGGAAAACTTTCTGAAAGAACTTTACGACCCATCCAGCCCTTCCTATAAGCACTACGTAACCGTGCCCGAGTTCACGGAGCGGTTTGGTCCCAGCCAGGAAGATTTTGACGCCGTGATCGCTTTCGCAAAGGCCAGCGGCTTTACCGTCATTGGCGGATCGCGCGACGCTTTCGACGTGCGGCTAACGGGCACAGCAGGCGCGATCGAAAAAGCCTTCCACGTAAATTTAAGCCTCTATCAGGATCCCGCGGAAAACCGCACCTTTTTTGCTCCCGACCGTGAGCCAACGGTGGACCTGCCGTTTCAGCTCTGGCACGTGACTGGGTTGGACAACTATTCCATTCCGCGGCCTGCGCTCATGCGGAAAACCGAAACAAAGGTTCCGCAAGTCGTACCACCTGCCTCGATCGGCTCCTGCCCACAGGCGTCTTTTTGCGGCAGCGACATGCGCGCGGCTTACTACGAGGGAACAGCACTGACTGGCGCCGGTCAGAATATTGGCCTCCTCGAGTACCTCGGATTTGATATCGCCGACGTAAACACTTATTACACCAACGCTAAGCAGACTAGAAACTTCGCTGTAACCGGCGTTTCCACCGACGGCAGCAGCCTCAATTGCACCGAGCCCAGCTGTGACGACACGGAACAGACCCTCGACATTACGCAGGCGGGTGGCATGGCCCCGAACGTGACCACAGTCTACGTTTTCGTGGGCAACACCGATACCGCTCTGTTGAGCTCGATGTCTACAAATAGTCCTTTGCCTTTAAACCTGAGCTCCTCTTGGACATGGACTCCGGCGGACCCGGGCACTGACGATCCCTACTTCGAAAAGATGGCGTCGCAAGGCCAGAGCTTCTTTCAAGCGTCCGGCGACAGCGGCTTTTATAAGGGAAGTGCTCCGTGGCCAGCGAATTCTGCATATGTCACGACGGTCGGCGGCACGGACTTGGTGACCGCAAGCGCAGGCGGACCGTGGGCTTCGGAAACCTATTGGTCTGACGGCGGTACCGACTACGGTGGCGGCGGCTGGGGGACCAACGTTGACATCCCATCCTGGCAGACGGCCGCAGCGGATCAATGTAACAGCGAGGGAGGGGACTGTTCCGAAACTTATCGGGACGTGCCAGACGTCGCGGCCAACGCGAATTTTACGTTCTACGTCTGCGCCGACCAAAAGGGCTGTACTGCCAATGAATACGGCGGGACCAGTTTTGCTGCGCCTATGTGGGCTGGCTACTTGGCCTTGGCCAATCAACAAGCGGCGGCCAACGGCGTTCCCGCGCCCGGCTTCATCAATCCGACCATTTATCCGCTGAATCTGGGGAACAGCGACGCCGATTTCCACGATATCACCAGCGGCGCCGTTGCCACGTTCACCTGTGTAACCGGCTACAATCTGTGCGACGGCTGGGGCAGCCCGAACGGGAACCTCCTGATCAACGCATTGGCTGGCCCCGCGGGACCTGGCTTCACGCTATCCGCTAGTCCGAGCAGCTTGACCGTGACTCAAGGCAGCAGCGGCACGAGCACGATCACGATCACTGCGGTCGACGGATTTAGCGGCAACGTTACTCTGGCGGCGAGCGGCTTGCCGACCGGCGTGACGGCGGGGTTCAGTCCGAATCCCGCGACTAGCACAAGCACGCTGACGTTGACGGCCAGCGGTACCGCGACCGCCGGAACGGTCACAGTGACCATCACCGGCACGTCGGGTAGCTTGACCGCCAGCACGACCATCAGCCTCACCGTCAAGGCTTTGGTACAAAGCTTTAGCCTCTCGGCCTCGCCGTCAGCAGTGAGCATCGCCAAAGGCGGAGCAAGCGGGACGAGCACGATCACCATCACTCCGGTCAACGGATTTTCGGGCAACGTAACGCTCACCAACTCTAAATTGCCGGCGGGTGTGACTGCTTCTTTCAGTCCGAACCCGGCGACCTCAACCAGCGTCTTGACCTTAACCGCCAGCGCGACAGCGAAGGCAGGGACAACGACTGTAACCATTACGGGAACGTCGGGCAGCCTGACGGCAACCACAACGATCACGCTCACCGTGACTCCGTTGGGTGGCTTCTCACTGACCGCTACCCCGAAGAGCCTTACGGTAGCTCATGGCAATAGCGGAACGAGCACCATCACCGTCGTGCCGACGAATGGCTTCGACCAGGAAGTCACGCTGACCACGAGCGGCGTACCGAGCGGAGTGACCGCATCGTTCAATCCCAACCCGACGGCTACAAACAGCGTGCTGACGCTGGCCGTAGGCAATACGGTTCCTACGGGGATGTACGCGATCACGGTCACAGGCACGTTTGAAAGCCATATTCACACGACCACGGTTCATCTCACGGTGACCGAGTAAGCGTGTGTCGAGAACGAGTAAGCTAGCTCAACCTGGAGAGGGCCGAGAAATCGGCCCTCTTTTTTTGTGCCCGGTATGTTGAATCTCGAACCCTCTTCTTGCCACTCCCTAAGGGGTGGTGGAATAGAAACCGGCAATGCTGGCGCTCGCCAGGATGTGGTGTTCTTTGCCGGCTTTGATAAGTGCTTGATAGAGAGTTTCGGCATTCGCTGGGAAATTCGGCGACTGAGGTAAATGCAGCACGATATCGAGCGCATATACCGTAAAAACGTAGTGATGCGCGTAAGGTTTGTAACCCTTCGGCGGGCAGGGACCGTCATATTCCTTGCCAACAAGAAAGTCATTGAAGACCTGTTCGCCGTAGGTGCTACCGGGAACGCCGGCATTTTGCGGTAGACCGGTCGCCGTGGGAGAAATGTTGTACATTCCCCAATGTGTAAAAGCTGCCGTCGTGTCATAGGTGGTCACCACGAAACTGGCCGTCGCCGCGGGCGCAGTGGTCCACGATAATTCGGGCGATTCGTTTCCGCCGGGGCTTCCATCGAGCGAACAACTGTTGGAGCCATTCACCATAATGTTATTGATCATGCTAAGGGGCAGAGTTGCGCCGTTGGCAAAGGTAGTGCTGGTGACCTGGAACGAGCTTGCGCTAGCGGAAGATTTTCCTTGGTCTTGAGCTGCGGCGGAGAGCGTTAGCGACAACAGCAAAAGCGTCAATGTGCCGAGTGCGATTTTCACCGGAGTATCCTCCCTGGCTATAAAAGCCGGGAAAAGTTTACTCCAGTTCGATTAATGACCCAACTGCTGCATCATCGTCTGCGCCTGCTCGTTACCCGGATGCCGTTTGAGTAATTCCTGCAACACAGCTCGCGCCTTCTCTGGCGTACTCTCAATGGCATACACGCGAGCGAGATTTAAATAAGCCTGATCGAATGTGGGTGCCAAACGAATGCACTGCTCGAAGGTGGTCACAGCCTGGTCGCGCCGGTCGGTTCGCAGATAAAGAATGCCCAGGTTATTCAGCGCCTCGGGATAGAGTGGGCGTAGTTGCAGCGCACGCTGTAGCGAATCGAAGGCGCGCGCGGTGTCGTTGTTCTGCGCAAACACCATGCCCAGTCCGTAGTTTGCCTCGGCGTCATTGGCATTGATTTCGAGCGCGTGCTCATACGTTTTGCGGGCATCATCCCAGCGCTTTTGCTGGCGATAGGCGCTACCAAGGTTCACCAGGGCAATCATGTGGTCAGGGCTGAGTTTGAGCGCTTCTTGAAAATCGCGGATCGCTTCGTCCGTATGACCCTCGCGCGCAGCCAGCAAGCCGAGATTGTTCCAGGAATTCGCTGGCGTGTCGGGATAGGTTGCCCGCAACTTGAGGGCGCGCTCGAAACTTTCGCGAGCTTCGGCTGTCTTCTGCTGATCGAGGTAAACGCTTCCGATGCCATACAGGGCCTCCGCACTTTGCGGATCGTCGCGCAGTGCCGTCTGAAATGAGGCTGCGGCCTGCTCCATGTATCCACGCTGAAAAAATACCGAGCCATACGAAAGAGAGTTGCGTCCAAATTCGATCGTGTCGGTCACGCCCGGGAAGGGAAGCGCTCTTGCCATGCGCTCGGCGCCCGTCATGGGAATGTGACGAAAATCGTGGGCGATTTGATCTGCGTTGGCTGGGCCTTGATAGACCTTGACGATTTCTCCTCGCACATCAATCAGGAATGAGGCCGGAAGCGAGAGATCGCGGTGGCGATCAAACAGATAGCGATAAAGAATGTTGTATATGGCAGCGACGTCGTCGGAGCCGAGCAGAATCGGATAGGCAAGACGCTGGGCGCGCGCCAGCGCGCGGACGCTTTCCGCGCGAGCACGATTATCGAGATTCGCATCCAGATTTACTGAAAGCAGCTGAAGGCCTTGGGCTGCCCATGTCAGATGCTGCCGGTTGAAACTGATCCAATCCTTTTTGCACTGCTCAGCCTCAGTAGACCAAAAATTGAGCAGAATCGGTTTGCCCCGGAGCGAGGAAAGCGTTTGCCGTTTTTGGCTGAGATCGGGAAGCGAAAAATCTGGTGCTTCGATTGGCGCCAGCAGCCAAGTCTCAACGGCAGCCGGCAATTGCTCAGTTTTCTGGGACTTTGCGGCGACAGCCTCAAAACCAGCCAATTGGTTTTGCGCATTTGCGATTTTGAATGGTTCTATGCGTGATGGTTCGGAACCCTCCTCGACCGACACGCGATGATTGACTGGCAGGTCGCGAATCTGCTGTCGCAGCCCGCTCGGCCATAAAATTGACACGTGAACCGGCCCTTTCACTGCTCCGAGGCCAAAGAAGATTTCCTTGCTGTGTTGCGAAAGGAATCCTGATCCTGCTTGCACTGATCGTTGCTGGCGGCCTAGTTCCGTCTCCAAGGTGATGACCGCGCCTATGGCGTCGCGATTGCAGTTCACGCCGCGCAGGCGAAAGGCGATCGATGGCGGCAAATTGTTCATGACGTTCTTTAACAGGCGCAATTGAGGGCCGTTGCGGTTCTTCAGGAAGACTTCCTGGCGGCCGTCATGGTCGAAATCCGCTAGCGAAAACGCGCGCCCGTCTTCGATAAAATCCAAACCAAGCACACCGGAGATATCGGAAAACGTTCCGTCGCCATTGTTCGCATAGAAAATATTTCTCTCGTATCCGCTCCACGTGCCATCGGCTCGTAACAACTCGTTGATCGCACTCCATCCCTGTTCGTAGTCATGGGAGGGCCTCGCCTCTTCCGGGGAACGGGCAACTACCTGGCGCCAAAAAAAACTGTTCAGGTCTTCACCCCGCGAAGGGCCGCTGACCATGCCGTTGGTAACATAAAGATCGGGAAAGCCATCATGATCGAAATCCCAGGCGTCGCTTGACCATGCCCAGCGCCCGATTCCAACGCCGGCAGCACGGGTCGCATCGGCGAAGCCGCCGTTGCCCGCTTGATCCCTAAACAACGAATTACCCATCGCGTGTTTGTGATAGAGCGTTCGCGTTTCTTGTGGCGCATCTTTCTTGAAAATATCCTGCGCTGAAATTCGTTCGCCCGCAGCCGTCCACATGTTTGCAACGTAGAGGTCGTCCGCGCCGTCATCGTCGTAGTCAAGCCAGCACACGCTCATCCCCGCGCCAATATCTTCCACGCCTGCTGGTGCAGCGATGTCAGTAAAAGTTCCGTCGCCATTGTTGCGATAAAGATTCTTACACCCGAAATCGTTTACCACGTATAGATCGGGCCATCCGTCGCGGTTGAAATCGTTCCACGCGCAACAGAAGCTGTAGCGTGTGTTGTTCTGGCTCAGACCGGTCTCGGCAGTGACATCGCGAAACGTGCCGTCGCGATGGTTGTGCATCATGAAATTCGGCGGTCCGTTTTCGGCGTCGTAATAAGGAGAGGGATATTTGTATTGGTTCGTGCCCTGATAGAAAACGTAGAGGCAAAAATAAATGTCGAGCCAGCCGTCGCGATCATAATCGGCCACGGCCGCTCCGGTGAAGGTTCCTTGCGGCGGCGTAGCGAACTGAAAGGCGTCCGCTTTCTGGCGAAATTTGCCGTCGCCTTCACTGATAAACAACATTGGACCCGCCGCGCGCACAACGATCAAGTCCTGGCGACCGTCGTTGTCGACGTCGACAAAAAACGCACATGCCGTGTTGTCGATAACGCCCACGCCCGCCGCTTCCGTTACATCCTCAAACGTTCCATCGCCGCGATTTCGGTAGAGGCGATTGGGAAGACCTCCCGGCTGGCAGACGTAGAGATCGTCGAATCCATCTCCATCGATGTCGCCGATCGAAACGCCATTGTGCCCGTAAACATCGATGCCACATGCTCCGTCAAGCACGGTGCGCCAATAATCGGTACCGTGCAACAACTGGGCGGCGTAAGAAGAATTTGAGCCGAGGGCCGCAGCGCTTATGTCGACGAATACTGGACCAGTGGAGCGACTCGCGATCTCGTCGAGCGGGAGCCAATTTCGTATTTGCCACTCGCCAGAGGCCGATTTGTCTCCCAATCGTTGAACCGCCCGCTCCCACGTAAGTTGCCAGTGGCCAACGCGCTGCTCGCGGTAGGTGTTGGAGCCCGCGCCTACTAACTCGTATCGTATGCGAGTCTGTAGCTGAGCAGGCAACAGAGCCGATGCTGGACCAGCGTTAATGCTTGTTATCTGAAATTCCGCCGTGAGAATCTTCGAAAAGCTATCGAGCGCCGAGTGCAGATCGCGCACAAAAGAGTCGCGGCCGATTGCTGCATTTTCCTCAGGCAGATTGCGAAATGTATTATGACGAACCTCGATCGGCGGTCCCGGCCGCACGATGCGCGAGTCGACCGGTCGCATAGAACTTCCCGTGAGATTCGAAAGAAGACTTTTCTCTATGGCTCCGGTATCTTTCGGCGAGCGCAGCAGTCCCGCGCTCCACTGCGCAAGAATTGTTGCGAGCTCGTCTGCGTATTTTTCTGTAACGAATTCGTCGAGGCCAGCCTTGGTTTTAAGCAGCAAGGCATCGAGCGGCCCAGGCATTCGATAATGCGGATGCAGGTGGAATTCGCTACTGGATAAGTCGCTGTCTGCAAAATCTGAAAAAGAGAAGAGGGATGTCCTGCGAAACGGCCCGAGGCGAGCGGGAATTATCGCGGCCGAAGCACACTGGCAACACCGAATCAGAAAGTCGCGGCGACGAAGATTCGCGGGGCCGAGAGCGTCCGAATTACGCGTCTCTTTAGCCCGACTCAGAACGATGTCTCCCGCGTAGCCACGTGTGGCCTGAAATTATCACCCGTCCAGATGACCGTCAAGATGAGGCTAACGGGAAATTCCTATTGCTCTCGTCGGCCACGCGTTACAATGGCCCACTCTTGTTCTTCAGCAAGATCAATTGAGTATGCAAACGACAAAAGTGTCGGCCGCCGTGCGCGAACGCTTGCTTCGCTCGGCGCGCCATGCGATGAAGAACGCGTACGCACCCTTTTCCAAATTTCGCGTAGGCGCGGCGATTCTCACTTCGAAAGATCAAATCTTCGCCGGTTGCAACGTTGAAAATTCTTCTTATGGAATGACAAACTGCGCCGAGCGCACCGCAATTTTTTCGGCGGTTGCAAAGGACGGTCCTAAACTGGAGATTCGCGCTGTCGCGGTGGTCAACGATCATGGAGTTCCGTGTTCGCCCTGCGGAGCATGCCGGCAGGTTATCTATGAATTTGGGCCGGATGCCATCATTTTCTACGAGGGCGAAAACGGCCCGAAGCAAAGCCTCATTACCGATCTTTTGCCGGAGGGTTTTCGCCTAAAGTGAGCGAGCCGAGCATTTCGCAATTCCGCGCCATCGACCTAATCCGCAAAAAGCGTGATGGGAGCGCGTTGTCTGGAGTTGAAATCACATACCTGGTCGATGGATGCACCGACGGCAGCATTCCCGATTACCAGATGGCCGCGTGGCTCATGGCGGTGGTGCTGCGCGGGATGACGCGCGAGGAGACGGCCGCGCTCACACACGCAATGCTGCATTCAGGGGAAGTTCTCGATTTTAGTTCTTTGCCGGCAAGAAAAGTCGATAAGCACTCCACCGGCGGCGTTGGCGACAAGACCTCGCTCGTCCTGGCCCCACTGGTCGCAGCCGGCGGCCTTTACGTCCCTATGATCAGCGGCCGCGGACTTGGCCACACCGGAGGCACGCTCGACAAACTCGAATCGATTCCGGGATTTCGCGTGGGTCTCTCGGTGTCGGAGTTTCATCGTGTCCTGAAGGCCTGCGGATGTTCCATGATTGGCCAGACGGAGAAAATTGCTCCGGCGGATCGCAAGCTTTACGCTCTACGCGATGTTACGGGCACGGTTGAGAGCCCTTATCTGATTTGTGCTTCCATCATGAGCAAGAAGCTTGCCGAAGGCACTGATGCGCTGGTGCTTGACGTAAAGACAGGTTCGGGAGCGTTCATGAAAAAAGAGGAAGATGCGGTGTTTCTCGCCGAGCTCATGGTCGAGACGGGCGAGCACATGGGCAAACAGATGGTCGCGCTCATCACCGACATGAACCAGCCGCTCGGCCGCATGGTCGGCAACGCTCTCGAAGTGCAGGAGTGCATTGAGGTGTTACACGGCGGCGGGCCGGAGGATCTGCGCGAGTTGTGTCTCCACCTCGCTGCCTGGATGTTTTTTGTCGGCGGCGCGGTGAAGACGGTGGCCGCCGGCAAACAGCTGGCGGAGGAGATCATCGCGTCCGGCAAGGCGTTTGAGAGATTTCGCCAGATGGTCGAATTGCAGGGAGGCGATATCAGTACGGTCGACGATCCAATGCTGCTTCCCGCCGCTGATCACCGCGTCGATGTGACCAGCCGCAAGGCGGGATACGTGACGGCGATTGCCTGCGAGCAGGTGGGAACGGCGTGCGTGATTCTTGGCGGCGGGCGAGAGCGCAAAGAAGATTCGGTCGATCCCGCAGTGGGCATCGTTGTTCACAAGAAAATTGGCGACAGAGTTTCCGCCGGCGAAGCGCTCTGCACCATTCATTGCCATTCCGACCAACAGGCCGCGCCCGCAAAACAAATGCTGGAAGATAGTTATCAAATTGCGGCGGAGCCTCCGGCGCATAAGTTGTCGCTGGTGCATCGTGCGATTTACAAGAGCGAGCGTTAACGTAAAAAAACAGGTTGATTAAGAGGAAAACGATGGGACGCTTTACTGGCATTCTCGGTCTCTTGACCATGTTGAGCCTCGCCTACATTTTTTCCACCAACCGGCGCGCCATTAACAAGAAGACAGTTGCCTGGGGACTCGGCCTGCAAATTGTGTTTGCCATCTTCGTTCTGAAAATTGAACTCGGCCGTGTTTTGTTCCAAAAGGCTGGCGACGCGGTCAATCGCCTGCTGAGCTATGCGTTCGTGGGATCGCAGTTCGTATTCGGAGATCTCGGCGCACAGCACTCGCCAATGGGATTTTTCTTCGCCTTTCAGGTCCTTCCCACTGTAATTTTTATCGCCGCATTTTTCGCTGTTCTCTATCACTATGGAATCATGCAGCTCATCATCAAACTCGCCGCCAAGGTGATGACCCGCTTCATGGGCGCGAGTGGCGCGGAATCGTTGAATGTCGCCGCCAGCATTTTCATGGGGCAAACCGAGGCACCGCTGACCATCCGCCCATTCCTACCCGATCTCACCCGCTCGGAATTGATGACGGTGATGACGAGCGGCATGGCGCATGTTTCCGGCGGTATTATGGCGGCTTATATTGCCTTTGGCATCGAGCCAAAACATCTTTTGAGCGCGGTGATCATGACTGCGCCGGGGACTATCTTGATGTCAAAGATGCTGGTGCCGGAGACGGAGATTCCGAAGACCGCGGGCCGCGTTGTGATGAGCGAGGAAGAAAAGGACGCGGAGAAGCATGAAAATCTCCTGGGAGCGATTGCGCGCGGCACTACGGATGGGTTGGGACTCGCGCTGAATATTGCCGCCATGCTGATTTCATTTCTCGCGCTGATCGCCCTCGCTAACGGCATCCTGGGCGGGATTCACAATCATCTCGGTATCGCGTGGTTTCCCTCCAGCTTGCAGCAGATCTTCGGAAATTTGTTTGCGCCGGTGGCGTGGGTGATTGGAATTCCATGGCACGACTGCACTGCGATTGGCAATCTTCTGGGCACGCGCATGGTGCTGAACGAGCTCGTCGCGTTTTCGATGCTGGGGCCGCAAAGAGCCGTGCTCGATCCGCGTTCGTTCACAATCGCAACCTTTGCGCTCTGCGGCTTCGCTAATTTGAGTTCGATTGGAATTCAACTGGGCGGAATCGGCGCGCTGGCACCGAACAAACGCGGAGAACTGGCCCGCCTGGGCATTCGCGCTATGCTGGCCGGGACGATGGCAAACCTGATGTCGGCATCGATTGCCGGAATGTTGCTGTGAGTTCGGCGATCAGGCGCGGGATTTCGCGACCTTTGCGAGGATCTCGTCGGTTGTAACCAGCGTCGCTCCCAAACTCTGCAGTTCGGTTAATGTTTTGTTGCCAACTTCTGCGGCCAGGGTTTCAATCGCGTCGCTGACGATCGCGACTCGCCGCTTCCTTTTCAGCAAGCCCTGTGCCGCGAGACCGACGCAGAATTCGGTGACTACGCCAAAGATTACGAATTGAGCAGTTGAGCTCAGGCGCTCTACCAGCGGGTCGGCGAGGCGGGTTTGAAAAATATCCAGCGTTTGCTTTTCCAGAACGATCTGCTGATAGTTAAGAAGGTCTTCCGGCAAACTGGCGCGGGCGTCGTTTGGAACACGCACAAAATTATTTGTAAGGGCTTCCGGGACAAACTCCGCCCCGGGCGTGCCTTGTACGCAATGCGGAGGGAATTGCTGGAACTCGGGATCATTGGCGGTATGAAAGCAGCCATGCGACACCAGGAAAACGTCGCCTCGCCTCGCCGCATCGGTGAGCTTACGAATATTGGGCAATAACTTTTCTGCTCCGGGAACGTATAGTTTGCCTCCGGGCAGCATGAAGTCGGCCTGAACATCGACCTCCCAGAAAATGAAGTCTCGTGATTCCATTGCCCCCCCGACGCTTCTAGATCGTTACTGGAGATCATTTCCTTCAATCAGCAAAAGTCGGCGCACCATTGTCGCCTGCTGATTCATTTGTATACCAGCGGCCGGGAAGCGCACAAAAAAGCGGTGTGGCTCGAACCGGCTTGTTTCTACATTTTTGTTTGCTCCGTTATCGACTCTGTGTAATGCTGTTCGACGCAATCAGATCGAACCACAACGGGAGAGTGCCGATGCGCGTCAAAATTCAGAGCAGATCTTGTCTCGTTTTAACCGTCTTTTCCTCACTTACCCTCTTTTCTTCGCTCACTGTCTGGGCAGCCGACAATATCGTGCCGCTCAATGTCAAGGAAGGTTTGTGGGAAGTTACCATGACCCGTTCCACGAGCGGTATGCCGAATGCGTCTATGGCAAATATCCCACCCGATGCTCTGGCAAAAATGACGCCGCAGCAGCGCGCCCAGGTCGAAGCCATGATGGGCGGGAAGCCGAGCACTGACGTCCGCAAAGAGTGCGTGACCAAAGAGAAACTGGAAAAGAACGCAGCCTTCAGCAACACTCGCGGGGAGTGTACTCGCACTGTCGTCAGTTCGACAGGCCGCAAAGTGGAGGCAAAGTTTCACTGCGAAGAAAAACAGTCAGTGTCGGATGGAAACTTTGTAATGGAGGCACTAGGTTCCGATAACGTCAAGGGCACGATACATATGGCTGTTAGCACGAGCAGCGGCCATAACATGACTATGGACATGACGATCGCCTCGAAGTATCTCGGGCAGGATTGCGGTGACGTTAAGTAGAGATTCTGACAATAGCTCGATAGGGTGAGTACAGCCTTTAAGCTTCGCTGCCGGAGAAAATCTCGGAACCCTAGGCGGCCATGGCAAAAAAAATGCGCGCAGCCCGAAGGCTGCGCGCATGAGGAACAGTGGATGCGTTACCGACCGGCAGCCATCGCCATGGTTTGCGGCTGCGACTGTGCGGCCCGCCCGACGTACATTTTGTACGACTGATAAATAGCCGTCAGCACGAGTAGCAGAATCGCCATGGTGGCTAGTCCGGTAAAGGTGGTGAAAGCGGAAACGATCGCAGTCAATCCCGCACCGATTACGTAGTTCGGGAACGACCACAGGAACACCTTATGCCACAGGGCAAAAGGATTGCCGCCTTCGGTGAGTCCGATGATGCTGGCTACAGGCGCCGTGTTCGCCAGGAAGTAGGTGACGGCGGCCAGTACCAGAGACATCGTGTGGGCTGTTGCACCGGCACGGAAGAGCTGGCTGTGATACACCAGGTACGCGAGTCCGGTAGCGTTCAGCAGTGTGCATGCGTTAAATACGAACTGGACAGGTTTGGTTTTGTTCCCGCCGGAATAGGATTGCGCGATCGCCGCCGTAACCGCTACGAGCAGGCTGCCGAACAGTCCCAGTTGCGTTACTGCCAGAAGAATGACGGGCAGATTTCCCGACATTGAGCTCGTGAGCCCAGGCAACTTCACCTTGAGGCGCGAACTCACTGCGGCTGCCGCTGACAGGAGCGCCAACTGCGGCCAGGCTTGCGTTTGCCATCTGACGACCCCGAAGGACAGGGCGCAAAGGCTCGCAACGGCCACCATTCCGATCATGACTTTCGCTTTGATTGGCAATGTATTTGTCATGGTAGTGTCTCCGAATATGGTTTCAGTCGGTTGTCTAGTTGTCTCCTGGATCGCCATCACTCAATGCTGAGGTAGTGGTGGCTACGTTGGAAGTTGCACCCCAGACTACGCTGTCGCCAGTAACGGAGGCTGCCCCCCAGACCACGCTGGTGGCTCCCCAAACTACCGATGACGCTGAGATTGTGTTCGCACCCCACACCACCGAATCTCCCCATACCACTGAAGTCGCACCCCAAACAACGCTGCTGCCAGTGAAATTGGAATCGGGATTCGTGTTGGTGACGGTGACGGTGCCGTTTGCGTTAAGGACCGCGGTCGGGGAAAGCGCTAAGCCCGTCGCGAGATCCGTGCTGCCTAGAGCGGCGTCGATATTCAGATACCCCGCCCCATAAGTAAAGAGGTCATACTCGTTGTTGTAAAGGTTCCCGAAGCTGTCATGCGAATACGTAAACTGCCCGATGCTCTTCCACGCCGTCTTCATCAAGCGAGCTTTCACTTGATCAGGAGTCAGCGCGGGATTCTGTTGCAACATCAGAGCCACCGCACCGGTAACGATCGGGGTTGCCATGCTGGTTCCACTGAGTTCGTAGTACAACGCGGTTCCGCTCGTTGGTGCAATTTCGTATTGCGGAAAGGTTGTATCCAGCGTGCTGCCCGCGACCCGCAAGGAAACCTGCCGGTTTCCCGGAGCGGTTATATCAGGTTTGCAAATGTGATCGAGAGTAGTCGGACCTTTCGAACTGTAACTGGCAATCTGGTCGTCGGCCCGCGTCGGCGTCAGTTCGGTCATGGTCGCGCCCACCGTAATTACGGAGGGGTCGTTCCCAGGAACCACGATGGTGCCGAAGCCGCTCGTAGGAAGATAACGCCCGTTGTTGCCGGCAGCCGCTACCACCACAATGCCAGCCTTCCAGGCGGCTTCCACGGCCTGGTCGACAGGATCTAGCGTGTAGCTCTCGAACACCGGACGTCCGAGCGACATGTTGATGACGCGGATGTTGTAGGTACTCTGCAGTGTGATCGCTTCTTCGAGGGCCGCGATCACTTGGCTGTCCGTGCCAGATCCGTACTGATCCAGGACGCGCAGGTTGACAATGTTTACGTTCGGAGCTACGCCAGCATAGGTTGCGGCATAGCCGTTGGCCGCGCCGGAACTCGATCCGTTGCCACCGATCAAGCCCGATACGTGTGTTCCGTGGCCAAACTCGTCCGAGGTTGTCGCGTCGCCGTTCACAAAGCTCTGGCTATACACGACTCGGCTGACGCCATTGGCATTGTTCAGATCGGGATGCGCTGCGACACCGCTGTCAATAACAGCGACCCCAACTCCGGTGCCATCGAACCCGTACTGCGACGCCGCCACATCCGCCTCGACTGCCGTCGCGAACTCTTCGGTGACCGGGTTAGCGGCCATTTTTTGCGTACGGTCGGGCGTGATGTACTTGACGTTGGGATCCGCCGCCAATTCCGCCAGCATGCTGGCGGGCACGCGCATTGTGACTGCACGGATGCTGTGGAACTGCGACTTGATCGCTGCCCCACGTCCCTGCATGCTTCTCAAATGCGCGGCGGAAGGCATCTGGCGATGCTGAACGATTACGGTCACCATTCCATTCGCCTCAACCCGCTGCCCGAGATCGGAAGCAAACTTCGATGTGCCGCTGTTCAGCGCTGCTTTCGAACCGGCATAAGATGGAGCCCCCGAAAGCAACAGTAATACCGCCCCAAGAACGCGACCCCAGGCAGCGCTGAACGCCAGGCTGCTGAGTGGACGGTCTTTGCGTCCATATGTGATCTGCGATTTATCGCTTTTGTTCATAAGTTTTGTGTCGGCTTCTGCGAGGGAAATGCCATAGACTACGCCCTCGTGCCTGGCCTTTAATGGGCAATCGCGAGTCCAATCACTCGGTAGTTAAGTCGCGTATTTGCAAGGAGTTAAAAGAACTTCGCCAGCTATGCGGGAAGTGACAAATTGGCCCAACAACGAGTGGGGAACCTGTGTATTCTTGTTAAGCCTAACGAAACAAAGGCTGGGCGTATACGGGACCCGGATGCGGGACAAACTGGCCTGATTTAGGGCTGGGTTTCCCGTCCGAGGGACCTCATTTTTGCCAACTAACAACTGAGAACCGGGATCTCGCTCTCAGGCGTGCGCGGGACTCACTGCCAAAACCGAGCGCAAGGGCGCGCGCAACCCTTGCATTACACGCTCAAACTGAGCAATGTCGAGCGATTGGGGCCCGTCGGAGAGCGCCCGCTCGGGGCAGGGATGCACTTCGACAATTATGCCGTCTGCGCCTACGGCGATGGCGGCGCGCGAGACCGGTCCGATCAGGCTCTGCTTGCCAGTGCCATGCGATGGATCGGCCACCACCGGCAAATGCGAAAGCTCTTTGGCAAGGGCGACCGCTGCTAGGTCGAAAGTGTTGCGCATGCCCGTTTCGAAAGTCTTGATTCCGCGCTCGCAAAGAACGACCTGATCGTTTCCTCCGGAAAGTAAATACTCTGCCGCCAGCAGCCACTCCTTGACACTGGCGGAAGGCCCGCGCTTGAGGAGGATTGGCTTCTTGAGAGTGGCGAGCCTCCGCAGCAAGGCA
>Ga0187859_10000566_pt1 | contig 24744 bp, 20 predicted proteins | sample June2016WEW_10_1_2_FD_133019 | JGI IMG/M metagenome (GOLD analysis project Ga0187859, IMG submission 133019) | Peatland microbial communities from SPRUCE experiment site at the Marcell Experimental Forest, Minnesota, USA - June2016WEW_10_10 | ecosystem: Environmental > Terrestrial > Soil >...
ATTGGCGCTGTCTTTGCCGGCATCGTGCGCGCCCCCATGACTTCAATCCTCATTGTCTTTGAGATGACCGGCGGCTACGGCCTGGTGCTGCCCCTCATGATCGCCAACATGAGCGCCTTCGCCCTCGCCCGCTACTGGCGCGAAGTTCCTGTCTACGAAGCGTTGCTCGCCCAGGACGGCATTCATCTGCCTAAAGCCAACGACCCACACGAACCACCCCCGCCGGAACCTATCGACGCAACCGCATTGGCCGTTGACGCAAGTTCTTAGCAGTTCTCTATCCATGAAGTTGGGCGTATCTCTATGCATGGAATTGGGCGCAGATGTGCGAAGGGGCACGACTTCAGTCGTGCCGTAAATGGCCCAAATAGACGTTGGGCTTTAGCCCCTGCGGGATCCACTGAAAAGAACTCTGGCGCCGGCTACCGGGGCCTTCCGAAGAACAAAACATACCCATCCGGATCGGAAATCTCAAACCCGCGCAACCCATCATGCGTATCCTCAAGCGGCTTGCTGAATACCGCCCCATGGTCCATAAAATTCGCGGCCAGCGCATCCGGGTCCGACGCATACACAAACGCATCCCACCGCAAATGCGGATGCCGTGTCTGGTTCGGCACCGGCTCTATGCCACCTTCCGCTTTAATGAATATCTGCGCCCCATCCCGCCCGATAATGGCGAAAAACGGATCCACTTCTGGCGCAATGAACCGCGTCTCAAAGCCAAGCTTCTCAATGTAGAAAGCAATCGTCTTCACGACGTCCCTCACAATCAGGCATGGAGAAATCGCTTCTGTCACCGCATGATCTATAGCCATCACCGCCACCTCCGCCAACACAGTTACCACGAATCCGCACCGGCCCTCACCCTGGGCCCGGCAGTACTCATATCAATCTGCTGAAAACCTGCCTTCGATGCCGGCGACTCCGCCCTCAATCGGAAGTCATAATTCTCCGCATTCACAAACAGCGGGTCGCCAACCATCGATCCATCATCCTGCCCCATAGCTTGCCATTCATCGAACGACTTCCCCGCAAAGTTCATATCTCCGCCGCGCGTGTCGAAGTAGAAATTGTGCCGCGTCGTAAATTTCCCATCGCCCCAATTGCCGCCCAGAAGCGTTCCCTCATCGAAATAGACAATGTTGTTTTCCATCGTGAAGGCATTGAAAGCCTCAGCCCGTGTACGCATCAACTCGTGTTCGTGGTTCAACGCGAAGATGTTGTTGCGCACGATATTATCTCGTCCATAATGCTGATGGAAACCCGCGCTCTTGCAGTTATAGACAATATTGTTTTCAATCAGGATATTGCTGGAACCTTCATCGGGATAAATTCCCCATCCTCCATATGTGAATGAAGAAACGTTGTAAATCAGATTGTTCTCAATCGCACTCCCCGGCTGTTCGCCAAGTGTATAAATTCCTCCCATATCGCTCAGCATGTCTTTCCCCACATCGTGAATTTTGTTAAACGCAATCGCGTTTTCATGCGACTGGTTCGACCCATAGCCCCACGTCCATCCCACCGAGATCGCGGTGTAGAAGAGATCATGTACATGGTTATGGATGATCTGGTTCCGTCCACTCTGCAGTACGCAGATTCCTACTGCCGACGCAAACACCAGCCCAAGGTCGTGCATTTCGTTGTCGGCCACAATGTTGCCATAATTTTGCTCTGCGTCATTCGCGCTCATCGCGGGCTCGCCAATCCTGATCCCTCCAGCGCCCATATCGAAAATCTTGCTCGCCAGCAAACTATTGTTCTTTGAGCCGCGGCCGAGCGACAGAGCGTATCCTCCCGAATGCGCAATCGTGCAGTGTTCGATTTTGAAGCCAACAGCTCCAACCGCTGTCAATGCTGACGGCGCACCAATCGCCGCCTGCGTGTCGGCATATCCCTTTGCGTCTACCCGCCAGTCCGCATACGCGAATGTAAGGCCACGGAAAACAATATTGCGGACCAGCGTACCCGATTGAGGATCTCCCTCCAACGACACCAACCGTTCCAGTGTCGGCGCAACCACAACTGCCCGCGCCATATCTTCACCTGCAACCGGGATGTAGAAAACAGTATGCTTCGCCCGATCCAGATACCATTCACCCGGCGAATCCAGAGCGTCCGGCGCGTTCTCTATGTAATAGCGCGCATCCACTTCCTTGTTCGATGGACGCGGGTCTGAGCCCAGCGTCGCCGTATGATTCGCTTCATCCACCTCCACAATCGGCATGCGAATATCGGCCCACGCCAAATAAGCAACCACCTCTACATCGCCGCGGTCTGCCCATTCTTTCTTAATATCGTTGCCGCGGTAATGCAGTTCATATGGCTTATCCTGAGAACTCGGTCCATCCGCGCGGAAGAATCCGTAGTTTGGCGTACGCGCCCGCGTGGCTCTCCGCCCATCCACAAACAGTTGATTGAAAGCATCGCCAGGAGCGCTCGCCGACCAAACCCCGCCAGGCCCCTTTGCCCAGCCGGAGAGTGCGCGACCTCCGCTGATCACCGGATGTTCGCCGTGCGGAGCTTCCCAAACTGTATCGCTGTCTTCCGGGCCAAGGATCAGCGTCTCGGGAAGGTAATATGTCCCAGCGCGAACTGTAATGGTGATGCTGCCTGTCCTGCCGGCACGGCGTTCCGCACGAGCTGCGTCGCGCGCTTCCGCTAGAGTCTTAATGGGTCCGCTCCGTGAGACAACAATGTCCTGGGCGCAGGCTGCCGTAGCGGCCAACCAAACGACAACAGCCAAAAGCCTGAACATCTGGAGTACTCCGCGGCCAGCTTGATTACTTGCTAACTCACTAACTCCGTCAACAAAGCCAACCCCGCTCGTCACTGGGACTGCATGTTATACATAAACAGCGCCCGTAGCTCCAGGTACGGCCCATGAAAATCCTTCGGCAGCGGCGGATAATTCGACCCCTGCAGCGCGCCCCAAGCCGCGCGATCCAGCGCCGTATCGCCTGACCGTCCCTCCAGCATCATGCTTCCATCCATAATGCGCCCATCCGGCAACACCTTGAAGTGGATCAGCACCTGGCCCTTTTTCAAAATCGGCGGATTCACCTCATCCGGTATCAGCGGGTCCCAGGTCTTCTGCGTCTCAAAGTGCCAGCGCCGCAGCCACGGACCAAAGTCCACGCCCTGCGTGTCGCTCAAAACCTCCACACCGCCTGTTCCCGCGCCGGGATGCATCGCCAGTCCTCCGCCTCCCAGGTTCCCCGACGAGCTTCCAGAATTGGGGTTGCGCGATGCGCCGCGCATGGCCTGCTGCAATTGGTCCAGCGGATTCTGCGAGCCCAAAGCGAAACTCGGCCGCGGCACAGCTGCCGGTCGCGGCGCCTCCACCTGCGACTGTTGCTGCTGCGACTGCGGTTGTGGTGGCGGAGGCGGCACCGGTGCGGGCGTAGCCTGTTGCGGCGTAGGCTGCGGCTGCGGCGGAGGAGCCGGAGGCGGAGTAGCCTTGTTCATCGCTTCCAGCGTCTTCCTGTCAATCTGCGGCTTCACCGGCGGAGTCACTGTCGCCTTTTGCGAAGGCAACTTCGGCCTCACAATTGGCGAATCCAGGTAGGTCCAATCGTCGTGCGTCTTTGTGCTGGGCTCGATAACCCGCGGCTGAAATATGTATTTGGGAAGCAAAAACAGGGCAAGGATAATCGACGCGTGCACAATCACTGCCCACAGCGCGCCTTCCCGCAGCCGCGCCCAGCGCCGCTCATCCTCGAGCTCGCTGATCATCTCCAGCAGTTCGTGCGTGTCGTAGTCCACCCAGCGCGAACCACGCACCACCTGCGCAGTCCGCTCCGGCTCCAGATCGCGGCCCTCCTCGATCGGCTGCACCGGGGTCCCCGGCGACAGGTCCTCGTTGCCGGGGTGGTCAACGAGCGGGGCGTCCTCGTTCACATCGTTTGGCGCTTTGATGGAAAGCATGCGTTGTGCGGCGGCCTCGCGGAGCGCACACGTGCCCCCCGGCTCCGCTTCGATTCCTTTCCTTCTATTCTCTCATTCCCGCTATAAACTGGCGCAAAGCTCCGCCTCGTACAATGGTTCCTAAAGGTAAGACGGCTTACCGGGTGGAAGGGGACCCTGTTTGAAGCAGTTTTTCGTTCACTGGATGGCCAAGCTCAATCTCGTACTGCTTCCCTTCCTGGCCAAGTTCGGCATTTGGGGCATGGGCGCACTCGCACTTCTGGATTCCTCCACACTCCCCATCCCCATGGATGCACTTTTAGCCTTTTCCGTTTGGAATGACAAGCCCCGTTTCTGGCTCTATTGCCTCATGGCCTCGATCGGCTCTGCCATCGGCGGCCTGCTTCCATATGGCCTCGGCCGTGCCGGCGGCGAGCTCTTCCTGCTCAAGCGCGTCAACCGCGAGCGTTATGACCGCATGCGCGTCCGTTTCGAGCGCCAGGAGTTTCTGGCCATGATGATTCCCTCCATGCTGCCCCCGCCCACCCCATGGAAGGCCTTCGTGTTTGCCGCAGGCGTCTTTGAAATGCCCATTGTGCCCTTCCTGCTATCCGTCTTCTGCGGCCGTATGGTCCGCTGGCTCACCCTCTCGCTGCTGGTCCTCAAACTCGGCCCGGGAGCAGTCCAGGTCGTCGCGCACCACTCCCTCACCGTGGTCGGAATCGTAGGCGCCTTAGCCATCCTTGGCTTCGCCTGGTGGTGGATAAAAAGAAAGCGCTCCGGCAAACCCCTCGACTAAGGGAAAGGGCAGCTCAAGCCCTCAGCCGCAGCCACTGCTCCTCTTCTTCTATTTTTATCTTGACAAGAAAATCCTTACATCGGAAAATCCCCTTGGTTGCACATTCCCCAGTGTTTCACTTCAGCTGTTATCACTGTCCCCAAAATTAGCCGCACCGGTAATCGCGCGTCATCAGTTGGTTTTTTCTAGTTGAACCGGATGCGCGGCGATTCATTGCCCCAAGCGCGATTGGCCCTGAACAGTCGACGCGGAGTTGCGTCCCGCGGTACCGTGAATTTCCCTGCGGTTCCGCTCAGCCCATTCTCGTCTGGCAGTAGCAACCACACCAACCAATGTCCCGGCTGTCGAGGCAATCGGGGACATGCACTAACGGAGAAAGTAATGAAATATCAAATCGTCGCGGTCGCTGGGGTGGTCGCTCTTGCCGCAGGACTTTTAGTTTGCTCTCATTCTTTCAAGCGGCTGCCCTCCGCGAGAATGACAACTGTCTACGCAGCTCAGACGCTTCCCATCACCATCGGTTCAGCAGTGCCATCGGAGTTGAACCCCACCGGCGGCGGTGCGCCGGCGGCAACCATGCAGCAGGCAGCGGTTTTCGCATGGCAGGAGTTTATCGCCTTGAACTGGCCGGCAGTGCCGCAGACCGGTAAGCCGAAAACCCGCGACTATCCTGACAACAATTGCAACTTCAGCGATCCGAAATGCACCGGTCGTCCGCTGGTCTGGGAGACCTTCCGCCAGAAGGTTGAAATCTTCCCCGGACAGAACCCCACCAGCCCCACGACGCAGCCTCCTCCCGGCTATCCGGGCGTTGTTCCCAATGACCCCTCGCTTGGCTACGATGCACATCCCCAATACAACTACTATCCAGCGGTTCCTGCCTGCGACGTTCCCCCCGACAGCCAGGTAGTCCTTCCCACGCCCTGGGTCAATCTCGACGAAACCGACCAGATCACGCTGGATTCCATGTTTGCCGGCGTCGCTCCAACGTCGGTGGAAGGCAACAGCTCTCCACAGATGATTCGGTTTTTGGCCAAGGCCAACCGCAAGGAGTATGTCTATGTTGTGCAGAAACCGACGCAGTGGTGGGCTGGGGTTCCTTCCGGCATACAGATGGCCACGCTCAATTATCTGAATCAGTATCAGAAAAGCCCGACGTCGGGGAGCACCAATGTAGTCAGCCTGCCGGACGGCACAATCGAAGTCAAGGCCGCCTGGCGCGAGCTAACGCCAAAGGAGCTTACCAAAGGCCATTACACCACTGCGACCGCGCGCTTCTATGAGCTCAAGAACGGCAACACATGTTATCGTCAGCACACCTTTGGCCTGGTGGCGCTCCATATCATTCAGAAGACGCCCACCGCGCCTTACTTCATCTACGCAACCTTTGAGCAGGCGGATAACATTCTCCGCCCCGACGGCTTGCCGGTGGAAGACGCAGACGGAAGCATTAATCCACCTCTGCCGTCCTGCCGTTCCGGCCAGACCGCGCCCTGCCCCACTACGCCATCCGTGACGCTTGACGATACGTCGGTGATTAATCCAGATATGAGCGGGGTTCCTCCGCAGGTCAATCTGGTGCCGCCAAGCGCGCAATACTGCACCGCGTCAACCGGGACCACGCCTGTGAATCGCCTCTATTACATAAATTCGCAAGGCTTGCCGGCGCTTCCCACGGGCGGATTCATATGCGTCAACTACCGCGACGAGACAATTCCACAGCCAATCATTGACGCAAACCAGACCGCGCATGCTGCAATCACGGCATATAACGCGGCCCACCAGATTCCCAAGTCGCCCTGGCTCTTTTACAAGCTCGTCAACGTGCAGTATGAGCCGATCGACAAGAACTATGCGGGCGTCTATCAGGGAAACGATCCCAACAGCGGCCACAATCCCAGCAGTTATCACCAGGCAAATATCGTTGTTGAAACCAACCGCACCTTGCAGCTGTTCAGCGGCGGATTGGTTCAGTCGGGAGGTACCGGCGCCAACAGCGATTACCAGTCGCAATTCAGCGGCACTCCCGGAACAGCAATTCACAAGAACATGTACTACGGCGGCTCGCAGCAGAATATGGGCGGCTGCATGGGTTGCCACGGCAGCCAGGGACAGCACCAGGCAGGCGACTTCAGCGTCATATTGGCCAAAGGCTCTGTCCAGTTTCCTGAAACCCCGGCCGCTGTGGGAAGCGCAGGCGCGAAACCTGTCCCACGCAATCGGAGTCTGGCTTTCCACTTGAATAAATAAACTGCTTCCAGCTCAGAAACGGGCCGGGTGGAAGACTCACTCGGCCTCTACCTTCCCAACCATGATTCAAACCCTATCAATTGCGAAAGGATTATCTCCCATGGCTACATTGACGACTTATGCCGAGGTTCAGGCAGCGTTGAATCTCTTTGTTAAAGAGGCCGGCGTTTCGCCGGGCCTGGCTCCCCACCACACCTTCTGGAACACCATGAACTACCAACAATTCATCACCGGCAATGTTCCCGGAGTTCCGGGAGGACCCTGGAAAATTCTGGAAGTCGGACATTCAAAGGATTCCAACATCATTCAGATTCTCTCCGGGTATGGCAAAGCCTATGACAATTTTGGCCAGATGCCGCGGCCAAGCCCCCCGTACGAACCCGAGCAGGCCACGCTGATTACAGAGCTCGCCGCCTGGATTGATGGGGGCTGCCAGAACAACACCTAACCGCCCTGATTCCCATTGAGTCGTCCACCGGCTTGGCCGACCCCGATGGATGAAACTGTGCCCATTCATCGAGCGTGCCGGGGTCCCCGGCGACAGGTCTTCGTCGCTGGGGTGGTGGTCGATGAGTGGGAGTCGATAAAGGCCAATCATCAAAGATCCCTCATTCTGTTTTCTTATCAGAAGGAAATAAAGCAATGCGTATCCTGAGCGTTCTTCTTGCCATTTCGATAGCCGCCGTGTGCCATGCGCAAGATGTCACAAATCCCTGCCCCAATGCCCAGCCAGTTCCCTCCGGACTGAAGCTGCCGTCTTTCATTCCTCCAGGCGAGCCAGTCGCGGTAGAAAAGCAACTGCTGAAATACCTCAGCACGCTGGACTACCGCAACCTGGGCTGGTGCAGAGATAAGTGGATACGAGACACGGGACCGCTGATCCAGGGGACCGCATCCATCGTGCATCCGGCGGTCCATATCTACTACTCGCCGGAGGTGTCGAACTGGCTGGTGAATGGGCGCAAGGGAGACATTCCCGATGGCGCCGTGATCATCAAGGAACAGTTTTCGCCCGTTCCCGCCGCGCGCTATCACGATATTCCGGAGAAGAACCTCGGCTGCTCCAACGACTGGACAATCATGATCAAGAGTCCGAAAGGATCCTTCGACGGATGGTTCTGGGCCGAGGTGTGGAACGGCAGCAAGCCGGCGAACTCAATGAAGTTCGACAATCCATTCCAGTATCCCAACGCGGGCTATGGACTGGTGTGTTTACGTTGCCACGCATCGGCAGAAAATCAGCACACGTTTGTGTCGCTCAGCAACATCGAGGGATCGCCGGGATGGCCCTTGCAGTTCCGCGTGGATGACAGTTGGAGAAGCCAAAGCGCACCGCCTCCGCCACCAACATGCGTATCCGGTCCGACGCTAATCGATTTGGTCGAGAACGCGCAGAGGCCATTCGAAAACCGGCCGCGCCTGGCACATGAAGAAGCGATTCCCCCGTCGCTGTTTCCCGAGCATGAACAGAACGCAGCAATCCAGGAAGACGTGCTGGCGCTGCATCTTGTGAGGGCATTGCGCGCGGCGCCGCCGGATATACAAAAGATGCCGCCGGAGCCGCTGGATACAGTGGTTGCCGAGCCGAAGCCTCCAGTGGGCGCTCCAACCAGCAATTCCCCAGGATTTGTGACATCGTCGCAGTGCACCGGCTGCCACAGCGGACTTACAGGCGCGGGGTTGGGACCAACCATGGTGCTCACGTCCAGCACGTCGCCCACAATCAACGTGTCGCAGTACGGAGAGTGGCGCTGGACCCCGATGGGACTCGCCGGCCGCGACCCGGTGTTCTATTCGCAACTGGACAGCGAACTGGCCTACCTCAAAGACCACTCAAAGCAGCAAAAGGTAATCGACATCTGCACGCAATGCCACAACGCCATGGGCAAAAGAACGTTTGCTGCGGAGCATCCGAAAGAGGACTACAAGGTCGACTTCGTCTATAACTCCGATCCCCACAGCGACGGATTCAAATACGGCGGCCTCGCGCGCGACGGCATCAGTTGCGAGGTCTGCCACCGGATGCAGGCGCCGAAGGATCCGAGCCTGCCCTATTTTCTCGAGCACCAGATCAACGGCGTATTCGACGTAACTCCGCAAGGCGAGCTGCATGGCCCGTTCAAGGACGACGAGATCACAACCTATCCCATGCTGACTGGCATTAACGTCAAGCCGAAGTACGACGCCTATATCCAGTCGCCGCAGATGTGCGGGACATGCCACACGATTCTACTTCCGGTGGTTGACAGCCCCAAGCCGGGCACCACGTCGGTCGAGCAGGCCACCTATCCCGAGTGGCTGAACAGCGATTACCGCAACGAATATGGATCAGTGGGCCCGACACCGAAGACCTGCCAGGAATGCCACATGCCGACCGGTTATGCGAATGCGAAGACCGGCGTGAACGTCGCGGCAATCCAGGACAAGATCGCAATTGTCCAGGACGGGACGTACGCCGCTGTTGAGCACCTTGCCAAGCCGGACGATGTGAACGTGCGCTATCGCGAGACGGGGTTCAAGAGGCATGAGCTGCTGGGAACCAACGGATTCCTGTTGCAGATGTTCCTGAAGCCGGTGAATGAGCAGCAAAACAATGAGACGCTGGGCGTGCGCTTGTCCGACTACATGTCGGGGCTGACCACGGATCTGCAGGCCGCTTCGGATAATGTCATCCAGCAGGCGCGGACGATTACCGCGACGGTGGAAATCTCGAAGTGGGAAGTACTGGGCAACAAGCTGATTGTCGAAGTCACTGTGACCAACAAGGCCGGCCATCGCTTCCCCAGCGGGGTGGGATTCCGCAGAGCGTTCCTGAACTTCGAAGCAACGGTAGATGGGAAGCCATTCTTCAGTTCCGGTGCGACGAATACGACGGGGCAGATTACGAATTTTGAAGGGCAGGTGCTATCGACGGAGTCCTTCCAGAATGGCACATATCAGCCGCACTTCAGCCAGGCGCATCCAATCACTTCAAGCAACGAGGTGCAGATTTACGAGGAGCTGACGCAGAATGCGGACCACCAGTTCACCACCAGCTTTACGCGTCGCGATCACGAAGTGAAGGACAACCGTCTGCTGCCGTTGGGCTGGTCGCTGCATGGGCCGAAAGATTTGCCGATCCCGGAGCCATATCTGGAGGCGACGTTGCCAAAGGGAGATGCGCTGCACGATCCGGCATACCTGGCGGGCAAGGGGCAGTCCATTGTGCGCTATGAAATTCCACTGCCGGCGGGGGCAAATGCCGAGAACGTCCATGTAACTGTGAACTTGTATTCGCAGACGCTGCCGCCGTATTTTCTCGCAGACCGGTACCAGACCAATACGCCGGCAACAGGAAGACTCCACTACCTCGCCACGTCATTGGGAACGCTGGACAAAACGGACTATACAAACTGGAAGCTGCTGATTGATTCTGCAGCAAGGTAATCGGCGGACGCTGTCAGGGTGTCCACTCGTCCTGGTTCCAGGCACTGTGCCCCGTTCATCGCAGCCTTGTCGCGATGAGCGGGCGGCCGCTTACCAACGCATCCAGGCCTCTGCCTTAGAGTCGGCGACAGGGCGCATTCCCGAGCGCAATTACACAGAAAAGAAAATCAAAATAAAGAAGGCATTATCAACAAGTTAAGCCTCAAACTCCGCAAGATCAGCGCAAAATTCCCGAAAAGTGGATATTTCCAAACAAACTCCGACCGTGATTTGTCCAATTCTCTGCAGACAAAACCCCTGCGAGGTTCATTTCCAAGGTCTATTACGGAAAGAATCGCACCCATGGAAGCAAACGTTTCGTCCGTCTTCGCAACCCTTTAAGCAGACGTCTGGGCTATGTAGCGCACTCGTCTATTCCCTGGTCCTTATTCCCTGGCCCCTGCGGCCACAGTCGCCGCCGCCGGAGCCGCGTTGAGCCGCCGCACCAGCACCGGAACCCCGAACGCCAGCCCGGCCACAATCGCTGTTGATACTAAATCATTGCGGTAGAAGGGGATAGCCGCTACATAGCAGGCAGCCAATCCGCCCGGCGTCCGCGGATACATCCCGCTCCCTGCCCACACCGCGAAGTTCGACACCACGAAGAACGAAGTCGGTCCCAGAATCACGCCCGCGCCAACGCGCAGCACCGTCGTCCGCGCATGCAGCAGAATCAACCCCAGCGCCATCGCCGCCACATACCACGACCAGGTCAACATATATCCCTGCCATTGAAAGGGATAGTGATACACGTATGTGGTCAGGTAATAGTCCGTCACCATTAGAACGGCTAGCGGAGCCAGCATCTCTTTCCACGAGCGCCGCGCCCCGAAGTAAAGCAGAGCGCCGCCCACCGCGGTAAAGTTCCACCATCCCGCATGCGGCAAAACACGCGTCAAAACTGCCAGCAACACCAGAACATAAGCAAACATGGATACCTCAATCTCTTCATTTTGGGGATCGTTTCCGGCAAGCGGGGAACGGCATTCTTCGCGACAAATGCTCTTTTCATTCTGCGGTCCATGCCCCCCCCGGTCAACCCGAATCCTTCCATGAGGCGAACATTTATTTCTATTCGACGCAAAAGCTTCCATTGTCGCCGTGGTCCGGCTCGCATCGCTCCATATTTCGCGAATCAAAAATATTCATTTGCACCTAGTGTACTATCTGTTATAGTACACATGTGATTCCTTTCCGCATCACATTCCGGCCCGGCGTATCTCTCTTTGAGCAAATTGTTTACGCCTCGAAGCGCGCCATGGTCTGCGGCCAACTGCGCCCCGGCGACCCGTATCCCTCCGTTCGCGCCCTGAGCAAAGAGCTCAAAATCAACCCCAATACAGCCCACAAAATTGTCGCCCACCTGGTCAACGAGGGCCTGCTTGAAACCCGCCCCGGCATCGGCACAGTCGTCGCCGTCCTTCCCGATTCCAGCAAAAAGGACCGCACCCAGCTCCTGGGCCATGAGATCGAAGAGCTCGTCGTAGAAGCCAAGCGCCTCGGCATCGAGCAGGAAGAGATGCTCTCCTCCATCTCCGCACACTGGGAACGTCTTTCCGCCAACGACTCAACCCAACACGCCAACCCCGCCGCCGAGCCCAATGATGGAGGCAGCAAAGAACAATGACCGACGCCATCCGCACTGAAAGTCTCTCTCGCAGGTTTGGCCGAACCCTGGCCATCGACAACCTGAGTCTCGCCGTTCCTGAAGGAGCCATCTACGCCCTGGTCGGCGCCAACGGCGCGGGCAAAACCACCGCCATCAAGGTGCTGATGAACATCTTCCGCCCCACCGACGGAAGCGCCCAGGTCCTCGGCATCGACTCCCGCCGCCTCGCCGGCAAAGCCTTCCAGCGCATCGGCTACGTCTCGGAGAACCAGGAAATGCCCGACTGGATGACCGTCGGCGCCCTCCTCGATTACTACCGCCCCTTCTATCCGCAATGGGATCGTACTCTCGAGCAGCAGCTTGTCCGCCAGTTTGATCTGCCGCTCAACCGCAAGCTCAAGAATCTGTCCCGCGGCATGAAAATGAAGGCCGCCTTCGCCAGCTCTCTCTCCTACCGGCCATCGCTCATCATCCTCGACGAGCCGTTCTCCGGCCTCGATCCCCTGGTGCGCGACGAGCTCATTGAAGGTCTCATCGAACGCGCTCCGGAAACTACAATCTTTCTCTCCTCGCACGACCTCGCCGAGATTGAGAGCTTCTCCAGCCATGTCGGCTATCTGGAGCAAGGCCGCCTCCTGTTCTCTGAGGAAATGTCCGTACTCACCGGCCGTTTCCGCGAGGTGACCGTCACGCTTGAAAACCCAGTACCTCTTCCTGAGAATCTCCCGTCAACCTGGCTCCAACCCCAACTCACCGACCGCGTCATCCACTTCATCCACAGCGGCTATCAGGATCAGGCTTCCGAACTTGAGCTCGCGAAGATCTTCCCCTCAGCCCGCGACATCACCTTCGACCCCATGCCCTTGCGGCAAATCTTTCTCGCCGTCGCCAAGTCCGGGCGCCTCCGCACTTCTTCTCAACCAGCACACACCTCCGCCGAAGGGACCGCGGCATGAAACAAATTCTGCACATCTTCGCTAAAGACGCCCGCCACTTCTGGGCAGAGATTTTTCTCTCCATCGCCATCACCGCAGCCTTCGCTTTGTTCTATCCCCAGCAGTGGGTCGGCCCCGATCACATCCATGGCGTCATGGGAAACCAGGGAACCGTTGGATACCAATTTGTGATCGCGGGCCAGATTCTTCTCGATCTTGTGCCGCTCAGCTGGTGGCTGCTCATCACCCGCGTCGTCCAGGCGGAGACGCTGGTGGGCGACCGCCAGTTCTGGCTCACCCGCCCCTATGAATGGCCCAAGCTGCTTGCCGCAAAGTTGCTTTTCCTGCTGGCCTTTCTCTATGTGCCCTTCTTTATCGCACAGTGTGCCTTGCTGGCCGAAACCGGATTCAGCCCCTTCGCTTACATTCCGGGACTGCTCTACAACCTGCTCCTGCTCACCGTCATCGTTGTTCTGCCCCTGTTTGCGGTAGCTACGGTTACCTCCAACTTCGCCCGCATGACTCTCACCCTGCTCGGTGTTTTTCTGGGCATCTTCGCTCTCCAAGCCTCGGTGCAGCATTTCTTGCCCAGGCACTTTACCGGCATTGAAGGCACCTCCTACACCGGGCAGGGCCTCTTGATTCTCGGACTTTGCCTGTGCGCCGCGGTCGCTGTGATGCAGTATGCTTTGCGCCGCGCCGTTCCAGCCCGCGCGCTTCTGTTTGGTATTCCCGCCCTGATCGTCCTCTGTGCGCCCCTCAGCGCCCGCATCGAGCAGCACTATTCTCGCGTCGATGCCAACTACCCCGCCGCGGCAACCCCACCGGTCCAGCTCGCCTACCGCCCGCTGGCGCCCGGCATGCAGGAGTGGGAAACCTATCCCGACAACGGCGATGTCGTTATCCACGCCTCGCTCGAAGGCACGGGCGTTGCCCTCGGAACCGTGCTCGTTCCCGACGCAGCCAAGCTGGAAGTGACAGCTCCCAACGGCTTCCACTGGGCCTCAAACTGGCAGGAAACCGCCGCACCCAAGTTTTATGCCGGCGCAGAGGGCAGCGATGTTACGGTCGCTATGCCCCACGCCATTTACGAACAGTTGAAAGCGATGCCACTGACCACCCGGGTAACCCTTGCGCTCACCCAGGCAAAGGCAACCAGCGTCTCACACCTACCCCTCCCACGCCAGGATTTCTCCGTCCCCGGCTTCGGCATCTGCGCGCCCTTGACTGGCTTCTACAGTCCCTTCTCACAGGCCACGGGCCTGATCTGCCGATCAGTCCTCCGCGATCCCCCACTGACCTACATCGGCGTGGTCTGGTCCAATGCTCCCTGCAACCTGCCGCGCCCTGAGTCGGACCCCGGCGTGCAAGGCGCGGGATGGGCAGGATCGCTCGACCGCGCTCCAGCCGATCCCAACATCAGCCCCGTCCAGCAGGTGAACTTCAACCTCTCAAACGGCTCGCGAAGTGGGCGCAACGGAGAATCTCGATACCTCTGCCCAGACTCCCCGGTCACGTTCACCCAATACGAACGCACGGGCCGCACCCAGGCCAGCATCACGATCCACGACTTCTATCTTCCCGCCGTCACTACCAGCAACGGCGAAACCCACGTGATCATCAACCCAACAACCACAACCGTGAAGGACCCGAACCAGCATTAATCGGATAGATATCGCACCATGCCCAGTTCTTGCTGTCATCCTGAGCGAAGCGTAGCGGAGTCGAAGGACCTGCTTCTTGAAACCTCCTGGTGCAAGGGCGGAAAGCAACAAAGCCCGTGCGAGCCCACCGCGAGCGTCCGCCCCACCACAGGTGGTCGGCAGCACGCTAATGTTGTTCGCGCCCGTTCATCTCTTCGCCCGCGTCTTCATGCCCGTCCACGATATAGACCGCGCCGCTCAGCGGATTGCGGCCAGTAGCCCGTCCCGCACCCAGATACGAATAGTCAAAGCGCAGATCCGTAAACTCCACCGTCGTCCACGTCCGGTTCGGCGGCAGCTTCGGCGGATCCATTCCCGGCGCGGGAACTTGGCCCACATCGCGCACCACGGCCCACGTTCCCCAATCCAGATAGGCCTGGCCCAGCGGTGTCCGTTTCGCAGCCTCTGTCGCCGCCGTCACAGGCGGTTTGAACTGCATATCTGTCTGCGCGTCGCTGTCGATGACCCCGGTCCGCGTATCAATCTCCGCCGTCTGGTAATAGTTCGCCGTCTCCAGAATCGCGTGCCAGCGGAAAGGATTCACCGGATACGGCTCCAGCGCCATACGCCTTACAGGGTCAGTCACAACCTGCGTGTTCTGGAGCAGCGCCAGCCCCCGCTGATGTTCTGACCATCGCCAGCCCCACAGAGCAACCATGCCAACCAGCGCAAAAATGGCCCAGCCCCGTCCGCGAAACGCCTGCCTGCGCGCACCCATCTCCCTGTCCGCCAAGCCAAACAGCCACGGCATGACAAGGGCCAGAAAGAACAGCGCCCAAAGCACCGGCTCGGCAATGAACATGAAACTCCCCTCGTACCACCGCGGATTGAATGGGAAGAAGGGCCGGACACCGTAGTTGTTTGTCCAGTCCAGCAGCAGGTGGCTCAGCGCGGCAATCAAGGCCGTCGCGTAAAGCCAGACCCAGTGCACCGTCTGCTGCTGCAACCGCAACGGGATCGGCGGACCAGCGGATTCAGTCCCATGCCCCGTTCGTGCGCCTTTTTTTTGGCGCAAGGGCGGGAGGTCATCCGCTAAACCAAGCACAGCCAGCCTTTTTCTTCGCCGCCCCTCGCGCCACCGGTGCAGCAGCCATACCAAACCCACCACCACGCCCGCCACCACCGGCACGGCGATGAAAGTATGCGTAATGCCACGGTGGTGCTTCAACTCGTCCACCTGGCCCCGCAGACCCCAGAAGATGTCCATATCCGCAGCCTCAGCAGCCAGCACCGCCGCCAGCGTGGCATACGCTGTCTTGCGGTTCAATCCCGCCCTGCCAATGCATGCGCCAGTTAGAAAATGAGTTACAGGATCCATAGGACTCCGCCAACCATACTATAGCCTCCTATAATTCACCCCATGGGCGACACCAAACACCCCCACCACGATCCCGCCAAACGCGCCGAAGAACTCCGCGCCGAACTCCGCCATCACGAGCATCTTTATTACGTCCTCGACGCTCCCGAGATCTCCGACGCCGAGTACGACGCCCTCATGAACGAGCTCAAGCGCATTGAAGCCGCGCACCCCGATCTGCTCACCCCCGATTCGCCCACCCAGCGCGTCGGAGGCAAACCGGCCGACGGATTCCAGAAGGTGCGCCATTCCCGCGCCATGCTCTCACTCGACAACGCCTACAACGCCGAAGAGCTGGCCGACTGGGACCGCCGCGTTCACGAGCTCGCCGGCAACTCTCCGGTCGAGTACACAGCCGAGCTCAAGCTGGACGGCCTGAGCGCAGCCATTCGCTACGAGGCCGCAGACGACGGCGGCTCTCGTCTCGCCTATGGCATCACCCGTGGCGATGGCCAGATCGGCGAAGATGTCACCTCCAACATCCGCACCATCCGTAGCATTCCCCTCTCGATACCTGCGGCCACGCTGAAGAAGCTCGGCCTTCCACAGGCCTTTGAAGTCCGCGGCGAAACCGTCATGCCGGAAGCGGCCTTCCTGCGCCTCAACGAAGAACGCGAACAGCAGGGCCTGCCACCCGCAGTCAACCCCCGCAACGCCGCTGCCGGAACGCTGCGCACCCTCGAACCCAGCATCGTCGCCAACCGCCGCCTGGTCTTCTTCGCTTATTTCCTCCTCATTGAAGGCGAATATCTTGCGCAGGGCCAAACCGCCACGCTCGATGCCCTCACCGCACTCGGCTTCCGCGTAAATCCCCATCGCGGACGCGTCAAGACAGTCGAAGCGATGATGCAATTCATTGACTCGGCTGAAACCAAACGCGCCACGCTCGGCTACGAAATCGACGGCGTTGTCCTCAAGGTCGACTCGCACGCAACCCAGTTGCGCCTCGGCTATACGGGCCGCGCTCCCCGCTGGGCCATCGCCTACAAGTTCACAGCAAAGTCAGGCTTAACCCAGCTGAATGACATCACGATCACGGTGGGCCGTACCGGCAAATTGACGCCCACCGCAATGCTGACGCCGGTCTTCATCGGTGGCACAACAGTAAGCCGCGCCACGCTGCATAACGCCGAATTCATTGAGCGCATGGGCCTCCTCATCGGCGACTGGGTCAAGGTGGAACGCGGCGGCGACGTCATCCCCAAAGTAGTTGAGGTCGTCGAAGACGCCGATCATCCCCGCGGAACCACGCGATTCTCCTATCCCTCCGATTGTCCCGAGTGCGGCAATCCGGTAGTCCGCGAAGAAGGCGAAGTGGACTGGCGATGCGTCAACGCCGATTGCCCCGCCAAGCTCCGCGAGTCTCTGCTCCATTTCGGCAGTCGCGGCGTCATGAATATCGAGGGCCTGGGTGATGCTGCCGTGCAGCAGTTGCTCGATCGTGGCCTGGTGAAGAGTGTCGCCGATCTCTATTCGCTAACTGAAGAGCAAATCGTGGATCTTGAACGCTTCGCAGAGAAGTCGGCGCGGACGCTGCTGGCGGAGATTGAGCGTTCGAAAAAGGCCGGCTTGGCGCGCGTTCTAATGGGACTGGGCATCCGCTTCGTAGGCGAAAGAACCGCCGAACTGCTTGCCCAGGAATTCGGCTCCATCGATGCCGTGATGGACGCGACAGCCGAGGAACTGGAGCGCGTGGAAGAAGTCGGGCCCCGCATCTCCGAGGCGATCCTCGACTTCTTTTCCCGGCCGTCAAACCTCGCCCTCGTCCAGAGCCTCAAAGCGGCCGGCGTCGAAATGAAGGCGGAGAAAAAGCAGCGCTCAACGCAATTAGCCGGTCTGACATTTGTTCTTACCGGAACCTTACCCACCCTCACCCGCGACGAAGCAAAGAAGCGGATCGAAGACGCGGGCGGCAAAACCGCAGGCTCCGTCAGCAAGAAGACCAGCTACGTCATCGCCGGCGAGGAAGCCGGCTCCAAGCTCGACAAAGCCAATGAGCTGAAGGTTCCCGTCCTTGACGAGGCGGGCCTTCTAGCGTTGCTGGATGCGGGGCCTACGGGACAATTAGGATGAACTTGAGCGCCGCCGAGCCGCGATATCCGGACGTCTCTCCACTGCCTGCAACTCACGTTCCCTCTCACGATCCCATGCCTCCGCACGCCATTTGCGAGACCTGAAGCTGGACGGTTCCTCGGCCTGCGCCGCTGTACTCTCCGCTTGAATCCTTGCTGGCATCGACACCAGCTCCGCGCCGCTCTTCCAAGGCAGGGAAGCTGCGGAAATTCCTGGAGGAGACGCGGCCGGCAAGCCAATGCGCTTCGGCATTGCGGGCGCAAGCGGAGTGATCAGCCGAGCAGACGATTCCGCCTCAATATAAGCGTCGTTCGATGTCAGGCTTGCGTCGGTTCTCGCTGCCTGCTCATCCAAGTCCACTTCATCCACAACGCCTCGCTGCATCCGCGCCGCAACATCGCGCGCCATGAAGTCGTCCACCAGCTTGTGCAGGCAGGTTTGACCGCACAAATGCTTCGAGCCGGGACGCATCCGGTTCCGCGAGTTCCACCCGCTGACCCGAATCTCTCCCCCATGCTCGTTGGCAACGAACCAGTGGTTCGTCTGCTTCTTCTCAGCGCCGCAGATGTCACACGAAATCGCCTGCCGGATCACCGCATTTCCCCCAGCCCCGCAGAACCCTCCTGCGGATTCGTCAGGTCCTGTCTTTCCGGAACCGTCTCCTCTATTTCATCGTGCGGGGCGGGAAAACGGTGAGGAAAATGGAAAACGAATCTTTGTGGGGATCAAAACCGGAAAGCAGGAGGGTCCGTCCTGAAACGGAACCCTCTCTATCAAATTAAGCTATCCAAACAATCAAGACCGCCGCACCAAATCTACTGCTTGGGCGCGAAATAACCCTTCTTGGCGCGCACCATGTATCGCCGGTCGTTGCAGTAAAGATAGATCGATCGGAACGCGCCATCGTACTTGAAGTCAGCCGGCGTATACGTCAGCGCGTACTGGCTGCGCAATTCCTCTTCAATGTTCTTGAAGCTGGTCGACATCTCTTCCACCGAAGGCGGAAAAAAGACCTGGCCACCGGTGGACTCCGCCATATCGGTCAGCACTTTGTCGCCCCTGCCGCGGCTCGGCGTCCAATTCGTACTGATGGCGTAGATGATCGTTTCCGCGCGTTCGCATTCCTTGATCACTTCGTCTATATGCACACGGCTCTGATTGTCATCACCGTCGCTCAGCAGCACAATCGCTTTCCGTACCGGTTCCTGTCCGCGCGAAACGTCCAGCATCTTGTCGCGGCAGGCCGTATAGACCGCATCGAACAGCGCCGTTCCACCACCGGGACGAAGCCGGTTCACGCCCGTCTCCAGCGCATCGACATTGTTCGTCCAGTCCTGGGTAACCGTCGGCGTTACGTCGAATCCCATCACAAACGCGCGGTCGCTTTTCGCTTTGAGTACTTCCAGCAGAAACTCCGTCGCGGACTGCTGTTCGAATTGAAACCGCGTGCGAATCGACGTACTCGCATCAATCACAATCCCTACCCGCAGCGGCAGATTGATCTGCTGATGGAAGGAATTGACCCGGGTTGGAGCCTTCTGGTCATCCAGCAGCGCAAAATCGCTTTGTTGCAGATTGGGGTTGTAGTGCCCGTGCTTGTCAGTGACCGTAAAGATCAGGTTGACTTCGTTCACGCCTAATTTGATGGTGGGCGCGTTCACATCGGACTGATCGCCCGCTTGCGCCGGGGTTGGCGGATTCGGAGCGGTTGGAGATTGCGCCGTCGAGGCAGCCGGCCCCGAGGCCGGAGCAGGGGCTGGTTGTTGCGCTGTCAACGTGGCCGCGAAAAGTACCAATGCGGCCAGGAGACCTGGAAGCTTTCTGATCATAGCCCTCTTATTTTAGCAATCGCACCCGCCGGATCGCATCCATTCTGTGCGCTTGAATCTCCTCAATCACGTGCCGCTCCTTTATCAACCGCATCCAGACGGCCGAGAAAGCTCTCCAACTCCTGCGGCAACGGCGCTTCCAGTTCCAGCAGTTTGCCGGTCCGCGGGTGCGTAAACTCAAGCCGTGCAGCATGAAGGAAGTTCCTTCCCAGCCGCAATCGCTCCGGGTCTGCCTTCCGTCTCGCTGCCTTGGACGTCGGCGCCTGTGCGGCCACCTGGTCTGTCAGCTGCCCGGCCCCGCCGTAAAGCGTGTCTCCTACCACCGGGTGCCCGATGGACGCCATATGCACCCGGATCTGGTGCGTCCTGCCGGTTTCAATCCGCACGCGCACCAGCGTAAATTTTCCAAAACGATTGCTCAACCGCCGCACTACCTCGTAATGCGAAACAGCCGAGCGGGAATTGTCCAGCGGCTGCGTCGTCATGCGCGTCCGTCTCACCGGATCTCGCCCTAGGGCCGCATTGATGGTTCCCTGCTTCCGCTCCACCTCGCCCTGCACCAGCGCGAGGTAGGTCTTCTTCATCTGCCGGGTGGCAAACATCTCGCCCAGCTCCGCGTGCGTACGATCATTCTTCGCCACCACGATCAGGCCGCTGGTGTCCTTGTCCAACCGGTGCACAATGCCGGGACGCAGATCGCCCCCGGTCGACGACAGCTTCTTGAATCGGTAGAGCAGCGCATTCACCAGCGTTCCCTTGCTCCGCGCATCTTCGTTCTGACCCGATCCTGCATGAACCATCATTCCCGCTGGTTTGTTCACCACAGCCAGGTCCGCGTCTTCAAACACCACATCCAGCGGGATGTCCTCTGCCGTTGCTTTCAGCGGCGCGGGGTGCGGCTCGCCAATCAATGTGATTCGTTCGCCGCCACGTAACTTGAACGAAGCCTTCTCGCGCTCGCCGTTCACCAACACGCTTCCCTGCTCCATCAGCAGTTGCACCCGCGATCGGCTCACGCCCTCAAGCTGCGCCGCAATGAACTGATCGAGTCGATGACCAAGCCCTTCCGTGGGGACTTCGATCACGCGCAGTGCATTGTCACCGGATTCAACCATGAACCGCCTCATCACTCGTACGATTCGTATTTCTCTCGAGCATTAAAAGCCCGCCAGCCAGCACCATGAGAATTGCTGCCAGCTGCGGCCCATCAAGCGCACCGCCCAGCAACTGACCACGTCCCACAGAGTCACGCCACAGCTCACTCATGAAAACGACAAAACCAGCCCCCATCAGAAACAGGCCCGCCACATCACCTTGCTGCTGACGCGCCGGCAGCCAGACAACCAAAAGAATCGAGAGCGTCAAAAAGCCTAGTCCCGCATAGGCTTGCACGGGATGCAGAGGAATCCCCAACGGTGTGCCGCTCCAGTGCGCCGCCAGCGGATTGGTGTACGTCACAGCCCAGCGAACACTGGTTTCCGTTCCATACCCGGCCCCCGCCATAAGTGCACCAAGTTGCTCACAGGCCAGACCCAAAGCCAGTGGCGCGGCCAACACATCCGCAGTTGTTCTCAGGAGCATTCTGTGCCATCGCGCATACACCAACCCCGACGCCCCGCCCGCAAGCGCACCAGTGGCCGCCAGCAGCGGATGATGAATCATTGCCAGTCCCAGCATCCACGAGGGATGCGTGCGCAGTTCACTCCAGTTGGCAGCCACCAGTACAAGCCGTTGCACAACAAGGGCCGCAAACAACGCCACTACGCAGAGGTTCCAAACCTGGGCCCCATTGAGGCCGGCAACCCGCGCAGTCCGCTGTGCCAGAACGAGCGCCAGCACAACACCCAGCGCCGCCAGCACGCCGTACGACGGAACGAGAACCGCACCGATGTTGAAGAGAACAGGATGCACCTGAGTCAGAATATCCCCTCAGGCTCAAAGGAAGGTAGAATCCGGCCCGCTGGGCCGTGGGTAATGCGCTGGTGAACCCGTCCTAAGACGGTGGAGCTCTCCGCGGTTCGTTAGGCATTCCGGACTGGCGGACACGGCACACAGAACCGATTGTCGAGTCGAGCCCCTGTTCATTGAATGTTGGTTCAACCAGCGTTGACTACCCACCTGCTTTGCAGGCCGGTTTCTATTGCGGATAGTATGAGTCCTGGCCAGGAATTACAAGTCTTGTGCAAGGTGGGCGCAGTGTGCTAGCTTCTTTGACCCGCTGATTTATATACAGCTTTCCAGAACCGGAGTGCACAGCTCAAGAATTACTGCGAGCCTCCAGGCGCCTTATCTGCTGTTTCCACGGCAGGTGCAGACTTGCTCTTTTCCGCAGCGCGCGCAACCAGTTTCTTCAACTTTCCTTCAATGCTCGCGTCGCCCACGTGCTGGTCTTCGAGCACTCCGTCCGCGTCGATGGTGAACGTTGCCGGAATCCCAGTGACACCGAATCTCTTCGAAAGCGGTCCATTGAGGCCGCCATCGCGCACCTGCAGCCATGTCATCTTGTTCTTCTCAACAAAGCTTTTCCACTTCGCTTCGTCGGCATCCAGGCTAATGCTCAGCATCACTAACGGCTGCCCATCAAATTTGTGCGCAATACTCTGCATGTGCGGCAGCGCCGCAACGCAAGGCCCGCACCACGTAGCCCAGAAGTCGATGAGAACCACTTTGCCTGCCAGGCCGTCCAGGGAGATGCGCTGCCCATCCAACGTGGTCGCGGAGAACGGCGGAGCCATAGGTGCCCGAGCCAGTTCGATATGGTCCACAAACCGTTCCGCACGCTCATGCAGGTTTGGATTCTTCCTATCCTCGTCAAGGAACGCAGAAAACTGTGCACGCGCCGCGTCATCCTGTTGCAGATAAGCCAGCGTTACGCCGTAGTGGTAATGCGTCCTGGCCATTCTTGGATCGAGTTGTAACGCCGTCTTGAATTCGCCGGCGCTCTCCTGAATTCTTTCAATCTTCTTGTCTTTGATGCCCTGTTCCTGCAAAGCCATCGCCAAACGGAAATGCACCGCAGCCTTCTCGGTATCGGTTTGAGCCAGAGGCACCCATTCCCGTGCAATGTCGACTGCATCCTTGTATGCGCCAAGTTTTGTGGCGAGTCCGAACGCGCGGCGGAGGCACTCCCAACACTGACCGCCATCCTGCTTGTTTGCCTTGCGAAAGTCATCCAGCGCGGCACCATCGTCGCCATGCTTCTCCCAATCCTTTGCCGAAGCAAAAGTCTTGCGAGCCTTTGGGTCGGTTGGTTCGGTCTGCCGCGTCGTTTCGGCGCTGGGAGTGTCAGCCTTGGCCGATTCCCCGCTTCTAACTTCCTGCTGGGTCGCCTGCGCCGCATGAAGACCCGCTCCGAAACTCAGAATCAGAACGGCGGTTGCAACCAATGGCTTGTGTGCAAAAATCCGAATTTCGGACATACGCTTCCTCCGGCATCTTGTTCAAAGGTTTGGTTAGCAAGTTGTGTTTACCAGCATTCCGCATCCGTGCGGACGCGTCTATTTGCCGGCTTTCCACTCGTCTTCAAGAACCTCGTCCAGCAAACCGCGAAGGCTGGCGGCGCGGGCATCTCCGTTGCGCGTGTCGGCGCTCCCTGTCTGGGAGAGCTCATCGGCAAGATTCAGCGCTGCAAGCACGGCCACACGCAGCGAGTCCACGGTGCGTCCCTGCGCAGCAACGGCGCGCATCTTCGCGTCCACACGGGCCGCCAATGCGCGCACGTGTTCCGTATCCTGGCCGGAAAGATGATAGAGCTGATCGTAAATCTCAACAGTCACATAACCGGACCGCGCGCCCTGTTGTTCCTCAGCCATGCCTTCCTCTTAAACCTCGAGAGCATCGAACTGTGCAAGAAGCCGCTCCACGCGTTGGCGCACATAGTCGCGCTCAGTCCGCAGTCCAACCACTTCCTTCTGCAAACTCTCCAGGAGTGGCCCCTGTTTACGGAAGTCCGCTTCTGCCTTTGCGGCGCGCTCTTCCGCCTCCGCTCGAGCCAGACGTTCTTTTCTTACCAGTTCCACCGTGCGTATGATTCGCGCTTCCAAGGCAGAAAAGTCGTCCGCGCTGAGCGATAAGGTCTTCGGCTCCAGCTCGTCTTCCGCCGCTTGCTTAACCACATGCGCTTCTTCCACGCTCGACTCCCAAAGTGACTCTGACATTCAACAGCCTCCGCGGATCAATCCGCTTGCGAAGAAGTATAGCTCCATTCCGCTCCGGTATGTTCCCCGGCCGCGTCGCCTTAGCTCCTCAGCCGAGCTCCCGTCGAGCCAACAGCCTCGACAACCCTCGTCTGGAAGGTTTGAAGCTCCTCTTCGCGCAAGGTGCGGTCCTGGGCCTGGAATGTAGCCCGGAACAGAAGGCTATACTCCCCCGCGCCCAGTCGTGCATCGTGAAACACCTCGCGCACTTGCCAATCAACCAGCTCCGGTATCCGCAAACCGGCCAACGCCTGTTCAATGCGCTCCCAGGCTACACTCTCGCTCAGAATCAACGAGAAATCGCGTCGGACCGGTTGAAAACGCGAGATCTCGCGCGCAGTTGGTTTGCGGAGCGGCAACTTGTAAAGCCGGTCCAGGTAGATCTCGCCCACCAGCACCGACTCTTTCAGCTTGCGCGCCGCAGCTTCCCGCGGATGCAGTTGCCCCAACCAGCCAACGGTCTCTCCCTCAACAGCCACACGCGCCGCCCGGTAAGGATGCAGCCACGCCGGAGTCAGTCCCGACTCGGCTGGAAAGCGATCAAAATAAAGGTCGCGAGCCTGGAAGCGCGCCAGCACTTGTTCCACCGCACCCTTCACGTCGTGAAAATCGATTGCCC
>Ga0187859_10000570_pt1 | contig 24663 bp, 17 predicted proteins | sample June2016WEW_10_1_2_FD_133019 | JGI IMG/M metagenome (GOLD analysis project Ga0187859, IMG submission 133019) | Peatland microbial communities from SPRUCE experiment site at the Marcell Experimental Forest, Minnesota, USA - June2016WEW_10_10 | ecosystem: Environmental > Terrestrial > Soil >...
ACGGCGACGGTGACGGCGACCGCCACGCAGACGGCAACGGCAACGCCGACGGCGACTCCGACCTGCGTTCCGACGCCGTTGGGATCATCCGAGTCGGGGAGCATCCTGATGGCGGGCGGCGACTCGGGCGGCCTGCTCGGAAGCATCCACCTCGCGACCTCGACGGTGTCGAGCGCAAGCGCCCAGCTCTTCAGCCCATCCGCCAACTGCTTCCAGCTGGTGAGCTCGCTCAACACGGCGCGCGAGTCGGCCGCATCGGTTGCGCTGCCTAATGGGCTGACCCTGATCGTGGGCGGCGAGACCTGCGCAGCGTCAACGTTTGGCGGCGCCAGCGGCTTCCTGTGCACAGCGCTGGATACCGCGGAGCTGTACGACGAGACCACCGGGTTGTTCACGTATGCCGGCATCGGCAGCGGCTATGCGATGACCACAGCGCGCTCGGGACCGACCGCGACCCTAATCGAGGGCAGCGGCACCTCACTGGACGGTCAGGTGCTGATCGTGGGCGGCTCGGCCGGCAGTTCGTTCCTGGCGACCACCACGCCGTCTGGAAATCCGGCCCAGACCGCGCTCAACACGGCGGAGTTGTACGACCCGGCCACCGACACCTTCACGGCGTTAAGCTCGCCGATTCCGGCATGCCCGGCGGGAGAGTCGTCGGCGACGACGCCGGCATGCAGCAGCGGGCTTGCTTCGGTTTGCTCTCTGCCCGCAACTCTGAATCCGATTTCGTCGACCAGTGAAAGCGGAACAACTGTAACCGTCACCACGCCGATAGCGAACCCGCCGGGCCTGACCATTGGTGCGGGCGTTATAATTGCCGGCGTAAGTTGCCCGGGTTGTACTGGTAGTACGGGATACAACGGAAGCTTCGTCGTAACCGCCACCCCCGGCAGCAACACGTTTACCTACACGTCCAGCTCCTCAACATTGACCGCTGGAACCGGTGGAACTGCCGAAGTCGGGAACATTTTGAGCCTGTCCGAAAGCGGAACAACGGTAACCGCCAACACCACGGCGAATCCGCCTGGCCTGATCGTTGGTGACTACGTTGCAATTTCCGGCGTAACTCCGGTGGGATACGACGGAGCAAACCTCAAAGTAACCGCCATTCCCAGCGGCACCAGCTTCCAATACACGGCCAACGTCTCATCATTGGGCAGCACCAGTACGCCAGGTGGAATTGCCTCGGCCAACACTTATGAGTGCGGCATGGTGGACCAGGAGGCAACGCTGATCCCGAACGACGGCGGCGAGATACTGATCGCGGGCGGCGACTTGATCCAGTTCCTCGGTGAGTCGTCGAACCTGTCGTTCATCTTCAACCCGGCATCCACTCCGCCGAGTTTCACGCAGACCACCGGGTCGCTGACCACCCCGCGCGAACTGTTCGCGCTGGTAGCGCTGGATCCGGCCGTGGTTACCGGCCCGCTGTCCGGCGACGTGGTGGCGTTTGGCGGCATCGAAGCCAATAGCGCCGTCTGCGCCGTAGTAGGAGATCTCGTTGCGACCACGCTCAACACGGCGGAAGTGTTCGATCCGAGCACTCAGACCTGGAGCGCGGCGGCCAACACCATGGGAGTGAAGCGCGCGGGATACGCGACCCTGTTCGATGACGTCACTGACACTCTGGCGGGCGACGTAATCCTGCCCGGCGGCGTGGACGTAGAGGCAGGCACGTTCCCTTCAACCTGCGTGGGCACTACCTTGCTCAAGCAGACCGCGCAGAAAGAGACGGACCTGTACGATCCAGCCACGGGAACCGGCGGCACCTTCAGCGCGACCGGCTCGCTCAATCAGGCGCGTGAAGGGGCGGCCGAGGCCGAGCTCGGAGGAGCGAGCGCCGACGCGTCCGACGTCATCGTAATTGGCGGCGCCTGCACCGAGAGCACCGCGAACCTGGATTCATTTGTGATTGGAACGTCGCAGGCCGGAGCAGCTGGTGCATGCGCCAGCGGCAGCGCGGCGACCACCGACTACAGCGAGCTGTACAGCCAGTCGAGCGGGACCTGGTCGCTCGGAACGAGCTTCGCCAGCGGCGCCATTCCGACCAATACTCCAGCGTCAGCGGTGCTGCCATAGCCGAGCGAATCGAAACAGAGTGACGTAACCGGCAACGCCGGTCCCCCAACAGGAGGGCCGGCGTTGCTGCATTCACGGAAGTAGTCGAAGGGCTCAGGGCAAACTCCGCCCGCCTCCCTGCCTCCTTACTCAGCTGCAGGGGCCAGCCACTGTATCCGAGTAAAAAGAATCCGCGCGTGGGTTAGAATAGTTTCTTCAGCTGATCGAGTGGATTGGGTGGAGGGTTGCCGGCGGGTGCTCCGCTGCCGCTCGAGCCGTTATTTCCACCCGAATCGCCGCCGAGAAATTTTCCCAATCCTCCCGGAAGTCCCTTCTTGCCAAAAATTTTGCCGAGGTACTTCTGACCCTGCCCCTGGACCGCGTTATTTCCGGCGCGATTAGCAAGTTCCGTCACGTTGGGCAGGACCTTCGGCTTGGGCAATTGCCCGACGACTTGCAGCGGGATGTCGATTTGTCCGTCCTGATTCGCGATGAACGCGACCGCCTTCTTCTGCTCGATCAGCTCCTTGCTGAATTGCGGCGAGAGCACGATTCGCGCCGCCAGGTCGATATTCCTGTCCATGTCGAACCATCCGTCGCCGAGCAGATTGTAATCCACGGTCTGCAGCTTGATGTCGTGCGAGGTAATTCGCTCGCCGGCGAGGACGAAGCTCAGGCTCGAGAGCTGGATGTCGGTGTCGGGGTCAACGAACAGCTCGGGATGGTTCTTGACGACCGCCTCCGGAACCAGATTGCCGATCGCGGGCAGTTTCTGCACCTTCTTGAGCGCCTGACCGCCGATATTGACGCCAACCAGCTTGCCGTTGGTCAGCATCAGCTTGCCGCTACCCTTGAGCGTCGGTTTCATCTCGTCGAAGCTGCCGGTCTTCCCGGTGAGATTGATGCTTCCACCGAGCGAGCCGCGAACAGTCCCGGCGGCCCTGGATTTTTGCGCGTCGAGTGCCTGCTGAAGATCGAGATTGGAAAAACTGATCGACGCCGTCATCGGCGCCGCCGCCTCGAGCCGCGTGTCTCCTGTCGCGACGATTTCGCCCGAAAATGCCTTTACCTTGAGCAGGGTCACCCGCGCGGTTTTGCCCTCGAGCGAAAGCGACAGATTCAGGTTCTGGTACGGGACGTTGGCGAGGTTGCCCGACGCCGACGTGATTTCAGAATCGACGGCCGCAGCCTTCACCGAAGCACTCGAGACAGCGCCCTTGGCAAAAAGCTGGTTGATCACTTCGTCGGGCGGCCGCGAGGGCGCGAAATCGGCCAGATGAACCGCGGCCGCATTCAGTTCGTAGCTCATGACCAATGGCTGAAACTGATCGACATGCGCCTTCAACGTTGCCTGAGACGCGCCCAGGTTGAACGTCAGCGGGCCAATGTCGGCGCTGGTGCCCGTGAGCTTGATGCTACCGCTGAGATGGCTCAGCGGCGGGGCCTTCTGATCGGGGATGGACAATCCGACATCCGCCAGCGCGACCGTGCCGTCCGCCGACGCCTTGCCGCCCTCAAGCGTAACGTCGGAATGGATCTCGGTCTTGCCCTCGAAGTTGTATTTGCCCAGAGCCGGGATCATCTTCGCGATCGGAGCGATATCGAAGTTGTTGGTATCGAGGTGGGCCGCAGTCGCAGCGCCGCCGACTCTAATGTTGGCCGCCTTCGCTTCGAGGTCGCCGAGAGTGGCGTTGGCGAGCGTCACGCCGACAGCGGAACCGGTCCGCGTACCTTCGGCGGAAATCTTGAGCGGCAGGCCGGCGGGCTTGCTAAACGTGTCGCCGAAGGCGATTGCTGGTGCGCTCAAATCGCTCGAGAGGTTGAATTTGATCGACTGAACAGTGCCGTCGGCCGAGGCGTCGAAGCTAAACGGGCCGGAAATCGAAAGCTTCGGCCTGATGGCGTTGGCGAGCATCGGGATAGTTTCCAGCTGGGTCAGTAGAATCGGGCCGCCCTTGGCCGTGCCCGACAGCGCAATCGCGTCGATGTCGATGACGCCGTTGTTGATTAGGGGCCCGATCGTCGCGGAAAGATCGAAGTTTGGCCGGTCGGCAAGTGCGGCGAAGGTGAGCGCGACGCTGAAGGGCGCGTTAAAGCCGAAATCGCGGACCTTGAGTTCGATCGCGTTGACGGTGGCGGCTTGCGGCGCACCCTGCGTCTCAAATTCCAAAGTGCCGCCATCGATCGTGAAATTCTGCACGAACAGCGAGCCCAGCGTCGCAGGCGCCCGGCCCGCTTCGGCCATCGGCGAGCCTCCGATTATGCCCCTGCGTCTCTTGTGCGCGGCTTCGCCCGACTCCTCTTCAGTGCTGATTTTTTTCCTGCCGAGCGTGGAGACGTTGAGAGTGCCGTCGCGAGTCTGAACGATTCGGATCACCGGCTGGTCGAGCACGACCTCGGTGACTTCGATCCGGCGCGCCAGCAGCGGTATCAGTTCCAGCCGGGCGTAAACATTGCTCGCCTCGATGAACGGCTTGTTCGAGATGTCGGGGTCGTCTGCCACCTGGACCCCGGTCACGTCGGCGAGGATTCCCCAGCCGAAGCTCACTTTGATGTCGTCGATATGAACATCGCGGCCGAGCGCGGTGCTGACCTTTTCCAGGATGGGCTGGCGGCGCTCGGCGATGATCGAATTCAGGTTGGTCGCGGCATAGAAGAGGATCGCGCCGGCAAAAATCACGACGGCTCCGACAATTGCTGCGGCGGCTACTATGACACGACGCATATGAGGGGCCTCGCATCAGGCAATTTCGAAGTGTTTCGCGGCATCCCGGCCAGTGTAGTCGATGCGCGCCGAATGCGCATCATTAACCCAGACGATTTTCCTCTCCGATCGCTTCAGATCGCGGACGCAGTTTGAACCGCGTTGCGTCCCCGGCATAGTCTGTCTAGTCGTGCACATGTCCGGACCTGCGACCCCTTCCGATGGCAAAAAAGCGAAAGCATGGCCGCCAGGATGACGAACGAGACGGCGAACGAAAGGCGACGCCGGCGCCCGAGCGGGTCTTTTCGTCGCCATTTAAAGACCTGAAGAAAATGCTCGCCGGGCGAGCGGTGCCGCCTGCGCCACCGCCAGGCAAGCCCAAGGCCACGAGTCCGGCGGCGCCGGTCGTCGAAAAACCCGCGCAACCCGCGCAAGACTTAGGTCAGGACTTGCATGACGAGTTGCTCGACGACGAGTCTTTCCTGCGCCGCGCGCTCGAGGGCGTGCGCCCGCTGAGCGGCAAAGGCAATCGCAGCTCGCGGATACCGGTCGAACCGCCGGTGACTCACACGATCGTCGATGAGGACGCGGAGGTAATCGCGCGATTGTCGGACCTGGTATCGGGACAGGCGCCCTTCGATATCACCGAGTCGGACGAGTACCTCGAGGGATACCGCGTCGGACTGGACCCGCGACTCGTGTCGCAGCTCCGCCGCGGCGAGTTCGCCGTGCAGGCGCATTTCGATATGCACGGCATGATCCAGAGCGCCGCCAAGGAAGCGCTCAAGGAGTTCATCATCGCCTCGGTTCGCAAGGGGTTGCGCACCGTGCTGGTCGTGCATGGACGCGGACTGCGATCTCCCGGCGGCCATTCCGTGCTCAAGCACGCGTCGGCAGGATGGCTGTCGCATGGCGCGATTGGCGGGCACGTGTTGGCATTCACGAGCGCGCGGCCGGCCGATGGCGGCGCGGGTGCGACATACGTGCTGTTGAAGCGGGAAAAAAGCCGCGCGCCATTCGACATTTTGCAGGGCGCCAAGCGCCGCGGATAGCGGCGGCCAGGAAAAAAAGAAACGGGGCCCCGTCGGGCCCCGCTGTCACTACGACATTGATGTTGTCGGCTTGCGCAATCGCTAGATCTTCGCCTGCAGCAGGTATCCGATAACCAGCGCATACAGGGTCAGCGCTTCGATGAATGCGAGGCCCAGCAGCATCGGAGTGAAAATTTGCCCGGCCGCGTTGGGATTACGCCCAATGGATTCCATCGCTGACGCTGCCATCCGACCCTGGGCAAGCGCGCTGCCGAACGCCGCGATCCCGACGCCGAGGTTTGCGGCAAGCGCAATCAATCCCACGCTCAGCGGTGAAGCGGTCAGCCTGACCACCGGGGGTGCCGCTTCTGCTGCCATCGCGAGCAGCGGGGACGCGATGATAGCAATCGAGACTATCGTTAGAACCTTCCCTATCCGTCGAACCATTTCTCGTTCCTCCTTGTTTCGCGCGCCTCCAAGTGCCGCGACCGGGCCACCTCTCTTCCTCTACCACCACAATTTCCGGGCGGAATCTCGGGCGCATGAAAATCTGTTTATGCTTTTCGACTAATGTTCGTGGCTGACCGCAAGGCGTACGTACGCCATCGACAGGATCATGAAGACCATCGCCTGTATAACACACACGATCGATCCAAGCGTCAGGAATGCCAGAGGAATCAGCAACTTGGTCAAGCCCGTGAAGATGCTGAGCACCATGTGATCGGCAAACATGTTGGCGTAAAGACGTACACCGAGCGAAAACGGGCGAAACAGGTTGTCGGCGATTTCAATCACGAGCATGAGCGGCGCAACCGCAATCATCGGTCCAAAAAAAGTCCGCAAGTAACGGGCCACGCCCTGCGCTTTCATCCCCTGATAGATGTAGAAAACGAAGCAAATCGTTCCCAACGCGAAAGTAAGATCGGAATCGGATGTGGGAGGTTCCATCCCCGGGACGAGCCCGAGGAAGTTCGCAAGCAGAATGAACATAAACAGCGTGCCGAAGAAGGGGACCAATCCGCGGTAGTGATGGATTTGGGTAACTTCAGAAACGGAACCGTCGACCCACTCTACGATGGTCTCCGCAACCGAGCACAACGTGATCTTATCGTCGGGGACGATTGGGTCCGCGGCGGCGGCCAGCGAGCGTCGCGCAAAAAATGCGAAAACCAGCAGGATCCCCATCACCAGCCAGGTGCCAACCAGAACCTCAGGGATTTTGCCCCCACCGATCATTTCGAGAAAGTTTATCGACTGCTGCAAGGAATTATCTCCGCCGCGGCAATCTTAGCTGGCGCCGCGGAGCGAAGCACGCCCGGTTTCAATAATTGCAGCGGTCATTTGAGTCAAGACCCCGAGCGCGAATCCCAGACCGTCAATGTGTGTGCGTTTGAAGAGCAGATAGACCAGGCCCACTACGATCAGCATCTTGAGTGGTATCGCCATAACGCCAAACTTGGCAGCGGTGCTGGAGATGCCCGCGCCGGCGGCCGAAAGGATCGCCGCGCCGAAGAGGCTGAGCAGCCATAGGTTGGCGATTACGACGGCGCCGCCGAGCAAACATCCGAGGGCGGCGGAACTGGAGTCGAAATAAAAGAGAACGATCGCCGTGCCGGCCATCAGGATGACATTCATCCGCTGAATCGCCGCAATGGTCGGGATACGGTCGTTTCGCACCGCCGTCTCGCTAGCCTTCCGAACCGGGGGGTATTTCCTTGGCGATCCTGATGATCGTCAAAATTGAGTGTATGAAGCCCGCGAATGCGAGAATGCCGGTGAACCATGGCCCGGTTTGAAAGTATTCATCGATGTAATAGCCCAACACCCCGCCCGCGATCGGCGACATCGGGATCTCTAGCGCCATCGCGAGCGGCCGCGCGTACTTTCCGGGGATCAGCGCCAACGGTGATTCACCTCAGAACCGATCATTGTCGCATCGACGCGACCGATTCGCGAGCGGCGGCAATAGTGCGGTCGATGTCGGCATTGGTATGCGCCGTCGAGATGAACATGGCCTCGAATTGCGACGGCGGTATATTTATCCCGCGATCCAGCATCCCGTGGAAGAACTTCGCGAATTTGCCGCCGTCGCACCCGCGAGCCTCGTCGGCATCGCGTACACGCTCTGGACCGATAAACATCGTCAGCAACGATCCTGCGCGATTGACGCATCCCGACCCGCCATTTTTTCGCAGTTCTTTCACTGCGTCGCGCAGTCCGGCTTCAAGCCGCGCGCCGGCGGCGTCGAGCGCGGCGTACGGATTGGTTTCCTTTAGAATAGAAAGGGTTTCGAGCCCCGCGCGAACCGAAACCGGATTTCCCGACAACGTTCCCGCCTGATAGACCGGACCAATCGGTGCGAGCAAGTCCATGATCTTGGCCGGGCCGGCGACTGCGCCCACTGGCATTCCGCCGCCAATTATTTTCCCGAGCATGATGAGGTCGGGCGCGATGCCCATGCTTTCAGCAACCGATCCGAAGGATAGCCTGAACCCGGATATAACCTCGTCACAAATCAGCAGAGCGCCGTTGTGGTGCGCAATTTCGGCAAGCGCTTTCAGCGAGCCGGGGTCGGGATTTACGACCCCCATGTTGGCGGCGACCGGCTCGACGATCACGGCGGCGATTTTGTCAGGCGCGGCGCGGAATAAACCTTCGACTGTTTCAATGGAGTTATATCGCGCAACCATCGTCATCGCGGCAAGCGCCGATGGAACGCCGGCACTGTCGGGTTGACCAAGAGTCATCCCGCCGGAACCGGCGCGCACCAGCATCGAGTCGCTATGCCCGTGATAGCATCCGTCAAACTTTATTATGTTCGGACGCCCGGTCGCCGCGCGCGCGATCCTGAGCGCGGTGATGCCGGCTTCCGTTCCCGAACTGACGAGTCTGATTTTTTGTGCACACTTGATCGCAGACGAGATCAATTCCGCGAGCTCGACCTCCAGGCGCGTCGGCGCGCCGAAGCCCAGACCGCTGCGCGCCTGCTCGGCGATGGCTTGTGTGACGCGCGGATGGGCATGTCCGAGGATGGCGGGGCCGTAGGAGCATACGTAGTCGAGAAAACTGTTGCCGTCGGCGTCGATCAAGGTAGCGCCGCTGCCACTTTCGATAAAAATTGGCTGCGCGCCGACGGCCTTCCACGCGCGAACGGGAGAATTCACCGCACCAGGAATCTTAACACTGGCGCGATGGAAGAGTTCATCTGATTTTTTGCGGGATGTCATCGCAATTCTCCTGAGGATTCGGCGCTATCAAAAAAAATTTTACGATCGCGAAGAAAAATTCGATTGCACGCGTCATGATGAGACCGAATTGCGCCGCGGCGCGAAAAGTTGAGATCGCGCGCGATGGCTTCCACAGCGGATTGACGCGATCGCGCGATCAGCGTGAAATTTCGTGCGTGCGGCGCGCGATCACTCGCGCGCGAAATTTCCTTTTCGATCCGCGCGCATAGCGCCAATTTTTTTTCCGCGCTTGTCCTCATCGCGAAATAAGTTTATCACGTTCACTTGGCCGCACACTTCTTCTTTTGAAGAACCATTTTCCGCTCCAGGGGTTCGCTCGCGGCGCGTTGGATATGACTTTTAAGCGCGTGTATATCGCTCGCATTCTCAGTCGGACTTTTAACCCTAACAGAACCGAGAGCAACCCGGACAAGTTGATAGTCCGGCGGGGAGCACCGTCAAATTGTCGGCTGCAACGAGGGAAATTTAGCTTATCCACAGATGTGGATAAGCTTGTGCGTAATTCGCGCGCTATCTGATGCCGCGCACTAATCCCGGACCGAAGTGGGCGGTCCGGGTTTAGCAGGGGGAGACGATATGAATGGTTTGTGGCAAAGGGCCGCTGACCGCATCCGCGATGAGCTGGGTCAGGTCGGCTATGAGACTTGGATTGGTCCGCTCAATTTCGTCGCTCATCAAGGATCGACTGTAACAATCGAGGCGCCCAATCGGTTTTTCCGCGATTGGATCAACGAACGTTACCTGGGGCTGATGCGCACGGCGCTGTCGCGGGAGGCAGGCGAGGAAATGGAGGTGCGGCTGACCCTCGGCGAAAATGCTGCCGTGGCGACGCCGCAGCCACGCCCAGCCAATGGTCATGCCAACGGCCATGCAAATGGCAATGGCAAGGCGTCCGCGCCCAATCGCACGACGGCGGCTGCCGCGCCGCGTGGCGATCGGCATCCCACCCTGAACCCGCGTTACAGTTTCGCGGAGTTCGTAGTGGGATCGGCCAATCAGTTCGCGCACGCCGCGGCGCTGGCGGTCGCCAATCAACCGGGCGAGAAATACAACCCGCTTTTCATTTATGGCGGGGTCGGCCTGGGCAAGACTCACCTGGTCACTGCAATCGGGCACCATATCTGGGCCAGCGGCGATCGGCCGAGGAAAGTGCTGTTCATGCCGGCCGAAATTTTCATGAACGAGATGATCAACTCGCTGCGCCGCGACAAGATGAACGAGTTCCGCGAGAAATTTCGCCGGGTCGATACGTTGATCCTCGACGACGTGCAGTTCCTGGCCGGCCGCGAGCGCACCCAGGAGGAATTCTTCCATACTTTCAACGCGCTTCACGCCGAGCGGCATCAGATCATTCTGACTTCGGACAAAATTCCACGCGAAATCCCCGGGCTCGAGGACCGGCTGCGCAATCGGTTCGAGTCGGGACTGATCGCGGATATCGCCCCGCCCGACCTCGAGACGCGCGTGGCGATCGTGCAGAAAAAGGCGGTGCTCGAGAATCTGCGGATGGCGCCGGAAGTCGCGATGTATATCGCGCAGAGCGTCTCGTCAAACGTGCGCGAGCTCGAGGGATGCCTGACGCGGCTGGCGGCGCTGGCCTCGCTCCACCAATCGGCAATCACCGTGGACTTCGCGCGGCAGGCGCTGCAGGATCTGATTCGAAATGCCGACGCGAAGCCCGACGTCGAATCGATTCAGAAGACGGTGGCGGATTTTTTCCATATTCGCCTGACGGATTTGAAGTCGAAAAAACGCACTCAGCACATCGCGTTTTGCCGTCAAGTAGCGATGTATCTGTGCCGCAGGCTGACCGACAGCTCGTTTCCGACGATCGGCGAGCACTTTGGGCGTGACCATTCGACGGTGATTCACGCGCACAACCTGATCATGCGGCGCGTCACCAGCGATCCGGCATTTCGGCTCTCGATCGAGAAAATCGAGCGCGAGCTTAAATCGATTCGCGCCAATGCCGCGTGAATCGAGGTGGAGGAGGCTGTGGGTGAGGTGGGCATAAGGCTATCGATATCGACAGGGCCGGTGCGCGCAAGGCCGGCCCTGTCGGTCAGCCGCTTTTTCGCTCACAGCTTTTCAGCGATCGATCGGCTTTCATTTTCGGGCGGTTGCGCGATCAATCAACAAATCCACAACTCCTACTATTACTGCTATTCTTTTTTAAAGATCTAAGATCCAGAAATAGGAGACGGGCTAACAATTCATGGGACTCTCCATCGAGCGCGCTTCGCTGCTTAGCGGTTTGGGACTGGTGCAGGGCATCGTGGAACGGCGCACGACGGTTCCGATACTCGGCCATGTCCTGATCGAACCCAATGGAAATACGCTGACTTTGAGCGCAACCGACCTCGAAGTCGGGATTCGCACGCAGGTCGCATGTTCCGGCAAGGAAAAAAGCCTCACGCTCAACGCGCGCAAGCTTTTTGAAATCGTGCGCGAGACCGAAGGCGATGAAGTCGCGCTGACGTCGCTCGACAGCGATTGGGTCGAGCTGAAGTGCGGCCGCGCGAAGTTCAAAATGATGGGCCTGGATCCGCGCAGCTTTCCCGCCATGCCAAGTCAGAGCGCCGGCAAGGACTCAACGCCGGCAAAGAAACAACTGAAGGCTGAGTTGACGATTCCGGCTGCGGTGCTGGCCGGGATGATCGACAAGACGATTTTCGCGGTCAGTCCGGATGAAGCCCGCTACAACCTGAGCGGCGTGTTCGTTGAATCCAACGCTCCAGGATCGGTGCGGATGGTCGCGACGGACGGCCATCGGCTGGCGATGATCGAGCGCGAAGTAGCGGGATTCAGGTTGGAGACCGGCGCGATCATTCCGCGAAAGGGACTCTCGGAGCTGCGCAAAATTCTCGATGAGGGCGGCGACGCCGAAGTGCGGTTGAACCTCGAAGGTCAGCTCGCATACCTGAAGCGTGGGGCGACCGAAATCTCGATGCGGCTGGTCGAGGGCGAATTTCCCGATTACCGCGGCGTCATCCCCAAGCAGTCCAAGTACAAAATTACCGTCAAGCGGGATTTGCTGTTCGCGGCAATCAAGCGTGCGGCAATTTTCTCCAGCGAGCGTTATCACGGCGTCAAATTCGCGCTATCGGCCGGGACGCTGACCGTTTCATCGACAAGTCCGGAAACAGGCGAAGCAAGCGAGTCGCTTGACGTCGATTTCAAGAGCGAAGAATTCGCGATCGGGTTCAATGCGGCATACGTGCAGGACGCGCTGGGCGTAATTCCGCCGGGTGGCGATTCGACCGTGGAGCTCGGGCTCAGCGATGACGTTAGCCCGGGCGTCATCAGGACGGAGTCGGATCAGCGCTACACGTACGTCGTCATGCCGATGCGATTGTGACGGCGCCGCCGGACGCTACGAGGGCTCGGCCGTCCCTCGGCCTTAGACGCAGCCGGCTGCGCAAAATGCATCGCCTCGCAAAAGCGGCTGCCGTCACCGGATTGCTTCTTCTGATTCTTGCCCCCGAGTCCTTGGCATCCAGCCGTGTATTGCCGACCAATTACCGGGGCTACGCCGCGGCGTTGGCTCACAAAGGAATTTCGTTTGCGTCCGCCAAAGGCGATGCTCGGCTCGACGTGACAGTCACGAGCGACCTGGACCTGCTGAAGCATCTGCGCTCGCTTGAGGGATACGGTCTCCCGAGCATCCAGAACAATCTCGCCGAACAGGCTCCTCATGCGGTAGCTCTGTTCTATACGCTGATTCTGACGCACGGCTATCTGCAGCGCTTGTACAACCAAACGGACGCCAATGAAGTGAACGTTGAGATCGGATTCCATTCCTCGCAGGAAGGGCCTGCTGGCGAGATCATCGGCTCCATCACCATGGACCGAGAGAAAGCAGACGCGGTCGATTGGAACCACATCGATTCGGCGTACTCGTTTTCGTATCTGTCTTCCGCGTCTACTGCCGCCCTTTCCAGCGAGGTGCAGCAATTCAATCATTCGAGCGATTACGTTCTACCGGAAGTGCCGACAACGGCGACAGCTCCTGACTCGACTGGAGAGCGTACAATCACGAGCGGGGAAATCGTCGTGTGCGTCGTCATAGTGCTGGGGCTGCTCATTATACTGCTCATTCTTCTGGCGGCACCTTTCGTAGGCCCCTCGCCGCGAACGGATCGGCGCTTTGCACCCCAGCACGCCGGGGTGCAACCTTTGCGTTCTTCAGCACCGGCGAATGAAATGCACTCCTCAGCAGCACCTGCGAATGAAAATCCTCGCCGCCCCACGGAAGAGGCCACGGGTGAACCTCTGCGTACGTTCGCCGCTCAAATCGCAGACCAAAATCGCGTTCCATTCAGTAACATCATTCAATCGGTATTTGCGAAGCTTGACAGCAATTCGTTTCAGTACTGGCGGGATCAGCTCTTCAGGAATCGATTGAACGACGCCCAGGAGTACGTCGCCAGACTACTTGACGCTGTGTTCAGCATCGGCGCGCTGGAGCATGTTACGGTTTTCCAGCGGATTGTGGTTCAGGAACTGTCAGATCAGCCTGAGCAGTTGGATCCTATCTGGCGATACACTCTGGAGTCTGCAAGAACGAGCATAACAGACTCTTTGACGAACTCACTCGGTGCGCTCGAAGCATTTCTGAATTACGACTCCCACCCCGAGATCGACTTCCGAACGTTAGCGCAGTCCGTATCCGAAGACGGTCACGATTGGGCTGATTCCGAGTACGAAAACATGGGCCAGCTAATGGGTGCTTGCAATGCTGCGTTGATGGCGCCTGGCAGCCAGGAAAATGTCACCCCAGAAAGCATCGCGCGACTGAACAACGCGATCAGGCGTTGGTTTCTCCCCCCGGAAATCGGAGATCATGGCCTGGTCGAAGTATATCAGTTCCTTGTCAACGCTGCAGTAAACGCGAGCCCGGCGACGATTCTAAGTTCGCTTTGTCTAGATGCAGCACTGGCCTTAGCTGGCGAATTGGAAGAGCTCACCCCATTCTTCTCGGGCTTCCAGAGCTACCTTCGTTCACGTTTCGACGCGTTCAAATGCTCGCGACCGGATTCGCGGCTCGCCTTTCTCCCGATGACGTCAGCTACGCGCAATTGGCGCAGAAATTTCAAGAGTGTGCACTTGATCTTCCGGCATATAAGCCACTTATCTTTAGCAACTACATCCTGCGCCTAGAAGGCAACGGCGGAATAAGCGTTGGCCTCAGAGAAACCAATCAAGCAGGCATCACAACGACCAGCTCTGAGTCAGCATCAAGCGAAGAACCGGCAGGCGCTGAAATCCAAACACCGCGAGCCGCAACAGGCGATGTCGCCGCCGCGGCGGCCACGAATCCGGACGGCCAGACGCAGCCTGACACTAATGCAGACGCGAGACGAGCGGAGCTCGATCAGCTCGTAGGACTTAAGAAGGTAAAGGAATCACTCTCCGAAATACGAAGTCTTCTTGCCGTCAATTCGGAACGCCAGAAAATCGGACTGCCGGTTTCCAAGCTCTCGCTTCACGCAGTGTTCTCTGGAAATCCAGGAACGGGAAAAACCACGGTTGCTCGCATCTACGCTGTGATGCTTAAGGAGTTCGGTTACTTGAGAAGCGGGCAGCTCGTCGAAGCTGACCGCGGCCGGCTTGTGGCCGAATATCTCGGCCAGACTGCCATCAAAACGACCAAGGTGTTGCAGGATGCTTTGGGCGGGGTGCTATTCATCGACGAGGCCTACGCTCTCAAGAACGATCCGAATGACTCGTTCGGACAGGAATGCATCGATACGCTGCTCAAGTTCATGGAAGACCATCGTGAAGATCTGGTGGTAATCGCCGCGGGCTACAAGGAGCAAATAGATGCACTGCTTGAGACCAATCCAGGTTTCAAGAGCCGTTTTGCACAGTTCTTAACCTTCGACGACTACACGGATGAAGAGCTTCTCGTCATTCTGCAGCGCATGACGACGGCCCAAGGATTTACTGTCCTCGATGCCGACCTCAAGGCAGCGGTGGAGTTGCTCGGTCGCGAGAGAATCGGGACAAACTTCGGGAACGCTCGGGCTGTTCGAAACCTTCTGGAGCGCGCAATTCGGCGGCAAGCCAACCGTCTTCAAGCCTTGCAAGAGCCAGGAGTCCAACTGACGAAACAGCAACTCATGGAGCTTACGTCCTCCGATCTGTTTTCTGATGAGCAACGGCGGAAGACCGATCCGATGGAAGAGCTGGACGCACTCGTGGGTCTGGAGCCCGTTAAACAAGCGGTCCGCGAATATCGTGACGTCTTGAACGTCGCGAAACTACGAGCACAGGATTTACGCGAGGTTCTCCAACCGAATTTTGTGATGCTGGGAAATCCGGGAACCGGCAAGACCACGGTAGCGCGCATAATGGGTCGCATTTTCAAGGAATTGGACTACCTGCCAAGCGACCACCTGGTCGAAACCAGTCGTGAGGATCTGGTAGCCGGTTACGTCGGTCAGACGGCGATCAAGACGCGGGCAGTCCTCGAAAAGGCCTTGGGCGGAACCTTGTTTATCGACGAGGCATACAGTCTCACTTCTCGTCAGGCAGGTGGTCAGGATTTTGGTAGCGAAGCAATCGAGACTTTGCTCAAGTTCATGGAGGACAACCGTGGACGCCTCGTAATCATCGCCGCTGGCTACGACCGCGAGATGCGTGATTTTTTGAATGCTAATCCCGGCCTCCGTTCGCGCTTTACAAATATAATCGGGTTCCCCGACTACACTGCCGAAGAGTGTGCGGTAATTTTCTTGCGGATGCTCCAGGCGCAGAAGTTCAGAATTGCTGATGACGCTCAGGCGCGGCTCTCCAAGATATTCGGAGATCTCAAAGCGGCGGCGAACTGGTCAAATGGTCGGGACGTGCGAACTCTGCTCGAATTCGTTTCGCGCGCCCAGGCGCGCCGCTTGAGTTCGGATAGCAGCGCCGACCAATATATGATCACGCTGGATGACATCGAGCAGGCGCGCAGAGAATTCCTTCAGAACAAGGCGGCTGGCGCATAGGGTGCTCCTCATCGACCTTCTTCGTCAGCCCGACTATGAAGCCCGGGATTCGAGAAAACACAAACATCGTAGGTTTTGTTGTCTCTGATATTGATCACGGCTCCAAACTGGTAGTGAAGTCGGCGTCCGAACCAGTATTTTTTTATTTTTCTTATATCCTTACCAACTTTTGACCGGCTGCCGTTTCGCTTCATTTCGACTACCAAGAAGTTCTCGCAGGGCTTGCCCCTCTCGCAGGGCTTGCCCCTTTTGTGAAAAATAATGTCAGGCCGTTTCTTGTCCAAATTGGGCTTAATCACGTCGAGGTCACAATCGAATCTCGACAGTACCGGGTCTTTGTGTATTTCATTAGCCAAGTGATGCGCTAGGTTCCATTCCGTTTGTCTCGTTTCGAAAGTGAAGCAAAAGATGTTTGGCTGAGTTTTAAACAGCGTTTCGACCGCGCACTTTAGTATTTCTTTCAGTGCTGTCTTATCCAGAATTTTCATAGTAATACCTTTGAGCGCGCGGCGCCTTGGCCGGAATCCTCGCATCGTTCGCTTCAGTCGGGACGCCACAAAAGGGCTACGCCCCACTTGCTACGGCGCGCTGCCGACCCGGACCAGCACAACCTTGTTTCGGTAATTGTAGTCGGTCTCCCACGGATATGACGCCTCGCTGAGCTCGATTGTGGTGGGGGTGTCGAGCTTGGGGATATCGCGCCGTCGGACGATCATCCATCCGACGCTCCCCTTGGCGATCGCATCCTGCAAATCCTGCTTCTTTTCGAACTCGGGGATTGGGTTGGGCGGATTGAGATAGAACAGCGGTCCCTCGGTCTTGAACAGCACGAGCCGGTCAGTCGAACCGCCGATCTTGTTCAGGACCGCGTAGCCGAACGGCTTTTCGCCGCGGTAAGCCTCCGCCGCAGGCATCGCGAAGATAAAGACATAGACCATCGCAAGATACGCGACGGCGCCCATCGATATCGCCACGCGAGCGGGGCTGAATTTGCCAGTCGCGTATACGACCGTGGCGACCGATACGACCCAGACCACGATGAAGGCGGATTCGGCGGGCAGTTGCGGGAACGAGTCGTAGGGACGCGGAAGAATCGCCCATGCCGGAATCAGCAGGACGATGCCGGCGACGGCGGCGAACGCAACGATCGCATAGCCGATAGTCAGCAGACGCCGGGCGATCGTCGAGCGTAATTCGCCAGGATACGCGAGCGTTCTGGCGACCAGGATCGCCGCGGCGGGCAGAATCGGCAGGATGTAGTAACTGCGGCGCGATCCCGAGACGCTGAAAAATATGAACGTCGCCCAGAAATAAACCAATGCAAACCGATCCGCGCGAGCAGGCTCGGCGCCTGCCCGACGCAGCCCGTGCGTTTCTACCAGAGCCGCGGGCAACAGCGCTGACCACGGAGCCATCAGGCCGAAGATAACGTAGACATATAAGTAGATAGGTCCGCGATGGTCGAACGGGTGGAAAAACCGCACCACGTTCTCGCGATACACCATCTGGAGGCCCTTTTCAGAGCCCATCAGGCGCGACGAGATCTGGAACGGCAGGTAATACACGAGGCCGCCCAGCGCGACGCCGACGACGGTGTACCAGTTGAAGAACCATCGATTGCGCTCGACGAGCCCGCGAACCCGCTCAACCAGGGAGCCGCGGGAAATTGCCTCAAAAAACGGGACCACTCCGTCGCGCAGGCATGAATACACGCCAATCACCAATAGCGGCAACGCGAATCCGAGCAGACCTTTGGTGAGCGAAGTCGCCGCCATGATCAGCCACAGGCCGACGACCCACAATCCACCGCCGCGATCCTCGTTGCGATTGAAGAGCAGCAGTGCGGCCAGTTCGCCGGTGAGCGTTTCGACGTCGGCACTGGCGTGGCGCGAAAAGAATACGAAGCTGAAGCTGGTCGCGAGGATGACGCCGGCGAGGATCGCGGTGCGGGCGTCGTAGAGGCGTCGCACCAGCAGCATGAGTAGCGCCACTGCCAACAGTCCGGCAAACGCGCAGGGGATGCGCGTGGCAGCCTCGTTGAGGCCGCCTGTGAGCGGTGTCGAAAAAATTACCAGCCAGTAGGAGCCGAGCGGCTTGTCGTAATAAACGTGACCGTTGATCGTCGGCCAGAAGTAGTTGTGCGTCACCAGCATCTCGCGCGCGATTTCGGCCCATCGGAATTCCGAGGACCACAGCGCGCGCGCACCCAGGCGGGCGAAGAAGAGAATCGCGGCGAGAATGAGGACGCATCCGGCACGCAGCCGGAATCGCGAATCGTTGTCGTTGCCGGCGGCGGGCTGCGATGCGGCGGAGTCGCGTGATGCGGAAGCGGAGACCATAACAGCGAATTGTAACTGGCGCGCCCGATGCTCTGCCATATGCTGACTCGCCCGGAATGACAGCGCGCGGGCAGGCAGATAGGATGAAACGAGATTCATGAGCCAGGCGAAAAATCCCGAAGGTCATTCCGGCCGCAAGCCGAATCGGTTAATTAACGAACAAAGTCCGTACCTGCGCCAGCACGCGTACAATCCTGTCGATTGGTATGCGTGGGGTCCGGAAGCGCTTCAGCGCGCGAAGGCGGAGAACAAGCCGATCATGCTGTCGATTGGCTACTCGGCTTGTCATTGGTGCCACGTGATGGAGCGGGAGTCGTTCGAGAACGACGCGATCGCGCGGCTGATCAACGAGAACTTCATTGCGATCAAGGTCGATCGCGAAGAGCGGCCCGACCTCGATCAGATTTACATGGATGCGGTGCAGCTGATCACCGGGCGCGGCGGATGGCCGCTGACGATGTTCCTGGCGCCGGACGGGCGGCCGTTTTTCGGCGGGACCTACTACCCGCCCGAAGATCGTCATGGGATGCCCGGATTTCCGCGCATCCTGGCTGCGGCTTCGCACGCGTATCGCGATGGCGCCAGGGAAGTCGCCAACAATCTCGAAAAGCTGACCGAGGCGCTCGGCGCGCTCACCAACTACGTGCCCACCGGCGGCGACTTGAAGCCGGGACTGGCGGTGGAATCGGCGCGCGCGCTCGCCGCGCACTACGACAGCATCAACGGCGGACTGGGCCAGGCGCCGAAATTTCCCAACACGTTCGTGTTCTCGCTGTTTCTTCGCGTGCACGCGGCCGACGGCGACGAGGCGATGGCGGAAATGGTTCGGCACACGCTGTCGAAGATGGCGCGCGGCGGAATCTACGACCAGGTCGGCGGCGGATTCCATCGCTACAGCGTCGATGAGCGATGGCTGGTGCCGCACTTCGAAAAAATGCTCTACGACAACGCGCTGCTGGCGCGCCTGTACCTCGACGCCGGCCGCGCGCTCAATGAGCCGGAGTTTCTCGGCGTCGCGCGCGAAATCTTCGATTACGTTTTGCGCGAGATGACAAGTCCCGAGGGCGGCTTTTACGCCGCGCAGGATGCGGACAGCGAGGGCGAAGAAGGAAAGTTCTTCGTCTGGACGCCCGAGCAGGCCGACGCGGTCCTTGGTCCCGAGCTCGGCGCGATAGCCCAGCGCTATTTCGACATCACGAGCGAAGGCAATTTCGATGGCGCGAATATTCCGCATCGCACGATCGAGCTCGCCGACGCCGCGCGGATGTTCAAGATTTCGGAAGATGACATGGCGTCGAAGATTCGCGAGATTCGCGACAAACTGTTCGCGGCTCGCGAACAAAGGGTGAAGCCGGGGCGCGACGAAAAGGTCCTGGTGGCATGGAACGCGATGATGATCGGCGCGTTTGCCGAGGGATATCGCGCGCTGCACGAGCGGCGGTTTCTCGAAGCGGCCCAGCGCGCGGCCGATTTCATGATGGCGTCGATGTGGGACGGACGCGCGCTCAAGCGCTCGTTCAAGGACGGGGTCGCGCGGCACAACGCCTACCTCGAAGACTATGCGCAGTTGGCGGGCGCGATGCTCGACGTGTACGAAGCGTCGCTCGACGCGAAATACCTGGCGCACGCGCGGACGCTCGCCGGCGTGATCCTCGAGCGATTTATCGACCAGGAAAAGGGCGGATTCTTTTTCACCTCGGACGATCACGAAGCGCTCATCAGCCGCTCCAAGGCGGCTTTTGACGGCTCGACGCCGTCGGGCAACAGCGCGGCCGTGATGGCGATGCTCAGGCTGCACGGCTACACCGGCGAGGAGCGCTACCGGGTCGAGGCGGAGCGGACGCTCAAGCTGTTTCGCGAATTTATCGAGAAGCAGCCGTTCGGGTTCTCTCACATGCTCGAAGCGGTCGACCTTTACCAGCGCGGACCGACCGAAGTTGTGATTGTCGGCAGCCGCAACTCTCCTGAACTGATCGAATGGACGGAGCGGCTCGGCCTCATCTACGTTCCGAATCTTGCGATCTTTGTTTCCGTTGCGGACAATGCTGACGCCGGCGCCCAGTCCGGCTTCATCCCCGAGCAGGTGCGCGGCAAGCGGCAAATCGACGGCCACGTGACTGCTTACGTATGCCGCGAGCACACGTGCACGCCGCCGATTACGACGTTCAAGGATCTTCAAAAGGAATTGGCCGACTAGCTCGGGTGATGGACCGCGACGCGCACGACCTTACTGCGGCAGGCGCAAAGCCGACGCCGCATTTCCCGCCAATCGTCGTGAACCGTGCGGCGCGCCGCCGGCCGGATGCGCGGCTGCGAGTTGTGCTGCTCAACGCGGCTGGCGGGCGAAAGTTCCGCGAAATCCTGGCATGTCTCAGGCGTCCGCCGCTCCAGAGCGCCGATGTGATCCTGCTATGCGAGGTCAATACGAGAGTGAGGCGGAGGCCCGGCCGTGACCTTGCGACGGATCTCGCCGAGGCGCTGGAGATGAGCTGCGCGTACGTTCGCGAGTTCGGTCTGAGGCCCCCGGGGATCGAAAGCGAAATCGTCTCGTACATGGGCAATGCGATCCTGAGCGCCGCGCCGTTCGAGGACGTGGCCGCCGTCACGATGCACAGGCCGCCCACGCCCATGGCGTGGCCCAGACGCAAACGGCGCTGGTCGCGCGTGGGCGGGCCAACGGGAGTGGTCACCAGAGTGAAGTTCGGCGGCGAGGAGTTAACCGTCGGCGTCACGCATCTGCACAGCCGCTGCACGCCGGTCGAGCGCGCGCGCCAGATGGCGAGTTACCTGGAATCGTTCCCGCCGGCAGGCCGCGCGATTTTCGGCGGCGACCTGAATACGACCACCACTGAGCTATCGAGCGGGGCGTTGATATTGGCAACGGCGCGGCAAATGATCGCGAATCCGGACCGGTTCCACTCGCCTGAGTCATACGAGCCCCTGTTCGGCCATCTACGAGAGCACGGACTCGAGATCGAGGGCGCCAACGTGGCCAATCGCGCGACTTTCACTTTTTCCGGACTGATTCCGCGATCGATGAGGCCAAAACTCGATTGGCTTGCAGTCCGCGAGCTTCGTCCGATCGCGGGAACCGCGGCGGTGGTGCCGCCGCGGTCTCCGATTCTGATGCGCCGCGCCTCCGATCACGATTTCGTGACGGTCGATCTCGAGCTGTAATCGCGGCGCGCGCCCGTGAAAAAGTGAAATCGTTTCGTTGTGCTACGCAATCTCCGGCGGAGGCGCGAGCGCGCCGCGCGCGCTTTCATAAGCGGCGGCCACGCGAATTACCGCCGGCTCTCCAAACGGACGGCCGATTACCTGCATCGCAATCGGCAGTCCGTCGGGCGAAAGACCGGTGGGAACAGCTATTGCGGGTTGACCGGTCGAATTGAAGGGCTGCGTGAAGCGCAGAATCGCCGCGACGACCTCCACCGCGTCTTCGCGCGCCTCCAGGATTTGAGAGGCGCCGATTTTGGGCGCGACGATCGCACTGGCCGGTGCGACCAGCACGTCATGATCGGCCAGCACTGCTACCGACTCGGCCAGCGTGCGCGCCCGGGCGCGCTGGGCGCGGATGTAGCTGGTGGCGTTCATCATCATTCCGATCTCGAGTAGCCGGCGAACGTCGTCGCCATAGTCGCGGGGACGCGTGCGCATCCAATCCTGGTGAACCTCGAGCGCCTCGGCCGAGGTGATGATGCTGTTCATGAAGGCGGCCATCGGGAGCGAGGGAATCGTCACGTGGTCAACGGTCGCGCCGAGCGATCGCAGCGTCTCAAGCGCGGCATTGAACGAGTGCGCGACGTCGTCGCTCAGTCCGTAGTCAAGTTCGCGAATCACGCCGATGCGCATGCCGGAGATTTGGCCGCCGACTGCGGCTGAGAAATCGGGCACCGGCTGGCGGCTCGAGGTGGAATCGTTGCGGTCGGCGCCCGCGATTACTTGCAGCATCATCGCGGCGTCGCGAACCGTGCGCGTGATGGGGCCGACGTGATCGAGCGTGGAGGCCAGCGGGATGACGCCGTAGCGGCTGACGCGGCTCCAGGTCGGCTTCAGCCCGACGCATCCGCAAAGCGCGGCGGGAATTCGAATCGATCCGCCGGTGTCGGTGCCTATGGTGGCGGCGGCGCTGCGCCCAACGATCGCAGCGGCCGCGCCGCCGCTCGAGCCGCCGGGGATTCGGTCGAGCGCGTACGGATTGCGGACGATTCCCCAGTGCGGATTCGACGACGTGATTCCGTAGGCGAACTCGTGCAGGTTGAGTTTGCCGAGCAGCACGGCGCCGGCGCGCTTGAGGCGCGTCCATACGGTCGCGTCGTGATCGGGTTTGAAATCGGCGAGGATTTTCGAGCCGCCGGTGGTGCGAAGCCGGCTCGTGTAAACCAGGTCCTTGAGCGCAATCGGCACGCCATGGAATGGCCCCCGCCATTTTCCGGCGGCGATTTCGGCCTCGGCTTTTTTCGCCGCCTTGCGCGCGATCGTGTCGGTGACGGTGATATAGGCGCGAAGCGATCCGTCGGTTTGTTCGATTCGGCCGAGGTAGGCCTCGGTCAGCTCGACCGGTGAAATGTCGCGCGCGCGCAGCTTGGCGGCCAGGGTGGCTACATCGAATTCGAGCAGTTCCTGAAATGGAATCGACATCGCAATAAAATCCTCGAAGTGAGTATCGAAGCGGGGGTTACGACCCGGCTTTGGCGGCGCGGGCCGCCTCGGCCAACAGGACCGGATAGCTGAAGGGCGTCTCGATCCCGGCAAGACCGATCGAGCCCATGTGCCCGGCCAGTGTTAGCATCGCGCCCGCACTGTGCGCGATTGCATCCGCGTCGGCGTCGGAGATTTCGTAGCCGTAAAGATCGCGCATCACCTGTTTGACGGTTTCGCCGGTAACCAGTGGCATAGTGTCGCTCCGATTCTGACTATTTCAGTTTGCGCGCCGATTCGATTATCAAGTCGCACACGCGGCGCGCGTCTTCAAGCGCAATTAGCCGGCAGCATTCGGGCCATCCTATCCAATCGGCAGGGACGCAACGGACCGTGAACGGCAGATATCCTGCTTCATATTCTTAGCAGTGCAAATTTGCTAATTTCCTCGCCCGCTGCGGCGGTTGGGCGGCATTTTTGCTCGGGAGGGGCGTCGATGTCGAACTATAGTGAGCCATGTTTCGGACGAAGCCGGGTTGCCACGCTGGTGATCGCGCTATGCGCGATAGTCGTGACGAGCGCGTGCAATCCGCCACTGCCGGGAAGTCCCGCGGATTTGCTGATGCGGGCGGCCATGTCCTCGGACCCGACTGACGCCGCGCCGGAAGACGACGCCGAGTTGTCCGCGTCCGCGCCGATCCCGGTGTCGGGCGACGTGGTCCTGATCGGCGGCTGGTCCAAGGGAAACAAATCGACGGCCAGCGCAGAGTTCTTCAATCCGGCAACCAAAAAATTCAGCAAACTTGGTTCCATGCCGCTTGGCGAGGGCTTGGGCGCGGGTGCGCTGCTCACCTCGGGCGAGCCGAATACGGAGATACTGGTGGCAGGCGGCTTCGGCGGCAAATCAAAGTTCAGCAAGAAGACCGTCAGCAATACCATCACCGGCGATGCCACGACCCAACTTGAGATTTTCGATCCCACGACCGGAAAATTCACGGCGGTCAGCGCGCCCTTGCTGAATGCCAGGGTTGGCGCGACCGCGACCGCGCTGCCGTCGGGGAAAGTCCTGATCGCCGGCGGCAGCGACACGGCCGGCACTCCCACCAACACGGCCGAGGTTTTCGATCCCGCGACGGGAGAGACCACGGCGACGCTCAACAACATGAGCTCGCCGCGCGCGTTGCACAGCGCGACGCTGCTGGGCAACAACACCGTGCTGATCGCCGGCGGCATGACCGACAATACGGGAGACCTGACCAACAGCGCCGACATTTACGATCCAGTTGCGAACACCTTCACCGCAACCGGTCCAATGCTCGAATCGCTCGGCGCGCACGCGGCGGTTTTGCTGAACGCCGACACGCTGACCGGGCAGGTGCTAATCACCGGCGGGTTTACCGGCGGCAGTTCGGCCCTGCTCGCCGATCAGAACGCGGAAGTCTATGACCCGATTGGCCAGGTGTTCAATTACACCGCCAGCTACATGAACAACGCGCGCGCGTTCCATACCGCCACCGTGCTTGGCAACGGGCAGGTCCTGGTGGCGGGAGGGTTCAGCGCGTTCGGCGCGACGGTCGCGGGCGACAAGCTAAACGCCCTGTATGGGGCCAACCAGAACTCCGCCGAGCTTTTCGATCCGGATACTCA
>Ga0187859_10000571_pt1 | contig 24611 bp, 20 predicted proteins | sample June2016WEW_10_1_2_FD_133019 | JGI IMG/M metagenome (GOLD analysis project Ga0187859, IMG submission 133019) | Peatland microbial communities from SPRUCE experiment site at the Marcell Experimental Forest, Minnesota, USA - June2016WEW_10_10 | ecosystem: Environmental > Terrestrial > Soil >...
AATCCGGACGATTGAGGATATCGGCGCCCAGGGGCTCCATCCGATCCAAAAGATGTGGATGCAATTCAACGTTCCGCAATGCGGCTACTGCCAGCCAGGGCAGATCATGCAAGCCATCGCCTTATTGAAGAGCAAGCCCAAGCCCTCCGACCAAGACATTGACGACGGCATGGCAGCGAACATCTGTCGTTGCGGCACCTACCAACGGATTCGGGCGGCCATCAAGGCTGCGGCTCAGGAGCCTGTATGAGCGCGATTGAAAATGTGAGTCGGCGGGCTTTTATCAAGGGCATGGCGGCTGCGGGAGCGTTCGTCTTGGGCGCATATTACGCGCCCGAAATATTGTGGGGAGAAACTTCCGCCGACGGGCGCACCGACGCAGACAACGCCACACTGCATCCGAATGTATTTGTAGGTATCGAGACCGACGGAACGGTCTGGATTATTGCTCATCGCTCCGAAATGGGCACCGTGATCCGAACCACTCTGCCCCTCGTGCTGGCCGACGAACTGGACGCCGACTGGAAGCGCGTGAAAATCGATCAGGCAATCGGCGATCCGCGCTATGGCGATCAGAACACCGACGGTTCGCATTCCATTCGGAGTTTTTTTGACGTGGTACGTCTGTCCGGCGCTACTGCCCGGCTCATGCTCATTCAGGCTGCGGCGCAGCAGTGGGGAGTTCCTGCCAGTGAATGTAAGACGGACCTTCATGTGGTGGTTCATTCTTCGTCCGGCCGCCGCCTGGGATACGGCGACCTCGCGACCGCAGCCTCAAAGCTTCCTGTGCCAAAGAAGGACGAAGTTCAGCTGAAATCGAAAAGTGCGTGGCGCTACATCGGCAAGGGAATGACCAGCTACGATCTGACTGAGTTGGTCACGGGCAAGGCAGTGTACGGGATGGACGCGCATATCGATGGCATGGTGTACGCGTCGATCGAGCATCCACCAGTGCTCGGAGGCAAGATCAAGTCGGTCGACAATGCCGAGGCTCTGAAAGTGGCCGGTGTGTCGCAAACCGTCGTCCTCGATCCATTCAAGCCCCCACCTGCATTTCAGCCTTTAGGCGGCGTAGCGGTGTTGGCCAACAGCACTTGGGCTGCGTTTCAGGGGCGTAAGAAGCTGAAGATCGACTGGGACAACGGCCCCAACGAAACCTACGATTCGGATCAATACAAAAAAGAATTGCAGGACACTGCCAGAAAACCAGCGAAGCTGATTCGCGGCCAGGGAGATGTGGACAAGGCGTTCGCTTCGACGGGTCCCACCTTTGAAGCTGAATACTACGTTCCGCTTCTCGCCCACGCCCCGATGGAGCCGTTGGTGGCGCTGGCAGAGTTCAAGGACGGCAAGGTTCACGCGTGGGCGCCCACTCAGAATCCGCAGGCCGTGCAAGCGATCGTCTCCACTGAACTCGGTATTCGCAAAGAAGACGTGATATGCCACGTTACGCTTCTGGGCGGAGGGTTCGGAAGGAAGTCTAAACCGGACTACGTCGCTGAAGCGGCCGTCTTGTCGCACAAGGTTGGGCGTCCGGTGAAGGTTGTCTGGACCCGCGAGGACGACATCAAGTTCGATTACTACAATGCGGTTGCGGCAATGTACATGAAGGCCGCGCTCGATTCCAACGGCAAGCCGACGGCTTGGCTGCAACGCTCCGTGTTTCCTCCGATAACGTCTATCTTCGACGTGAATGCGGTGTACGGAGATCCACCCCATCTGGCGCAAGGCTGGACAGATATGCCGTACGACATCCCCAATTTGCGTATTGAGAACGGCCCGGCGAAGGCACACGTTCGCATCGGCTGGCTGCGGTCGGTGGCGAATATATATCACGGGTTCGCGGTCCAGACCTTTACCGATGAACTCGCGCATCGCGCCAAACGCGATCCCGCTGACTACCTGCTCGACCTGATTGGCCAACCCCGCACGCTGAATTTTACTGGAGTTGAATATCCGAATTATGGAGCATCGTACGAAACCTACCCATGGGAGACGGGCCGTCTGCGGCGTGTGACCGAGATGGTTGTGGAGAAATCGGGGTGGGGGAAGCGCAAGCTGGGCAAGGGAGCCGGCGTGGGCATTGCGGCTCATCGTAGTTTCCTCACCTATGTTGCGACCGTGGTTGAAGTGGAGGTGGATGACGACGGAGACATTCGAATTCCACGCGTTGACATCGTGCTAGACGCGGGGTTGGTCGTCAATCCCGAAGTCACGAAAGCACAGTTCGAAGGCGCGGCCGTGTTTGGCACGAGTGTGGCCAGAAGCGGAGAAATCACAGCCAAAAACGGCGTGATTGAGCAATCGAATTTCGACACCTACCCCGTTGCCCGCATCAACGAGGTCCCCTATCAGACCAATGTCTACATCGTTGAGAGTGATGCACCGCCGGCGGGGGTGGGTGAACCCGGCGTGCCGCCGTTTATTCCGGCGCTCTGCAATGCCATCTATGCTGCGACGGGAAAGCGAATTCGTGAGTTGCCGCTCTCACGAACCGACTTGGGGAAGCAATCCTGACACGGCGCGGGGTTTGCTTTATCGAATTACGGGGACGATGATCTGTTTGCATCTACGGGAGCGTACGTACAATCTAAATTGAAATCTACGAAAAAAATAATTCTGGAGGTTAACGTGAATAATAAAGAAGTTTCTGCAAGGTTGGCTGGAGAAGTTTCATTGGGGCACGAGGTTCCGGTTCATCGTCTGGGCTTCGGGGCGATGCGGCTCACGGGCGAGGGCATCTGGGGTCCTCCAAAGGATCGGAAAGCTGCGCTCGCGGTATTGCGTCGGGCGGTAGAGTTGGAGGTCAACTTCATTGATACGGCGGATTCATACGGTCCTCACGTCAGTGAGGAATTGATTGCCGAAGCCTTGTTTCCTTACCCAAAGGGACTGGTCATTGCCACCAAGGGTGGCTGGAATCGTCCGGGACCAAATCAATGGACTCACGACGCCACGCCCGCTCACCTGCGCGAGGCGATCGAAGGCAGCCTCAAGCGACTGAGACTGGATCGCATCGATGTTTATCAATTGCACGCTCCCGATCCGGTCGTCCCCTTCGAGGCTTCGGTTGAAACTCTGGCCGAATTGCGAAACGAAGGCAAGATTCGGCTGGTCGCATTGTCGAACGTTACCCGGGAGCATATCGAACGCGCGCGAAAAATTGTTCCCATCGCCTCCGTTCAGAACCGTTACAGCTTTGCCGATCGTGAATGGGATTATGTGGTGGATTATTGTGAAAGCCATGGAATAGCCTTCATTCCCTGGTTTCCTCTGGGAGCAGGCAGGGTTGCCGGCGAGGTGCTCAACGAGATTGCGCACGCGCATAAGGCAAGCTCGAAGCAAGTGGCGCTGGCCTGGCTGCTGCGGCGATCTCGGATCATGCTGCCTATCCCGGGAACCAGTTCGGTCGAACATCTCGAGGAGAATGTCGCGGCAGCCTCAGTGCACCTCACCGACGAAGAGTATGAAAGACTCGCTGAAGTTCCTGAGTTAGTCGCATCGCGATGAGAATGGGAGTTCCGGCGGGCGATGCGGAGCTAGCTGCGAGTGTGGAAGTTTTCAGCCTTGAAGGGGGCATTCCATGTCAGGGAAAGTGGCAGACCTTTTGTGGGAGATGCTCGCGAACGCCGGAGTCAAACGCTGCTACGGCATCGTAGGTGACGCGCTGAATCCTGTGATCGACGCGCTTCACCGCAACGGCGAGATCGAATTCGTCCACGTGCGGCATGAAGAATACGGCGTATTCGCCGCGGTCGCCGATGCGTATTTCACCGGCAATCCGGTTGTGGTGTGCGGTACCGCCGGTCCGGGTGTCACGCACCTATTCAATGGGCTGATGGACGCGCGCAAGGAGGGCGCTCCGGTTATCGCCATTGCGGGCGATGTGGAGACGAGCCTGATCGACACAGAGGCACTCGAGGAACTCAATCCTTACAAATTCTTCGACGCCGCATCCCTCTACACCGGGCGCATTGTCAATCCTAAGCAGGCGCGATCGATCATCAGTACCGCGATTCTTACGGCCGTCGTGCAAAAAGGGCCGACGGTGATCTCGATCCCCGGCGACGTTGCGGCGGCTGAAGCGGCCGACCAGTCTTCCGAGATCACGATTCCTAACCAACCCATCCTTCGCCCTTCCGATTCCGACCTGGATCAACTTATCGAGATGATCGAAGATGCGAAGACGATAGCGATCTTCGGGGGCGATGGCTGCAGGGATGCCCGCGATGAGGTGATTCAACTGGCGGACAAGCTGAAGGCGCCGGTCGGCTATTCGTTCCGCGGAAAACAGTGGTTGGAACACGACAATCCTAATGCCGTGGGCATGACTGGTCTGCTTGGTTACGGCGGAGCCTACGGCGCTATTCATGAGGCCGATCTCCTGCTGATGCTCGGCACCGACTTTCCCTTCACAGAATTTCTGCCCGGCCATGGGGTGAAGAAAGTGCAGATCGACAAAAATCCCAAACACATTGGCCGTCGCACGGCCGTTGATCTTGGGCTTGTCGGCGACATCAAGCCAACCGTCAGCGCCTTGCTGAATAGGGTGAGTGAGAAGACCGACACTCGCTTTCTCGACAAACACATCGCGGGCACGAACTCTTTCCACGATCTTCTGCAGCACTATGTCGAGAAAGGACCTGGGATCAAGCCCATACGTCCGGAATTCCTGGCAGCGACGCTGAGCGATGTTGCCGCCGACGACGCGATGTTTTTCATCGACACAGGCACAGCGTGCATGTGGGGGGCAAGGCACCTCAATGGTGGCAGAAATCGCGGAATCTTCGGATCGTTTACCTGGGCGTCGATGGCCAATGCCGCGGCCAATGCGTTTGGCGCACAGTTGGCGTACCCGGGCCGGCAAACGATCGCTCTGTGCGGCGACGGGGGCTTCACCATGCTCGGACTCGGCGACCTATTGACGCAAGTGCAGCGAAAGACTCCCGTGGTGCAGATCGTCCTCAATAACGAATCGCTCGACTTCGTCAATATCGAGCAGCAAGAGGCCGGCATAGTTCCTTTTGGTGTCGCCTTCAAGAATCCCAATTTTGCCAAGGTCGCCGAAGCGATGGGCGCAAAGGGAATCCGCCTCGAAGAGCCCGGCGACGTTCGCGATGGGCTCGCTGAAGCCCTCGCTTACAAGGACGGACCTGTCGTCGTCGACGCGGTAGTCGATCCGCTCGCCCTTTCACTGCCGTCGCATGTTCCTTTCCACACGGTCAAAGGTTTCACTCTTAGCATGGCCAAACAGGTATGGAGTGGAAAGATGGACGATGTGATCAAGACGATCGAACGGAACGTAAGATTGGTCTGAGTGTAAATTCCACTGGTCCATCGTGATGGTGTTCAAGCTGCGGGGTCCCAAAACTCTTGAACTTGGCATGAGTGAATAAAAGACTCATCCGCCTCGCGTGATGGGCCGCTCCCGAGTTCGGCGGCTTCCTATCCCAGCCACTGCGGATTCTGGTAGGTGCCGTCGAAATGGTGGCTGGTCTTGTACATTTCGAATTCGCCCGCTTGCGCAGCCTTTACGGTTTTTGCCAGGATTGCGGCCACCTCTCCGTTTGCCATCGGCTGAAAACTGCGCGCGGCGTTTAATGCTTGCTGCAGAATCTCAAGGGAATCGCATCCCGTGATGACCACGCTCGTCGGCAGGTTCATCGCGTAGTGCAGGCACTCAACCGCGGTCACCGTTTTGCTCTGAAGGATGAAGTGATCGCCCATCGGCTTCATGCCCAGCACACCGATGTTCTGTTTCTGTAAAACAGGAAGCACCTTGGCTTCGAAACTATTGAAATGGTGGTCCATCACGTTAAGAGGCATCTGCACGGCGTCAAACGTGAACTGATGAGCGGATGCGGTGGCCAGCATTTTCAAATGGATATCGGGGCTTTTATGACCGGTGAATCCGATATACCGGACCTTCCCGGCTTTTTTTGCTTCCAGAACCGCTTCCAGAGCGCCTCCGGCAGCGAATATGCGGTCGGGGTCGGTATCGCGAATGACCTCGTGAAACTGCAAGAGATCGACGTGATCGGTCTGCAGTCGCTGCAATGAGTCATTGATCTGTTTTGTCGCGGTCGCCTTGTTTCGGCCGTCGATCTTCGTCATCAAGAATGCTTTTTGCCGATAGCCGTCGCGCAGCGCCTTGCCCATGCGGACTTCGCTCTCTCCATCGTTGTAATCCCAGCAGTTGTCGAGGAAGTTGATGCCCTGGTCGAGGCCAGTCCGTACGATGCGGATGCTTTCCTCTAGCTGCACTCCGGGCCTGCCCAGGTGATAACCGCCAATGCCAACCATCGAGACTCTCTCACCCGTGTGCCCGAGGGTGCGCATGGGAACGTCGCTCTTTGTGTCCCCGCCCCACGCTGGCTTGTCGATTCGAGTACCTATGATGGTTGCCGCAGCAACACCGAGGAACTTTCGTCTCGTAGACATCTCTCACCTCGTCTGTACTTCTCTTGGACGCCTAAACCTGACCTGCATTCGCGATCATTGCAATAAAAATACCAAACTACGTCCCATTGCGCTGCAGGGACGCAACTTGTTGCGCGATTGTGTGTTTACTCAGACAAAAGCCTCGGCTCGGATTGCGTCGGGGATACTGAAAAAGGCTGTGATCAGTGGGAAACCGACGATTCGCGTTTTTGTGTGGAGTCATGCTCGTGCTCGAACTGGCCGGTCCTGCCGCAGCTCAGGACAACGGGACACAACAGCCCTCAGCGCGCGAGCAGCTTCAGCATATCCACACACCACGATCGATCGACCAGGAACTTGCTCGCCTTACGAAGGCTCTGGAATTGACTCCGGAACAGCAGCAGCAGGTCCGGGCCCTGCTTCAGCAGCACCACGGCAAGATTCAGGCGCTGCTCGATAGGAACCCGAAAGCTTCGCGACAGGAGCTAGCTCCGCAGATTCATGCTATCAGCGACGAAACGCACCGCGAAATTCATGGTCTGCTAACGGATCACCAGAAAGAACTGGAAAAAGCGATGCAGGAACGTGAGCACAAGGGTGAAGAAAACAGGCGAGAGGGACCGGCCGCGCCACCATCGCGACAACCGTCCTCTTCGCCGCCTTGATCAATCTGCAGTCCCCGCCCCGTGGCGAGCCCCCAGTCATGGTGTGCTGAAATCCTTGACGGTGCTCTTTACTCCATCGCCAGTGCCATCGGACCCCGTCGAATCGACCGTATAGTAGTATGTCGTCTGCGGTGAGAGGCCCAGGACGCGCACGCGAAAAACCGTGTCGGAATGGCTCCGGTTCAGGTGAATGGGAGATTTCGCCGTCTGGTTAAGTTCGTTGGGATTCGTGCCATAATGCACGATTCCGAAATGCACGTCCGCCCCTCCAGGGTTATTGGTTGTCCACCTGATAATTGCCAAGCTGGCTCGTGCTATTTCCAGCTCTGGCCCTTGCGTGATCTGTACGCGCGCGGCCTTCGGCTCAGGAGGAAGTATCGCCTTGGGACTGTAAGGGTTATCTTGAGCGACGATGGGGTTTGGGAAAAGCAAGCTCCCGATAGCAGCCATCAGCAACAGCTTCCCATGGACTTTATTCATGGCTAGACCTCCTGGAAGAATCACTCGATTTCACGTGCTCACGGAAATCAATCAAGGCGCATGGAGGTGACCCCATGCGCCTTGTTCGTTTTCGCCATCTAGTGCTGCTTCATAAGCTGCTGGAGCTCCTGGGCCGGAATTATTGTGGAGTTCCCTTGCGTTGATGCGTTGCCCCCCGACATACAAGCTCCGGTATAGGTGTTGATGTCAGGGTAAGGCGTGGTGTAGCCATCGTTGAGTGTTTGGAGGAAGGCGACGATCTGATTCTCCTCCGTGTCCGTCAGGCCGAGCATGCCGGTCGTCATATCTACATTCACCGGCACTTCGGGCTCCGGCCAGCAGGTCACCTTTTCGACGGTTCCTGCCGGGCAATTTCCCGACTCAACCGCGAAGGGGTACACGTCCCGCGTGTTGTAGAAGTGGACAAGCTGCTTCAGACTCTTGATGTAGCCATTATGGAAAAACTCTTTCTGGAAGTAGGGGCCCGGCGCCTCGGTGGTGGGACACTGTGGCGGCACCAAAGCCACATCGCGTGCTGTCATCACTTGCATTTGGCCGTCGACAGTTGAGGCATACTGGGTCCAACTCGAGTTGGGATTGGGGGCGGAACCGAAACCGCTTCTGAGGAACGTCCCCAGCCCTAAATCGGTGTAGGTAAAGCCTCCGGGATTGGGCGTAAATCCCAGGGAATCCGGCGTGGTCTCATAATAAAAGGAGTCTCTGGGATTCTTCGGCAGACCTTCATTGGCCGAACCGAAGCAGGTGAAAACTGGCGTTACGTCGGCGGCGACGCCCGTGTCCACAGCGCTCGGGTCCGTTCCATCTGGAGGCGGAGGAGTGGGTGCGGTTGATCTTCCGTCGAGGTGGCAGGAGTTGCAATTTCCTTTGCCATGGAACAGGGCATAGCCGGCGGCTTCGTCGGAGTTCAACTTGTAAGTGCCCTTGAGGAAGGCGTCGAACTTCGAGGTGAAGGGGCTAATGGAAAGGCTGTGCTCGAATGCGCTCAGGGACTGCGCCCAGTGATCGTAATCGTTAGTTGCGAGGGTGCGGTCGCCCGGACTTAAAGTGAGTGGCTGGGTGTTCGAGCCGAACACGGCAGCTCCCTCCGGAGTAGCGCAGACCGACGCAACATTGGACGGCCATGTGATGCTGCTCAACGAGCCGACACCCCATATCTGCTCGAAGAGAGATGCGTATGGCGCCAGGGAAAGCTTGTAGACGATGCACGCCGTGTCAGGGTTGGCCATTTCGTTAGGGTCAACTGGAGGAAACTGTGACTGCTCGCCGTCGGGAGTTCTGGTCAAATATCCGGTTGCACGTGAATCCCAGAAATTTCCGCCGAAGAAAAGGCCCTGGGTCGCGTTGTACTGGAGTGGAGGGAAGTAACTCGAATACGTATACCTCTGTGCGGTTCGCTTACCTGCGCGATAGGGAGCCGATGAGGGATAGGCGATCATCAAAAGATTCACCGACGGAATCGGCCCGCTAAAACCAGCGTAAGGCATGTGGCAGGATGCGCACGCCTTGTTGTTGTTGGGCGAAATCGTCTTGTCGTAATTCATGAGCTTGCCGAGTATTTCTACTGAGGCAACACCGGTGTTTTGAAATATGGGCGGTTGACCGGTTGCTACCAGAGGCGGCAAGGCGTGCCATTGTTTAACCGCTTCAGCTTCAATGGCATCTACCTCGCGCAGCACCCTGGCCAGCTCCGAATTCAAATCGGAAGGAAGGATCCCGGGCGGGTAGGGGTTGTAAACCGGTTCTGCAGGCGGACTCTGGGCCGATACCTTTCTTTCAGACACTGACATGCATAGCGCCACTACACAAAGGACAGCGACTGATATCATCGTCAACCGTCGGCGAGTCATAAGTTACCCCTTTCGTTGGTAATCATTCAGAGTGGATACGATGGGCGGTGGAGTCGAATACGAATAGAGAATCCAGATTCCAGAACACCGACCGTGGATCATTCGTTGCCAAACTCGCCTGGGGGCGAAGCTAGCATTTTCTTGGCCTGAATAATGGACGTACCCGTCCCGCCGTCGGGAGCGATCCGTCCGACGTTGCTAACACCTGTTAGACGCTTCAACGACACCACTACCCCGCTAGGTGTCGTGCCTTATTCTTATCGTTGTCGATACCCACCTCGGCGTGAAGAGAGCAGGATTTATGCGTAAGGACTTCGCATATACCAGGCTTCTTTAGTAAGAACTCCGTAGAGGACTATTACTTCGCGAGTAAGTGCTCTGCGGAGAAATAAATCGTGAGTAAGTGCATGGCATAGAATTGTTACTTCGTCATCTACTTGTCAATGAGTTTGCGTTAGCAACTCCTGCTATTTGTTAGCGACCGCTGCTACGCCGATCTCTCTGCGTGTTCACTGCGGTAAATGGCGGGCGAAAATCCAAAGCGAGTTTTAAACGCACGCACGAAGCTGGAACTATGCTTATAGCCAGTCGTGTAGGCAATCTCCTTAATTGGCGAGCCGGTCGACTGGAGCAATGAGGCCGCTACTTGGAGGCGGCAATCCAGTCGGTAGTTCTTCAGGTTGGTGCCGACCTCACGTTTAAAGAGATGACTCAGCCTTGACGTGCTGATCTGGCAGCCACTTGCAAGTTCGGGCAGCGTGCGGGATGGGTCTTCTTTGAGCACCTGAATCACTTTTCGAATTCGAAAATCGTCCCGATTCATTTCGCCCCCACCAGTCAGCCCGAATTTGCGCGCGGCAGCGTACGGTCCTCATTTGTTGCGGCACCTTCTTTGATTCTCTATCGCTCCGTCGAGATTCCGCAAACTTCCTGATCGCTTCCGTGAAGTTTTCATTTGTGCTGTCCGGAAAATGTGCGGATATATGCTATGAGCGCATCGATCTGAGCGTCTGACAAACTGTTTTTGAATGGCGGCATGTTGCCTTTTCCATTGGCAATGATCTGGTGCAGATCCGCATCCGTATGGCTCTGGACCGCCGTCGAACCAAGGTCGGGCGCGTTAAGGCTTTTCCCAACCGCGGTCGGAGTACCGTTCCGGCCATGGCAAGACGCGCAAGTGCTGTTGAACACACTCGCTCCAGGCTGCCCCTGCGGCGCCGCTAAGACCGTCGGACACTGAAGCACAAAGAACAGCGCCGCCAGTGCAACCACAATTCTGAAACAAATCGTGTTGCCGTCAGACTTCTTTGGGTTTCGAGTCATCAATCCAACCTCCTTACTTTCTTAATGCACTTGATATTCCATTCCTGCGAGCCCGCTAGCCTGCGGAAACGATGGACGGTACATGCTCGGGGAACAAAGACATAGGCCAAATCTCGACATCGGTGTCCGGCGACCGACACAACTGCTGGTCACGGATTTATGCTCACAGCACTATGTCTCTTAAAAAAGTGCGCTCGCAATAGCAGTTACGCCCGCTCCGAGCCACGAAAGGTTTGGAGAGAATCTTGCTACCTTAGCGTTGACAGGTTAATTGGAGAAATAATTATGAATCAAATCGGTGCAAATAATACCCGGCTTGGCTTCGTAGGGGTTGGTGCGATGGGCAGTCGCATCGTTCGGCGACTCCTGGCAAACGGCTACAAGGTAGCCGTATATGACGTTAATCACGCAAATGCCGATGCGTTGGTCGCCGACGGCGCAACCGTATCGGACAGTCTTGCAGCTCTCACAAACACATCCGATGTGATTTTGTCCTGCCTTACCAACGACGATGCGGTGCGGAGCGTGTACCTGGCCCTGGACGGCATCTTTGCCAATGCTGCGCCGGGGACGGTGGTGGTCGAGATGAGCACAATTCGTCCGCGAACCAGTCGCGACGTCGCTCGCGAGGGCGCACGGCGTGGCATCAGCGTGCTGGATGTGGCGATTTCCGGCAGCACACCTGCGGTGGAACAGGGAACAGTGACGCTGCTTGGTGGTGGCGACCCGAAGATCTTTGCGGCTGTCGAGCCGATCTTCAAGACGATCGCCAAACAGTATTTCCTTCTTGGTCCGAGCGGGTCTGGCACCTCCGCGAAGTTGGTTGTCAACACGCTGCTTGGCGTCGGTATGCAGGCGATCGCCGAAGCCTGCGCATTGGGGGAAAAAGAGGGACTCGATCGTGACCAACTTCTGGCGGTCTTGGCTAAGACTGCGGTCGTTGCTCCGGCCCACGTAGGGAAGCTACCGCGAGCAGCACTCAACGATTACAGTCCGCAATTTCCACTGCGCCTGATGAACAAAGATTTGGGCCTGATTCTCGAAACAGCTTCAAATCTTAACTTAGCGTTGCCGGCGACCGAGGCGGCTTTCCAGGTTAATTCCGAAGCACTCGCTCTTGGCCCTGAACAGGATTTTTCAATCGTGATCCGGGAAATGGAATCGCGGGCGCGGACGGATGCGAAGGAAGCAGTCGAGCGCTAGATCAGAGTACTTGTTGCGCCTGCCTCGAACATTGCGCACGTCCCCGCTCGAGCGCAGGCAGCGGCCCGCCCAGTCGTCTTGGCTGTCCAAAGCGGAAAATTGCAAGCGACAGACAATGCTACTGGAATTGCGACAGCGGCTTCTGCTCCTGCGGTGTTGATCTCGTCGGGCCTGAGGAACGTTGGTGTGAGTTTCGGGAGATTCCCAGCTTCTGCATCTTGTGAATAAGCGTCGTGCGCTTCAGATCAAGTTTCGCAGCCGCTCCTTTTGGGCCGCCGATCACCCAACCCACCGATTCAAGCGTGTTCAAAATCAGATTGCGCTCGGAGTCCTTTAGAGTCGTTGCGGAGGGAGAGGTGCTGGTATCGAAAGTTCCAACCGAGGGCAAAGGATTGGGAAGCACGCCATCATCGGAAAGGATCACGGCACGTTCAATCAGGTTCTGCAGTTCGCGGATGTTGCCTGGCCAGTGATAGGACATGAACGCAGACATCGTGAGTGAAGGAATGTGATCGATCTGGCGACTCATCCGGCGGCCGTAGATCTCGACAAAGTGGGACACCAGGGCTGGAATGTCTCCGCGGCGATCGCGCAAAGGCGGCAACATGACCGGAAATACGTTCAGACGGTAGTAGAGATCGCTGCGAAACTCGCCCCGGTTCGCCATCTCCATCAGATTGCGGTTTGTGGCAGCCACCAGCCTCACGTCTACCTGATGCGTGCGCGTGCTACCCAAGCGTTCGAACTCCTGTTCCTGAAGCACGCGCAGCAACTTCGGCTGCAATGCCGGCGGAATGTCCCCTACTTCATCCAGGAAAAGTGTGCCTTTGTCGGCCAGCTCGAAACGCCCAATCTTTTGCGCGATGGCTCCAGTGAACGCGCCCTTCTCGTGGCCGAAGAGTTCACTCTCCAGCAGATCCAGCGGGATGGCAGCGCAATTCAGCCGTACAAAGGGTCGTCCGCAGCGCGAGCTGAGGTTATGAATCGCATGCGCGATCAGTTCTTTGCCGGTGCCGGTTTCTCCCTGAATAAGAACAGTCGAATCCGTCGGCGCAACCCGTTCCACTTGGTCGAGCACCGATTCTAGAGCAGGACTGTTGCCGATCACCTGCTCGAATCTACGATCCTCCGACCCTTGATCACTACTCACGAATCTTTCGATGGCTCCCACAGAGAACCTCCTGGCGCGCACGTACTTTTACTGGGCTCAATTCTCCAGAGCGGCTCGAACGCTATCGAGCAGCACCTCATCGTCAAACGGTTTGGCCAGGAACTCGACGGCTCCTGCTCTGAGCGCCTGCATGCGCATCTTTGTGTCGCCATGGGCTGTGATGAAGATGGTTGGAATCCTGCAACGTTCGGCATTAAGTTTGGCCTGCAGTTCCAGACCGGACATTCCGGGCATGCGAATATCCGCGATGAGGCATGCAGTCTGTTGGTGCTGGCCGGAATTCAAGAATTCCTCCGCCGACGCAAACGCTTGCGACGGCAATCCGACGGATTTCAGCATGCCCTGCAATGCACTGCGCATCAACTCATCGTCATCAACAATCGCGACCATTTTTCCCCTCTTCTGAATAACCATATTCGCAAGTTAATCGTTTTGCTCGCGACGGGGCAATCATGCTTTGGGAGCGCGCAATCATACTTTGGTATTAGGGCTACCATCGCAACCGAGCAGCGGCTGCGAGTCTCATTCGTGAAGGTCGACTTTAGTGGGAAGGGCGAAGTGAAAGCTTGCTCCGCGCGGCGAGTTGCCCTCAGCCCACAGCCGGCCGCCATGCGATTCCACAATGGATCGGCTGATGCGAAGTCCCATGCCGGTGCCATGAGCTTTGGTGGTAAAGAACGCGTTGAAAATTTGATCTGCCTGCTGCGGCGGGAGCCCCACGCCGGTATCGCTGACCGAAACCATCACTTGGCCGTCTTCGGTTCGCGAGCGAATGATCAGCTCGCGCGGGCCATCTACATCCTTCATCGCTTCAATGCTGTTCATCATGAGATTCATCAGTACCTGTTGCAGTTGGACGCGATCTCCCATGACCTGAGAAAGTTCGGCAGCGAGCTCCGCCCAGACTGATATGGAGTACCGCGCCGCCTCACCGCTCATGAGGACCACCATCTCTCGAACGATCTCGTGCATATCGACCAACTCCCCTTGCGGAGTAGCCTTTTTGAAGAGAAGGCGAGTTCGGCTGATGATCTCCGCCGCACGGGTGGCGTCTTTGACGACTCTCGACGCGGCCTCGCGGGCCTCTTCGAGATCGGGATGGTCGCGATTGAGCCAGCGCAAGCAGGTGTTCGCATCGGTGACGGCAGCGGCAATCGGTTGATTCACTTCATGGGCCAGGGAGGCGGTGAGCTCTCCCATCGTCGTGATGCGGCTGATGCGCGCAAGATCCGCCTGCGCCTGGCGCAAAGCCTCTTCGGCCTGCCTGCGCTCCGTAACGTCGGTGGAGCTGCCGACGAATTGCACTAGATTCCCAGACGCGTTCAAAATAGGATGTCCGACACTCTGTAGGTGTCTTACGGTGCCGCGAGGCAGAAGAATGCGGTATTCAACTTCGTACTCCGACTTGTCACCTATTGCCTGGTCGATAATTTGTTGGCACCTGACTCGATCATCGGGATGAATGCGTTGCAGCCGTTGTTTCCAGGCCGACATGCCCTCTTGTGGATCGAAGCCGTATATGGAATACCATTCTTCGGATAGATGCAATGCGCGTCTTTCAGCCACGTCCCAGACCCAGCTTCCGGTATGTGTGAGCTTCTGCGCTTCCGCTAAATAGGCCTCGCTCTGCCGCAGCTTCTCTTCGGCGCGCTTGCGCTCCGTCACGTCCATCACGGTACCCACGAACTCAACTAGATTGCCGGACGGGTCGAAAACGGGATGAGCTACGACGTGGATGTCTCGGATCTCTCCGTCGGGATGGATGATTCGGTAATCCGTCTCGTAATCGACCTTGTCACGGCTCGCTGCCGCCGATATTTCCCTCACGGAGGCTTGATCGTCGGGATGGACGCGCTGCATGAATGTTTCAAATCGCGGCTGTCCGTCGCGCGGATCAAAACCTAGCACGCGGTAGCATTCTTCGGAGCAGTACCTCAACTCGCCGGTGGCGGGGACTCTTGCCCAACTGCCCGTACGGCTGAGCCTCTGCGCTTCCGCTAAATAGGCCTCGCTCCGCCGCAGCTTCTCTTCGGCGCGCTTGCGTTCGGCGATCTCAAGACTGAGTTCCTCATTGGCGCGAGTCAGTTCTGTTGTTCGCTGTTCGACGCTGACTTCAAGTTCACTGCGTGCCCGGGTTAGCGCGATCATTAGCAGAGCAAAGATCACAAATACCAGATCATAAAGGGCGCTAGACGCCACGCCTCGCTCTGACCAATGGGAGTAACGGAGAAGCGAAGCAAGTACCGTTGCGACTATGCCCGGCTTAACGCCGCCATACCAAAACGTAATCGCAATTGCTGATAGAGCAAATGCGGCAAACGGCTGAGGCAAGTGAAAATATAGAAAAATACGCGCAAGGCCCAGAGCTGCGGCGATCGACGCGAAGGCCAATCCATAGCGCAGAGCAGCGGATGCCGCTGGCCGTGTAGTCCGTTTTCCTGTAACGCTATAGGTCATCGGCGAAAGTCTATCTCGCGTCTCCGATACATCGGATCGCTATTTCCTGCCGGTGGGAATCTCAAGCTTAGCCGCCATTCTTACTAATTCAGGGAGTGATCCAGCCTGCATTTTGTGCATCACGTGCGCGCGCTGAATCTTCACCGTCACTTCACTGGTCCCGAGTTCAAAAGCTATTTGCTTATTGAGCATGCCGGAGACCACGAAGCCCATGACCTCGCGCTCACGTACGCTGAGCAACTCGTAGCGCTTTCTCAATTCAAGAAACTCATGTTCTTGTTGGCGCGCCAACCGATCACGGTCCAAAGCCTGGTAAATCGCATCGAGTAAGTCCTGATCGCGGAAGGGCTTGGTCAAGAACTCTACCGCGCCTGATTTCATAGCCTTCACTGTCATCGGAATATCCCCATGACCGGTGATGAAGATGATGGGAATCCGGATGCCCGCGTCCGCCAACTCGCGCTGAAACTCCAGACCGCTGACGCCAGGAAGTCTCACATCGAGAATTAGGCAACTGGGTGCGTCCGGCCGCTTAGCATGCAGGAACTCTCGTGGCGCCGCGAAGGTCTCGGAACGCAAGCCAATCGACTTCAGCATGCCTTGAATGGAGGCACGCACGAGGTCGTCGTCATCGACGACAAATACCGTAGGGCCGGCCCCAGGCGTCATTCATGCGCCTCGGCTGCTTTAGGCAGAGTAAGGTGAAAGTTGCCGCGAACTGCAAACAGCTGAGGCAAGTCGAAGGACACAAATGTATGCCTCAGGCCGAGAGCTGCTGCGACCGTTCTCTTGAGGGGATATCCCATCGTCAAGTTCTCTCTCGCTCAAAAGTCCGTTAGAGCGACAGGGAATAAGGCCCCTGCAACTCTAGCTCGGGTTTGAGACTATTATCGTTCCTCTTGAGAACAACCTCAAACTTAACGAAAAGAAAGCGGGCCCGGGTTTCTCGAACCTGGGCCCTGACGAGCGAATGACGGGTTCATGCTCAGTTGCCAGCGCCGGCATCAGAGTTCGATCTTGTCGCTTGGCCGGCCACGACAGTTTGTTCTCTGTCCTGAGCCAGTTCCTTCTCCTTCTGCTTCGGATACACGAACTCAAACCCGACTTCACGACCCGGATAAAACCACTTCAGGAGGGCGTCTGGTTGTCCGGTTCCTGGTTCGGCGACTGCGACCACGGTGTCGCCGGTTAACTTCTGGCGCATCGTTGGAATTATCCGAACGGTCGCGTACAGAAGAGTTTTGTCAGCGTTGAAGATCTGCACCAGATTTTCGTCAGAACGGTTGTCTGCCAGCTTGAACAAATATGTACCTGCAGGCAATACCTGCAGAGGGATCTGGATCGCCCGGCTGAAGGTGATTGTGGTGGATTGGTCAAACTCGTCTGCATGAGCAAAAAGCTCCAAGAATAGGGAAAGAGCGATGACTAAGCCCACGGCAATATAAATCTTACTGATTTTCATTTTGATTCATCTCCTTTAACAATTTCATGGCATTTCGACCTCACGTTAGAAAAGGAACTTCACGACCGCCTTTCCGGCCCTGGCGGTACCCTTCGCCGAGGTTTTCGCGGCTTTGTAAGAGTCTTTTCCTGCGACCTTAGCGGAATGGCCAACAACGTCAGCAGAACGGCCGATAACATCGGCTCCAAATGATGGGGCCGACACAGACATAGCAAGAACAGCCAGAATCAGAAGCTTTTTCATATTTCCTCCTTGTCGTTTTCTCGGTATGCGCGGCTGCTTCCTCCCAGCCGAGAATGAAAGCTCGAACCAAGATCCACCACGCAACGCATCAGCACCGAAGCTTTCTCTTCACCTGGGTAAGGCACGGCAGATGCCAAACAAGGCCGGCTATTGGTTCGCCTCAATTAGAAAGACTTACCAGGGCCGAAGGAAGAAGGCGGCACATCGTGACCGTCCAAATAAGGACTCCTTATCCGCCTGCTGACACTTCAGACTTCGTTGAGTTTTGCTGCCGTTGTGCAAGCCCTTGCTGAGCCGCGCGGTAGCGGAAAATTATGGTTTGGAGATCCGGATGCATGCGGTCAGACGGCGTAGTCACCGAAAGCTGACTAGCAGAGTGAGTTCCCTCAGACTTGCTTGGGGGTCTAGCAAACGGGGCTACGTCCAAGAATCGCAGTGCTGTAGTGACGGGAAGGGACGGAACCAAAATGGCTGATCAAAAGAGCAAGAAGTGCGCGCACCTACCGTGTTTGTGCGATGTAGCGAACGGGGAAGAATACTGCGGAGATGCCTGTCGTGACGCGGGAAGCGAAGATGTGGAGATCGCGTGTCAATGCAGCCATCCGGAATGTCCGCTGACGTTTCAGCAGTTCGCGGGTCGAAGTGCCGAGAGCTTCGTCAGCTAAGAAAAGTGAGGTTGCGGCGCCGCGCCTTAGGTGAGTGAAAGAATCCGCCGGTGATCGCCGATACGACCGGTTCAAAGGAGAATCGATTGTGAAATTCATAAAACAGAGTTTGTCGCTTTTTCTCTCATTTTGTCTTCTATTAATCACAGCACCCGGAGGGTTCGCCGCGCCCGCGGATCAATCCCCCGCACAACCGCCGGTTCAAGCTGCGCCGGTTCAAGCCTCGCCTCAGACGCCGCAACAACTCCAGCAACTCGTCGCGCCCATCGCATTGTATCCGGATGCGCTGGTTGCGCAGATCCTCGCGGCGGCTACTTATCCCGACCAAGTTGTAGAAGCAGACCGCTGGTTGCAACAGAACAACAATTTGAAGGGTGAAGAACTCGGTAAAGAGGTAGATAAGCAGCCATGGGATCCAAGCGTCAAGGCTCTTACCGAGTTTCCTTCGGTGCTCGCCAACATGGACAAGAATCTCTCTTGGACCTCATCTCTCGGTGACGCTTATGTCAATCAAGAGAAGGACGTGATGAATGCTGTTCAGCAAATGCGTGAGCGCGCGGAGAAGGCGGGGAACCTGAAGAGCACTTCGCAGGAAAAAGTGAGCAAGGAGGGCAAATCCATTGTGATCGAGCCCGCGGACCCTGAGGTTGTTTACGTGCCTGAATATGATCCTTGGCTCATCTATGGAGACCCCATTGGAATCTGGCCCGGCTGGTATTGGTATCCGGGACTGTTCTTTGACGGTCCTGGGTTTGCGTTTGGCCTCGGCTTTGGAATCGGCTTTTTTGGCGGGTTCGGCTGGGGGTGGGGACACTGGGGATATGACTGGCATCACCACGATATTCGTTTCGACAACCACCACTACGAGTCCCACAGCAGAATTTTCGCCAATCACAACACCGTCCGTCGTGCCGGTGGATTTCATGGTGGCAGCTTTGCCGGCGGTCGGGGGTTCGGAGGGTCGCAGCGCGGATTCGCCGGCACCCATTCCGGAGCTTTCAGCGGCTTCAATCACGGAGGAGTGGCAAGAGGCTTCTCTGCTCGCGGGCAGTCGAGCTTCGGTGGAGGGTTCCATGGCGGAGGTTTTGGAGGCGGAGGGTTCCATGGTGGCGGCGGTCGCCGGTAATTCGATTCACCACTTACCAATGATATGGAGGAAGAACTTATGCGCACAAACAATATGACGCTTGAAACTCTTGAAAGATTTACCGTCAGGCTTGCCTGCGGGTTCGCATCCACGCTTTTTCTCCTGCTGTTCCTGTCGCTGGTCGTAGGTTTCGCATCTACGAGCTTTGCTCAGGAGCCACAAGCAAGAATGTTCTCGTCTCCTGGCGAAGCTAGCGACGCCCTGTTCCAGGCTGCGCAAAAAGAAGACGAAGCTACTTTGGAAGCCATCCTCGGAGCAGGGAAGGGAGTTACTTCCTCGAGCGACGAAGAGGAAGACAAACTCGAGCACGAGCAGTTCAGCAAAAAATACCAGGAGATGCACCGTCTCGTCCAAGAACCGGATGGAACCACGGTTCTGTACATTGGGGCAGAAAACTGGCCCTTCCCCATCCCGCTGGTGTCAAAGAACGGCGAATGGTATTTCGATTCTGCTCGCGGCAAACAGGAGATCCTGTTCCGCCGGGTCGGGGAAAACGAGGCGACGGCAATCGAAGTCTGCAAGCAATTCGCCGTGGCAAAGAATGAAGCCAACGCCCAGGCAACGAGCGAAGACCCAATCACCCAGTTCGTCCAAAGCCTGGTTTCTGGCGCTGCGGAGAAAGCCGACAACAAAGAGTCCAACCTTTTCTACGGGTATCACTTTCGAATCGTGACCAGGAATTCCGCATCGCAGGCAAGTAGCCAAAGCAGCAAGAACGAGGGATGGATTTTGGTAGCGTATCCAGCGGGATACCAGTCCTCAGGTGTCATGACCTTTGTAGTTAGCCGAGGTGGAACCGTGTACGAAAAGGATCTTGGCCCCAGCACAACTACAGTGGCGCCAAAAATAAAGGCCCGGAACGGTTCGGGTTGGCGTCCTGCGGCGTGAAGTGTGAATGCACGGGCGCGATCACTAAAAGAGGTCGTTGTATATACGAAACTGACCTTTCATCGTTGCACATGTCGTAATGCTCGTGCGTGCGGCGGCTGCAGGCGGACGAATGAACGGAGGATATGTGGAGTTGTCGAATCGCAAGATGAGTAAATGCGACCACATCGCGCTGCTCTTAGCTGCGCCGATACTTTTCACAGTTCTAGCGTGGGCGCAGAACTCTTCTCTTCCGCAACCTCCGCAGGTGGGAGCCAAGCACCACGTTGTATCTCTCAGCCTTCACGCCGTGAATAAAAATGACCGGGACGCTTTTTCGTTCGACGGTGAGATGGTCGCTCCTGTGATCCGCGCTTTCCCAGGCGATGTTCTCAAAATCACCTACTTCAACGAGCTTCCCGCCAAGTCTTCTGAAACTTGCGCGGTCAATCCCTGCATGGACATGACAAACCTTCACTTTCATGGGCTCAGCGTTTCGCCTGAGGCTCCGCAAGATGACGTGTTGACCATGCTGGCTAAGCCCGGGCAGGTCTTGCACTACTCGGTTCGCATTCCGCGCGATCATCCTCCAGGACTGTTCTGGTACCACACTCATCCTCACGGCGAAAGTCACCGTCAAGTGTTGGATGGAATGTCAGGAGCCATCGTCATTGAGGGCATGGAACGTTATGTCCCCGAAGTAGAACATCTCCGTGAGCGGGTGCTTATTGTTCGTGGCCGCTCCATTGAGCATGATCCGAATTCCGCCACACTCCAACGCGAGGTTGAAATCCCAGCCAAAAGATGCGGGGGGAAAGCCGAGCCCGTCGAGGAAGTCTTTACCGTCAACGGAGTTGTACGGCCACAAATCGAGATCGCTCCTAAGGAGCGGCAGTTCTGGCGCATCGTGAACGCGTCGGCGGACCGCTATTTGGACCTGCAACTCGACGGACAAACTTTTGAGATCGTCGCTCTTGACGGGATGCCCCTTGCCTACCGCGATCCCAAACATCCGACCAGAGTCACCGATCACTTGATGGTTGCGCCTGCGGGCCGACTCGAAGCGATCGTCACCGGCCCGTCCGCTGGCACACATAGCGACTTGCGCACGCTTTGCGTAGATACCGGTCCGGTTGGCGATCCCAATCCTGAGATGGTGCTGGCAGATCTTGTGCAACCCGGTTTCGATCAATCCAGTGCGGACTCACCGCCCAGGCAAGTGCATGCCATCGACAAGCATCCACCGGTTTACAAGCCAATTGATGTTGAGTCGTTGAAGAAGACTGCACCCGACTTCACGGTCAACTTTACGGAAGACGAGAACGGTTTCTACATCAATGGCCGCAAATTTACGTCGGATGCACCTCCCATGACAAGCGCTCGTGTCGGTACGTATCAGCATTGGCGTATTGTCAACGAGAGTGCCGAGCTACATCCTTTCCACATTCACCAGGTTCACTTCCTGGCTTATGCACAAAATGATGCGCCGCTCCCCTATCCCGCGTGGCTGGATACCGTGAACGTTCCCTATGCCGGCACCATCGACGTCATTCTTGACTTTACCGATCCCGTCATCAAGGGTATGTCGCTATTTCATTGCCATCTGCTGAATCACGAGGACAAGGGAATGATGGCCAAGGTCCTGTTCAAGTAAAGGAAAAGTGGGCTGTCCGATAAAGGAGCGCGAAGAGAAAACTCACGCGCTCCATCCTTTTACAAATTCCACTAAGCTGCGGAGGGCTATTCCTGACGGACCTTTCGCGATCCAGGCTTTGTTGTCTTCCATCCAAGCGGTGCCGGCGATATCGAGGTGGATCCAGGGAGTATCTTCGGCGAATTCTTTTAGGAACATGGCCGCGAAGATAGCGCCCCCGTAGCGGCTGCCGGCGTTGACCATGTCGGCGATGTTGGATTTGATCAGTTCTTTGTACTCGTCGTCCAACGGCAGGCGCCACATTTTTTCGCCGGTTTGCTGGTTGGCTTTTGCGAAGCGCTCGTACATATCATCGGTGCTGGCGAAGATTCCGGCGTTCACGTATCCAAGGGCTACTACTACTGCGCCGGTTAGAGTAGCAGCGTCGACCAAGTGCGTACAGCCTAGCTGGCGGGCATAGCTTAGGCCATCGGCCAAGATCAGGCGGCCTTCGGCATCTGTGTTGATGATCTCTATCGACTTGCCGGACATGGCAATTTGCACATCTCCGGGCTTTTGCGCTTTGCCGGAAGGCATGTTTTCGGTGGCCAGGATAATCGCCGTCACTTTTACTTTGGGCTTCAGGAGGGCGATGGCGCGCATGGCGCCGATCATGGTTGCAGCTCCAGCCATGTCGTACTTCATTTTCTCCATGCCGTCGGCGGGCTTGATCGAGATGCCGCCAGTGTCGAAAGTGACGCCTTTGCCTACGAGGCCGAGATGGACATCCTTGGTTGCGCCAACTGGGTCGTAGCGCAGGACGATTAGCGCGGGAGGTTCGTCGGAGCCTTGGGCGACTCCCCAGAACGCTCCCATTTTAAGTTGCCTGATCTTATCGGCGCCATAGACTTCGCAGTTCAAGCCGACTTCCGACGCCATCTTCTTGGCGCGCTCGGCGAGAATGGTCGGCGTCATGAGGTTGGAGGGCTCGTTGACCAGGTCGCGAGTGAAGTTCTGCGACTCGGCGACGATGCGACCGGCGTGGAGGGCTGCTTCCAATTCCGAAAATTTATCGTCGGCACTCGCCACGATGGTAACCGTGTCGATCTTCTGGTCCTTTTCCTTGTCTTTGCCGCTCTTGTAGTAGCCGGGATCGAAGTCGCCTATAAACGCACCTTCGACGACGGCACGCACTGCGTCGGGCGCCGAAATGCTGCCATCGGGCGAGGCATTTTCGGCCGTCGAATTCTCCGGTAGAATCAGTGCGAAGTTGCGGACACTTTTGCCTTGTAGAGTGCGGACGGCGGCTCCCGCCAGCTTGCGCAGTTCATTGGCGGAAAAACTCTTCGCCTTGCCTCCGCCCAGCAGGAGAAGACGCTTGGCCTTGAGTCCGGCGGGGCGGTGGAGGAGCGTGGTTTCAAATATCTTCGCGGTAACCTCGCCGCTGGCGATGACATCCTTGGCGGCGTCGCGCACTGCGGCGTCCGCGCACTCAACCGAGACTGAAGGCTTATTTTTTTCACCTTGGTCTTTTTCGCTGCGGTCGAGGACTACGACGACTAGGCAATCGGTTTCCAGTTTTGAGGGGGCGGTGGAAGAGAGATTTGTATTCATGATGGACTGTTTCAGTATCCATGGTGGGAGGGGCAACGCGCAACTGAGCGCCTTTGATTTAGGATGACGACCCAAGTTACTTCTCCGGCATACGATTCGAGATGAAATCGGAGACTGCAATAGCGGCAGGAGGATCCATATTGGCCAGAACGGCGACTACGTAGCCAGGGCCAGGGCAGATTTCCAGATTTCCATTCATGCCAGGAGCGCCGCCGCTGTGGCCAAAGCAGTGGGTGCCGTTAATCGTGTAATCCAGGAAACCGTAGGCGTAGCGGCCGTTTGGCGTATCTACTTTACCGGTGGTCAGTAGTTCGGTGTAATGCGCATTGAGAAGCTTGTTTTGCGCAAGCGCATTCGCAAATTTTAGTAGATCTTCTACCGTCGAATAACCGCCGCCTGCAGATGACCCGCGGTAGGGAAGCGTGTCGACGTTGGTCTGCCAGTCGCCAGCCGGCTCCGTTTTCGTATAGCCAACGCTGCGATCGGTTACGGGGCGATCCTCGGGCTCCGCGCCGGTGGAGTTCATCCCCGCCGGTTCGTAGATGTGGGTGCGAACGTAGTCGTAATAGTTCTCTTTGCTGACATTTTCGATGACAACGCCGAGCAGAATGAAACCGTAATTGCTGTATTCCCACTGGGCGCCTGGGTCGAACTTGAGATCACGGCTGCCGTAGAGGTTCACGTAATCCTGGAGCCTGTGCAGTTGGAGCCGATGAGCATCGAACTGCGGCCCGAAGATGTCTCCGGTACCTCCGGTGTGAGTCAGGAGATGCTGGATCGTGACTTTCGTGGCGACCTCTTTATTAGGATAGTCGGGCAGGTATTTGCCCAGAGGATCGTTGAGTGCAACTTTGCCCGCCTCGACGAGCTGCAGAATCGCCACTGCGGTAAACATCTTGTTCATGGAACCGACGCGGAAGCGGGTTTTTACCGTGTTCGGAATTTTGCGCGCACGGTCGGCCAAGCCGTAGGCCTCTTCAAAGGTCGCCTTGCCATTCTTGGCGATGAGCACGGCGCCAGCGAAACGATCGGCGGCAACATCCTGCTCCACTTTCTTGCGCGTGGCCGCGATCAGTTCGCTATCGCTCATGTGAGGCAGCGCGAAGTCGGCGGGACGGTCGGCGGACGAAACTTCCATGCTGAGGATGTTATGGGGCTCGGCGGCGTCTACTTCGAGCGTGAGCCGCGCGAACTGATCGGAGACGCGCTCCTGCACCAGCACCACCAGTTTGGTGGGTGTGGAGTCAACTACCCTTCTTAGGTCAAAGCCGCCAGTTCGTTCGCGAAAACTCAGATGCTGATCGATGTGATCAGCTCGGGAGGGGAAATCCTTTTGCAGAAAATCAAGGTAAGCCACGCGATCGCCGCGATTGAAAGCCTCTAGCCATGCGGA